>WNGB01012181.1_pt1 | contig 11712 bp, 11 predicted proteins | sample 5400681 | NCBI WGS metagenome assembly WNGB01 (sample SAMN13153367, study PRJNA577476) | soil metagenome | isolation source: 115 cm soil or saprolite under grassland replicate 2 | place: USA:California | collected 2016-06-15 | reverse complement strand
GCGCCGGTCAGCCAGGTTTATATGACGGGACTTACGCGGTGCCGCACGCAAACGTCTTTGAGCCTGCCCTTCGACCCTTCGACACGCTCAGGGCTGGCAAGCTCAGGACGAACGGCAGCATGGTACGTGCCATGGTATCTGTGTTTCGTGTTTGCGCTCTGCGAGCGCAAACACGAAACACAAAAAGAAGATACAGTACCGCTGCGAAAGAATACAGCTGAGCCACCGCGTACGTCCTGTATATGAAAAAGGCAAGCACCATGCGCACATGCAAAACCCTGGCGATTGTGCTGGCCTTGGCGCTCGCGGCCTGCACGATGCCAGCGCCAGCCCCCCCGCCAACGAGCTCGCCAGCAGCGCTGACCACCACGCTTCCACTGCCCACGCCCGAGCCGGGGCCAGCGCCGGTCGCCCTGCCGCCACCAGATCAGATCAATCTCGACGCCGCAACTCAGTCGCTGATCGCGCGTGCCAAACGCACGGTCTTTCTCATCCCTTTCTCGCATTGGGATACCGACTGGCATCGCGATTTCGGCGTCTACGCCACGCAGGCCGATCGCAACATTGGCGACGCGATCCAGATCGCAAAGCAGCATCCACGCTTCCGCTACTCGATCGAGCAGGTGCTCTTCGCCCAGCACTTCTGGCAGGCGCATCCCGAGCAACAGGCCGACTTCACCGCGCTGGTGCGCAATCGGCAGTTCACCTTCGCCTGGGCCGGCATCACACAGCCAGAGACCAGCCTGGTGGCGCCGGCCGTGCAGGTGCGCAATCTCCAGCTCGGCCAGGATTGGCTTGCACAGACGTTTGGCGTGCATCCGCGCAGCGCCTGGCAATCGGATGCCTTCGGCAATTCCGCCGCCTTCCCAATCTTTCTGGCTCGCTCCAACATTCCATACGTCTACATGGGGCGCGGGCGCGGCCTTTCCGAGCAGCGCCGGCGTGGCAGCTTGTTCCCGCACGCTTTCTACTGGGCCAGCCCGGCCGACCCGACCCAACATGTGCTGGCTGCCTATGTGTTCTACTCCGATGCCTGGGGGCCGATCTATCAGCTGGCGGATGCCGGCCAGCAGATCGTGGAACTGCGTAAAATCGTCGATCGCGAGTTCGCACTGACCAGCTCGAAATACCTGTTCTTGCCCATGGGCGCGGATATCTCCAGCCCGCTGCCAACCCTGCCCGACCTGGTCGAGCGCTGGAACGCCACGAATCCCGACACTGCGCTGGTGATGGCCGATCCCGAGACCGCCTTTCAGTATCTTGCAACCCAGCAGCTCCCACAATATACCGCCGACCTGAACCCGATCTGGCAGGCATTTTATGGGACGCGACCAGCCGCGAAGATCGCCGATAAGGAGAGCGAGTACTATCTCACGGCTGCCGACAAGTTTGGCCTGCTCACGGGCGCGCCGCAATCGACGGCCTGGTACACTGCATCGATCAGCGCGCACTACGACAACATCGCGGGAGTGAGCTACGACTCGATCTGGGAAAGCAGCCAGCTGCCGCGCTATACGCAAACCGTGGCCACCGCAGCCGCTGATCTCTCGGGAACGCTTGCGCGGATCGCCAATGGCGTTGGCAAGCCGCTGGTGATCTTCAACCCAAGCTCCTGGACGCGCTCGGAGGTGGTCGAGCTAAGCGGCGGCTTGCCGGATGCGCGCGATCTTCCGCAGCCTGTGCAGCAGCTTGGAAATGGACAGATCGCGATCTGGGCCGATGCGGTGCCACCGATCGGGTACAGCGCGCTCGCAGGCAAGCCAACCGGTGATCTCGCGCACCCGGCTGCGGCTACGCAGGTGGGCCAGCAGGTGACGCTCTCGAATGGGCTGGTCTCGGCCACGCTCGATGGCGAGCACGGTGGGTCGTTCAGCAGTATGCGCGCGGCCGGCGGCCCCGAGCTGTTGAGCGACGCCGGCGACGATATTACCTATATCGACGATCGCGGCGATGTGTATGGGGCCTTTTTCGGCGCGGAGCGTGCCCGCTCAAGCCAGGCGAAGGCGCAGGTCACGGTTGTGGCGGCCGGGCCGCTGCTGGCGCGCGCCCAGGCCGTGCTCACGCTCGGCGGCCGGCCGATCACAAAAACAGTCACGCTGCGGGCCGGCAGCCCGCTGATCGAGGTGGCCCTGGATATCGCGGCGCTGCCCGAAACGACCGCGATCGTGCAGACGCCGACCACCCGCCACGCTGGCACGCGCACCGACGACCTGGGAATTGCCGCCTACACGCATCCGGTCGACAACAGCGCGATCGTCTCCGGCACGATCACCTACCGCCGCGAGGTCTTCTACCCGATCATATCCTGGGGCGATGTATCGGCCGACGGCGCGGGCCTGACACTGATCACCCATGGGCTCCAGGGGCTCGGCGGAACGGACACGCTCAACCTGATGCTGGTGCGCCAGGTGTCTGATGGCGGCCGGCCGACCAGCGAGGGCGTGAAGGATCGCGCCTACCATACGCTGCGCTACGCGTATTTGCCGCACACTGGAAATGCGGCGGCAGCTGCGACCTGGCGCGCGGCTTATGCCTTCAACCAGCCGCTGATCGCGGTCTGGCAGGCCCGCGCTCAACTTGAAGTCCAATTGCCGTTCAGGGCGGCGCCGGGACGCTTTCCGGTAGTTGCCGCCGCGCGCACTTTGCCGCGCTCCTTCAGTCTGATCAGCGCTGATAGCGGCATCATTGCCGATCTGTATCGCCGCGATGATCAGGTCGAAGCGATCGTCTTGGACAGCGATCCAGACACACCAGCAACGCTCAGCGGTGGCGGCCCGTCACGCGTCCTCGCACCTGCGCCACTCACGATTACATCGGTGGTCGTGGCCTCTCCGTGATTCGGAAGTCATGGGTTTGGCAGGGAAGCGTTGGGATGGGGCGCGAGCGGCGTCACTTGGGCTGCTCAACAGACGTGCGGACTGGCTACTGATGACCTATATCTTGTTGCCTTCGTAGTCCCCACACGGGTTCAATGACCGTTTCTGAGCTGTCGACGAGGCGCATCGCTCGCCAGAGCACTATCAATACAAGCGTGCCAACAACCAGGCTGAACCAGGTGATCCCGCTCAGACCATGGATCGGCACAATTGCGGTGGCGGTTCTGCTGCGGCGAATGAGAAAATCAGACGCAATTGAGAACCAGAGTGCGCCCAGGCAGCAGATCGGCAGCACAGTTGTGGTGAAACGGCCAGTGGGTAGGAGCGCGGCGAGTACGATCACCCACAACAGATACCAATGCCAGAACCAGAAGCTCCCAACAAGTAAGAAAGCCATGATAACGGCGATGCTGCCGCGCCAGAGTATGGTATCGTCCGGTTCGGGAGTATTCCCTATCGCGCGCCAGAATCGCACCAAAAGCAGCCCAGCAAGCACGAAAAACAGCACTGTTGCGCCTTGCGTCGTTACCCGCCATGCCGCGACCTCCGACCAGCCCGCATACGTCTGGAGCGCCCAATAGACGACAAACGTCGGCGAGTTGGCGATCAAGCGCACACGCTCGCTGAGCATACGCGGCAGCGTGGCCCAACCGCCCAGTGGTGCATACAGCAGCCAGGAAAGCACCAGCATCAGTGCGCCCGCAACACTGCTGATACTGATGGCGCGCCGCCAGCCGCAGCGGCGCGCCATCCAGAGCCCCAACACCGGCAGGAGCAGCAGTACGGTCAGCTTGACGTGCGCCGCCAATGTCAGCGCAAGCAGCCCCAACAACCAGCGCTGGCGCTGGAAGAGCAGCATGGCCGCCAGTATCAGCACCAGCATCAGCATGTCGTTGTGCGCGCCGACCGCTGTGGCGGTGAGCAGCAGTGGATTCCACAGCCAGGCCAGCAGCGCCGCCGGTGCAAGCTGTGGTGAGCGATACGCGCTGATGCTGTAGATCAGCACACCGCAGAGTCCTGCGAGGCCGATTGCGAGCAGCCGATAGCCCAGCACATAGCTCGCCAGGCTTGCCGGGCAGTCGCACGCGGCCGCGCCGACGACTGTCGCCACAGCGCCGCTGGCGTACTCCCACAGCGGCCCATACGTGTCGACATAGGTTGTCCAATTGACGTGCGGGTAAAAGAGCTGGTTTGCAAAAAGCTGCGGCGGTGTGGCGAGCGGGCTGACGCCCACAGTAACCTGGAGCCGTCCGCGAAAAAGATAATCGAAGATATCGAGCGACTCACCGGGATATGCACCGAGCAATACCACCGATGGCAGCAGCCAACCGCCAACGATCACGATCACCAGCGTCCGCCGATGCTGTGATGTTACGCGCACGGCCAAACGCAGGGCCAGCATGGAGTATGCCGTCAGGAGCGCATAGCCACATATCAGCGCCAGGCCGGCGCGCCACGAGAAGCTCGCCAGGGTTGCCCAGGCGGCCAGCGGATGCGCCAGGCCTTCGGCAAGTGGATAGGGCGCACGCAGCACCAGCGCGTAGAGCAGCGCGCCGATCAGGCCGATACCAATGATTAGATGGAGCGGGGACGCATGTAGGCGCAGCGCAGAGATCTTTGAGTCACACGCCTTTACCATGCTCCTACAGGCTCCAGCGCAGGCCGCAATGCTGGCACGGCCACGGCGCGGGGCGCTCGCTCAGCACCGCCGCCCGCAGATTCTGGTAGGGCCGGTCGTTCCAAACGTCGGCCAGCGGACGATCAAAGACATTGCCAAGCATGATACTTGGGTAGTCCGTCGTTGCGAATGGCGCGATGCAACAGGGCAACGCTGTGCCGGTGGCGGTGATATACATCACCGCCCACGGCCGGTAGCAGCCCTGCCACGGGTGCGCGCCTTTGACCGCGATGCTCTCATGCGGCGTGGTCGCGCCCGAGGCGCGGAAGGCCAGCCCGAGACTAGCCGCCAGCACCTCGCACTCGACGATCAGCGCCGCCTGCTGCTGTTCGAGCGTGCCAAACAACGACTGCTCGGGCACCATCGTGGAGCCGGGGTAAGGGCTGGGTAACCCCACTCCTACGCCATTACCAAAATACACCAGCCGCTGGAGGTACACCTCGGGGATGCCGATATCCGCCGCCAGCCGCACCAGATCAGGCAGCTGATGCAGGTTCTCGCGCATCCCGACCAGCCAGAGCGAGATGCGCGGCTGCACCTTTCCACCGTGGCGTGCCACAAACGCGCGTAGGTTCGCCAGGATCTGCGGCAGCTTATCGATGCCGCGCAGCTGCTGATAGAGCGCCGGCGTCACGGCGTCGAGCGACACGCGCAGCTCATCCAGCCCGGCCGCGCACAGCGCATCGCCGCGCCGCTCATCCAGCAGCACGGCATTGGTGTTGAACAGCACATGCGCCCCGCGCTCTTTGAGGTGCGCGACAAAGCGCGGCAGCTGCGGGTTCAGCAGCGGCTCGCCGATACCGTGCAGCACCGCGCGCTCAATGCGCGGCAGCTGATCGACGATCCGGCGAAACTGCGGCCATGTCAGATGATGCTTCGGCTCGAACGGCAGAAAGTGGTCGTAGGTCAAGGGGCATGAGGCACAGAGCGAGTTGCAGCGGTTGGTGACCTCGATATAGACCTGCTGCGGGAGATCAGGCGCAATCGTCGTGCGTGTCTCGAGCGGTATCATGGGCGATGATCCATTTCATGTGCGGCTGCCACGTGTGCAACAGTCGATCGTGATGCAGCACGTACACGTTTGGCAGCGGCTACCAGGCACGGCACATCTTGCCAGATTCGCGTCACGAGCAGCATGCACAGTAGCGGCACCACTTGCGCCAGCCCATTTATCGCGCCAACCTGCGTATCGTTCAAGAGGTATCCAGGCTGGTTGCGCGCAAAGCTATTGGTCAGATTGCTCCAGAGTGCGCCCAAGCAATACGCCGGCAGCAACATGAGCGTCCACCGACTGGTTGGCAGCAGCACCGCCGGCGCCAACACCCACAGCAAGTACCAGTGCTGGAACCAGAAACTTCCGACCAGCAGGTATGCCAGCGTCACCGCCATGGCGCTGCGCCACAGCAGCGCATCGGGCACTGCCCCCGCCGCTTCGCCGTTTGGCCCTGCATCAGGCGACGTATCTGTCGCCAGCCGCGCTGGCGGCGTCGCGCGTCGATCGGCCCACCAGAACCAGGCCAGTATCCCGGCCGCGATAGCGAAAAAGGCGATCATCGCCGCCTGTGTGGTCGCGCGCCAGGCGGCCGGCTCGCTCCAGCCAAAGTGCTCCTGAAGCAGGCGGTACACCAGGTCGGCCGGCGAGTTGATCAGCAGGCGCGCACGCTCATGGAGCATGCGCCGTAGTGTCACCCAGCCGCCAAGCGGCGCGTACAACAGCCAGGACAGCGGGATGGTGAATACCAGCGCCAGCGCACAGATGCGCAGGGTACGGAACCAACCGCAGCGCCGCAGCAGCCAGAGGCCCATCACCGGCAGAACAAGCAGTGCAGTCAGCTTGACGTGCGCCGCCAGCGCCAGCGCCAGCAGCCCCCACACCCAGCGCTGGCGTTGAAACAGCAACAGCGCCGCTAAGATCGCCACGATCATCAGCAGGTCATTATGTGCCCCTATCGCCGTTGTGATTAGCACGAGCGGATTCCAGAGCCATGCCAGCAGCGCGGCGGGGGCAAGCTGCGGCGAGCTGCGCCGCACGATCAGCGCTATTAGCAAACCGCACAGTCCAGTAAGCAGCACAGCCATCAGCCGATAGCCAACAATGTACGCAACGTGACTATCAGCGCGGCCGAACGCATAATGCACGGCCCAGGCCACTGCACCACTGGCATACTCCCACAGCGGCCCGTATGTGTCGACCTGACCGCGCCAAGTAATGTATTTGTAGAACGGCTGATTCAGGAACACCGATGGTGCGATCGCGAGCGGGCTGGCACTGTATTCGACGATCATCCGGCCGCGAAACACGTAATCAAAGATGTCGAACGACTCGCCGGGGTACGCGCCAAGCAGCGCGGCCGACGAGAGCAGCCAGCTGACAATGATAATCCCAACGCCTCGATGCGGGTTGCGATCATGGAGGTGAAGGATGAGTCGCAGCGCCACGACGTAACCGACGATCAGCAGGGCATATACTCCGGCAAACCCCACGCCCACCATGAGCGAACTCCTTGCCAGCGTCGCCCAGCCGGCGCGGACGCTTTGAAGCCCAATCGTAAGCGGATAGCGCGCGGTAATGCCCAGAGCATATAACAGCGTGTTGGCGATGCCGACACCAATCAACGCCCAAACACCAAAGCGGTCGGCTGCGTTCGTTCTCCGGATTGCGCCTCGGCCGATGCTCACATGTGCCTCAGGTGCGCAGCCGGCGCTGCTGAGCTATCCCACCGAGCGCATAACGAAAGGTCGTGCGCAGGATGCGATAGGTTGCCAGGATCGTCCCTCGAACTGTCCCACCGACTTTGGATACGCCCGCCGAGCGCGGGCGGTAGCTCACTGGCAGCTCGACGATTCGCGCACCCTGACGCGCCGCTTTCACAATCATCTCGACCGGCCAGCCATAGGTCATCTCGCGCATATCCAGCGTGTTCAGCAGATCACGACCTATCACGCGGAATGGCCCAAGGTCGGTCAGGCAAAGGCCATACAGCCCATACATCAGCCGCGCGACCAGCTGATTGCCAAACCGCTGGTGCGGCGGCATCGCCCCAGCCGCCATACCGCCGTGCATGCGCGTGCCAAGCACCAGGTCGGCCGATCCATCCAATATTGGCGCCAGCAATGCCGTCAGTTCGCCGGGGACGAAGCTGCCATCACCATCCATAAATGCCAGCAGATCGCCGCTCGCTGCCGCGACACCGGCCGCGCACGCGTAGCCATAGCCGCGCCGTGGCTCGACAACGACCCGCGCACCGGCCCGCCGGGCGACGCCGGCCGTGTCGTCGGTCGAGCCGTTGTCGACGATGAGCAGCTCGTGCGCTAGCCCGGCCGGCAGCTCGGCCAGCAGCGGCGCGATACAGGCGGCCTCGTTCAGCGCGGGAATGATCAGCGTGAGATGCATGCGATTAAGCCTCTTCTAGGCAGCGCGGAAGATTTATGTGGCGCTGTCTTCATGAGTGAGAAACGCGCGTGTGTGGCGCGCCGTGTGGGTTGGCGCATCTCGCAGCTCAGCGCGCAGGCGATCGAGTTCGGCGACCGTATCCACATCGTACCAGGATGGCAGCAATGCTACCTGGAGATCAAGCTGCTCAGCCAGCGCAAGCGTGTCCCGAACAACATATGGTGTGCTCATTTGGACATCGCGCAGCAGGCGCGGCTGCGGGCGCTTCAGGCCAATCAGGTAGTAACCTCCATCCTCGCACGGCCCAAGAACCACATCATTGGGGCCAGAAAGTGCGTCGAACGCCTGCACCAGATAATCTGCCGGAAGCGTCGGGCTATCGCTGTCCATGACGACGGCCTGACATGCGCCAGCTTCCAGCGCGGCAGTCAGCAGATGGTCGAGCCGCTCACCCAGGTCGGTACCCTGTTGCAGGCTCAACTGCATATCCGGCGCTAAGGCGGAAAAATAATCGCCTGCCGCTTCGGGAAGATATACGATTCCACGCCCAACATCGGGCACCTGGCGCATAACATCGAGCGTATCGTGGAGGAAGCAGGCATACAGCGCAGCGGCAGCCTCGCCGGTGAGCGGCGGGCACAGCCGTGTTTTCGTCTGTCCAGCCACTGGTCGCTTGGCCACCACCAGGAGCATTCGTTGCATAGTGTCGGATAGGATAGAGGATAGAGGAGACAGGAGACAGGGAACAGGGAATACTGGAGTGAGTTACTGTTGCCTGTCTCCTATACCCTGTCTCCTCTATCACATAAGGCGAACGAGCAAACGAGCCAGCGCGTTGCCGCGGTTGGCAGCCGGCATCAGGCGCGGTAGCAGAAATTGATCGGTGCCGAGAAAGCGGCCGGCCGGAATGGCCAGAAAAATCAGATTGAGCGCAACCAGCATGACATAGGCCGAATGCCATTCGCCCGGTACATTCCACAGGCCGATCAGCAAATTCAGCGCTTGCAAGGTGCCCAGCAGCCCACCAAAGCGCGTGAACAGTCCCAAGAACAGCAGCGCCGCCACTGTTGTTTCGGCGAGCCAGACGCCAAAGCCAACGAAACGAATATTTGGCGCAATCACATTCACGAGGAAGCTATGGTAGAGGCCAAAGGGCGGGTGGGCCACCTCGCGCCCGATCCAGTCACAAAGGCCGCTGCGCGCGAGCGTGAAGTCGGCCGGGCAACCGTAGTTTTTCCAGGGCAGCTTCCAAAGCGTTTCGACAAACCAGATCGTGCCTAATGCGCCGCGCACCAACGCAAGAACTGTCATGGTCGCCAACGTCGCGTAACCTGCGCGCAACATGGCTGCCGAGTCCGCCAAGCTCGCCGCCTGATCGCCGGCGCGGTCCCGGGCTGAGGTGACGCTCATCGGGATAACCCTTTCACGCTAGATCGTTCTCCGCCCCAATGGCGCGCGAACTGTGGTCACTGCTCTGTATGTCTCACTATAGCGCCGAAACGTTACAAGAGCCTTACGCCGCATTGGTGAAAGTCTTACAGCTTACGTCGGTTTCCATCCACGCAGACGTGCGGCGTGGAGAACCGCGATCACAGTCATCCCGTCGCGGATCTCGCTCTGCAAGACCATATCCAGCACTGCGGTGAATGGCATGATCGCAATCTCCAAAAACTCGGTCTCGTCGGGCGGCAGGGCGGCGGGCGTCAGGTCGTAGCCGATATAGAGATGCGCTGTCTCATCGCAGACGCTCTTGGAGGTGTAGTAGGAGCTGATCCACTCCAGCCGGCCAGCCGAGTAGCCGATCTCTTCCCGAAGCTCGCGCTGCGCCGCCGCCTCCGACGCCTCGCCGGCCAGCACACCGCCAGTCGGCATCTCCCAGCGATGATTCTCCCGCTGCACGTACCGATATTGACGAACCATCACGATGCGATCGTCGTCCAGGAATGGCAGCACACCGACACACTGGCCGAATGTCACCACGCCATAGAGCGTGGTGCGACCGTCCGGTAGCTCCGCAATATCTTCGCGCAGCTGCGTCCATTTATTCGTGTAGATTGGTGTGCTGCTCAGTGTTTTCCAGGGTTTTGGCGGCATAGTAACGACCAACGACAAATGACGAAGGACCAAAGACGAGGAGCCAATGTTCAGCGTCGCGCGCTTATTTGGTCTTTCGTCTTTCGTCCTTGGTCAACCTCACCAGACGACCAGGCAGGTCTCTGTGCGTCGGACGCCCACGGCGCCCGCAATGCCGGTGGTTATTCAATTGCCCAGCGACTGCATGTCGGGGCTTTCGACAAATGCGATCAGGTCGTACCGGCCGGTGACGGCGTGAACCTGCTTGATCACCGAGCCATCCAGCTCCATATTCGGCAGCTCTTTGATCAGATCCTGCACGCGCGTTGGCTCAGCCTCGATCAGGACATAGGCATAGATCATTTGATGTTCCTTTTCATGCTACATATCTTGCTCTGTCGTCGTTTTTGCCTGCCCTTCGACCCTTCGACAAGCCCTTCGACTGGCTCAGGGGGCACCTCAGGGCTGGCAAGCTCAGGACGGGCGGCAGAGTGGTACTTTTTCCATTGAGGTGCTCCATTTTCGCGCTCTGCGCGAAAATGGAGCACAAAGCAGCATGTACCTTGCTGCCGCAGGCTCAAAGATCTCGTCACGCCGCCACCGCCTAGCCCTAAAAACGTTCAGTGCTGGCCCCGCCCGGGGGCACATCGGTCATCCTCAGGTGAAGGTCATCAGCGGCGCGGCGCCGGTGCGCGCCATGGCATTGAGCTGCGATTTAACGCGCTCGTAGGCCGCTGCGAGCGGGAAGATCTTCTTGCTGACTTGCATGTCGGCGTCGGTCGAGAGCGGGTGCCAGAACACGCCGTCGAGGTTGACTGTCAGCTCGGGCGCCAAGTTGCCCATGCCCAGCTCCAGGCCTTCTTTAGAATAGCCGCGCTTTGCGAGCGGCCGAATAAAGTGATCCTCGTCGGGGATGCCCAGCGCGCGATGAAATGCACAGATCGCGTCGAGATGCGGCGCGTTCGCGGGCGTCTCGGTGGTCGAGAGCCGCACACGAAAGCCGCGCTCTTGCAGCAGCTTGATGCCTTCGACCGTCTTGGCCCACGCGCCAGCCCCGCGATAGGCATCGTGATCCTCCGCGCGCCCGCCATCGAGGCTGACCTGCACGATCAAGTTGTCGTTGGCGATCGCCGCCAGCTGATCCAGCCGCGACCCACGCAGAATCATGGCGTTGGTCAGCACGGTCGTCTTCACCCGCGCCGATGCGTAGGCCAGCATAGCGTAGATCTCGTTCAGGATGAACGGCTCGCCGCCGGTGAAGAACACATCAGTGAACCCCAGCGCCACCGCCTCATCGACCAGCCGGCGCACATTCACCACGCCAATCGCGCGGCGCGGGGCGTTCGGGCTGGATTTCGCGACACAGTACGAACAGCGCAGGTTACAGTCGTAGTTGGTGTAGATCCACAGCTTCCACTGGATCTCGGGCGTGGCGCACGTTGTGTCGTCAATCGCCATCTCAGTACCTCTATTATGCTTTTACTATCTTTTGGAAAATGATTGCTAATGGTACCAGCTTACTTGGCTTCTGTCCATTGGTAGTGAGTCATGACAGGGCTTTTTCATGTTTTAACCATTGACCCATCGGGTATCCTTACGACAGCATAGCACACGCTTTCGAAAGGAGTCCCGATGGATCGCGCGCAGTATACGACATTGATGGAGGTCTTGAACCAGGTGCCCGATTACCG
>WNGB01033294.1_pt1 | contig 11713 bp, 9 predicted proteins | sample 5400681 | NCBI WGS metagenome assembly WNGB01 (sample SAMN13153367, study PRJNA577476) | soil metagenome | isolation source: 115 cm soil or saprolite under grassland replicate 2 | place: USA:California | collected 2016-06-15 | reverse complement strand
CGTCCGGCAACGCGTGCTTGGTGACGCCGCGTTCGCGGACCGCACGGGCGTGCCGGGCCTCGACGGCATGCTTGTCGACCCGTGCCACGGCGCGGCGGCACGCTGCCTTCAGCTGGGCCTGGGTCTGGTCACCCGAATGCGGGAGCACCCGCTGTTCGACGGCTTGCTGGGCAGGCACCGGGAGGTCTTCGGTCGCGGCGAGGATCACCCGTGCCTGGCTCATCGACAGCCGGCCGGATCTGACAGCGCGGAAGGTGTCCGGCAGGTCGCGGGTCAAGCGGACCGCGTCCTCGATGTGGCCGTGGACGGTGCGTGGCGACAGCCGCAGCGCCGCCGCAACCTCCGCGGCAGCACCGGCCATCGCATCCGGGGCGCCGCCGTCCGGGCTCTCGTAACGATCGTCGCGCTCGGCCAGCATCCGCGCCGCTTCGACCTGACGGGACCGCCACAGCGCGGCCATCGCCGCCGCCACGAACGCCTCGGCCCAGCCTCGCAACCGAGTTCCTGCCTTCAGCGCCTCGACCAGCACCACCGGCGGCGCCGACCCCAGCCGTAGCCCGTCCAGAGCCGCCGCGAGCGCAGGCCCCGCAGGCGCGCTCATCCAGTCCGGCGGATCGGCGAGCAGCAAGGCGAGCTCGGCCTCATCCCGCTCCCACACCGTGCCGCCGAGCAAGCCGTCCAGTTCAGCCCACCCGGTCGCGCAGTCCGGATCGGCTGGGTCACCGAACAGCAGCGCCTCTTCGACCGCCGCAGCCATCGCCTCCTCCTCGGGCGACGGCGGCACCGACGACTCCCACAGCCAGTCCGGCGGCAGCTCGGTGAGCTCGCTCAACGCGTCACCCGCAGCCCGTCCGCCGCAGGCACACCCGCACCGGCATGCCGGCGCAAGCGAAGCAGTGGGCGAATCCAAGCTGGACATGCGGCCATCTTAATGCGAACAACAGTTCGAATCCAGTGACTACGCTATCGGCGAACAAGACGACACGGCACCTCGCCATAGCCGCGGCACCCGGATCCGGCCGGCTCGACATCACCCCACATCGTGACCGTCCAACCGCGCGTGCCCTAACTGGACCCCGTATCGCCCGGCACGAACGCCGGCACCGCCAACGCCGGCAACGCCACACAAAGGCATTCCACCAGCCGCTACCGACGCCTCTGAAGATGAGTGCCACGATCACAGCGCTTCACGACTCCGCATGGATGCAGCGCGCGACTCCGCCCACACGTGCAACGCCGAGGCCGCCGGGAGTGCCCGCCGGATAGGGAATCGCCGGCGGCTTCGTCGTACGGCGGATCATACGGTTGCCAAAGGCAACGGAGGCGAGCGTCAGACGAGTGAGAAGGCGATCGTTCGCTTGACGACGTCGGCCTCGAGGAGCTTGACGCGGACCGGCTGGCCGAGCGGCAACGGGCGGTCGGCGGACACGCGGCCCTCTACGGCGACCGAGGAGATCACCACGATGCCCTTCGCCGGATCCTTGCCGTCGAGGTCCGTAATGACACCGTCGAACTCCTGGCCGACCTTGTCCGCGACCAGCCCCGCCTCGACCATGTCGACGATCGCCCGCTCGTAGGCATGAGCCTTGCGGTCGTTCTCGTCCATGATCTTCGGGATCGTGTCCATCGACTCGCGTACCCAGTCCGGGACGGGCTGGTCGGCGCACAGCGCGACGCAGATCTCGCCGGCCCAGCGGTCCACCAGGCGGCGCAGCGGCGCGGTCACGTGCGCGTACTCGGACTTCATCGCCGCGTGCTCGGGATGCGCCGGCACCGCCCCGGAGAACGACGTGTACCCGGCGCCGCGGAACAGCACCGTGCAGGCCGCGAGCATCGCCGAGTGCGACGGCACCGAGGGGTCGAGCCCGTGGATGAACTGCGCGTACGGCACACCCGCGGGCCAGGGGATGCCGAGCGCCTTCGCGGTGTTCTCGAGCCGGCGGCGGAACCCGTCGGACGACTCCGGCAACGTCCGCAGGATGCCGATCTCGCCGTACATCATCAGGTGCGCGGCGGCCATCCCGGTGAGCAGCGAGATCTGCGCGTTCCAGTTCTCCACCGGCAACGGGGCGCGGAACTCCAGCGCCCAGGAACCGTTGCCGGTGACAACTTCCTGGTCCGGGATCGGCAGGTTCACACCGCCGCGCTCACGCTCGCGGGCCTCACGGAGGAGGCCGACCTCGCGCAGCAGCTGCAAGGACGACGACGCGGTCCCGGCGTCCAAGTCCTCCTGCACCCCGGCGTAGTCCAGCTTCGCTCGTGACCGCACCAGCGCACGTCGTACGTCGACCTCGGTGCCCTCACCGGAGCTGTCGACGGCAATCGTCCACAGCAAGGCGGGACGCACCTGGTCGGGCAGCAGCGACGCCGCGCCCTCGGACAGCTCCGGCGGGTGCAGCGGGGTGCGCCGGTCCGGCGCGTACAGCGTCTCCCCGCGCCGCCGCGCCTCGGCGTCCACGGCATCACCGGGCCGCACGAACGCGGCCACGTCGGCGATCGCGTAGTGCACCGTGTACCCGGAACCCGACCGCTCGATGTGCAGCGCCTGGTCGAGATCCATCGACCCAGGCGGGTCGACCGTCACGAACTCGATGTCGGTCCGGTCCAGCGAGGGCAGCCGCGGAGCAGCGGCGGCCGAGACCGCCGCCGACACAACCTCGGGCGGGAACTCCGCGGGCACCTCGAGCTCACGGCGGATCGCCTGCAGCGACGCGCGGAACTCCTCCGGGACCTCCTCGGCGAAATGCACCTTCTGCAACGGCACAGCACTACTCCGTCCGGTCGACGACGTCCCTCAGAGTAGACCGGGTTCGATGTTGAAGCCGCGCAAAGACGCCAGCCCGTCGGCGTACCACTGCAGCTCGGTCACCGACGCCGGCTTCAGCTCCATCAGGAACATCGCGCTCATCGGGGCCTGCAGCACCGACCGCACCATCAGCTTGACCGGCGTCACGTGCGTGACCACCACCACGGTCTTTCCCGGGTACGACGACAGGACCGCGTCCCGCGCGGCACGAACCCGCCGGGCACACGCGTCGAACGACTCCCCGCCGGGTGGCGCGACGGACGTCGAATCCATCCAGGCCTTCAGCTGGTCCGGCCACTTGCGCTGCACCTCGGCGAACGTGTGCCCGTCCCAGTCCCCGAACGAGCACTCCTGCCAGCCTTGCGACACGACCGGCTCCAGCCCGAGCTCGGCGCCGATCACGGCCGCGGTCGAGGTGGTACGACGCATCGGCGACGTCAGCAGCGCGTCGACCCCGCCGACGGTGCGAAGGTACGTCGCCGCGGCCAGCGCCTGCGCGCGACCGGTGTCGTTGAGGTCCGGGTCGTCGCCACCGGCGCCGGAGAAGCGCTTGTCGACGGTGTGCGGCGTCTCGCCGTGCCGGACCAGCAGCAGCCGGGTCGGCGGGGTGGCGTCCTGCGCGCCCCAGCCCTGCACCGCCTTCTTCAGGTCGGACGGCTCCGCCGGCTCGGAGGGGATCGCGGGCGCGGGCCGGCGCGGGATCGGCTTGCCGTCCAGCGCCATGTTCGCCAGCGCGTCCGCGGCGGCGTTGTTCGCCCGCGGCACCCAGGTCCACTCGGTGCCGAGCGGGGCCAGCGACTGCGCCCGGACCGCCAGCGGCCGCATGTCCGGGTGCTTGATCTTCCAGCGCCCGGCCATCTGCTCGATGACCAGCTTGGAGTCCATCCGGACCTCGATGGTGGCGTCCGGCGCGACCTCGTCAGCCAGCTCCAGGCCGGCGATCAGACCGTTGTACTCGGCAACGTTGTTGGTCGCCCTGCCGAGCGTCTCCCCCACCTGGGCGAGCACCTCGCCGGTCGCGGCGTCCCGCACCAGGGCGCCGTACGCCGCCGGTCCCGGGTTCCCGCGAGACCCGCCGTCGGCCTCGACGATGACGTGTTGTGGCCCGCTCACACCGCGCTCTTGTCGGTCCGCACCAGGATCCGGCCGCACTCCTCGCAGCGCAGCACGGTGTTCTTGTCCGCCGCCGCCATCCGGGACAGGTCGGCCGGGTTCAGCTCCATCCGGCAGCCCATGCAGCGCTTGCCGACCAGCTCGCCGGCGCCGATCCCGCCCATCCGCTCCCGCAGCTTCGCGTACGTCGTGACCAGGTCGGCCGGCAGCTCCGTCGCGACCGCGGTACGACGTTCCGTCAGCGACGCCCGCTGCTCGTCAAGGTCCTTGGCGGCGGCGTCCCGGCTGGACTCCAGCTCGGCCTGCCGCCCGGCGAAGTCGTCCGCCCGGGAGCGCAGCCCGGCGAGCCGCGCCTCGGCCGACTCCAGCCGCTCCATCACGTCGAGCTCGGCGTCCTCCAGGTCCGCGATCCGCCGGTCCAGCGACCCGATCTCGTGCTGCAGGCTCTCCAGCTCCTTCGGCGAACCGACCCGGCCGCCGTCCAGCCGCTCCTGGTCGCGGGTACGCCGGGTCTTCACCTGCTCGACGTCGGAGTCGGCCTTCTTCTGCTCGCGCTGCAGGTCGCTGACCTCGGTCTCGGCGGTGACCAGCTCGCGGTCGACCGCGGACTTCTCCCTGGCGAGCTCGGTCAGGGCCGCCAGCTCGGGCAGCACGCCGCGCTTGTGGGCGACCTGGTCGAGGTTCAGGTCGAGCTCCTGCAGATCGAGCAACCTGCGTTGCACCTCGGGCGGCGTACCTGGCTGGGCGTTCAGGGTGCGACTCCTTCAGTTGTACGGCGTCACCGGCGCCGGGCTCGCGTCGTACAGCGCTGAGCCGGTCAAGCTCGCCGGTGTTGAATTTTTCCGTGCTACGCCCGGAGGGTCCAAGCGTCGGTGCAGATCGTGGAAACCCGAGTCTCCACGGTACTGCCCTGCTCTGCCAAGCCCGCCACCAGGAGCCGCTCGGCATCCGCCAGCCACGGCCACTCGCTGGCCCAGTGCGCGACGTCGATCAGCACCGGCTCGTCGTACGCGCGGGCCTCGGTCGCCGGGTGGTGCCGCAGGTCCGCGGTCACGTACGCGTCGACGCCCGCCGCGCGCACCCGGTCGAACTCGCTGTCCCCCGCGCCGCCGACCACCGCCACGGTCTCGATCCGCCGCTCGGGATCCCCGGACACTCGTACGCCGTGCTCGGTCCGCGGCAGCCGCTCGGCGACCCGGGCGGCGAAGTCTCGCAGCGTGAGCGGCGTGTCCAGCGCGCCGACGCGCCCGCCACCCAGCTCACCGGGCTGGGACGCGAGCTCGAACACGTCATACGCGGGCTCCTCGTAGGAGTGCGCCGCCCGCAGCGCCTCGACGACCGCGCGGCGGCGGTGCCGGGGCATGACCATCTCGACGCGGGCCTCGGGGACCCGCTCGATCGCGCCGACCTGACCGAGCGTCGGGTTGGCGCCGTCCAGCGCGCGGAAAGTGCCCTCGCCGGTGGTTGACCAGGCGCAGCGCTCGTACGCGCCGATCCGCCCGGCGCCGGCGGCGGCGAGCGCGTCGATCAGCGCGTCCGCCTCGTCGACCGGGACGTACACGGCGAGCTTGTCCACCGGGTCGGCCGGCAGCGCCTTCAGCGGCCGGGTGTCGCGCAGGCCGAGCGCGGCCGCGAGCGCGTCGCTGACGCCGGGGTTCGCGTTGTCGGCGTTGGTGTGGCACACGTGCAGCGCGGTCGCCGACCGGACGTCCACGACCACGCGCATCGGGTCCACCGCGAACAGCACCCGCCGCACCGGCTGCTCCGGATCCCCGGTCACCAGCCCGACCGCGTCCCAGCTCTCCGCCAGCGAGAGCGGATACAACCGCTCCAGCACCCCAACCACGTCACCCAGCCTCGGCGTACTCACCCGCCCTATCCTGCCAACACCCGCGCCGCCCAATCCCTCACGGCTCGCGCGGGCGCAATCCCCTCAAGGCCGGCGCCGGCACAATCCCTCATGACCCGCGTCGGCCCAATCCCCGTTCGAGGTGACCGATCGTCGCCAAAATGGAGGGGTCAGATCGGGTGCACCTCGGTGATTCCCCGAGCGGCGAGGTACGGCTCGTCCGCCGCGCGGTCGCTGGTGACGATCGCGGGGGTCTCGCCGGCGGCGGTCCGGGTCATCCAGGCGTCGAAGAGAGCGCCGCCGCGGCCGCTCGCGCGGCGCGGCTCGGCGTTCAGGTCGAGCACCAGCGCGGTGGTCCGCTTGACCGGCTCGGGCCGGACGCTGGTGGTCAGCTCGCGGATGCGCTCGCCTACGGGCTTGACCGCGCCGTCGCTGTCGCACAGCCCGAGGCTGTACTCCAGCTCGGGGAAGTCCTTCATCGCCCGCGACACGTCGTGGCTGCACCACCAGGTGACGCCCCAGACGCCGTCGCAGCGGGCGATGTTGCGGATCGTGCGCTCGGCGAACTCGGGCGCGTCCGTGGCCGGCACCGACCCGACCGGCGCGCCGATCTCCTGGACCCAGATCGAGCGCCGCGGGTCCGGCGCCCAGGCGCGGGCGAGCTCAACGACGTACTCGGCCAGGTGCGTGGCCTGGGTGCTCAGCGCGCCGTACGTCGTGCCGATCGCGCCGGAGAACACCCACGGGTGGATCACCGTCTGCGCGCCCATCGTGGTGAGCTGCTTCGGCGTGAACGGGTGGCCTTCGTCGTACCAGACCGCGTCGTACGCCGAGTGGTTGTGCGGGTGGTCCGGGTCGGCGTCCCGCGCGGCCGCGAGCAGCCTGGCGATCCAGGCGTCGATCTCGGGCTCGGTCACGGTGTCGCGGCCCATCGGCGCGACCATGTTGTTCGGCTCGTTGGCCAGGCTGACGCCGAGATGGTTGCCGTGGGCACGCAACCGGCCGGCCACCGCGGCGACCAGCTCGGCCTGCGCCGCCACCACGTCCGGGTCGGTGAAGACGTTGCGGTGGTGGTGCGTGACCGTCCACGACGGGTAGAACTCGAAGCTGCTCAAGTGCCCTTGAAGAACATCGACCGTGACGTCCAGTCCCGCGTCGGCGGCGGCGTCGTACATCCGGGCCAGGTCGTCCAGCGCCCGCTGCCGGATCACCCCGCGCTGCGGCTGGAACACCGGCCACAGGCAGAACACCCGGACGTGGTCGAGCCCGAGCCCGGCCAGCACCCCGAAGTCCTCCCGCTGCTCGGCCGGATCGAAGTCCAGCCAGTGGTGGAACCACCCGCGCCGCGGCGTGTAGTTGGCGCCCCACCTCATCCGTACAGCCTCATCCATGCTCCCTTACGAGTCGCTCCGCGACGGCCCTCAGTACGACCATGTTGCGCCCGTCGGTGACGACCACCGGCACCCCGTCCGGTACGAGCGCGCGATCCTCCGGAATCCCCGTGCACAGTACGACGACCGGCCCGGCATGCTCCGTGACCAGCCGGCGCATCCCGGCCACCATCCACGGCGTCCTGCCCGCATCCTGCACCGCCACGATCAACGCCCGCCCGGCGGCCTGCGCCAGCACCCGCTCGACGGTCCCGGGCTCGTCGGCCCGGATCACGACCCCCGGCTCGTCCGCCCGGTCCGTCACGTCGCGGAAGATCTGCGGCAGGCCGTCGAAGTACGGCCGCCAGGCGGGATGCACCGGCTGCGCCAGGTCGGCCACGTACGCCGCCGCGCCCAGCGCCGGCACGTCCTGCCCGACCAGCATCCGGCGCGCCACCTCCCGAACCGCGTCGCCGGTTCCCGACGGCTCTGTCACACGCCCTGACCAGCCGGACGTCGCCCGGCGGTTCGAGAGTGCCGCGCCCAGGCGTCGTACCCGGGTGGCCGACTCGGCGAGGCGTTCGGCCGGGAGCTGGTCGTTGCCGACGGCACCGATCAGGGCGGCGGCGAGGTCGGCCGGGTCGGCGTCGGCGACGGCTACCATCGCCAGGTCCGCGCCGGCTGCCAGCGCGCCGGCGGCGGCGCCCTTGATGGTCCGGGACGCGGTGATGCCCTGCATCTCCAGCGCGTCGGTGGTGATCACGCCGGTGAAGCCGAGCTCGTCGCGGAGGAGCCCGGTCAGGATCCGGCGCGACAGCGTGGCGGGCACGATGTCGTAGTCGGAGTAGACGATGTGCGCGGTCATCACCAGGTCGACGCGCGACGCGATCGCGGCCGCGAACGGCGGCAGCTCGACCGCGGCGATCTCCTCGGCCCAGCGGTCGACGTACGGCAGGTCGAGGTGCGAGTCGACGGCGACGTCGCCGTGGCCGGGGAAGTGCTTCGCGCAGGCGGCGATGCCGGCGTCGTGCACGCCGTCGACGAAGGCGGTGCCGTGCCGCGACACGACGTCCGGCGTGGTGCCGAAGGAGCGGGTCGAGATGATCGGGTTCGCCGGGTTGCTGTTCACGTCGACCGACGGCGCGAGCATCACGTCGATCCCGAACCCGGCCAGCACCTGGGCCGCCTCGCGGGCGCTGGCCCGGGTCAGCTCGCGGTCGTCGAGGTCGCCGAGGCTGCGCGGGGAGGCCAGCGGCCACTGGTCCACCGAAGACAGGTGGCTGAACTCGCCACCCTCGTGGTCGATCGCGATCAGCACGTCCTCGCGTTCCGCTCGCAGCGCGGCGGTCAGCGCGGTGAGCTGCTCGGCGTCGTGGACGTTCCGGGTGAACAGCACCACACCGCCGAGTCCGGCCGCCACCGCACGGCGCAACCCGTCGCCGGCCGTCGTACCGGGGAAGCCGATGATCAGGCAGCCCGCCGCGTCGCGGGCAAGGCCGGCGTCGTCCACCTCGAGCAGCACGTCACCCATACAAGCCCACCTCCAGCCGCACGTGCACCCAACCGCGCACCTCAGCCCCAGAGCGACGATCGGTCACAAAGGTCAAGGGGCATGGACGTCATCTCGCAAAAGGGCAGGTGACACAGAGATCGGATGACACACGTTGTCAACGTGTTCGTGGCTTGTCAACGGCACGACCATGGTCGCCTGGGAGCCAGGTGAGGGATAACGTTGTCTCCCATCTCGACCGCCCACCGACGGGGACTCGATGAACGCACAGACCGAACGCGCAGTCCTGGCGATCGACATCGGCGGCACCAAACTGGCCGCCGCGATCGTCGGCGAGGACGGCGCCGTGATCCGCAGCGAGCGTACGCCGACGCCCCGGGAAGGGGCGGACGAGGTGTTCGCGGCGCTGCGCGCGCTGGTCGACACCGTCCGGGGCGACACCGCGGCGCTCGCCGCCGGGATCGGCTGCGCCGGGCCGCTGGACACCGAGCGCGGGCTGGTCTCGCCGGTCAACATCACGGCCTGGCGCGATTTCCCGCTCGTCGACCGGGTCCGGGAGTCCGTCGGCGGTGTTCCGATCACGCTCGGGGTGGACGCGCACTGCTTCGCGCTCGGTGAGTTCTGGACCGGCGCCGGCCGCGACGTCGAGCACCTGCTCGGCATCGTCGTCTCCACCGGCGTCGGCGGCGGCATCGTGATGGCCGGCGACCGGCTGCTCGGCCGGTCCGGCAACGCCGCCCACATCGGCCACGTCGTGGTCGACCAGAACGGCGAGCCCTGCGCGTGCGGTTCGTTCGGCTGCGTGGAGACGTACGCGAGCGGCCCGCGGATGGTGGCCCGGGCCCGGGAACGCGGCTGGCGCCCGGACGAGCCGGACGCCGACGCCGCCGTACTCTCGTCCGACGCGGCCAACGGCGATCCGGTGGCGATCAGGATCTTCGACGACGGGGCGCAGGCGCTGGCCGCCGGGATCGTATCGACCGCGGTCACCGTCGACCTGGACTTCGTGGTGATCGGCGGCGGAGTCTCGAAGGCCGGCCCGGTGCTGTTCGACCCGCTTCAGCGCTGGGTCAAGCGGCTGGCCCAGCTGCCCTTCGTGGACGGTCTCACGGTGCGTCCGGCACTGCTCGACGATGCCGGCCTGGTCGGTGCCGCAAAGCTTGCCTGGAACAGCCTCGGATAGGCCGATTCGGGCCTGGTCCGCGCACTCCGGAGCAGCTCTCCGCGCACTTTTGAGCATTTTACGGTCAGTCACGAATTGGGTGTAACGCCCGGGCTTTCTCACGCGATGTGACGGGTGGATGGGGTGGGGGGCGCAACATCCGGGGCAATCCATGGGGGGAGAGTCACAGCCGGGGATTGTCTGAATGCGGGTGTGGTGAGGCACAGTCTTGCCACACCCGCAAGCGGTCGTCAGCTACACGATCCAACGGCGACTGTCCTTCGGAGGGAAAGGGATCGTCGTCGGGTTCCGCGCCGCAGATGGCGCCTCACAGGGTGAGGGTTGGAGGGGCCTTTTCACTCGTGAGGCCGCCATCTGCGGTGCGGAACCGGTCGAGTAGCGGCCCATCGACGAACTCTGAGTGTGGGCCTCTGAGTGGGCGCAGACGGGATCGAACCGCCGGCATCCTGCTTGTAAGGCAGGCGCTCTACCGCTGAGCTATGCGCCCTGGATCAACCGCAGAAGTCTACCGAAGCCCGTCCAGAGCTCTCCGGTAGTCGTCGATGCTGCGGGCGTCCGGAATCGCGTTCACCACCGACCAGCGCAGCACACCCTCGCGGTCGACCACGAACGTCCCGCGCACCGCGCAACCCCGGTCCGCGTCGAACACGCCGTACGACGAGGCGATCGCCCCGTGCGGCCAGAAGTCGGTCAGCAGCGAGAAGCCGAACTTCTCCGCGTCCGCCCAGGCCCGCAGGGCATACATCGGATCACACGACACCGCGAGCACCTCGGCGTCCGCGTCCTCGAAGACCGCCAGCTCGTCGCGGATCTCGGCCAGCTCACCGGAGCACACGCCGCTGAACGCGAACGGGTAGAACACCACGACGACGTTCCGGCCGCGCAGGCCGGACAGCGTGACCTGCTCGCCGTGCTGGTTCCGGGTGGTGAAGTCCGGCGCCTCCGAGCCGACCTGCGGTACCGCAGCGGTCACCGCTTGCTCCGCGGCGACTTCGGCATCACCAGCTTCGTCGCGGCCCAGTCCTCGGTGATGCTCAGGCTGCTCGTGGTCGCCAGGCCCGCGGTCGGCGCCGCCTCGGCGATCTCGCTCGCGTCGACGTACCCGTCCCGCCCGACCTTGGGCGTCATCAGCCACACCACGCCACCGGCCTTCAGGTCCGTCAGCGCGTCGACCAGCGCGTCCACCAGGTCGCCGTCCTCGTCGCGCCACCACAGCAGCACGACGTCGACCACGTCCTCGGTGGTGTCGTCGACGAAGTCTTCGCCGGTGAGGTCGGAGATCGCTTCCCGGAACGCATCGTCGCAGTCGTCGTCGTACCCGAGCTCCTGCACCACCGTGCCGGCCTCGAAGCCCAGCCGAAGGGCCGGGTTGCCCCGGCCGGTGTCGCCCGCGTCCGCGGTCACGATTTCCTCCTCCGTGTTCGTTACGTACCGCATACCCAATCGTGGCGTACGGCGTCGCGCAAGTATGCACGCACCCCGCGTGAGACGGGCGTCGTACCCTGGCATGTTCCAGGAGCGCGGGCGTGTGTGGAACGCCACGTTGCCAGGTGACAGGATTGCCAGGAGAACCGACGAGAGAACGGCAGGACACCGTGGCTTCCGGACACGAACCACCAGCCATCATCACCGAGGGGATGCCCACCCAGCTACCCGACATCGACCCCGACGAGACCCGCGAGTGGATCGAGTCGCTGGACGCGGTGCTGGACAAGCGCGGCAAGTCGCGTGCGCGCTACCTGATGCTGAAGCTGATAGAGCGGGCACGCGAGCGGCAGGTCGGCGTGCCGGCGCTGCGCAGCACCGACTACATCAACTCGATCCCACCCGAGCGCGAGCCGTGGTTCCCCGGTGACGAGCACATCGAGCGGCGGATCCGGGC
>WNGB01014342.1_pt1 | contig 11713 bp, 11 predicted proteins | sample 5400681 | NCBI WGS metagenome assembly WNGB01 (sample SAMN13153367, study PRJNA577476) | soil metagenome | isolation source: 115 cm soil or saprolite under grassland replicate 2 | place: USA:California | collected 2016-06-15 | reverse complement strand
AAGGTCCGCTTCATGCGCGCGACGTCGGGTACGAGGCCGGTGAAATGGCGGAAGGCGTCGACGGCCTGGTGCACGCACATGCCGCCGCCATTCATGGTGCGGCAGCCCTTTTTCCGGGCGGCCAGCACGAACTTGGTGTCGATCGGCGTGTAGATCACGTCGGCGACGAAATGCTGCTTCTGGATCAGGCGCGCCGGCAGCGGCAGGCCGGGATAGCCCGTCATGCCGACGGGCGTCGCGTTGACGATGCCGGCAACTGACGTGGCAGCGGTCTCGGCGTCGCTCAAAAGCTCGCAGCGATCGCCGCCGAAGCGCATGATGAGATCGGCGCAGAGCCCGGTGGCGCGCGCCTGGTCCTGGTCGAAGATCCTCACGGTCGACGCGCCGAGAGCCATCAGCGCCACGGCGACTGCCCGCCCCGCTCCGCCCGCGCCCAACAGCAACACCGGCTTGCCGCGAACCGCCTCATCGCTCAGCGCCTCGATGAAGGCCTGGCGGAAACCCGAGCAGTCGGTGTTGTGGCCGGTGGTGCGGCCGCTCCTGTCGAATACGACCGTGTTCACCGCGCCGATCTCGGTCGCCTCGGTCGAGACCGCGTCGAGCAAAGGGATCACCGCTTCCTTGAAGGGATGGGTGATGTTGACGCCGGCGAAGCCCGCCGTGCGGGCCGCTGCCAGCAAGTCCTCGAGGCGTCGGCCCTGCAGGGTCGAGACGTCCATCAGGTGGTAGTGGCCCGAGACACCTGCCGCTGCGAAGGCATCCTCGTGCAGCGCCGGCGCCAGCGACTTCTGGATGTTGGTGCCGATCAAGCCGACGAGCATGCGTGACGTCATCGAGATGTCTCCTATGTTGCTGGGGCCAATCCGCCGCCCAGGAAAAGCTGGGCGATGCGCGGATCGGCCAGGATATTGGCCGCCGTGTCCTCGATGCGGGTCTGGCCCTGCTCCAGCACCAGCCCGTAGTCGGAGATGGCCAGCGCCTGGCGGGCATTCTGCTCGATCATCAGGATCGACACGCCGGCGCTGCGCAAGCCCTTCAGGATCGAAAAGACTTCCTGGACCATCAAGGGCGACAGACCGATCGAGGGCTCGTCGATCAGCATGAGCTTGGGCTCGAGCAAGAGGCCGCGCGCGACCTCCAGGAGCTTCTGCTGGCCGCCCGACAGGGTCGAGGCCTGGGCGTCGGCCTTCTCGCGCAGCATGGGGAAGCGCGCCATCATCTCGTCCATGCGGCCGGCGAGCCGCGAGGTGTCGCTGAGCGCCACGCCGCCCAATTCGAGATTGTGGCGCACCGAAAGCTCGGGGAAGAGATTGCGGCCCTGCGGCACATAGCACACGCCGGCATCGAGCATGCGGCGCGGCTCGAACGACGTCGTGTCGGCGCCATCGAAGGTCACGCGGCCGGTGCGCACGCCCAAAAGCCCGAACACCGTCTTGAACAGGGTCGACTTGCCCGCCCCGTTGGGCCCGATCACCGTGGTGATGGCGCCGCGGCGGATGGCGGCGCTGACGCCGTTCAGGATCGTCATCTTGCCGTAGCCGGCGACGACGCCGTCGAGAGTGAGGATGGCATCCTGGTGCGTACTTGGCGCCATGTCAGTGTCCCAGATAGGCTTCGATCACCGCCGGATCGCGGCGCACCTCGGCGGGCGCGCCTTCGGCGATGATACGGCCCTCAGCCAGCACGATCAGCCGCGAGCACAGCGCCATGACGAACTCCATGTTGTGCTCGATCACGACGAAGGTGACGCCTGTCTCCCGGTTGATCGCCTCCAGCCGCTCACGCAGGTCGGCCAGCATGGTCAGGTTGACGCCGCCGGCCGGCTCGTCGAGCAGCACCAGGCGCGAGCCCGACATGAAGGCCATGGCGGCGTCGAGAAGCTTCTGCTGGCCATAGGACAGGCTGCCGGCCTTCTCGTCCTCGAGCCGCGCCAAGCGGAAGAAATCGAGCATGCGGTCGGCCTCGGCGCCCATGCCGGCGTCACGTGCCCCGAACAGGCGCGCAAGCCGCGAGCCGCGGTGTTCCTGGCCGGCCAGGATCAGGTTTTCGCGCACCGTCAGCTCGGGAAAGACTTGCAGGAGCTGGAAGGTGCGGCTGACCCCCAGGCGATTGAGACGCGAGGGCCTGAGTGCCGTGACGTTGCGGCCGTTGACCCTGACGCTGCCGCGGTCGGGCACGAGCTGGCCCAGGATGCAGTTGAACAGCGTCGACTTGCCCGAGCCGTTGGGACCGATCACGCCCAGAATCTCGCCCTCGTGCACGTCGAACGACACACCGCATACGGCTTGCACGCCGCCGAAGGACTTTTCGATGTCGCGGACCTCGAGCAGTGCCGTCATGAGCGCGCCTTTCTGGCGAGCAGGCGCGTGGCCAGGCCGACGATGCCGCCGGGGAAGAAGGCCATCATGACCATCACCAGCACGGCGTAGATCAGCAGGTACCAGGTCTCCCAGGCGCGCAGCCATTCGGGCAGCAGCACGGCGATGCCGGCGCCGACGAACGGCCCGAGGAAGGTGCCGCTGCCGCCGATCACCACCATCAGCATGAAAAGCAACGAGGGTCCGAGGGCGAACGGGCTGGGATCGATGAATTCGACCAGCGGGGCATAGAGGCTGCCCGCCATGCCGCCATAGGCGGAGCCCAAGGCAAAGGCGAGCAATGTGTAAAGCCTGACGTCGACGCCCAGGCTCTCGGCACGCAGCGGGTTCTCGCGCAGCGCGGTGAAGGCGCGGCCCCACGGCGAGCGCACGATCCACCACAGCACGAAGGTCATGATCGAGGTGATGCCGAGCACGAACCAATAGAAGCGGATGTGGTTGCGCAGGGGCCAGCCGAGGAACGACGGCCGCTCGATGTCGCGGATGCCCATGACGCCGCCGGTGATCCATTGTTCGTTGCGGAACACCAGCCAGCACAGGACCGAGAAGGCGAGCGTGACGAAGGCGAGATAGTGCTTCTGCACGCGCAGCGCCGGGAAGCCGAGGGCGATGCCGATGGTGAAGGTGAGCAGGCCCGACGCCGCGAAGGCGACGCCGAACGGCACGCCGGCCTTGGTGACGATGGCGGTGAGATAGGCGCCGATGCCGACGAAGGCGGCCTGGGCCAGCGTTTCCTGGCCGGCATAGCCCACGATCAGGTTGACGCCCATGGCGGCGATCGCCGTCACCAGCCACAGGGTGAGGATGTAGGTGCCGTAGCGGCGCAGACCGGGATAGGGCACGCCGATGTCGTTGAGATCGACCGGTGCCAGGGCCAGCAGCACCAACAGCACGAGGCCGAGCAGCACCGCGGCGCGCGCGCTCATACCGCCCGCTCCTCGCGGCGACCCAGCAGGCCTTGCGGCCTGAACAGGATCACCAGCACCAGCAGGATCAGGGGAATCGCCTGCCGGTAGGCGGTCGACACATAGGCCGCGGCGAGGTTGTCCAGGACGCCGATCAGCAGGCCGCCAGCAATGGCGCCGCGCACCTGGTTGAAGCCGCCGACGATCGCTGCCACGAAGGCGATCAGGCCAAGCGTCTCGCCGTTGGAGAACTTGGCGAGGTAAATCGGCGAGACCAGCAGCGAGGCCATGGCGGCGAGCGCGGCGTTGATCAGGAAGGTGTACAAGATCATGCGTTCGACCGGCACGCCCAGAATGCGGGCGACTGTCGGATTCTGTGCCGTCGCCTGCATCTGCCGGCCGGTGCGCGTGCCGGCCAGGAACCATTGCAGCAGGACGATGGTGACCAGGGCCACGGCCAGCACGCCGAGCTGGGCCAGCGACACCGAAACGCCCGCCACGGTGATCAGCGTGTCGGGCAACAGCGTCGGGAAGGTCTGTGCCTCGGCGCTATAAAAATCCTTGACCGATTCCTTCAGCAGGATGCTGAGGGCGATGGTCGAGATCACGAGCGGCAGCACGCCGCGGCGGATCAACGGCCCGACGATGATGTAGCGGAAGGCCACGCCCAGCAGCAGCATCGAGGCCAGGATGGCCAGCACCAGCGCGGCCACGAAAGGCACGCCGAACCAGCGCATGGCGATCAGCGCCAGGAAGGCCGGCACCATGACGAACTCGCCCTGCGCGAAGTTGATGGTCTGCGAGGTCTGCCACAGCAGCGTGAAGCCGATCGCCGCCAGGGCATAGATCGCGCCGGTCGCCAGGCCGGAGATCAGGAGTTGGAGGAAGTCAGTCATGTCTTCCGGACCGCGCGCGTCTCGCGCGCATCATGATCATGAGCGCGCGAGACGCGCGCGGTCCGGAAGAGCATGATCGGTCGTCCGCCTACTTCTTCAGCTTCGGCAACGTCTCGGTGATAACCTGCTTGCCGTCCTTGACCTCGCCCAGGAACGAGATGCGGTCGATCTCGCCGGTGTCGTCCCAGGTCGCCTCAATCAGGATGCCGGGCACCTTGTCGGGGGTGATGGTCATGCCGTGCAGGGCCGCGGCGATCGCCTTGCCGTCGAGCTTGCCCGCCTTCTCGGCGGCCGCCTTGATCATGTAGGGCGCGATGTAGCCCTTCACGCCGTTATGGTCGGGCTTGGACTTGTACTTGGCCTCGTACTTCTTGCCGAACTCCTGGATGGCCGGCACCGGCGCATCGACGGTGAGACCGACATGGCCCTTCACGCCGTTGGCCGCGTCGCCCGCGAGATCGATCACCTTCTGGCCGAGCAGCGTGGTCTCGCCGATCAAGGGCTTGTTCAGCCCCTGCTTCTTGGCCTCGCGCAGGAAGCGCGCGCTCTCCTCCTCGTTCAGGTAGACGAAGATCGCGTCGGCGTTGGCGCCCTTGAGCTTGATGACGTCGGCGGCGAAGTCGGCCTGGCCGGCCTCGGTCGAGATGTCGGCCACGACCTTAATGTCGCGCGCCGCCAGTTCCTTGACGATCGCGTCGCGGCCACCCTTGCCGAAGTCGTTGTTCACATAGACGACGGCGACATTCTTGGCCTTCACGATGTCGCGCAGGTAATTGGCGATCTTGGGCATCGACACGTTCTGGCCGAACGAGGTGCGGAAGATGTACTTGGAGCCCTGGGCCGTGAGGTTGCCGGCCTCGCCGCCGATCACCTGCGGTACCTCGGCATCGGCCGTCATCTTCAGGGTCGCGCTGACCGAGCCGGAATAGATCGGCCCGAAGATCGCGACCGGCTTGTCGTCGAGCGCGCGCTGCATGGCGGCGCGGGCCTTGCCGGGATCGCTCGCGGTGTCGATGAACTCGAGCTTGATCTTCTTGCCCAAAATGCCGCCCGAGGCGTTGATTTCCTCGACGGCCATGCTGGAACCGTTCTTCCACATAGCGCCAACGGTGGCACCGCCGCCGGAAAGCTCGATGATGTTGGGAATGACGATGTCCTGGGCAAAGGCCGCAGGCGCCCACAGGCCGCCGATGGCGAGACCTGCCAATGCCAGTGTCTTGCGCAGCATGTTTCCTCCGTTCTTGGTCTTGCGTTACTGCTCCCCGGCGGATTGATGCCGGAAGAAAAAAGTAACGTCCATGATCAAGATTTCGGTTTGCGCAAACCTGATGTTACTTTTCTGCCAGGACCGGTTTTGCCACCGTGGAGCGCTTCCATCTCCTGGCGCAGCAGCGCGATGAAGTGCTCGCAGTAGCTCGACAGGATGGCGTCGCGGCGGAAGGCGATATAGGTCTGGAACTCCGTCGATTCGGCGATCGGCAGGGCAACGATGCCCGGCCAGGTGCCGGCGGCCAGGGTGAACTCGTCGATCACGGCAATGCCGAGCCCGCGTCCCACCAGGGCGCACACCATGGTGCCAAAGCGCGCCTTGATCGTGACCTCGTAGGTGAGGCCGAGGCGAGCAAAGATGCCGGCCATGATGCGGCCGTAGGGATCGTTGGGATCGATGCCGATCAGCGGATGGCGCACGATGTCGGCGGCCGAGATGCGGTTGCGCCGCGCCAGCGCGTGGCCCTCGGGCACGATGCAGAACAGCCGGCCCTTGGCCAGCGGCTCGAAGGTCATCATCGGATGGTCGAAGCGCGAGCTCATCGCCACGGCCTCGCCCTTGCCCAGCAGGATGTAGTCGAGTGCCTCCTCGAACTTCAGCACGTCCATGTCGATCAAGAGTTTGGGGAAGCGCTTGCGCACGCCTTCGACGGCGCGCGGCACCATGACGTTGGAGATGCTGGGCACCGAGCCGACCCGAAGCTCGGAGTCCGCGCCCTGCGCCAGGCGGCGGATGACGTATTGCAGGTCGCCGACCTTGTCGTAGACGGCGTTGACCTGGTTGAAGATGTCGCGCGCTTCTGGGCTCGGCGTATAGCGGCCATGGCGGCGGCTGAACAGTTTCAGGCCGAGGATGGTCTCGGCATGCTTCATGACGCGGCTGATGCCCGGCGAGGAGACGTTGAGCAGGCGCGCCGCACCGCCCACGGTTCCGGTCACCATGATGGCCCTGATGACCTCGATCTGGCGCAGCGTCAGCATGCCGGCCGAGCATAGGCCAGGCGACGGCCGCTATCGACCGGCCTCATCCGAGGATAGACTGGAGGAATGAGACTGCATTTGGACTGGCTGCAGGGCCTCTTTGGACCCGAAGTGTCGGAGGCGCGAAAGCCGTTGTCGGTCGGCATCGGCTATTGTCCCAGCTGCGATAACTTGCGCGCCAGCAACAGCCTGAACTGCAGCCATTGCGGCAGCACCGACTCGGTCACGGCAGACGCTTGACTGCGCTACCGCTCCGCCGCGTTGCGGCGGCCGTCGAGGTAGTGTTCGCTGGGGGCGCGCCACTCCAGTGGCGCGTTTTCTCATGCTCTTCTGGACCGCCGGCATCTTGCCGGCTCATGATCATGAGGCCGGCGGTCCGGAAGACCATGACGCGCCACTGGAGTGGCGCGCCCCCAGCAAAGAGCTAAAGCATCCCGCCCGCAAGCGAGTCGAACCGCGTCCTGATCTCGTCGACCGTCGGCACCTTGTCGGCCTCGAGTTCCGGATATTCCTTGGCGAGGTCGTGGCGGTCGAACTCGTCGAGATGCAGGTCGGCGGTGCTGTGATCATGCGGCAGGGCATTCAGCGCATTGTGCAGGTGGAAAATCTGCCAGCGCGCCGGCATCTCGTGGCGCAGCGCCTCAAGGCGCGCCAAGCGCTCCTCGAAGCGCTGCATCACTCTCTTGCGTTCTTCCGACATGGCCGGCCTCCCGATCGTTGTTACGCAGGCAGCAGGTTCAAGCGACGCAGCAGCTCCCGCTCCTCTTCATAGGTCTTCGCCATCTCGGCGCGATAGGCGGGACCGTCGAGCAGGATAAGCGGCTGATCCATGCTGTCGAGGAACTTCAGATGCTCGGGCTCCTGCGCGGCGGCGCGGAAAGCGTCTGCCAGCACGGCGACCACGGCGGGATCCATGCCCTTGGGACCGATCAGGCCGCCCGGGCTGTCGATGACGACGTCGTAGCCCAGCTCGCGCACGGTCGGCACGTCGGGGAAGCGCTTGGCGCGCTCAGCGGTGAACACCGCCAGCAATCGCAACTGGCCGGCCTGAACCATCGGCGCCCAGCCCGAGGACTCCGAGGCAAAGTCGATCTCGCCACCCAGCAGGGCGCGCAGCGTGTCGGCGGTGCCGCGATAGGGCGCGTGCGTCCAGTTCAGCCCCTGCACCATGCCGACGCGCTCCATGGCGAGATGCTGGGTCGAGCCGATGCCGAGCGTGCCCCAGTTCATCTTGACAGGATTGGCCTTGGCGTAGGCCAGCATCTCCGGCAGCGTCTTCCACGATGCATCGGCGCGCACCACCACGCCCATGACGAAGCCGGTGATCTGCAGGATGTAGGTGAGGTCGTTGATCGGATGGTAGGTCAGCGACTTGTTCAAGAGCGGTTGGCGCAGCACGCTCATATGCATCTGCGAGATGACGTAGCCATCGGGCTTGGCGTCCTGCAGCGCCATCGCGCCCATGATGCCCGAGGCGCCCGCCTTGTTCTCCACGATGACCTGCTGGCCGAGCTTCTTGGAGACCGACTGCGCCATGATGCGGAAGCCCGCGTCGGCCGGCCCACCGGCCGTCCACGGGATGATCAGCCGGATCGGCTTGTCGGGATAACGCGATTGGGCGCGCGCGGCGCGGGCAAATGGCAAGGCGGACGCGCCAACAAAGACGGCCCGTCGCGCAAGGCGGTTCATGCTTCTCCAACTCCCTGTCCACAGACTCAGATCACGGGCCCGTGCAAGGGGCAAGCCATGGCATCGGCCTTGAGCAGCGGAATTCCGTTGCCCGATCCTGGCCTTGCCCTTAACGTCCACGGAAAGATCCCGCGACCTACGCGGGCAATGAGATCAGGGAGGCTTAAGAGAGTTCCACGGGGATCAAGAGCCGTTCACACAACCGCGCGCCAAGGCGCGCGGCGAGGCCATGATCCCAACAGTCGCGTCTTTACGATTCCGACATTGCACGAAAGGCCCAACCAAAAGGGGCCGCCTGGGAGGCAACAATGGACGGGAAGGCAAGAGCAGACGCGTATCTCAGCCGCCGGGGATTGCTTGTCCTCTCGGCACTGGGTCTTGTTGCCGGCGCCGAGCGCACGGCTTTCGCCGGCAGCCCGCAGGGGCAACTGACCTGGGCGGTGCATTTTTCGCTCGCGCCCACCTGGTTCGACCCGGCCGAGACGCCGGGCATGATCACGCCCTTCCTGCTGATGTATGCCCTGCACGACGCGATGGTGAAGCCGATGCCCGGCAACGCCGCCGAGCCGTGCCTCGCGGAGGCCTGGAAGATGGCGCCCGACGGGCTCAGCTACGAGTTCACCGTGCGCGCCGGCGCGAAGTTCCACAACGGCGAGCCAGTGACGGCGGAGGACGTGAAGTTCTCCTTCGAGCGCTATCGCGGCACCTCGGCGGCGCTGATGAAGGAGCGGGTGAAGGCCGTGGAGACGCCGGATGAGCGTCGCGTACGCTTCGTGCTGGCACAGCCCTGGCCGGATTTCCTGACATTCTACAGCTCCGCCACCGGAGCGGGCTGGATCGTGCCGAAGAAATACGTCCAGCAGGTGGGCGAGGACGGGTTCAAGAAGGCGCCGATCGGGGCGGGGCCGTACCGCTTCGTCTCCTTCACCCCCGGGGTGGAGTTGGTGTTCGAAGCCTTCGAGGGCTACTGGCGCAAGACACCCGCCGTGAAGCGGCTGGTCTTCAAGGTGGTGCCCGAGGAGGCGACGCGGCTGGCGGCACTGAAGCGCGGCGAGGTCGACATTGCCTACTCCATCCGCGGCGAGCTGGCCGAGGAACTGCGCCAGAGCCCGGGTCTGACCCTGAAGCCGGTGGTGATCCAGGGCACCTTCTGGCTCTATTTCCCCGAGCAGTGGGATCAGAAGTCGCCCTGGCACGACCAGCGGGTCCGCGAGGCGGCGCGGCTGGCGATCGACTACAAGTCCATCTCCGAGGCGCTGACGCTCGGCTACTCGCCGATCACCAACAACATCATCCCCGACGGTTTCGACTTCTACTGGAAGGCGCCAGCGGCGGTGTACGACCTCGCAAAGGCGAAGAAGCTGCTGGCCGACGCAGGGTTCCACAACGGCTTCGACGCCGGCGACTACTACTGCGATTCTTCCTACTCCAATCTCGCCGAGGCGGTGATCAACAACCTGCAGGAAGCCGGCATCCGCGTGAAGCTGCGCCCACTGGAGCGCGCCGCCTTCTTCAGCGCCTACTCCGAGAAGAAGCTGAAGAACATCATACAAGGCTCCTCCGGCGCGTTCGGCAACACCGCGACGCGCCTGGAGGCGTTCGCGATCAAGGGCGGCGCCTATGCCTACGGCAACTATCCCGAGATCGATGCGCTGTTCACCGAGCAGGCGGTGGAGCTCGATGCCGCCAAGCGCACCGCCATGCTGCATCGCATCCAACAGTTCCTGCACGAGCGCTCCGTCTACGCGCCGATCTGGCAGCTCGCCTTCATCAATGGTCAGGGCAAGCGCGTGGGCGAATCCGCCCTCGGCCTGATCCGCGGCCATGCCTATTCCGCACCGTATGAGGACGTGACCATCAAGTAACACGATAGCGACGCCAACCGCGGGCTGCAGGCCCGCCGATAACAGGGAGTGACCGCATGCTCTCGCCTCGACGTGACCATGACGATCCCATCACCAAGCGTACCTCAGCGTCCACAACGCGCCGCGACCTGCTGGGCCTCGCCGCGCTCGGCGTCCTGGCGGCCGGCACGAAGCCGGCAAGGGCGGAGAACGGCCAGCTTGTCTATGCCTCGCATATCTCACTGGCGCCGACCTGGTTCGATCCGGCGGAAACGCCGGGCATCGTCACGCCCTTCATGCTGCTCTACGCCCTGCATGACGGGCTGGTAAAGCCGATGCCGGGCAATCCGGCCGAGCCGTGCCTCGCGGAGTCCTATGCCGCCTCCGCCGACGGGCTGAGCCACAGCTTCGTGCTGCGCGCCGGCGCCACCTTCCACAATGGCGCGCCGGTAACGGCGGAGGACGTGAAATTCTCATTCGAGCGCTATCGCGGCAATCGAGAGCGTCGGCGAGGACGGCTTCAAGAAGGAGCCCGTCGGCGCAGGGCCGTACAGGTTCGTCTCTTTCACGCCTGGCGTCGAACTGGTGATGGCGGCGTTCGACGGCTACTGGCGCAAGGTGCCCACCGTGAAGAAGCTGGTCTGGAAGGTGATTCCGGACGAGACCACACGGCTTGCGGCGCTGAAGCGCGGTGAGGTCGATCTCGCCTACTCGATCCGTGGCGAGCTGGCCGAGGAATTGCGGCGCACGCCGGGGTTGGAGCTGAAGCCGGTGGTGATCAACGCCCCGTTCTGGATCTATTTCGCCGATCAGTGGGACCCGAAATCGCCCTGGCACGACGCGCGGGTGCGCAAGGCGGTGACCCTGGCGCTGGACCGCGACGGCATCAACCAGGCGCTCACACTCGGCCATTCGCTGCTCACCGGCAGCATCGTGCCCAAGGACTTCGACTATTACTGGCAGCCGCCGAAGATCCCGCACGATCCGGCAGCGGCGCGGCGGCTGTTGGCGGACGCTGGCTTCCGCAGCGGCTTCGACGCCGGCGAGTACTACTGCGACTCCTCCTACGCCAACCTCGCCGAGGCCGCGCTGAACAGCCTGGAGGAGGTGGGCATCCGCTTGAAACTGCGCCCGATCGAGCGCGCCGCCTTCATCAAGGGATATGCCGAAAAGAAGTATCGCAACATCATCCAGGGCGGCAGCGGCGCGTTCGGCAACGCGGCCACGCGGATGGAGACCTTCGTCGTCAAGGGCGGCGCCTACGTCTATGGCAGCTACCCCGACATCGACGAACTGTTCGCCCAGCAGGCGGTGGAAACCGATCGCGCCAAACGCACGCTGATCCTGCACCGGATGCAGCAGCTGGTGCATGAGCGCACGGTATACGCGCCGCTGTGGCAGCTCGCCTTCCTCAACGGCCAGGGTCCGCGAGTCGGCGAATCAGCATTCGGCCTGATCGGCGGACATCCCTATTCCGCGCCCTACGAGGACGTTCGCCTGAAAAGCGGCGCATAGCGGGGGCACAGCCATGATCTCGCCATCTCTCTGCACCACGCGCCGCGGCGTTCTCGGTCTTTCCGCGGCTGCCATGATCGGCGCCACCCTGCGCGCGGCCAACGCGGCGCCGGACGGTGAACTGCGTATCGGCGTGCATGTTTCGCTGGCGCCGACCTGGTTCGATCCGGCGGAGACGCCCGGCATCATCACGCCCTTCTTGCTGTTGTACGCCATGCATGACGCGATGATGAAGG
>WNGB01012178.1_pt1 | contig 11713 bp, 6 predicted proteins | sample 5400681 | NCBI WGS metagenome assembly WNGB01 (sample SAMN13153367, study PRJNA577476) | soil metagenome | isolation source: 115 cm soil or saprolite under grassland replicate 2 | place: USA:California | collected 2016-06-15 | reverse complement strand
GGGCTGGATCTGCTGGACCGTCGCCGCGCTCACGATCCTCAACTTCTACGCCCGCTTCGCCGCGGCCCACCGCTCCCTCGGAGTCTCCCCGGCGCCGCTGCGGACGGCCGTCTGGCTGACCGTCGCGGCGGTCGGGGCCGATTGGACCGCCCAGGCGGTGGAGGTGCTCGTTCTGCCGGGCCTGGCGGCCGCCGCCGACGCCGCGCGTTTCCTCGCCTGGCACCGGAACGCGGTCCTCTTGACCGGCTTCCTGGGCAACGGCCTGTACACGCTCTCGGCGCTGCTGCTGGTGTGGGCCTCGCGCTCTTCCTATCCGCGATGGATCCAGATCGCGGGGTTCGGGGTGGTCGCCGGAGGGGCCGCTCTCTCCGCCGCGGCGTGGGCCGATTCCGCCGCCGCCATGCTCTGGGCGAACGTGGTGCTGTTGCCCAGCCTGCTCGTCTGGCTGGCCGGGGTCGCGGCCTCGGCGGCCCGGCGAAAGGACTAGAACACGAGCTTCGCCCCCAGCTGGAGCTGCCGGGCGTCGTAGGTCGAGGTGATCGTCCCGAACGCCGACGAGCTGCGGTTGCCGTTTGCGGCGCGGAAGTTGGTCTTGTTGAGGACGTTGAACGCCTCGAGGCGGAACTCCAACCGGCTGTCGCGCCACAGCCCGAACGACTTCATCAGCGCCATGTCGAGCTGGTAGATCGCGTCGCCGCGCACGGAGTTGCGCTTGGCGTTGCCGAACGGCTGGCTCGGGTCGGTCGGCAGCTGGACGCAGTCGCGGTTGAAATAGCCGCTCGGCGAGCGCTGGCCGGCAGGCAGCAACGGGTCGCAGACCACGTTGGGCCGGTAGTTGTTCGCGCCCCGGAAGTCCTGCTGGATGCCCGAGACCTGGAAGGCGGCGGCCGGCGCGTATTGGAACGTGATGGCCTCGCCGGCCCACATGCTGTTGATGGCCGCGATCTGCCAGCCGCCGAGGATCTTGTTCCCCTTGAAGAACGGCAGCTGCCAGACCAGGCTGGTCGTGCTGTTCCAGGGCTGGTCGTAGGCGGAGGTGCCCTCCTCGGCCGCCAGGTTGTGGAAGTCCTGCGGCGCGGGAAAGTTTCCGTTCGGGTTCTCGAGGGTGCCGGCGCCGTTGTCTCTCGCCTTCGATAGCGTGAAGGAGCTGAGGAAGGTCAGCCGGCCGCGACGGCCTTCGAGCCGCAACTGGAAGCTGTTGTAGCGGGAGAAGCCTCCGTTGAAGGCATAGGTGATGTCGCCGTACTCGGGGATGGGCCGCCGCGCCTGGAGCGAGAGCGACCCGGCGGCGTTGTTCGGCCGCGCCTGGTTGTAGTTCGCGAACAGCAGCGAGTCCCTGGAGTGGTTGCCCACATATGCGAGGTCGAGCACCACGCTCTTGAACAGCTCTCGTTGCACCGACCCGAACCAGCTCTGGATCGAGGTCGTCTTGTTGTCGCGCGGCATGTAGGTGATGTTGGCCAGCCGCGGGTTGAAGCGGCTCGGATCCGTCAGGCCCGACGGGTAGCCCTGCTCGGTGCGGCGGAACGCCGGGTCGAGGGGGTTGGCCTGGGACACCACCGCGGTGATCACCTGGGGTCCGTTGATCGGCAGCACGTTGCCGCCGCCCGCGCGATGGAAGTGGATGTAGGCGATCCCGTAGCCGCCGCGCAGGACCGTCTTCTCGTCGAACGAGTAGGCGAAGCCGAGGCGCGGTCCGAAGTTGTTCTTGTCGGGGTCCACGAGGTAGCGGTCGGCGCCCGTCGCCCGGACCAGGGTCTTGGTGCCGGGATCGTAGTTGGTCGCGACGTCGTCGCGCTCCCACTGCGGCGTCGCGTACTCGTAGCGCAGCCCCAGGTTGAGGGTCAGCTTGCGGCTGACCTTGAAGTCGTCCTGCACGTAGCCGAAGTAGAGGTTCTGCCGCAGGTTGGCGATCAGGAAATTGGTGAGCGCGTACTGGCTGCGCAGCCCGAACATGAAGTCGGCCAGGTTGTACTGGTTGTCGGTGCTGGTCGAGCCGACCGGCCGGCTGAAGCGGCCGGTGTAGGCGTCGCGGCCGTAGAGCGGGTTCACGTCCTGCACCTCGGTCTGGACGTGCTGGAACTCCACCCCGACCTTCAGCGAATGGCGGCCGAGGCTGCGCGTGTAGTTCAGCTTCGGGTTCCACACGGTCGGAAACTGCCATTGGGGGTTGGTGGCCTGGCGTCCGAGGTCTGCGTAACCCGACACCAGCTGGGTCAGCAGGCCGCCCGAGACGCGGGGGTCCGCGGGCAGGCCGGTGATGCCGTAGGTCTCCTGGGCGGCCGGCGTGCCGAGCGCGGGCGGATTCTTGCCCGCGATCGTGCGCGACCAGCCGAAACGGAACTCGACCAGCTCGCGGTCGCTCTTCGTCCAGGTCAGGCCGGTCGCGAGCTGCTTGCTGGTCACGTAGGTGAGGCCGTTGCCCGCGCCGCCCGAGGGCAGCGGCAGCAGCGACTGGTCGAAGATGTCCACGTCGCGGTAGCCGAAGCGCGCGAAGGCGCGCAGCGCCGGGTTGACCTGGTAGTCGAGCTTCCCGTTGACCTTGTCGTTGTCGTTCGTGAAGCTCTGCAGGATCTGGTAGTTGTTCGCGGTGCCGCTGCCGGTGGGGTCGGGAACGTCGCGCAGGACGCGCGCCGCGAACGGCGTCATCGGAATCGGCGTGCCCGCGGGGTAGCTCTCGCCCGTCAGCGGGTTCCGCACCGGGACGGTCAGGATGCCCTGGCGCTGAGCGGGGGTCGGGATGGTCCCGAAGGCCACCTGCTGGCGGGTCTGGCGGAAGCCCTCGTAGTCGACCAGGAAGAAGGCCGTGTTCTTGACGATCGGGCCGCCGAACATGGCCCCGAACTGATGGCGGCGCAGCGGCGGCTTGTCGCCGCCCACCGGCTTGAAGAAGCCGGTGGCGTTCAGCGAGGTGTCGCGGAAGAACTCCCAGGCCGCGCCCCCGAAGCGGTTGGTGCCGCTCTGGTAGGCCACGTTGATGGTGGCCCCGCCGGCACGGCCGTACTCCGCGCTCATGTTGTTCGTCACGACCTTGAACTCGGCCACCGCGTCCGGCGGCGGCTGCATCACCTGGTTCGAGAAGCCCTGGTTGCTCGTCCCGTAGGCGTTGTTGTCGATGCCGTCGAGCAGGTAGTTGTTGAAGGTGCTGCGCAGGCCGTTGACGTTGAAGGAGCCCTCGCGCAGGGTGGAGCTGCTCCCGGTGCCGATCGCCGACTGCCGCACGCCGGTCGTCAGGAGCGCCAGCGCCGAGTACTCGCGGCCGTTGAGGGGCAGGGCCACCGCCTGTTCGTGGGTGATGACCTGGCCGCGCTGGCTCGAGTCCTTCTCGAGCGTGCTCACCTCGGCGTTCACCTCGATGGCCTCCCGGACGCTCCCCGGGGTGAGCACAAGGTCGACCCTCTGGCGCGCGCCCACCGCCACCCTGACCCGGTCGGCCGTCGCCGGGGCGAAGCCGTTCAGCTCGGCGGTGACCCTGCAGGTGCCGATGCGCACCGTGAAGAACTCATAGTTGCCGGCGGGGTCGGTGACCTTCGTCTGTGACACGCCGGTGTCGAGGCTGAGCAGGGTGACGGTGGCGCCCGGCACGACGGCGCCTGAGTTGTCGCGCACGCTGCCGAGCACGGTGGCGGTCTCGAATTGGGCGACCGCCGGCGCGGCCAGCGCCAGGAGCACCGCGACCAGGAGCAACCGTCGTTTCGTCATCATCGGCACACCTTCCTTGCGGAGGCTGCGTCTCCGCGAAACGCCTGCGTCTCGAGCGGCTCACGAGGTGGGGAGGTCGAACGTTCCGCGCGCGGCAGCGCCAGATCGGGAAGGCCAATTTGTCTAGACAAGTGGACGCTAGGACAGCCCGAACGGTCCTGTCAAGCGGAAAGTGCGCCTCACGAGCCGAGGCGGAGCCCTTCGCTCTCGGCCTTGTGGCCGAGGGTCAGCGCACTGAAGAGGATCGTCAGCAGGCAGCAGGCCACCATGGTGGTGAACACCCCGCCCCAGCCCCAGTGGTCCGCGATCCAGCCCACGCCCGTGCCGGCGATCGCCGAGCCGAACACGTAGCCGAAGAAGCCCGTGAAGCCGGCGGCGGTGCCCGCCGCCTTCTTGGGCACGAGGTCGAGAGCGTGCAGGCCGATGATCATGATCGGGCCGTAGATCAGGAAGCCGATCGCGATCAGGGCGGCGTAGTCGATCCAGAGCGGCCCCTTGATGTTGAGCCAGTACACGACCACCGCGACCAGGGTCAGCGACATGAACAGGATCGTGGCGGGAGCCCGCCGGCCCTTGAACCACTTGTCCGAGACCCAGCCGCAGGCGATCGTGCCGGGCACCGCCGCGTACTCGTAGAGCGACCAGCCGAGGCTCGACTCCTTGAAGGAGAAGCCCTTGGCCGTCTCGAGGTAGGTCGGGATCCAGTTCACGACGCCATAGCGCACGAAGTAGACGAAGGCGTTGGCCACGGCGATCGCCCACAGGTAGCCGTTGCTGAGGACGTGCTCCAGGAAGATCTCGCGGAAGCCCAAGGTGCGCTCGTGGCTCTCGGAATACCCCGGCGGGTAGTCGTTCCTGTACTGCTCCACGGGCGGCAGGCCGCAGGACTGGGGCGTGTCCCGGAGAAGGAAATGGACCGCCACCGCGATGCCCGCGGCGAGCAGCGCGTTGAAGTAGAACTTGGCGCCCCAGTCGTGGAAGAGGGTGACGCCGAGCAGGGCGAGGTTGGCCACCAGCGCCCCCCCGATGTTGTGGGCGGTGTTCCAGACCGAGACCGTGAGCCCGCGCTCCTTGGTGCTCCACCAGTGCACCATCGTCTTGCCGCAGGGCGGCCAGCCCATCCCCTGCACCCAGCCGTTCAGCGTTTGCAGCACCACGAGCACGAACAGCGACGCGTAGACCGCCTTCACCAGCCCGCACAGGGCCAGGATCGCGCTCGACAGCAAGAGCCCCAGGGGCAGGAAGTACCTGGGGTTGCTCTTGTCCGAGACGGAGCCCATGAGGAACTTCGACACGCCGTAGGCGATCGACAGCCCGGTCAGCGCGGTCCCGAGCGCCGCCTTCGAGTGCTCGGGGTGCTCCTTGAGGATGTCCGGGATCGCCAGCGCCAGGTTGTTGCGGACGAGGTAGTAGCCGGCATAGCCGGCGAAGATCCCGGCGAAAACGTGCCGGCGCAGCCGGCGGTAGCTCGGGTCCACCTGCTCCGCGGGCAGCGCAGCCGCGAACGGTGCCGGCCGCAGCAGGCCGATCATCGAACGGGGGTCGGGCTCGGGAGCGGGATCCCTTTCGCGGCCAGCACGGCGCGCAGCCGGTCGGGATAGTCGCTGATCATGCCGTCCACTCCCCAGCCGACGACGCGCTCCATGTCGGCCGGCTCGTTGACGGTCCACGGGATCACCGAGAGACCGAGCGCGTGCGCCTCCTCGACCCCGCGCGCATCGAGGTCGAGGTAGTTGGGAGACCAGACGCGGGCGCCGCTGGCCTCGACGAGCTTCGGCACGGAGCCGCCGAAATCGTCCACGTCGAGGCCGGCCAGCCAGGGCGAAGGGCCGGGACGTCCGACCTGGATGTTGTCGTCCCCCGCCGAGCGCTGGGTCGTCAGCCCGACCGTGGCCAGCTCCGGCGCGATCTTCTGCACGACCTTGAGCGTGCGCCAGTCGAACGACTGGATGGCCGTTCGCTGCCGCAGCTTCGCCTCGCGCACGACGCGCACGACCGCGCGCGCGAACGGCTCCGGGGGCAGCGTCAGCTCGGGCCGGGGCGGGAAGATCTTGGTCTCGATGTTGAACCGCACCTCCCGGTTGCCGCTCCGCTCGACGAGGGCGAAGACGTCGGCGAGGCGAGGGATGCGCTCGCCGTCTTCGGGCTGCTGCTCCGGGTAGCGGGCGGCGTAGGCCGTGCCCGGCCTGAGGCGGCCCACGTCGTAGCGCTTCAACTCGTCGTAACGCAGCGCGAAAAGGGCCGGGCCGGGCTTCTCCAGCCAGCCCCCGAGGGCGTCGCGGGTGTGGTCCGGGCTCAGCGCCGGATCGTGGCTCACGACGACCACACCGTCCTTGGTGACGGCGCAATCCAGTTCGAGGGTGCGCACGCCGATGCGGAGCGCTTCCGCGAAGGCCGCCAGGGTGTTCTCGGGACGCAGCCCGCGCGTGCCGCGATGGCCTTGCAGGTCGAACGGCGCGACACGTCCCGGCTCGGCGCCCATCGTCGCCGCTGGAGCGTAGAGGAGCGGGAGAGAGATCAACAGCACCGCGGGCCGAACGGTTCTGCGCGGCATGGCGCCGCAGTATACCGGAGGCCGGACCCCGTATCAGAACACCCCCTGCATGCTGCGCGCGTAGCCGGTCAGCTCGACGTAGCCGTTGCCCTCCACCGGCCGGCCGGCGCTCGTGCCTTCGATCCGCACCGCGCCCTCCCAGTAGTCGAAGGACGTCCGCATCTCCTGGTCGGCAAGCCAGGGCGCCACCCTCAGCTCGATCCCGGCCGAGGGGACGCGGACCGTCCAGCGCGCCGGGTAGACGGCGCCGGTCTCCGGGCTCGTCCATCGGTCCTCCACCTCGACCTGCACCTCCCTCACGCCCAGACGCCGTGTCCGGCCGTCGGGCTCCACCAGGGTGCCGCCCGACACGGGCTCGAGCGATCCGTCCTCCCGGCGCATCTGGAAGAACATCAGCTCGCGCTCGTCGCTCGTCTGCAGGCTGAACCAGTCCCAGCCGAGGTCGCCCTTGCCGAGCGCGCTGGTGCTCCACTCGTGGTCGAACCAGCTCGTGCCCGCGACCTCGACCGTGCCGGCGCTCGTGGTGATCCGGCCGCGGGTGAGGAGCCGGGTGTGGCCGACGTAGTACGAAGCGTTGCCGGTCTCCTCGCTCTTGGGCGAGAGCCCGCGATCGCCGTGGGCCACGAGCGGCTTCGTCGCGGCAAGCTCGAGGTCGAGGCCGATGCGACCGTCGCGGGCCGCCAGGTGGAGCGCGCTCCCGTCACCCTTCCGACCCTCGGCCCGCCAGTCCTCGAGCCAGAGCGCGAGCGGCTCCGCCTGCGCCCCCGCGAGCCCGCCCGCTCCCCGGCTCCAACGCTCGGCGAAGGCGTGGCGCCCCGCCGTGCTATCCGTGACCGCGAAGTGCGCGAAGTACACCTGGTTGGTGGCGAGGCCGGGACCCTCGGGCGGCGGCCCGGGGGAGAGCCCGCGGCGGAAGAACGTGAGCTGGTAGCCGAAGTGCCGGCCGCCCGCATCCGTCAGGTTGCCGGTGTAGTACCACCACTCGGTCTGGTACTCGAAGTGCGGGCCGTGGTCCGCGGGTAGATGAAATGGGCGGACGCTCGTCGCGCGGGCGAACGGAGGGGCCGCGGCTTCCTCGGCAAGGCGAAGGGTGGGCGGGGAGGCGTGGCCCGCCTCGCGTGCACAGCCGGCAGGGGCGAGAGCCGCGGTCCACGCCAGCGCGGCCCGGAGCGCACCTTTCATCGACCCCCCACCCTGTCCGTCATCGACCCCCCCCTCCTATCCTCCCCCACGTAGGGGGGAGGGAACGCTGTTACGCGTCCGGCTCCGCGCCTTCATTCCTGTCGGAGAGCGGCGGCCAGCGGCATGCGCTGGAGCCGCAGCAGGGGATAGACGGAGGCCAGGACGGCGGCGGCCACGCTCAACGCGAAGGCCTGGGCGAACACCAGCGGGTCCGCCTGGAGGCGCATGGTCCAGCCGAACGACCGCACGTTGATCACGTTCACCAGGATGGCGGCGAGCAGGAAGCCGGTGGGCAGGGAGAGCAGCCCGGCGGTCATGCCCATGAAGCCCGTCTCCAGGAACGTGACGCCCCAGAGCTGGCGGCCGGTGAGGCCCAGGGCCTGGAGGGTGGCCAGCTCGCGGGTGCGCTCCACCTGCAGGGCCATGAGCGCGCTCCAGACTCCGATGAAGGCCACCACCACCGCCAGCAGGCGCAGGGCCCGGGTCACCGCGAACGTCCGGTCGAACACCCCCAGGGCCTGGGCGCGCAGCGAGCGGTTCGAGGTCACCCGGAGGGCGGTGCCGGCGAGGACGGCGCGCAGCGCGTCCGCGACCTCGTCGACCCTGCTCCCCGGCGCCAGGTAGACGCCCAGCGACGAGATCGCCCGGTCGTCCCAGTAGCGCTCGTAGACGTCGCGGGCGACCAGCACCAGGCCGCGCTCGGTCGCGTAGTCGTAGAAGACCCCGGCCACCGGGAAGGTGTGGGGACCCCGATCGGTCAGGAGCGTGACCGATCCGCCCCGGGGCGGAACCTGGTGGCGGTAGGCGAACGGCTCGCTCACCACCACCGCCCCCTCCCGCATCCGCCGCCAGGTCTCGGCCGGGCTTCCCTCGGCGAAGCGGTAGAGGGCGGCGCTGCGCTCCCGCTTCGGGTCGGCCACTGCGAGCTGCACCTCGCCGAGCGGGCTCGCCACCTTCACGCTCCGGAACGTCTCCAGGCTCGCCACCCCCGGCACCGCCGCCACCCGGGCGGGCACGTCCGGGGAGAGGACCGGAGCCGCCCGGGTCCCTCCGGTGGTGGGGGCGGCCACGAAGATGTCGGCGCGCAGCGAGAGGTCGAGCCAGTTCTCGACCGTGCTTCGGAAGCTCTCGATCATGAGGCTGACCCCGATCGTGACCGAGACCGCGATCATCAGGGCGGCGATGGCCACCCCGGTGCGGCTCACCGCGCGGGTGACGGTCCGCGCGGCCAGCCGCCCGAGCGTCCCCACGGCCGCCGAGGCCAGGGGTCCCACCCCCTCCATGAAAGCCAGCGTGACCAGGGGGGTCACGAGGGCAAGGCCGAGAACCATCGCGAAGAGGCCGGCGAAGCTCATCACGAGCGAGCGCGGCAGCCCGACGAGCGCGCCCGCCCCCAGCATCGCCAGGAGCAGGCCCGAGAGCGACACCCAGGGCAGGAGCCGCCGGGTCTTGCCCTCGAACGTGCTGGGACGCAGGGCCACGATCGGCTCCACGCGCGAGGCCTCCAGGGCGGGGGCGAGAGCGGCCAGGAGGCCCGCGCCGATTCCCAGGGCCGCCCCCTTCAGGGAGGCCGCGGCGGTGAGCGGCGCCTCGCGGACCGACAGCACGAAGTACAGATCGTTGATCGTCCGGGTCACGAGGCGGACCGCGCCCTGGCCCAGGGCCCAGCCGAGAAAAAGACCGAGGAAGACGCCGGCCGCGGAGGCCGCGGCCGCTTCCACCAGGATCAGCGCGAAGACCTGCTCGCCCGTCACCCCGAGCACGCGCAGGGTGCCGAAGACCGCCCGCCGCTGCACCACCCCGAACATCACCGTGTTGTAGATGAGGAACATCCCCACCAGCAGCGCGAGCAGGCTCAGGGCCGTCAGGTTGAGCGAGAAGGCCGCGGTGAGCTGAGCCACGGCGCCCGCCTGCTCGCTCGCCGGGGCGAGGCGCGTCCCCGGCGGAAGCAGGCGCTCGACGCGCGCGACCTCGTCCCCCTCGAGGATCACGTCGATCCGGGAGAGACGCCCCTCCCCGCCGAAGAGCCGCTGGGCCGCGCCCACGTCCATCACCACGAGACCGTCGAGCGATCGCTGTTCCTCCGCGTCCGCGGTTTCGATCAGGCCCAGGATGGTCAGGGACGAGAGGCGGTCCTGGACCTGGACGCGCACCACGCCGCCGGGCGAGAGGCCGTACCGCTCGGCCATGCCCGCACCGATCAGGACCGACCGCGCGTCGGTGTAGAAGCGGCCGAAGCCGGGAGTCCCGATCGCGCCGTGGCCCAGATGCCCCCGGAAGGGCCCGTCGGCCAGCGGGTCGACCCCGAGGACGTGCAGGGGCTGGCGTTCCAGGTCGAGGGCGACGGCCACGCCCTCGAAAACGGGCGCGCTCCTCCTCAGGCCCTCGAGGCGCAGCCGCCGGAACAGCTCCTCCGGCAGGCCCGAGGGACCTCCCAGCACCTGGTGGGTGGCGCGTCCCACCACGGCCTCGGTGCTGAGCGCGAAAGCCCGCCGCGCGCTGCCGTTCGCGAGATCGATGGCGACGACCACCGCCACCCCGACCGCCACTCCCAGGATCATGAGGCCGGTGTGGAGCGGCCGGCGCCGCAGGTCGCGCAGGCCGGTCCTGAGGAGGCTCCGGGTCAGCATCGGCTCAGGGCCGTGACGCGCGGACCGGGGGGTCGGCCGTCAGGGGAACCAGGTGGCCGTCCTCGATCGTGAGCACGCGATCGGCCCGCGCCGCCACGAGGGCGCTGTGCGTGACCAGGACCAGGGTCTTGCCCGCCTGCCGGGTGACCCGCTCGAGGAGCGCGAGCACCGCCTCGCCGGTGGCGTCGTCGAGGTTGCCGGTGGGCTCGTCCGCCAGGAGCAGCTTCGGGTCCTGGACGAGGGCCCGCGCGACCGCCACCCGCTGCTGCTCGCCGCCGGAGAGCCGGTCCGGGAAGTCGTCGGCCCGTTCCAGCAGGCCTACCTGCTCGAGGAGGGCTCGGGCGCGCCGGCCGGCCTCGCGGCGCGGTCCCCCGGGCAGCTCGGCCGGGAGCTGCACGTTCTCCAGCACGGTCAGGGTGGGGATCAGGTTGAAGAACTGGAAGACGAAGCCGAGGTGGTCGCGGCGGAAGAGGGTGCGGGCTCGCGGCGAGAGGCAGTTCAGGCAGACGCCCCCCACGTAGACGTCGCCCGCCGTGGGCAGGTCGATCCCGGCCAGGAGGTTGAGGAGCGTGCTCTTGCCGCTGCCGCTGCGGCCGCGGATCGCGACGAACTCGCCGGCCGCGACGGTGGCGCTCGTCGCGCGCAGCACCGACCGGGTCCTCGTGCCTTCCGTGTAGTCCTTGCTGACGCGGTCGAGTCGGATCAGCGGCGGCTTCTCCGGCCTCAGCTTAGTCGGGCCACCCACCCCGCGCAAACCCGAGCACAATATCGGCCGGCAGGGAGGGAGAACATGAGATCAAGGGGAGTAGTGCCATGGGCGGTCGCGGCCGCCGCCGTCGCCAGCATGGCCCGGGGCGCGGAACCGCCCTCCAGCGCTCTAGCCGAGCGGGCGCGCCGGATCCACGCGAGCCTCATCGGCGTGGATAGCCACATCGACACCCTGCAGCGCGTTCTCAACGAGAAGGTGGACGTCTCGCGCCGCCAGCCCGCGGGGCACGTCGACCTCCCGCGCCTGAAGGAGGCGGGAATGGTCGCCCCGTTCTTCGCCCTCTGGGTCCCGACCTTCTACAAGGACTCGGAGGCCGTCCGCCGGACCCTCCAGTTGCGGGACGCCATGCAGTCGCTCCTCGACGCCCACCCCGACCAGATCGAGCTGGCCACCAGCGCGGCCGACGTGCGGCGCATCGCCCGGGCGGGCAAGATCGCGGCGGTGCTGACCCTGGAGGGAGGGCACCAGATCGCCGATGACCTGGCGGTGCTGCGGGTCTATCACCGGCTGGGGATCCGCTCCATGACCCTCACCCACTTCCGCAACAACCACTGGGCCGACGCCTCCACCGACCGCCCCCAGCACAACGGCCTCACCGACTTCGGACGCCAGGTGGTGCGGGAGATGAACCGGCTCGGCATGATCGTCGACGTCTCGCACGTGTCGGACAAGACGTTCTACGACACCCTGGAGACGACCACGAAGCCCGTGATCGCCTCCCACTCGAGCTGCCGGGCCCTCTCCGACGTCCCCCGGAACATGAGTGACGAGATGATCCGGGCCCTGGCCCGGAACGGCGGCGTCATCTCGATCAATTTCGGGGCGGGCTTCCTCAACCCCGAGGACGCCGAGGCGCTGCGGCGGAGGATCGGGGAG
>WNGB01029520.1_pt1 | contig 11715 bp, 9 predicted proteins | sample 5400681 | NCBI WGS metagenome assembly WNGB01 (sample SAMN13153367, study PRJNA577476) | soil metagenome | isolation source: 115 cm soil or saprolite under grassland replicate 2 | place: USA:California | collected 2016-06-15 | reverse complement strand
AGCCGAATGAGCTCTCCGGCGGACAACGTCAGCGCGTGGCCATCGCCCGCGCGCTCGTGAACAAGCCCTCACTGCTCCTTGCCGATGAGCCGACGGGAAATCTCGACTCCCAAACCGGCCGCGAAATCCTCGACCTCTTCCGCGACCTCCACTCGCGCGGCAATTCGATCATCCTGGTCACACACGAAGACGACGTGGCGCGCGAAGCCAAACGGGTCATTCACATTCGGGACGGGCGGGTGCTTGATTAGTGCTGGGTTCTGAGTCCTGAGTCCTGAGTTTCTACGAGCAGTAGAGGTCCTTTGAGCCGAGGGACAATTAAGGGATGAAAGAAAAGATTCGAAGGTTCGAGGATCTCATTGCCTGGCAGAAAGCGCGAGCCTTTGCCAGGGAAATTTATTGCATTTCTTCACATCGGCCGTTCTCGCGAGACTTCCCGATACGGAATCAGATCTGCGGCGCTGCGCTATCTGTTCCGTCGAATATCGCCGAAGGTTTCGAGCGTGACCGCCTCCGCGAGTTTCATCAGTTTTTGTCGATTGCGAAAAGATCATGCGCCGAAGTTCGCAGCGATCTGTACATCGCGTCCGATATCGGATACATCGACCGACAACAGCTCGCATCGCTTTTAGCACAAGGTGAGGAGGTCGGCAGAATCGTCGGCGGTTTACGAAGCTCGATCGAGTCGCAACTGCTCAGGACTCAGAACTCAGGACTCAGGACTCGTTAATGTTCGTAGAGAACCTAAAAATCGCGCTGCGCGCGATCGGCGCGAACAAAATGCGCTCGATCCTGACAGTGCTTGGCGTGATGATCGGCGTGGCGTCCGTGATCGCAGTGGTGTCGCTCGTCCAGGGGATGCAGTACAAGATCTCCAAAGATCTGCAGAACATCGGCTCGACGTTCATCGAGGTCTATCCCGATCCGGGCGAGCAGCGGAATCCATTCCTTCAAAAGCTGCCTGATCTCACCGTCTATGACGCGGAGGCAGTGCGCCGCGCGACCACTTCCGTGCGCGAATGGACGCCGATCTTCATCGGCCAGGCGCAGATGAAGAATGGCGACGCTCTGCATAACTCGCAACTTTATGCGGTCAATGGCTCGTATCAGGAGGTCGTCAACCACTGGGTCGATCACGGCCGCTTCTTCACGCCGCTGGACGAGGAGGGGAAAAAGCGCGTCTGCGTCGTCGGACTGGAGATCGTCAACACGCTGAAGCTCGGCCGCGAACCTGTCGGCAAGCTGATTCAGATCAACAACAACGCTTTCACGGTGATCGGCGTGCTGGAGAAAAAAGGAGGGACGTTCGGAAACAACCAGGACGACATCGTCATCATCCCGTTCTCCACAGCCACTGTGATCTACGGAAGCGACAACATGCGCAAGCTGGTGCTCGCGTTCCAGATGCGAACGAATGCCGACCTCGACCTTACCAAAGAACAGGTCACGGAGATTCTCCGAGCGCGGCATCACCTGAAAAAAGGTGCGGCGAACGATTTTCGAATCCTGGCGCAGGAGGAGATCATGAAGACGATCTCCACCGTTCTCATGAACACGACCATGGTCATGGCCGCCGTGGTCGGAATTGCGCTGCTGGTCGGCGGAATCGGGATCATGAACATCATGCTGGTGTCGGTGACCGAGCGGACGAGAGAAATCGGCATCCGAAAATCGATCGGCGCCCGCCGGCGCGACGTTCTCCTTCAGTTCCTCATCGAGGCGATCGCCCTCTCCGGTCTCGGCGGCGCGGTTGGTATCCTGGGCGGTTATGTACTGGCGAACGTCGCGCGATTGCTGCTCGCGCGGTTCGTCCAATTGCCGCCCGTCCACACGCCGTTCTGGGCAATCCTCCTGGCCTTCGGTTTCTGCGCCTTCTTGGGCATCCTTTTCGGAATCTACCCGGCCGCCAAGGCCTCGAAACTCGACCCGATCGAAGCGTTACGATACGAGTAACCACTCTGGCACGCAGGTCGAAATGGATTCGGTCGGAGGAGGTGTTAGCCCTCACGTGGAGAGAAGACTTCTCGCCCTTTCCCTCATGGTTTTGACGTCTCTCTTCGCCGCGGCAGCCACGGCGGAGACGATGCCGCTGTCGCAAATCCAAAAAGGAATGCGCGGCTATGGCCTGACCGTGTTCGAGGGAAACCGCCTCGAAAAATTCGACGTCGAGATCCTTGGCGTCCTGCACAACATCGGACCGGGTCAGGATCTCATTCTGGCGAAAGTCGACTCGCCGGTGATCAAACGCGCGGGCGTCATCGCCGGCATGAGCGGATCGCCGATTTACATCGACGGCAAAGTGATCGGCGCGCTCGCATACTCGTGGCAATTCGCGAAGGAGCCGGTCGCCGGAATCACTCCCATCGAAGAAATGCTCAAAATCGCCGACCTCGGCAAAAACACTTCGTCGGCCGTGATCGCGGCAACCCCGCGCATGAGTGCGAACGAATTCGTCAACGCCATTGCCAAACACAAGGAAACGGACGTTTTTGAAAAACTGGAGAGCGGCTTCGCGTCCGCCTCTCCCGCAAGCACGATGACCGGAGTGAAGCCGATCGCAGTTCCGCTGTCGATGTCGAGCTTCGCGCCGGAGACGCTCGCGCGCTTCTCGAAATACCTCGATGCGATGGGTTTCGTCGCCGTCCCGAGCGGTTCCACCATTTCCAGTGTGGCGCCGCCGCCCTCGGCGGCGTCTTCAAACGAATTCCACGCCGGCGATGCAGTCGGCGCGGTGCTTCTCAATGGGGACTTCAACGTCGCCGCGACCGGCACCGTCACGTTCGTCGATGGCAATCGCGTCTACGCATTCGGCCATCCGTTCCTCGACATGGGCGAAGTGAGCTTCCCGATGGCGAAATCGGAGGTCATCACCGTGATGCCGAGCCTCGCCAGCTCGTTCAAGTTCGCTAATACCGGCACCGTCGTCGGTTCGTTCCGCCAGGACCGCTCGACCGGCATCATGGGCATGGCCGGCGACAAAGCGGACATGATCCCCATCGACTTGACGGTCGAGGGTTCCGGCCCGGTGCAGACCTACCACGTCAACATCGTGCGCCATCCGATGCTGTCGCCCCTGATCCTGGCGATGGCCGCCGACAGCGTGGTTGCCAACGCGCAACGAGCGGCGGGAGAGCGCACCGTGCTGATGGAGTCGGAGATCAAACTCAAAGACTTCGGCGAGCCAATCCATCTGCGCGAAGGGTGGGCGGGGGCGCAGGCGCGACAGGCCATTCCCGCATACCTCGCTCTCGTCTCCGGCTACGTCATGTCGAACGAGTTCCGCGTTGCCGACATCGAACGGGTGAAGATTCATCTTCGTCACGATGATGATCTGAAGATCGCCAAGCTGCTCGAGGCATCGATCGAGACGCCGTCGAATGGCAGGATCACTCCGGGCGATACATTGAAAGTCCGCACGGTTTTGAAGCCCTATCGCGGCGAGCCGTTCGTCGAAACATTCGATGTAAAGATTCCCGAGAATCAATCGCCCGGCAGCGCGTATCTGCTCGTCGGCAGTGGCTCGCTGGCCAACCAAGTCGATTTCTCGCTCGTGCCGCCCGATCCGCGGACGCTCGAGCAGGTGATCGCCGTTCTTCAGCGCCTCCGTCCGGCGACCGATCTGACCGTCGGCCTCTATTCGTCAGCCGACGGGGCGGTGACGGCGGGCGTGTATCTGCCGGATTTGCCGCCCAGCATGCGCGCGATCGTCAGCGGCGATACATCGAACGGCGCGCAAGCTCCGGTTAAGTATCATGTCGCCGAACATCTCGCCCGTCCGCTCGGGTACATCGTCGACGGCGCCGTCAAGATCGATCTGGAAGTGAAGCCGAAAATCTGACAGTTACCGGTTACCAGTTGCCAGTTTTCCGGCAACCGGCAACTGGTAACCGGCAACTCGCAAGCGAAAGGTCCATTCCATGCGTATTCGTGTCGCGCTCGCAATGAGCGTGTTTGCAATCAATGCTTTTGCCGTCTCTCCCAAGTTCTGGCGCGTACGAAACGCCGAGGATTTTCTCGCCGGCGAGATCGAGGGATTTGCGGTCACCTCGCGCGGCGAGCTTCGCGCCGGACCTTCCGTCAAGAAGGTCGCTTCGTTCACCGATCCCTTCGTTCTAACGCAGGCCACCGCGCCGAATGGCGATCGATTCTTTGGCACCGGAAACGACGGCAAGGTGTACCGGTTGCGCGGCTCCGACTTGAAGCTGATCTTCACTGCGCCCGAGCCGGAGATTTACGCGCTGGCGTTTCATGACGGCGCGCTCTTCGCCGGCAGCTCGCCCAATGGGAAGGTCTATCGGCTCGATCCCAATGACGGGAAGTCGTCGACGTTTTTCGATCCCAAGCAGGCCTACATCTGGTCGATGGCCTTTCTGCCCGACGGCTCCCTGGCTGTGGCCACCGGCGTCGATGGAAAGCTGTTCCGAGTGACACCAAACGGAGAGCCGAAAGTGCTGTTCGATTCGCCGGAGACGCACCTTCGCTCGCTCGCAGTGAAAAACGACGGCACGCTGCTTGTGGGCGGATCATCGAAAGCGCGCATCTACGAAGTTCGTGCCGACGGATCGGCGCACGCGCTCTACGACTCCTCGCTGAGCGAGATCTCTTCGATCTACATCGACAAGAACGGCACCGGGTGGGCGGCGGGTGTCAGCAATGTTCTGCCGTCGAGCGCTCCGTCGAAGCCGCAGCCGCCGAAACCGGCGCCCCAGCCGTCTTCGCCCTCCGCCACCAGCGGCGGCAGCAGCGAACAGAAAAAAGAGGAATCGGCCGGCAACGTCGAAGTGAGCTTCTCATTCGAGGACCAGGGCACGTCGTCGCAGTCCCAGAGCAGCGGCACCGGCGAGTTGTACAAGATCAACAGCGACGGCTTCGTCGAGATCGCCCGCAAGTTCGACAAGGAGATGATCTACGCCATCAGCGCCTCTCCGAATGGTGGCATCCTTCTGTCGACGGGGCCGCAGGGCCGCGTTTACCAATTGAAAGAGAGTGACCTCTCTCTGCTGGCAGCGGTTCCGGAGAAGCAGGTCGTCTCCATTTCCTCCAACGGCAGTGACGCACTGATCACCACCACGAATAGCGGCGCCGTGTATCGCATGGACAATGCGTCGCCAGCCAAGGCGGAGTTTCGTTCTGCGGTGAAGGATGTCGAGCACTTCTCCCATTTCGGCCACTATCGAATCGATGGTTCCGGTGTGGGTGACGGACGTGTGGCGATCGCCTTTCGCTCCGGCAACACCCGCACTCCCGATGCCACCTGGAGCCCGTGGAGCGGGGTGTCGGCGGCGCAGCAGGGGAGCATCGATGTTCCTGCCGGCCGCTATCTGCAGTGGAAGTTGACCACCCCGAACACCGCTGCGGCGGATCTCGCGGTGAACGGCGTCACCGTCGCGTTCGTGAATCGAAATGTGGCGCCGGTGATCGACAGCGTGGCCGTACAGGATCCTGCGGTGGTCTTCATCACCGGAAACTATCCCGCCTCTCCGCAAGTGGTCGAGGCGACCAATCCCGACGAATACGGCATCTTCACCAGCCTCGATAACCCCCGCTCCATCGATCAGCCTGGAAAGAAGGTCTTTCGCAAGGGATATCGCACCGTCAACTGGCGGGCACACGACGACAACGGCGACTCGCTGCGATACTCGCTCTCTTTCAGGCGCAAAGGGGCCGATCGCTGGCTGCGCCTGCGCGAAAACATCGACGAGACGTCGATGAACTTCGACACTTCGCAGTTACCCGACGGCACGTACCAGCTTCGCCTGGTGGCCAGCGACATCATCGACAATCCTGACAACGCGATGACGGCAGTTCGGGAGGGCATCGAATTCGAGGTCGACAACACGCCGCCGGCGATCACCTTCACGACACAGGGTGATGACGTGATCATCCGCGTCATCGACAAGCTCTCGCCGATCGGCAAGCTCGAATACTCGGCCGACGCGCAGAAGTGGATCCGCCTGATGCCGGCCGACGGCATCAACGACTCGCCGGACGAGACGTATCGGTTGAAGCGAAGCTCCGTGCAGGGAAAATTCGTGATCGTGCGCGCCGTCGATGCGTTTTACAACGTGGCGACCGAATCGATCGACTTGAATCGGTAGCGGCATCCCTATAATGGCGGAGTGAAGCGTTTCCTCGCGCTCCTTCTCTTCGCTGTCGCATGCCGTAACGAGCGCCCGCTTCCGCCAGTCGCTCCCGCCGAAGATCAGGACCTCCCGCAGGAAGGGGGGACCGCGGTCCGCCGCCTGGACGGTGACGTGACCACGCTCAATCCGGTCATGGCGCAGAGCGAGTTCGATCGCCGCGTCGACTACTTGCTGTTCACGCCGATGGTCAACTTCGATGCGGAACTGCAGGTGATCCCAGGACTCTCGGACAAGTGGGAGATCAGCGCGGACGGGACCCAGTACACGTTTCACCTCAATCCCAACGCGACCTGAGAATCTCGATCTAAAGAACACGCGCGTGGTTGATGACCACACAATCGTCGTCGCCTTCAAGGAAGCGCTCGCGCCGCAACTCGCCCATTTCAATGACCTTCTGGTGCTTCCGGAGCACGTCTATTCGCGAGGCGATTTCAAGAGCAATTTCACCTCGCGCGTGGTCGGCTGCGGACCCTACCGGCTGGTGCGGCGCGTTCCCGGACAGGAGATTCTGCTCGAACGGCGGCCAGAGTACTGGGGACCTCGCCCCAATCTTCAGCGCGTTCTGTTCAAGGTCATCACCGACGACGCGACCGCGTGGGCGGCGCTGAAACGCGGTGAGATCGATGAGACCATCATTCCCACCGACACCTGGATCGCGGAGAGTCGCCGTCCCGAGCTGCAGAAGTTCGTCGACTTCCGGCGCTTCTACACGCTCAACTACAACTACATCCCCTGGAACACGCGCGACCCGATCCTGTCCGACAAGCGGATGCGGCGCGCGCTGGCGATGTGCATCGATTTGAAATCCATCATCGAGAACCTTTACCGCGGCACCGCTCGGGCGATGAACGGCCCGTTCACGCCCGATCAATGGTCGTACAACCCGGAGGTTCCGGTGATCCAGTACAACCCGCAGGAAGCGCTGCGCACGCTGCGTTCGTTAGGCTGGCTGGACACCGACGGTGACGGTATCCTCGACAAAAACCGCAAGCCGCTGAAGCTCGAGATGCTGGTGTTCAGCGGCGGCGTCGCGTCGACACAATTCGCACCGCTGTTTCAGGCGGAGCTGAAGAAGATCGGAGTACAGCTCGATATCGTTCCGCTCGAGCCGAGCACGTTCATCAGCCGGGTGCTCGCCGGAAATTATCAATGCGCGTATATGAACTGGGGGCTCGATCCCGATCCCGATCCGTTCAACCTTTTTCACTCTTCACAGTTTCCGCCGCGCGGTCAGAACCTGGTGTTCTACTCGAATCCCGAGGCGGACCGGCTGATGGAGGAGGGGAGGCGGGAGCTCGATCAGTCAAAGCGAAAGGTGATCTATCGGCAGCTTCACGCGCTGCTCGCCGACGACCAGCCGTACACGTGGACCATTCAGGTGTCGGAGAAGCGGGCGGTCAACAAACGGCTGCGCGATGTGAAGGAGAGCAAAGGGTGGGGATTCTTCGGCTGGTTTCCTGGCGAGCTCGGATGGTGGATTCCGCGCGACCAGCGCGTGCATGACGTGTCGCCGGGACGACGGCGATAGTTCTTCTAGGTTGCTTGGTTACTGGGTTGCTTAGTTGCTGGGCGATTCAGCAACCCAGCAACCCAGCAACCGAGCAACCCAGCAACTTCAGTCGTCACTCCGCGGCTCGGCATAAACTGAAACGCAATGGGTAGGTACATCGTTCGCCGCCTCCTCTACGGCGTCCTGACGTTTTTCGGCATCACCCTCGCCGTTTTCATTCTGATGCACAGCGTGCCGGGAGACCCGATCTCGTTCTACATCTCGCAGCACATGACCCACTTGTCGCAGGCGGCGCTCGATGCCATTCGACACGAGCATCATCTCGATCAGCCGCTCGTCGCACAGTATCTCTACTGGCTGCGAGGTGTCCTGGCACTCGACTTCGGCGCATCGATCGTCGATCACCGTCCAGTCATCGATCGCATTCTGGAGAAGCTGCCGCACACGATCGAGCTGAATGCCATCGCGTTTTTGCTCGCGGCGGCGATCGGCGTCCCCATCGGTTTGTGGAGCGCGACGCGATCGGGACGGCCGATCGAGCGCGGGTCGGCGGTGTTCTTCTTTCTGCTCTATTCGCTGCCGAGCTTCTGGGTCGGCCTGCTCCTGATGGAGCTCTTCTCGGTGAAGCTCGGCGTGCTGCCGCTGTTCGGCATGACTTCCGACGACTACCTCTACTTCAGCAGCGCGCAGAAGCTCGCCGATCACGCGCGTCATCTCGTGCTTCCGGTGGTCACCCTCGCGTATGCGCAACTGGCGATCTTCGCGCGATTCTCGAAGTCCGCGCTGACCGAAGTGATTCGACAGGACTACATCACCACAGCGCGGGCGAAAGGGCTCGCGCCGCAGTTGGTGTTGTGGCGCCATGCATTTCGTAACGCTCTCATCCCGCTCATCACGCTCCTTGGTCTCACGATTCCGTATCTAATATCAGGTAGTATTATCGTAGAGGATATTTTCCAGTGGGACGGAATCGGACGCTTGTACTTCGCCTCCATTCTCTCCCGCGACTATCCCACGGTCCTCGGACTCACGGTGGCCACAGCGGTGGTCACGCTCTTGGCCAGCCTTTTTGCTGACGTGCTGTACGCGTTCGCCGATCCGCGAATTCGATTCGAGGCCAGACGATGATCTGGCGCCGCTTTCGACGGAGCAAGCTCGCTGTGGTGGCGCTGATCTATGTCGCAGTGGTGGCCGCAATCGCGATCGCCGCGCCGCGGCTCGCGCGCGATCCGAACAGCGTCGATTTGGCCAGCCGCCTCCGCCCGCCCGACCGCACCCACCGCCTCGGCACCGACGACCTCGGCCGCGACGTCTTCGCCCGCGTGATCCACGGCGCGCGCGTCTCGCTGTCGGTCGGATTCACCGCCACGGCGATCTCGCTCATCATCGGCTCGTTTCTCGGCGCCCTCGCCGGCTATTACGGCGGTGCCGCCGATTGGTTCGTGTCGCGCGTGATCGAGGTCGTGCTCTGTTTTCCATTCCTGCTTCTGGTCCTGGCCATCGTCGCGCTTTTCGGTCCTTCATTTCTCACCGTGATGATCGCCGTGGGGGTCACTTCGTGGACGACCGAGGCGAGATTGATGCGCGGCGAGTTCCTGAAAATCCGCGAGATGGAATTCGCACAGGCGGCGCGCGCGAGCGGCGCCCGCGACGCGCGCATCATCTTTCGTCATCTTCTGCCGAACGCGATGGCGCCGGTGCTGGTCTCCGCGAGCTTCGGCGTCGCCTCGGCCATCCTCATCGAGTCCGCGCTCTCATTTCTTGGCATGGGCGTGCCGCCGCCGACGCCGACGTGGGGGAACATTCTTTCGACGGCCGAGCAGCACATCGACTACGCGTGGTGGCTCGCGGTGTTCCCCGGCGTCGCGATTTTTCTGACTGTCGCAGCGTTCAACATCATCGGCGACCGCGTTCGCGACGCTCTAGATCCGCGCAGCGAGTAGTAGGATGCGCATCATGCGCAAGATGCTTCTTCTGCTTTGCTTTGCAAGTTCACTCTCCGCTCAGACGTGGCACTTCGCGGTGGCCGGCGACTCGCGCAACTGCGGCGACGTGGTGATGCCGGCGATCGCTGCGGGCGCAAAAGCCGATCACGCCGCGTTCTACTGGCACCTCGGCGACTTCCGCGCGCTCTACAAGCTCGATGAGGACATGGTTCGCGAAGCGAAGACGCCGTTGACGATCTCCAGCTATCAATCGGCGGCGTGGCCCGATTTCATTCGCAATCAAATGCAGTTCTTCGCGCCGCTTCCCGTGTTCCTCGGAATCGGCAATCACGAGACGATCGGCCGCACGCGCGGCGATTTCGTGATGCAGTTCGGCGACTGGCTCATGCGGCCGGAAATTCAACAGCAGCGTTTGGCCGACGATCCGAACGATCACATGGTTCGGCCGTACTACCACTGGATTCAGGGCAGCGTCGATTTCATCAACATGGACAACGCGTCGACCGACATGTTCGACTCCGCGCAGATGCGGTGGGTCAATCGAATCCTTACGCGAGACGCGACCGATCCGCGCATCAAGACAGTGGTCGTCGGCATGCATGCCGCCCTCCCGCACAGCCTCGGCTGTGACCACAGCATGAACGAGTGGGCGCAAGGGGAGTTCAGCGGCAATCAGGTCTACCAACAACTGCTGCATTTTCGCGACACGTCGAATAAGAAGGTGTACGTGATCGCCAGCCACTCGCATTTTCTGCTGCGCGATGTGTACGACAGCGCGTACTGGCGCGCGCATGGCGGCGTGCTGCCGGGGATCATCATCGGCACCGCGGGAGCGATTCGCTATCGGCTGCCGGATACCGCACAGGGATTTCCACCCGAACGCGCGAAAACCGACGTGTACGGATATCTCCTCGCGACCGTGGCCGATGACGGAACGATCACGTTCGATTTTCGTGAGATCCCGCGCGCAGCGATCCCGGCTGATGTCGTCGCGCGTTACGGCGCGGAAGGCGTCGACTGGTGCTTCAACGAGAATCGTGATCCGGGGCCGCGACTCTCAGCAACCTGCGCCGTCGCCGATGCGCCGCCGGGGCCGGCGCAGCGGCCGTGATCATTTTCCCTTGTACGCCTTCTCCAGCGTCGGGATGTCGATCTTCTTCATCTGCAGCATCGCCTTCATGACCCGCTGCGATCGCGCTGGATCAGGATCCGCTAGCATGTCGTTCAGGACGGTGGGGACGATTTGCCACGACAATCCGAATTTGTCCTTCAGCCAGCCGCATTGACTTTCCTGTCCGCCAGCCAAGAGCTTTCCCCAGAAGTAGTCGACCTCTTTCTGCGTCTCGCAGTTCACGACGAACGAGATCGCTTCGGTGAACTTGAACTGCGGCCCGCCGTTGAGGGCCACGAATTGCTGCCCTTCGAGCTCGAAATCGACAACCATCACGGTGTTTTTCGGCCCCGGTCCGGCGTCGCCATAACGGCTGATTCGCGCGATCTTCGATTTCTTGAAGATCGACGTGTAAAACTTCGCGGCTTCTTCGGCGTTGTTGTCGAACCAGAGGAACGGTGTGATTTTTTGCATGTCCTATCGCGATTTCGGCCGGACGGCCATGCGCGGCAAAGGTTGCAGCAGGCTGACCCGATTTCCTTCCGTGTCGAAGAAAGAGACGTACTGTCCCACGCCGGGTATCTCCATCGGCTCGCCAAGCACTTTGCCGCCCGCTTCTGCCACTTTGTTCATCGAGGCTTTGATGTCATCCACTGCGATGACTACAGACGGATTCTGAGCCGGCCAATCTTCCTTTTTGGGATAAAAACCGCCGTTGATGGCGCCAGGCTTCTTTGGGCCGTTCTCGTCGGATTCCGTCGTCGTGACCACAACGTAATCTCCCATGTCGGGCCCGAGCATTTGCGTCTGCCAGCCGAACGCCTTCGTATAGAACTCGGCCATGCGCTTTCGATCTCCAGCGGGCATTTCGAAGTGGACAACCGGGTTCATCGATTTACTCACGGACATGTCCTCCTTGCGCGTAGGAAATGCAGGAACGGCGCCTTTTAGCCGGCGCTCATCGGACAGGGTTTGAACATCGACCAGTCGAAGGTCTCGATGTAC
>WNGB01012176.1_pt1 | contig 11715 bp, 9 predicted proteins | sample 5400681 | NCBI WGS metagenome assembly WNGB01 (sample SAMN13153367, study PRJNA577476) | soil metagenome | isolation source: 115 cm soil or saprolite under grassland replicate 2 | place: USA:California | collected 2016-06-15 | reverse complement strand
GGCCGCGGCCTGCTCGGCCACCGGCTGGAACGTCGAGGCGATCGTGCGGTCGATCGATCCACGCGGCGCCCGTCTGCTCGAGGCCGCCGAAGCAAAGAGCCGACGATGACCGGTGCCGGATCACCGGAGACTCGGCTCGTCTGTCCCGGCTGCGGCGCCGTGCTGCCGGCTCTGTCCGTGCAAAGCACATGCGTCAAGTGTGGCGGCTTGCTCTTTGCTCAGCACGAGGATCCGCCGGAGCGCGGGGCACGCCTTCGGGAGCTCTTCGCCCGACGCAGCCGCGAGCGCCTGGGCCTGGATGCATCGGGTGTCTGGCGCTATCGGGAGCTCGTTCTGCCCGGGGCGGCACAAGACGCCGTGACGCACCCGGAGGGCAACACGCCTCTGCTCGATCGGGCTGCCGTGTCGCGATGGGCCGGGATCACCGATCTGCGTTTGAAGCACGAGGGCCACAACCCGACCGGCTCTTTCAAGGACCGAGGGATGACCGTCGGCATCACGCAGGCCCGGCGCGTCAAGGCCCGAGCGGTGGCCTGCGCCTCGACCGGAAATACCGCGGCGTCGCTTGCCGCGTACGCGGCGCAGGCCGGTATCCCGGCTCTCGTCTTCGTGCCGGCCGGCCAGGTCGCCTCGGGCAAGCTCGCGCAGTCTCTGGCCTACGGGGCTCGGACACTCCTCGTGCGCGGCGACTTCGATGCCTGCCTGAAGCTGGTGCGCGAGGCCGCCCTGCGGCTCGATGTCTACCTGCTCAACTCCATCAACCCGTTCCGGCTCGAAGGGCAAAAGACGATCGTCTTCGAAGCTCTCGAGCAGCTCGGCTGGGAGCCGCCCGATTGGATCGTGCTGCCCGCCGGCAACCTCGGCAACACCGCCGCGTTCGGCCGCGCCCTCAACGAGGCGCTGCGGCTCGGCCTCATCTCGCGCCTGCCGCGCCTGGCCGCCGTGCAGGCCGCGGGAGCGAACCCGTTTGCGCGAAGCTTTCGAGAGGACTTCGCGCGCTCCCACCGAGTCCGCGCCGAGACCATTGCAACGGCCATCCGGATCGGGGATCCCGCTTCGTACGACCGCGCCGTCGAGTCGATCCGGGCGACCAAGGGAGTCGTGACCGAAGTGAGCGACGCCGAGATCCTGGAGGCCAAGGCAATCGTGGACGCGTCGGGAGTCGGCTGCGAGCCCGCCAGCGCCGCGAGCGTGGCCGGAGCGCGCCGGCTGGCGGCCGAAGGCGTTCTGAAGCCGGAGGAGCGGGTCGTCGCCATCCTGACGGGGCACATCCTCAAGGATCCGGGGCTGCTGATCACGTACCACTGCGAGACCGATCCGCTGCCCGAGCACGCGAATCGCCCCATCGAGATCGAGCCGAAGCTGTCTGAAGTGGAACGAGTGCTGGAGGCGACAGGCTTTGGCGCATGAACGCGAAAGAGTTTTCCACAGGTTGTCCAATTCTGGCGTTTTTTGCCCGCTTTACCCATAGGGGGAGTGGGCGATGCCGCCGGAAATCGAACGACCTGCGGCCTGATCGGAGGTCTTTTGTCCGGCGAGAATTACGGAACGGGTCGCATCTACCCAGATAATGGCTACGACACCGGCGGGCAGTGCGGTGACTGGAACGAGGACTGCAAGTCGGACGAGTGTGTTGTGAATGCCGCAAAAGGTTACCCAAACCCGAGTAACTACCACCTACTTCTCGGACCTAATAGCAACACCTTTGCCGGCACGATTGCCCGTGCCTGCAACTTGACGCCGCCGCCGGCTGCTGGCGGCGCCGCCACGCCGGGCTGGAACCACGCCCCAGCGCCCGCGAAGAAGGGAAAGGCTGCCGAACCAGTTAGATGCCACGTTCCGTGACACGACGCTTCCAGTTCTTCTCTTCTCGATCTTTGTGGCCGGCCTGGCGACTACCCACTGCCACTCCAAGGCTGAGTGGCCTAGTTGGGCCTCTGACCTCGCGAGGAACCTCCGCTGCGGAATGACCGTGGCCGAGGTCAACGCAATCGCCGGCCAGGAAGTCTCCTCGCTCGGTGCACGGGACCGACTCGGCACTCACTATCTTCGGCGAGGCGGCGCCGACCTCTGGTTTGACTTCAAAGACGGGGCGCTTAGAGCTGTGCTTCTGTCGAAGGTGGTAGCGCTCAAGAGAGTGACTCTTTCGCCCCGACGGGATCTCTGTACTGGTACTACATCCTTTCTTATTAGGCTCCTGCTGCCTACGAGCCTGGAAGGAGCGTCAGTGTTCGTCGATGGGAAGCTCCTCACAGTCACGGATCGGCTTCAAATAGATATCGAGTTGCCCGCAGGCCGTCACGAGATCCGCTTGAAGCGAAATGGCTTCGAAGCGACACGCCAGCTAAACATCGATCAGAACGGACCTGGGGATATCGAACTACGCTTCGACCTGCCCCCAGAACCGAGGGCGACGGACTCTGGCACTACCTCTTAAGTTGCAGCGAGCGGCGTGCGGAGCGGCTTTGGGTCCGGGTCTCGCCACCTCCTCGCGATGCTCGTCGGTCGCGACCGGGGCGGACCGCAAGGGAGCAAGCCCTGCGCCGGCGAGTCCCTCCCTGGGCCCTCCCGCCGTCACAGGGCTTGACATCTTGCTGTCCGATAACCGCGGGTTATCGGACCCGCCCCTGACGCCGGGCCCAAAGCTCGCGCCGGCTGCGCTGCGCTTCGCCGTCGTTTACGTAACCGTCATTACGTACAGGCCGTCGTCCGGCTCGACGCCGGACGCCGGAACTCCGCGCGCCGCGGGGCACGAGGCACCGAGCACCGCGCGCCAGACGCGGGCGGGTACACCCGCGCTCGCGCGCCCGGGGGCTGGGCCGGCCGCGCTTCGCGCGGCGCAGCGAAAAAGGGCGACGAGCCGTTCTTCTCCTCGCTGTTCGGTCTTCTGCGGCGCGCAGCGCCGCGCTCGGCTACCATTGTTTGATGAGCGAAACGGCCCTGGTTGGCTTGATCGGTGGCCTCGGAGCTGCCCTGGTCGCGTTGATCGGTACACTTGCGGGAGTTTTCCTGCAGCAACGTCACACCGAGAAACGGTGGAAGCACGAGGAGGAACGATGGCACGCGGAACCTTATCGCCAAAGGCGATTTGATGCGCTCGCCCAACTCCATGCGGCGCTCACCGACTGCCTGCCTTCGTACGTCCTCGCGGAGATGCCGGACGACTGGAAGAAACTTCTCCACCAGCGACATGCCGCTCTGCATCGTGCGGCGATCTTCGCTTCCCTCTACGTCGAAGAAGAGGATCGGAAGACCACGATCCTCGATGCCTTGCAGTCCTTCAAAGAGTTGATGCCGCAGGTCGTCGCTTTTATGGAGAGCCCGAGCAACGACACCACGGCGTTCGACGTGCCGGCGAACAAGCACCTCGCGTCCTACCAGAAGGCGGACGTCTTTCTGAAGGGTCTCCTCAACCCGGTCGCGCTTCAGAAGCTAGCCAAGTAGATCCGCGTGGCGCGCCGCGCCGCGCCTTGAAACCTGGCTGCGAGCGGTCGCGCGCGCCGTGCTCCGGTTCTCTGCGCGCGTGAGCCATCGGGGTCAGTCTTGGCTTGTTGTGTTGTTGAGTAATGGCGCGCCCCTTAGATGGGCCATGTCAATCGCAAGAACCGCCAGATACTTCGCGCGAGATACGTCAGCGTTGGCAACGGGCCTCGAGAGGCTCAATCAGGCGGCCCTTTCCGATCTGTCGCTGCGAAGGCATTTGGAGCAGCTTCGCAGGCGGCTCCCCAACAATACAACAAGCCAAGACTGACCCCGATCTGGGCTTGACCCCGATCTGGGCTCCCGATCTGGGCTCATGGCAACCTACCTCTTTGCCGCGCCGAGCACATACCAGCAGGTCGCCTACGTCCTCCTGCCCGACGGCGCTCGGCTGAGCTTCCAGGCCAACGGCGACGGCACTTTCACGCCTCCGCTCGGCCGCTTCGATTCTCTCGTCCGAAACCCCGACACGACCTGGGAGCTCACTCTTCAGCGTTCGCGTACGAAGCTGCGGTTCGGAACCGACGGGGCGCTGACCTCGATCGTGGACGATTACGGCAACACCCAGACCTTGACCTACGACGGCAACGGTCGAGTCCAGCGCGTCGCGGACTCCTCAGGCTCGGGCCGGTACATCGACGTCATCTGGGGACCGGACGGCCGCATCAGCACCGTCCGCGATCACACGGCGCGCCAGGTTCAGTTCTTCTACAACGCTCAGGGAGCGATGACCAGCGTCGTGGACGCCGCAAGTCGAACGACGACCTACGCCTACTGGACGGGCCGATTCTCCCCGCTTCTCAGCCAGGTGACTGATAACTGGGGCCGCGTCGTCACGACGATCACCTACGACGCCGCGAACCGCACCGCGACCTACACCGACAGGGGCGAAACGTACACCTACACGTACAACAACAACTGGGGCGGTAACACCAGCACGACGAGGAAGACGGACTCGACGGGCTACTACTACTGGGTCTACCCCTACATCGCCGGCGGCCTCATAACCGACCGGCCGCTCATGCCCCTCAACAGCCCGATGACTCACACCGACTACTACGCCGATGGCTCGATCCAGCAGGTGACTGACATCGTCGGCGTCAAGACCTATTACACGTACAACGCCCAGGGTAACGTCGCCTCGGTCACGCGCGACTACCAGGGCCTGCTCGCCGTCCGGTTCGATTACGCCTACGATGCCGTCTTCCCGGAGAAGGTCACGTCGATCACGCCGCGCAACCCTGCAACGGGTCAGCTCGACCCCAACTGGCAGGGCTGGGCGTACGACTACTACCAGCCCGGCAGCGCGGCGCCGAGCGCACTCTTCCACGTCTACCGCGTACGGAATGACGGAGTGACTCTCGACACGCTCACGACCTACATTTACGACACCCACGGCCGCGTGACCCGTGCGACCTCGGCAACGGGCGGCGCGACCGACTACGCCTACGACGCCAGCGGCAACCTCTTCACCGTGACGTCCCCTTCGAACAACGACGCCGGAACCCGCCCGGTCACGACCTACGGCTACGATTCGGTCGGCCGGGTCACGTCCGTAACCGACGCTCTCGGCCACGCGACCACCTACGGCTACGACAACCTCGACCGGGTCACCAGCGTAACCTTGCCCAAGCCTTCGATCTCCTCGACCCTCGTCTTCACGACCACCTACAGCTACGACAACTACGACTCGTTGAGCGGTCTTCTCTTCACCAACGTGACGGACCCCAACGGGATCCTGACGAAGCAGGGCTACGACGCCTTCGGTCAGCTCAACCGCGCAGTCGACGGCCTCGGCAACACGACGACCTACGTCTACACGAAAGGTCTTCTGACCTCGATCACCGACGCCAACGGCAACGTCACGTCCTACACCTACGATGGAGGTCACCGCCTGATCCAGACCACCTTCCCCGACGGAGCGACCGAGACCTACGAGTACACGAATGACGGGCTCGTCAACTTACGTCGAGACCGCCGCTACGTGACCCAGCACTACTACTACGACAATCTGAAGCGCCTGACTCAAAAATCGAACGGCTGGTTGGTCAACATCGACTACACCTACCTGGGCCAGAAGCTGACCCAGGTCGCCGACTCGACCCTCTCCCCCGCGGAAACCCACACGCTCGCCTACGATGCCTCTTTCCGACTCTCAAGCGAGACGCAGGCAACCCGGGGAACTCTGACCTACACCTACAACCCCGACGACACGGTCGCGACTTTCACGGTCCAGGGCGGGCCCACGGCAACCTACGCCTACTACCCGAGCGGCGCCTTGAACACGATCGTCTGGAGCCCCGTGACCGGACAGGTCAAGTACGCCTACACGCTGACGGGCCAGTACCAGACGACGACATTCCCCAACGGACAGACCAGAAGCTACACCTACGACGACCAGGGACGGCTGCTGCAGCTTGCCAACGCGCATCCCACGGCCGGCAACCTCGCCACCTACGCCTACGGCTACGACTACAACTACACCACGGGGGCGTATACTCGCCTCGGCCAGCGCGTATCCATGACCGCCACCGTCCCCAGCCAGGGCTTGAACAACCACCTGACCAAGTACGAGTACGATCCGGCCTACCAGTTGACCAAGGCCACCTACCCGAACGTCACGCCGTTCAACGGCGAGATCGACTCCTGGACCTACGACGCCATCGGCAATCGCCTGACCAACACGGTCAACGCCGTCACGCAGACCTACACCTACCAGAAGATCACGGGCAACCCGAACAACTGGCAGCGGCTGACATCCGACAGCGTCAACAGCTACACCTACGACGGCAACGGCAACACGGCGACAAAGACCGGCTACACGTTCGGCTGGGACGCCGAGAACCGGATCGCTTCGATCTCCGGTGGCGTCACGGCAAGCTACAAATACGACTACCAGGGACGGCGGTCGTCCAAAACGGTCGGCGCCACGTCGACCTACCTCTACCGAAACCTCGATCTCGTCCAAGAGACCGGAGCGACCCCGGCCGATTACCTCTTCGGCCCCGGCATCGACGAACCCATCGCCATGAGCCGCGGAGGCCAGATCTACTACTACGGCGTCGACGCCCTCGGGAGCGTCGGTCTCGTCACGAACTCCTCCGGTGTCGTTCAGGACAAGTACCTCTTCGACGCCTGGGGGGCCACCAGGAGCCAAACCGAGGCTATCGCAAACCCATTCGTCTACACAGCAAGGGAGAAGGCAGAAGCAGGAAGCCTCTTTTATCGCGCTAGGTACTACAGCCCCGGCCTCGGCAGGTTGCTCAGCGAAGACCCAATCGATTCACATTACATTGACCAAGGGTCCCGGCCGATCGCACGGCCGAAAGACCAGCTCTATGTCTATGCGGTCAACAACCCGATCAAGTGGCTGGACGCCACCGGCCTTGATGCCGCGCCGAAGGGCTCACCCTGCGAATACTACGACCGAAAGTGTGCCGAAACCGGATGCCCATACTACTGTCAGCAGGCCCCGATCTACTGCCAGAATCCGCCGATCAACAATCGAGTCTTTGACAACCCGCGCATCCTTGAATGTATCCGCGCCGCGCTACAGCAGGCGGATCAGGACATCCTGAGGAATCCTCCCCCGGGCTGCATGTGCGACTGCCCCGGCCGCGAGAAGTGCATCACGCCCGGGTGTATCACCCAGTATCATCAGGACAAGTTTCGCAGCTGCGGCAGCAGGACGTTCTTCCCTGGCTACGGCGGCACGCTGACGCCGATCATTCCCAATTGCAAACAGTGACCATGGCACCAGAGTTACGAAAGAAGCTTTCTCTAGCAATACTGCTTGCCCTCACCGCCGAGATCGCGCTTTTCTTGCTCGCGTGGAAGGCTACTCCCGTCGTCAGCGATGCGGCTCACCGCCTGGCGTTCGCAGGGGTCGACCTGTCGCACGCAAGCGCGCCTCAGATCGCCAGCCGCGAGAACCTTCAAGGTGCGATCTACTGCGTCCTGAGCGCTCTCTACCTGATGGCGGGCTTCATCGTTATCCTGCCTCTCTTGCCATGGGCATCTGTTCGGTGGAGGCTGGCCGTAGGCGCGGCGTTCGCACTGCTAGCCATCGGCATTGGCCTGTGGCGAGCCAGCACGGGCACCGAGAAAGGCCAGCTAAGGAGCCCAGCCCAATCCGCGCGATCACGCCCCGTGCAGTGAGGCACGGGATCGTGCCGCGCTCGAGTGTGGCGGATCGCACCGCTATCTCGCCGGTCGCAGTGAGCGGCGCGCGGAGTTCCGGCGGCCGGCGTCGAGCCGGACGACGGCCTGTACGTAATGACGGTTACGTAAACGACGGCGAAGCGAAGCGCAGCCGGCGCGTGCTTTGGGCCCGGGTCAGGGGCGGGTCCGCTAATTGCGCATTAGCGGACAGCCAGGGTGGCACGCCCCGTGACGGGCGGGAAGGTCGGGAAGGGGCCCGCCTGGCGCGGGGCGTGCAGCGCGCCGAGAGGCGCGCGTCCTGGCGGCCGGCCCGGTCGCGCCGCGAGTCGCGGGGCGAGCCCCAACCCCCGGGGGTTTAGGGGTCAGTCCTGAAAACATGGCTTATTCTTTGGTAGGCAGCGTCGAAGGCGGCTCCCCAACAATACAACAAGCCAAGACTGACCCCGATCTGGGCTGCCGATGGCGGGGGACTCGGCGAACCAAAGTATCGTGTCGGACTGCTGACGTGACACCGATAAGTCAGACAATGTAGGGTGTTTGATATTCGAGAATAGCGGTCCCCGAACAGCCCTGATCGCATCCGAACCTGACCACGTCCGTGTTGCTCGGAAAGTCCAGAAAGCTGAACTCTTCACCCGGCTCTAAGTGATACGTCCCGATAAATGTCCCCCCCTTGTCATAGCAGGCGATGTGAATGCGGCAGGACCCGACGTTGTGCGGTTGCTTCAGCCCATCTAAGACCGAACGGCCTCGAAGCAGAACGACCGTGTTGGCCAGTTGGCCGGGGCATGGGGCCTCGACGCGCGTTGCGACCGTCGGGTAGTTCCCCTGTTCTGCCGGTGCTTCGTCCCCGCTGTCCAACTGAAAAGGAAAGTTGTCACCATGACCCATGATTGTGGCCTCCTTTCGAGACCGTTCATTCCGATGGCAGTTCGCATATACCTCCCCTTTTTCCCTATCCTTAACTCGCTCGGCCCGTAGGACAAGGCTACCGAAATGTGCCTGGCCGCTTGGCGCTTCGTCCGAGCGTAGAATCTCGTTCAAGAACCTACCGGTCGAGCCGGCCGACCTTCTGTAACCTTCGACTTTACTTTTTCGGAGGCCTCGATGGCCGCAGGTCGATGCGGGAAGGGATGGCTCGGTCGGGGAACCGGACGAGGTCCGCAACGGCCTCGGCGACGTCTTCGGCTGTGAGCATCCACGTCAGATCGCGGCTGCCGTGGGAGTGGCCGAACGTGGTTGCCACGGAGCCCGGCAGGACGGCCGCGATCCGGATTCCGTCGTGGCGCAGATCGAGCATCGCCGCTTCCGAGAAGCCGAGCAGCCCGAACTTCGACGCGTTGTAGGCCGCTCCGCCGGCGAAAGCGTTGACCGCGGCGAGCGACGCGATGTTGACGATGAAACCGCTGCCGTTTTTCTTCATCAGGGGCACGGCGTAGTGGACGGCGTAGTAGGCGCCGAAGAGGTTCGTCTCGAGGACCTCGCGGAAGCGTTCCGGGGCGAGGCGGTCGACCGCCTCGAAATGGCCGATCCCGGCGTTGTTGACCAGGACGTCGAGGCGGCCCGCCTCTCGCGCGACCGACTCCACGAGGCCCTTCTGGTCCTGCTCGCTCCGGGCGTCGGCCGCAAAGCCGCGGATGCTCAGGCCCTCCTTGGCGAAGCGCACCAGAGCGGCCCGCGTCGACTCCTCCGTGCGGCCGGAGACAAAGGCGGAGAAGCCGTCGGCGGCGAGGCGCCGGGCGATCGCCGCGCCGATGCCCCGGGTGCCTCCGGTCACGAGCGCGATACGGGATACGGCCATGAAACACGGATCTTACCGAACGAGGGCCGCCGGAGCATCCCCGCGAGAGGGCTCGATATGCTTGCGACAAGAGGAGGAGATCGCGATGTCGTTCCTTCGTTCCGGAGGTTCTCTTCTGGCCGCCCTCGTCGTGGCTCTGGCCGTCGCGGGAGCGGCGCGGCCTTCTGACGGCGCGCGGCCGAGGTTCGTCGTGACCTATGGCGCCGAGAAGAGCCCGTCGCCGCTCGACGGCCGCCTGCTGTTGCTCCTCTCGACCGACAAGAGCGCCGAGCCCCGCTTCCAGATCAGCGACACGAGCTTGAAGAGCCAGCAGGTCTTCGGCATCGACATGGAGGGATGGAAGGCGGGGCAGCCAGCCCTCTTCTCAAGCGACGCTCTGGGCTATCCGGTCGCGAGCCTGGCCGAAGTGCCTCCGGGAAAATATCAGGTTCAGGCGCTCCTTCACCGCTATGAGACCTTCCGGCGATCGGACGGCCACGTCGTGAAGCTCCCGATGGACCGCGGTGAAGGACAGCAGTGGAGCAAAGCTCCCGGCAACCTGTACTCGACCCCCCGCGAGATCTCGTTGGACCCTGGCCGGTCCGAGACCATCCGCCTCGAGCTCGACAAGGTCATTGCCGCGATCCCCGAGCCGCCCGCGACGAAGTACGTCAAGCACGAGAAGGTTCTCTCCGAGCGCCTCTCGAAGTTCTGGGGCCGCCCAACCTACCTCGGCGCGCACGTTCTTCTGCCCGAGGGCTACGACGCGCATCCAGCGGCCCGTTATCCGCTCGTCATCAATCATGGGCATTTTCCGGACACGATCGGGGGATTTCGCGAGGAGCCTCCCGACCCCGACCTGAAGCCCGACTACTCGGACCGCTTTCACCTCGCGGGCTACAACCGGGTCCAGCAGGAGTACGCGTTTCAGCTCTACAAGGACTGGACGGCGCCGGGCTACCCGCGTTACCTGCTCGTCGAGATCCAGCACGCGAACCCCTACTACGACGATTCCTACGCGGTGAACTCGCAGAACCTGGGCCCCTACGGCGACGCCATCACCTACGACCTCATCCCCTATCTCGAGAAGAAGTACCGCGCCCTCGGCGCGGGCTGGGCACGGTTCATGTACGGGGGTTCGACCGGCGGATGGGAGGCGCTCGGCGCGCAAATCCTCTATCCCGACGAGTACAACGGCTGCTGGGCGGCCTGCCCCGACCCGATCGATTTCCACGCCTACACCGTCGTCAACATCTACGAGGACGAGAACGCGTACTTCTGGAAGGGCCCTTGGAAGACGGTGCCGAAGCCCGGCCATCGGGACTATCTCGGCCATATCTCCTCCACGCTCGAGCAGATCAACCGCCTCGAGCTCGTCCTGGGGACGAAGAGCCGATCCGGCGGCCAATGGGATATCTGGGAGGCGGTCTACTCGCCGGTCGGACCCGATGGATATCCCAAGCGCATCTGGGACAGGCGCACGGGAGTCATCGACAAGGCCGTGGCCGCCCACTGGAAAGAGAACTACGACCTGACTCACATCTTGCGGCGCGATTGGAACAAGGGACTCGGCAAGAAGCTCGAGGGCAAGATCCACCTCTACGTCGGCGAAGCAGACAACTATTACTTGAACAACGCCGTCTATCTCGCCGAGGAGTTCTTGAAGAGCACCAAGGACCCCTTCTACGGAGGCGAAGTGGACTACGGCGCCCGCGCCGAACACTGCTGGAACGGCGACCACACGCGCGCCAACGCCTATTCGCGCCTGCGCTATCACCAGATGTTCGCGCCCAAGATCGTCGACCGGATCATGAAGAGCGCGCCCTTGGGCGCCGACCTGAAGAGCTGGCGCTACTGACGGCTGGCGCAAAACTTGCTCCTCTCAGGGGAGGGCATGCCGCCCGCGGAGGGAAGTCCTATGAAGTGGATGGGCATGTATTTGCTGGGTTACGTCTTGCTCATCGTGGCCGGACTGTTAGCTCTCTGGAAGACCGGCGTCCTCGCCTCGATCGGGGGATTCTGGGTGGGAGTCGGACTGCTCGTCGCGATCGGCCTGGGAATCATGATTGCCGTGGCCAACAGCGGAAAGAAGGAGACGATCGAGCTCGATTCGAAATAAACCGGGCTCGGGTCGGGCTGCCGAGACCCCGCCGCGCATCGAGACCGCGCTCGACGACGCCCGTTTCTGGATCGCCCCGGCCGACGGGACTGATGCAATTGCATCTGACCGCGGAGCTCGCCTAATTGGACCATCGGAACCCCATGTTCAAGATCCTGGTCAAGAAGCCCCTGGG
>WNGB01012173.1_pt1 | contig 11716 bp, 10 predicted proteins | sample 5400681 | NCBI WGS metagenome assembly WNGB01 (sample SAMN13153367, study PRJNA577476) | soil metagenome | isolation source: 115 cm soil or saprolite under grassland replicate 2 | place: USA:California | collected 2016-06-15 | reverse complement strand
TCTCGAGCGCGGTCGTGTTCGGCGGCGTGAGTCAGATGCCGCAGGTCGCGGCGCTGCGCCGGGGCCTCGACATCCTGGTCGCGACTCCCGGCCGCCTGCTCGATCTGCTCGAGCAGCGCCACGTCCGGCTCGACGCCGTGTCCATCCTCGTCCTCGACGAGGCCGACCGGATGCTCGACATGGGCTTTCTGCCGGACGTTCGCCGGATCATCAAGGCCGTGCCCACGCACCGCCAGACGCTCCTCTTCTCCGCGACGATGCCGCGCGAGATCGTCGGGCTGGCCGAGCAGCTCATGGTCGATCCGGTTCGCGTGTCCGTGGCGCCTCAGGCGCCCGCGGCGGAGACGGTGCGCCAGAAGGTGCTCATGGTGGCGAAGGAGGACAAACCGGCGCTGCTCGCCCACCTCCTCGAGGATCCCGCCCTGGGCCGGATCCTGGTCTTCACCCGCACCAAGCACGGGGCCGATCGGCTGTGCAACAAGCTCCAGCGCCAGCGCATCAGCGCCGCGGCCATCCACGGCAACAAGTCGCAGAACGCGCGGCAGCGCGCGCTGGACGAGTTCCGGCGCGGGGCAGTCCGCGTCCTGGTGGCGTCGGACATCGCGGCGCGCGGACTCGACATCGACCAGATCAGCCACGTCATCAACTACGATGTGCCGAACGAGCCGGAGACGTACGTCCACCGCATCGGTCGGACCGGGCGGGCAGGGGCGGTGGGTGAGGCCATCTCGCTCTGCTGCCACGAGGAGCGCGGCTTCCTCCGCGCGATCGAGAAGACGATCCGGCGGCCGATCGCGGTCGATCGCACGCACCCGTTCCACGTCGAGCTCGCTCGCGAGCGCACCGAGCCGCCGTCGGCGGCCGCGCGAGGCCGCAGGCACGGCCGGGTCGCGGCGCCCCATCGCCATTCCGGCCGGCGAGGTTCCAGCGCGTCGTCTCGCCGGAACTAGGTCCTCGTCCAGCTCCAGCGAGGGCGATCAGTCGACGTCCACCACCCTCTCGGCCCACTGCGCGGTGTGGTTGTCGGTGCCGAGATCCTGGAAGGGCAAGGCGAGGGCCGGGTAGCTCGGGTCGTCGCCGGCGATGCCGAGGTCGGGATCGATCGCGGCCATCCAGATGAGGGTGTCCCCGGGCGCGGGCGTGCGGAGGCCGTAGTTGCGGTCGGACGAGAAGGTCATCCAGTGGAGGCGGCCGCCGTTCGCGTCCCTGGTGAAGGTGAAGGGAGCCCACTTGGGGAACGAGTTCTCGACCACGGCCCTGACGTCGGTGGGGCCGGGCGCGTTGGTCCGCGCGAGCTCGACCGCCGGCGCGTCCGTCTCCGGCCGCATGACGAAGAGGGTGGCGTCGGGATCGTCGTACGCGTCGCAGTCGTCGCCGTTCAGGCCGTCGGCGCAGACCGAACGGTTGAACGCGATGAGGTCCGCCGCCGGCGAGAAGGTCGGGTAATAGGTGCTCTCCCCCTGGGCGCCGGCGGTGAGCTCGACGGGCGCTCCGAAAGGCTCGCCCGCGCTCGCTCGCGTCACCATGCGCAGCGAGCACTGGTGCGCGAAGGCGAGCGTGCCGCTCGACATCGTGGACGCCTCGCCGACCTGGGTGTAGGCGATGCGGTCGCCATCCGGCGACCAGTCCGGGTGGTTGGCCGGCTGGGTCTCGGTGCCGCCGACATCGATCGTCTCGACGAACGCCCCGGTCGCGCCGTCGAAGATGTTGAGGTCGTAGCTCTGCCAGCCGGTCGCCTCCTCGTTGGCAAAGACGCCGACGTACTGGGTCCCGTCCGGGTCCCAGGAGGAGAACGCGCTCTGCGGTGTCGAGTTGTACGGGACGATCGGCTCGCCGGTGGACAGATCGAGGAGGAGCACCATCGCGCCGTACGATCCCTCCGATGAGGTCAGGAGCTTCTCGCCGTCGCGCGAAAGGGCGTGGCAACCGACGCAGTGCCCGCCGGTCATCTCCGTGCCGACCACCCGCTCGGCCGCCACCTGGTCGGATGACGCGAAGTCGAAGCGCATGATCGCGGTGGCGTCCCCGTCCACCTCCGAGGTCGTCCAGTAATAGATGCCGCCCTGGATATCGTCGTGGGAGAAGGAGATCGCGATCGACTCGCTGTGCCCGACGCCGCTTCCCGCCAGGTCCGTGGCGTCGGCTCCGACCGTGACCGGCCCGAGACCGCGGCTCGACTCGGCCACCCAGCGCCACACATCCGCGTCCGGCGCGTAGATGCAGCCGCCGCCAAGCGGGGTGACGCAGGTCGTGTAGACCACGACGTCGATCAGATCGGTCGCGAACGAGATGGCGAAGACCTCGCTGCCGGGCTGGGGGACGAAGTGAATCTCGAGCTGGCGCAGGTTCGGCGGGACCAGGACTCCGTCGGCGGGGTAGACCAGCTCCGGCGCGAGCGCCGGGACGTCGCCGCCGCCGAACAGCCCGGACGGGTCCGGCGGCAGCTCCGCCTCCGGGTCGTTGTGCTGGGCGCGCAGCTTGACCGTCAAGCTGGCCGAGGCGGTCTGGCCGTCGAACGAGGCCACCACCTCGGTCCGGCCGGCGACTTCGGTGCCGGTCGTGAGGGTGGCGCCCTCGAAGCGGCCCAGGCGGGAGTCGTCGAGGCGCAGGCTGACCTCGTCGCTGACGTCGCCGCTCGAGCCGTCCTGGAAGCGCCCCGTCACGACGTAGTCGGCCGTCGCGGCCACCCCGTCCTCGATGGTGAGGGTGAGGTCAGCCGGTTCGATCGTGAGCTCGACGACCGGGTTGCCCCCGGCATCGTCGTCGTCGTCCGCGTCGTCACCCCCTCCTCCGCCGCCGCAGGCGGCGAGCGCGATCGCGAGTGCAGCGACACCGAGCAGACCGGCGCTGTCGATGCGCCGGACGCGGACCATCCACATGGATCGTTCCCCCTGAGTAAGGCTGAATCACCCGGCCGCTCGGGCCGCAGATCGAAAATCGACAGGAGGTTACCACGTCGCACACGAGCTGCCGACCACATCACCGTACACGCTCGCGAGGCTCCTATCCTACGCGGCGCCGACGCTCGCGAGCCGTGCTAGCGTTCCGGCATGAGGATCGGGCTGCTGGCCATCGCGTGCCTGCTGCTCGGGTGCGGCGGGCCGGTCCTGCGGAATGCGCCGCGGGTGAACTCGACGGTCGTTGCGGCCACGGCCGCGGCGGTGGCCGGAGCCGCGACCCTGGCGGATCCGGCCGCGGCGGCGAGGCGGCAGGAGCAGAAGAGCGAGGGCGAGGTGGGCAAGCCTCCCCAGAAGGTGACCGACACCGTGCCGCACGACGTCCTCGATCGCCTCGATGAGGCGGAGGCAGAGCGAAAGCGCCAGGAGGGCGGCGAGGACTGATCCGGAAGTCGCCGGCCTATCCGGCGGACGCCTTGCCGGTGCGCGGCAGGAGCACGTCGTCGATGAGCCCGTACTCCTTCGCGGTGCCTGCGCTCATGTAGTTGTCGCGATCCATGTCGCGGGTGAGCTGGTCGATCGGCTTGCCGCACGCCTCGGCGAGGAGCCGGGCGAGCGTGTCCCGCAGATGGCGGACCTCGCGCGCCTGGATCTCGATGTCGGCAGCCTGTCCGCGGGTGCCGCCGTGCGGCTGATGGATGAGGATGCGCGCGTGCGGCAACGCGAGGCGGCGGCCCTTGTGGCCGGATGCGACCAGGACCGCGGCCATCGACGCGGCCATGCCGACGCACATCGTCGCGACCGGGCTGCGCAGGTACTGCATCGTGTCGTAGATCGCCAGGCCGCTGTAGACCACGCCGCCCGGCGAGTTGACGTAGAGCATGATTTCCTTGTCCGGATCTTCGCTCTCGAGGAAGAGGAGCTGCGCGATGACGATGTTCGCCACCGGGTCGTCGATCTCCGAGCCGAGGAACACGATCCGATCGTGCAGGAGCCGGTCGAAGATGCTCCAGTGGCGCTCGCCTCGATGAGTGGTCTCGATGACCGTCGGCAGGAGGACGGCCTGCGCGCGCTCGAGGGTCTCGAGCGCGTGCGCGCGGGTCTCAGGACGCTTCACGGATCTCTCCTTCCTGTCCGCGTGGGGCGCGCGGACCTTCCGATATCCGTCGCTCGCGCCGACGAGCGACCCGATCAGGCGGCCAGCCGGACCGCGCTCGCCTGGATGCGGCCTCTCGGGGACGCGATCGTCTGGTCGTTCGCGGGGCTCGCCTCTCTCACCTCGGCGGTGAGGACGAGCAGGCATCCGCCCGGGATCGGCGACAGCTCCCAGCGCAGCTTCTCGTCGCCGACCGTGTAGGCGAGGACGCGCGGCGGATCCTGCTCCAGGATCTCGCGCTCGCTCGTGAGGAGCTCCTCGGGGAACCAGCCCGCGAGCTCTCCGGCGTCGGTCAGCGCGCGCCACACCTTGTGCGGAGGATGGGGCAGGCGGCGCTCGAACCGGCGGGACTCTCTGTCCCCGGGCGGTCTCTCGTTCTTCATCGCTTCCTCCTCTTCCTCGGCTCCGGCTCGGGCCGGTCCGGCATCGTCGCGAGATGTCGCTCGAGCGCGTCGAGATGTCTGGCCCAGTGGACGCGATAGGGCGCGACCCAGGCGTCGAGCTCGCGCAGCGGCGCGGCGCGAAGGCGGTAGCGACGGCGCTGGGCGTCGACCTCCGCCTCGACCAGGCCTGCGTCGCGCAGCACGCGGAGGTGCTTCGAGACGGCCGGCTGGGCGAGCCCGAGCGCGTCGGCGATCTCTCCGACCGAGCGGTCGTCGACGCGGAGGAGATCGAGGATCCGGCGCCGGCTCGGCTCCGCGATCACCTCGAACGTGCTGGGCATGGACGACAATATGCCTTGTCGGGCATATGCCTGTCAAGGCATGCGCACCACGGCCGCGGTCGCCGGGCAGCCGGTCCTTCAGGCCGCCCGTCGACCGCGCTTCTCACTCGCTGCGCAGGCCCGCGACGATCGACTCAGTGCGTCGTCAGGGGGCCGAGCTCCTGGATCACGTTCTGGAGCGGGCTGTACACGAACTGGTTGCCCGCGCCGTTGCCGCCCCAGAGGATGCCTTCCAGGCCGGCGTCGGTCGTGCCGGAGCGCGTGAAGACGTCGGAGCCGCTGTCGCCGCCGCCCACGCCGGCGCTCACGAAGTTCTGGCACAGCTGCACGATGCGCGTGCCCGACACTCCTGTGTTGACGCACTTGTTGGTCACGACGCCGGACGTCCAGCCGGTCGTGCGCCCCACCTTGTTGACGGTCGCGCCCACGACGATGCCGTTGTTCGTGTCGTCGCTGCGGATCGTGAAGCTGCCGACGACCTCGAGCGAGCCGTTGTTGGGACCGGAGGTCCTTGCGATCATTCCCAGGGCCTGGTTGGCGCCGTCGACGTAGGCGGCGCGGGAGGAGTCGCTGCGCCGGCAGACCCGTGCGCGCGGACACCCGCTGAGTCTGGTGTAGGCCGGGTCGGACACTTCGGTGGCGATCTGCGTTCCATTCACGGACTGGAGCGGCTGGAAGTACGGCGTGTTCTCCACGCCTCCCTGCGTCGTGGTGCAGTGGGAAGCCGTGATGAACGATCTCACGCCGCCGGAGGTGGCGTTGAAGCCGACGCTGCACAGGAAGCCTGGGAAGTTGATCTGCACGCCGGCCCTGACCGGACGATCGACGATGGCCTGCAGGGTCGCAACCTGGTAGATCGGATCCACCTGCTCGACGAGGATCGCGTCCGCGCGAACCCCGAGCTTCGCCATCGCCGCGCGGACCCGGGCCTCGCTGGCGGCGCTGTCGACGCCGATCCGCACGCGGTTGGTGGTCTCGTCATTGTCGACGAGCACGGTTCCCTCGACGTCGAACGCGGAGGCGGTCGCCGCGAGCTGCAGGTCTTCCAGGTCCTGCCAGCCATACTGTCCGTCGATCACGCGGACCTCGGTGGCGGGGAGTCCCAGGCCGGCCAGGTAGGTCTCGAACGCGCCCTGGGCCGGCGCCTGATCCGATCCGGCCGTGAGATAGAGCGTCGGGATCCCGTCGGCGTCGAGGAAGTACCCGCCGAAGCCCGGCACTTGCTGGCTTATCTCCCTGTCAGTGGGCAGCTGCGCATAGGCGCTCCATGCGCCCTCGCTGTCGGTCGGCTCCGAGTCATCCGCGCAGGCAGACACGATCAGCGCGAGACCAGAGATGAGTGTGAACAGACGCAAACGCCGCATGCAGACCTCCTTCCAACGATGGCAATGTATCGCGCGCTCGGAGGCAGTCGGCGGTCGGATTGGTATCTCGTGGCCGAGTCGCGATCGAGAACAGCCGACGAGCGGAGATCGAGATCGCGGGCCCGCCCCCGGGCCGCGGCCAGTCTAGAACGAACGAATTGCGGACGAAAGCGAGGAGGCCCGTGATGCGCACGTGAACGCCGGACGATGTTGAGCCGAAAGGTCGGACGCGGGCGTTCCCATCCCCACCTTGTCCCCTGTGATTCGATCTCGAAACGCCATGCGGCGCCGGATCGCTCGGCGGCGCGTCCTGTCGACCGCGACCGCGATCGAGTCTGCGCGATCCAGCGGGAGCCTTTCCGCGAGGTCGCGGCGCGCCGCGACGCGAACGATTCGAGTCGACTCGATGAGTCGATCGACCAGGAAGATCGTCCGACGAAACGTCATCGCCCCAGCGGGGCGAGGGCCCGGCAACCATCGCTGGCGGATCGGCCGGTTCTGTGGCCCAATCGGGACCTCGATGATCCGAGCCGCCGAGCCGCCGCGCGCCGGGCTGATCGAGATCGCACGACGGCTCGATCCGCTCGTCCTGCGCTGGAGCCGATGAGCCGACGAGCCGCGCCGGGACGTCTGGACGCATGAGCCTGGTCTGGAGGAAAGAATGAGCGCAAGGCAGGACAGGACAGGGCAGCGAGCGCTTCGCTCGCGTCTCTGGTTCAATGACTCCACCAATCCCGGGATGACCGCGCTCTACCTGGAGCGCTATCTCAACTACGGCCTCACCCGACAGGAGCTGCAGTCCGGCCGCCCGATCATCGGCATCGCGCAGTCGGGGAGCGACCTCTCGCCCTGCAACCGCCATCACCTCGAGCTCGCGCTCCGCGTGCGCGAGGGCATCCGCGAGGCGGGCGGCGTCGCCATCGAGTTCCCGACCCATCCGATCCAGGAGACCGGCAAGCGTCCGACCGCCGCGCTCGACCGCAACCTCGCCTACCTCGGTCTGGTCGAGGTCCTGTTCGGCTATCCGCTCGACGGCGTCGTCCTCACCACTGGATGCGACAAGACCACGCCGGCCTGCCTCATGGCGGCCGCGACCGTCAACATCCCGGCCATCGTGCTGTCGGGCGGGCCGATGTTGAACGGCTGGTTCCAGGGGGAGCGGACCGGTTCCGGCACCATCGTGTGGAAGTCGCGCGAGAGGCTCGCCGCCGGCGAGATCGACTACGAGCAGTTCCTCGACCTCGTCGCCTCGTCGGCCCCCTCGGCCGGGCACTGCAACACCATGGGCACGGCGACCACGATGAACTCCCTGGCCGAGGCGCTCGGCATGTCGCTGCCCGGCTGCGCCGCCATCCCGGCGCCCTACCGCGAGCGCGCCCAGATCGCGTACGCGACCGGCAAGCGGATCGTGGAGATGGTGTGGGAGGACCTCAAGCCCTCCGACATCCTGACCCGCAAGGCGTTCGAGAACGCGATCGTCGTCAACTCGGCCATCGGCGGGTCGACCAACGCTCCGATCCACATCAACGCGCTGGCCCGGCACAGCGGCGTCGAGCTGCCGATCGAGGACTGGCAGCGCGTCGGCCACCGGATCCCGCTCCTGGTCAACCTGCAGCCGGCCGGCGCGTATCTCGGCGAGGAGTTTCACCGCGCGGGCGGCGTCCCGGCGGTGGTGCGCGAGCTCATCGCGCATCGCCACATCCATGCCGACGCGCTGACCGTGACCGGCCGGACTCTGGGCGAGAACTGCGCGGACGCGCCCCGGCCCGACGGAGACGTGATCCGGACCTGCGAGGCGCCGCTGGTGGCGGACGCGGGCTTCCTCGTCCTGTCCGGCAACCTGTTCGACTCCGCGGTCATGAAGACGAGCGGGATCTCGAGGGAGTTCCGCGACCGCTACCTCTCGAACCCGCGCGATCCGAATGCCTTCGAGGGACGCGCGATCGTCTTCGAGGGCCCGGAGGACTATCACGCGCGCCTCGATGACCCGTCACTCGAGATCGACGAGCACTGCCTCCTCTTCATCCGCGGCACCGGCCCGATCGGCTATCCGGGCGGCGCCGAGGTGGTGAACATGCAGCCCCCGGCCGCGCTCATCAAGCGCGGGATCCTGTCCCTGCCCTGCATCGGCGACGGTCGTCAGTCCGGAACGTCCGGCTCGCCCTCGATCCTGAATGCGTCGCCGGAGGCGGCGGCGGGCGGCGGCCTCGCGCTGGTCAAGACCGGCGACCGGGTCCGGATCGACCTCAACAAGGGGCAGGCGAACATCCTCATCTCGACCGACGAGCTGGAGAGGCGGCGCGCCGACCTTGCGGCCCGGGGCGGCTTTCCCTGTCCCGAGAGCCACACCCCCTGGCAGGAGCTGTACCGCGACACGGTGGGGCAGCACGCCACGGGAGCCTGTCTGGAGCTGGCCACCCGGTATCGCGACATCGCGACGCGGTTCGGCACGCCGCGCCATTCGCACTGAGGAGCAGGGACGATGGCAGGAAGGCTCGAGAACAAGCGCGCGCTCGTGACCGCAGCGGCGGCCGGCATCGGACGCGCCTGCGCCATGGCGTTCGCGCGCGAGGGCGCTCACGTCATCGCGACCGACATCGACGAGAGCGCGCTCGCATCGCTGGCCTCGCATGGCGTGGCCGAGACCGCGCGCCTCGACGTGCGGGATACCGTCGCCGTCACCCGGATGGCGGTGCGGACCGGCGCGGTCGACATCCTCCTCAACGCGGCCGGGTTCGTCCACCACGGGACGGTGCTGGACTGCTCCGAGGAGGACTGGGACTTCTCGTTCGACCTCAACGTCAAGTCGATGCACCGGATGCTGAGGGCCTTCCTGCCCGCGATGCTCGCCCGAGGCGGCGGCTCCATCGTCAACATCGCCTCGGTCGTGGCGGCGAACAAGGCGGTGCCCAACCGCTACGTCTACGCGGCGACCAAGGGAGCGGTCATCGCCCTGACCAGGGCCGTGGCGATGGACTTCGTCGGCAAGGGGATCCGCTGCAACTGCATCTGTCCCGGCACCATCGAGACGCCGTCGCTCGAAGGGCGCATCGAGGCGCTCGGCGGGAACGCGCGCGAGATGTTCGTCGCCCGCCAGCCGATGGGGCGCCTCGGCACCGCCGAGGAGGTGGCCGCCGTCGCCGTCTACCTGGCCGGCGACGAGAGCGCCTTCACGACCGGCAGCGCCTGCGTCGTGGATGGCGGCTTCACGCTGTAGGCCCGGTGCCTTCCACAACGACGCACGATCCGTGCGCCACTGGTCAACCGACCGGCCTGGGGTGAGGAGGGACCGCGGCGCCCTGCGTGTTCAGGAAGATCGCGTAGAGCGACGTCGTGGCGCAGATGAAGAGTCGGTTCCGCTTCGGTCCGCCGAAGCAGACGTTGGCGACCACCTCGGGCACCTCGATCTTGCCGAGCAGCGCGCCGTCCGGGTCGTAGCAGTGGACGCCGTCGCCTGCGCTGGTCCAGATGTTGCCGTGGACGTCGGCGCGGAAACCGTCGAACAGGCCTGTCGGGCAGGTCGCGAAGACCTCGCCGCCGGAGAGCGTGCGGCCATCGCGGCCGACCGTGAACCGGCGGATGTGGCGGGGGCCGTCGGGGCGATGGGTCGCGCCGGTGTCGGCGATGTAGAGGAGACTCTCGTCGGGCGAGAAGCAGAGGCCGTTCGGCTTCTCGAAGTCGGTCGCCACGGCCCGGCATTCTCCCGTCGGGGGGTCCCAGCGATAGACCCCGGACGCGCCGATCTCCGACGGCGCCGCGTCGCCCTCGTAGTCGGAGTCGATGCCGTAGGTCGGGTCGGTGAACCAGATGGAGCCGTCCGACTTGACCACGGCGTCGTTGGGCGAGTTCAGGCGCTTGCCGTCGACCGCGCCGGCCAGGAGCGTCCGCGAGCCGTCGTGCTCGATGCGCGAGATGCAGCGGCCCTGGTGCTCGCACGAGATGAGGCGCCCCTCGTGGTCGACCGTGTGGCCGTTCATGTGGCCGCAGGGCTGGCGGAAGACCGAGACGCCGCCGTCGGTCTCGTCGAAGCGCAGCACCCGGTCGTTCGGGATGTCCGACCAGACGAGATAGCGGCCGGCCGGGAAGTAGGCAGGGCCCTCCGCCCAGCGGCATCCGGTCCACAGCTTCTCGAGATGGGCGCTGCCGATGGTCAGTCGCCGGAAGCGTTCACGTTCATGCATGTTTCTCGCCTCGACCGTAGACGAGCAGCATCACGATGATGACCGCGCCGTAGATGATCTGCCGTCCCGACTCCGGTATCTGCACGATGTTGAGGATCGATCCCAGGAGCGTCACCACGATCACGCCGGCGACGGTGCCGAGATAGGTCCCGCGGCCGCCCAGGATGTTCGTGCCGCCCAGGACGACCGCCGCGATGACGAGCAGGAGATACGGGTCCCCCATCGCCTGGTAGGCCTTGGTGGAGTAGCCGGCCAGGAGCGCGCCGGCGAAGGCGGAGCAGGCGCCGGAGATGGCGAAGCAGGTGAGCACCACGAGGTTGACGTTCACCCGCGACAGGAAGGCCGCGCGCTCGCTGTTGCCGATGGCGTAGACGCGGCGGCCGAAGGTCGTGCGGGTCAGGAGCAGGACGGCCAGTGCGCCGACCGCCGCCCAGACCCAGACCGCGTTCGGGATGCCGAGGATCGACCGCTCGACCGCGATGAAGTGCATGAACGGCGTGGCGTGGTCCTGCGGCGCGAAGCCGCTCGTGTGGATCACCATCAGGCCCTTGGCGATCTCGTTCATGCCGAGCGTGAAGATCATCGACGGCACACGAAGATAGGCCACCCCGACGCCGTTTGCGAGGCCGATGCCGACCCCGCACACGACGCCGAACGGGACGGCGAGCGCGCTGCCGGTCGGGCCCCAGCCGGCCGCCGCGGTCGACATCATGCCGCCGACGGTCACCACCCACGGGATCGACAGATCGATGTGCCCCAGCAGGACGACGAACATGACGCCGGTGGCGATGACCCCGAGGAAGGAAGCGATCTGGAGCTGCTGGAGGAGAAAGTTGGCCGAGAGGAAGTTCGGGTCGTACAGCGCGCCGCCGACGAGCAGGGCTGCGATGGAGACCGAAGCGGCGACAACCGCCCTGTCGACCCGCCGGATGAACGCAGTCGCCGCCATCCGGTCCTCAGCGGTAGAGCTCCAGCCGGTTCTTGATGCGGAGCAGCCGGAACGAACCGAGGCTGACCGAGACGAGAAGCACGACGCCCAGGAAGAGCGGCTGCCAGAGCGGGTTCATGTCGAAGACGAAGAGGAGGTCCGGGATCGTTCGCTGGACGAACGCGCCGAGGACGGAGCCGATCGCCCCGCCCGAGCCGCCGAAGAGCGAGGTGCCGCCGATGACGACCGCGGCGATCGAGCTGAGCGTGTAGCTTCCGCCCAGGAGCGCGTTCGCCTCTCCCGAACGGGTGAGGCAGCTGAGCAGCAGCCCGGCGATCGAGGCGAGGAGGCCGGCCAGCACGTAGGCCAGGAACTTGGCCCGCGCGACCGGGACGCCCGACATGTACGCCGCCTGCTCCGACGAGCCGATCGCGTACGCGGCCCGCCCGGGCACCGAGAGGCGGTA
>WNGB01020428.1_pt2 | contig 11717 bp, 7 predicted proteins | sample 5400681 | NCBI WGS metagenome assembly WNGB01 (sample SAMN13153367, study PRJNA577476) | soil metagenome | isolation source: 115 cm soil or saprolite under grassland replicate 2 | place: USA:California | collected 2016-06-15 | reverse complement strand
CGGACTTGTTCGTATTGGTTGGTCGTCAGCGGCAGGGCCCGGATGACATAGTAGGGGTAGCCAAAATCGTGAAACGTCCCGTCCGGATCGCCAAAAATCTTCAAATGCACCGGGGTATTGCCGGCATCCTGGCCATTGGCCTCGATGCGGGCGCCGGGCGCGGAAGCCTCGACCAGGATGTCGTAGGCCATCGTGCCGTGCGGTCCGCGTTCGGCGCCGGGAGGGATGGTTTCACAGCCCCCGAGAAACGCTGCCGCGAGGAGGCATGTCGCGTGGATTGTTAGATTCTTTTCCATCTTGAGATATCCTGGCCCAGGACGAGCCATCTCTCAACCCGCAGTTTACTCTCTTCGGATCAGCCGCAGCGAGCCCAGATCGAACCACACCTGTCCTTGCCCCGCGCGCAGTTCGCAGACCAATTCCACATCCGAATGGTCTTGCGGCACCTCGAAGTCGAACGGAAGCGTCGTCCACTCCAGGTCGCCGGTCAGTTTGCGGCCAAATTTACGATGCGAAATGCGCAATCCTGCGCCGCCTTTCGAATTCTCTCCGCTCAGCTTGACTCCTTGAAGCCGGACTTTTCCTTCCAGGCGGTACTGCCCGGCGTCCAGAAGAACCTTGGTTCGCCACGAGCCGGTGCCGAATTCCTGGGTGGCGATGTGGAGCACGGTTCGCCCATCGTTCCCCTGCTCCTTCCTCAGGATGGGGTGACCGCTCTCGATCTTTGGCTCCCAGGCGGAGAGCGGAAGGATTTCCGGGTTGTCGAACTTTACGGCCGGGCTCGAGGACAATAATTGCGCCGTCAGGGAGTTGACCCGTTGCAGGTGGTTCGTGAGGACGGGAATCTGGAAGACATTCGTCAGCAGTTGAACCAGGCGCTCGCGGTATCGTTCCCGCGCTTGCGGGATCTCCAGCGCGGACTTGGCGACCAGTCCGGTCATCGGGGGAAATGGCTGGATTTTGTGTCTCTGAAAAATTTGGTCGACGCCTTGGGGCAGGAAAACCATGCGGTCGCTCTGTCGATCGTGATAAATCCTGAAATTGTTTCGGTTCAACGCGTAGCCATCCCAGTGGCAAATCATCACCTCGACCGCGAGGAAGGAGAGGAAGCGATCCAGATCCAGCGTCGTTTCCAAGGCCACCAACCGCTGGTTAAGATCCGGCTCCTGCGCGGCGGCGGCGAGCGCTTTGAGGCGCGAGCGATCGCGCCGGTCATCTCCCGAATTGGTCCGCATCCCCTGGGTCACGTCGGACTGAGAATGGCCATCGTAGAGGTTGCCCTTGGTATCTTTGAAATAGCGTCGCAAAAACTGCTGGTCGATGCCTTCGACCAGGACATACATGCCGAGCTGGCGCCGATTGAGGTCCACCGTCGCCTGCCCGGCGCGCGGCGCGGGGACACCCGCGGCTTCGAACAGTTCGCGACCGATCTTTTCCGAGAGGTACGTGGGGTCCTGGACCGAGTTATTCAGATGTAGTTTTTTCAGCCCATGAAACTTCTGACCTTCGGCCAGGCGACCGAAGTTGAGGGTAAACGCCGGTCGATCCTCCAAGGGCCGAAAGCTTCCCGGACCTCCTTTCAGGCGAATCGACACGTTGGTATAGGTGATGGGTCCCTCGCGGACGATCGCGCTGACATAGGTTCTGGGACGAGTTCTTAACCGGTCCATGTCCGCCGGCGCAATCTCGATGGCTATTCTGGGAATGAGCCCGTCGGTGAAGAGATCCTCCGCCGGCGAGTCTCCCAGGGGTTGCGCTGGCTGGGCGGCGCCACTGCGCGCCGCGGTCAGGGCGGCGGCGAGGAGAAGCAGAGCGCAAAGGGGACTTACCAAAGATCCGGGGTGATTAGGGCGGCTGGGTTTACCCAGCCGTAGGCGCTGCGGCGCTCGCCAAATCGTCTTCATCGAATTCCAACCGTGCGCTGCCAAAACTCGACCGAACCTGGGACGCGTTGCGAGAGTAGTGCTTGGGCCAATCCGCGCAACTTCGTTTCTTTCCACCAGACCCCAGGCGCAAAGAGCTTTCACGCTCGCCCTCACCCTGGACCGGACCCCCTGATTGCTCATTGCTCATTGCTCATTGCTCATTGCTCATTGCGCATTGCTCATTGCTCATTGTGAAGTTGCGGCAGTTGGAAGGGGTCGGAAGGGAAGGAATGAGCAATGAGCAATGAGCAATGAGCAATGAGCAATGAGCAATGAGCAATTCTCAGCCGAGGTTGTTAAGCGAAGAAGACCTCCGACAGAATTGAGATTCAGCGGGTTGGCTGTTAAACGCTTGACCTCGATCCTTCCCGACCCCTAACTTGGGCGCCGTGCTGGGCACAACTCATGTTTGCGCAAGTTAAAAGCCTGTTTTCCAACGACATTGGAATAGACCTGGGCACGGCCAACTCACTTGTTTACGTTCGTGATCAGGGAATTGTTTTGCGTGAACCTTCCGTGGTAGCCATTCAAGCAGGGACGACCAACGTTCTGGCGGTCGGTGAAGAAGCCAAGAGGATGTTGGGTCGCACGCCGGGGAACATCGTGGCCATTCGGCCGATGAAAGACGGGGTGATCGCCGACTTCGAGATTACCGAAGCGATGCTCCGGCACTTCATCCAAAAAGTTCATCATCGCAAGTTGATTGCGCCGCGCGTGGTGGTGGCGGTGCCTTCGGGCATCACGGAAGTCGAAAAACGGGCTGTCAAGGACTCGGCCACCCATGCGGGTGCGCGCGAGGTCTATCTCATTGAACAACCGATGGCCTCGGCCATCGGCGTTGGCCTGCCGGTGCATGAACCGGCCGGCAACATGATCGTCGATATTGGCGGGGGGACTTGCGAGATCGCAATCATCTCCCTGGCGGGGATCGTTTTCAGCCGCAGCCTGAGGGTGGGCGGAGACGAATTTGACGAGACGATCGTGGCGCACATGAAGCGAGCCTACAACTTGATGATTGGCGAACGCACCGCGGAGGAGATCAAGATCCGGATTGGATCGGCCTTCCCGCTGGAGCAGGAGTTGACGATGGAAGTGAAAGGTCGCGATTTGTCCGCCGGGCTGCCGAAGACATTGACTATTCGCTCGGAGGAGATTCGCGAAGCGTTGCAGGAGCCGCTTTCAAGTATTTTGGAGTCCATTCGCATCACACTGGAGCGTTGTCCTCCGGAGCTGTCTGCCGACCTGGTGGACCGGGGGATCGTAATGGCCGGTGGCGGCGCGTTATTGCGCGGGATCGACCGGCTGGTGGCGGAGGAAACCGGGTTGCCGGTTCACATCGCCGACGATCCCTTGAGCGCCGTCGCAGAGGGCACATGAGGCGGGCCGATTCAAGTCTCCTCACGCCGGCTCCCTCGAGCCGAAGCACTGGGTGAATCGATGTTAAAACGGCCGCAATACATAGCGCTAGGCGTGGTGATCGCTCTCACGCTCGGACTGCTCAAACTGCCCAGCCGCGCCGCCGCCAACCTCAAGCTGGCCATTAGCGGCATGTTCCTGCCTCTCTTCGGCCTGGCCGGCTCGACCGCGGCCCTGGTCGACCGGGCCAGCTATGCCCTGCTGCCGCGCCGCGAGTTGGTCCGCCAGATCGAGTTCCTCGAAAAAACCAATCAGCTCTGGCAAATCCATTTCCGCCAGGCCCAGGAATGGAAACGGGAGAACGACCGCTTGCGCGACCAGTTTGGGGTGCCGCGGCAGTATCCGGGCAAGCTCCGGCTGGGCCGCGTGGTGGCCCGCGACCCGGCCAACTGGTGGCGGACGATCAAAATCGACCTCGGCTCGCGCGAAGGGGTCGTGACCAACGCGCCGGTGCTGACCTCCGACGGGTTGGTGGGACGGGTCTCGGAAGTCGGCTTCGCCCAGGCCCAGGTCGTCCTCGTCGGCGATCCGGATTGTCGCGTGGCCGTCCTGGTGGGAGACGAGAAGAGCCGCGAGCAGGGAGTCATCGCGCCCGCTTCCTCCAGCCCGTTGGACAACACGCTGGTGGAACTGAGCTACCTTTCCCGCAACGCCAAGCTGGCCGCCGGACAGTCGGTGGTCACCAGCGGGCTCGGCGGGATTTTTCCAAAGGGAATTGTCGTCGGCCAGATCGCCGACTTTCGGAGTGTGGGCTACGGACTTTACAAGGAGGCGTTGGTCCGCCTGGCCGTGAAGATGAACCGGTTGGAGGAAGTGTTTGTGATGATGCCGTGAAACGATCTACGATTTGCGATTTACGATTTACGAGTGGCGGGTCGCGGGTGGGGATCCCGGCAGGCCGAACATGGCCTGGAGGGCTCGCGCGGCGCGCGGCAGGCATCACGGACGACGGAAGACGCATGGTGCATGAACTGGTTTAATACCATCGCAATTTTAGGGGCGGCGTACCTGGCCGTGTTCTTCCAGGCCACGTTCAATGAGCCGCGCCTCTGGCTGGGCGTGCAGATCGACCTGCTGCCCAGCCTGGTGGTTTATGCCAGTTTGAGCAGCGGGCTGGTGACGATGTGCGGCGTGGCGGCTTCTGGCGGGCTTTGGATCGATTCGCTTTCCGCCAATCCGCTGGGCATTAGCGTGCTGCCGCTGTTCCTGGTCGGCTTGTTGATTCAGCGCAGTCGGGACTTGATTCTGCGCGAGGAACCATTCGCCCAGTTTGTGCTCGGGGCTTCGGCCAGCGCGGGCGTGCCGTTGCTCAAGCTGCTGCTCCTGATCAACACCAGCGTCCAGCCGCTCATCGGCTGGTTTTCTCTCTGGCAATGGCTGGTCTCGAGCGCCGCCGGCGGCGCGGTCACACCGGTTTGGTTCCGCTTCTTCGACTGGCTCGGACAGGCCTTGAGCTATCGCCCGGTCCCCGAAACCAGCTTCCGGGCCGACCGGGAAATCAAACGGGGAAAGCAATGATCGTTTTCGACCAACTGAAAAAGAACGACCCGCACCTGCGCGCGGTCACGTGGGGCGTGCTCATCGGCATGACTATTCTATTGGCGGGCCTCTGGTGGGTGCAGATCATCTCCTGCCGGCATTTTTCGGAGAACCAGAAGGCGCAGTCATTCCGCACCGTGCGCATTCCGGCGATTCGGGGAAAGATTCTCGACCGGCACGGGGTCGCTTTGGCCGAGAACCAGCCGAGCTACAATGTGATTCTTTACCTCGACGAGTTGCGGGAAGGGTTCAAGAAGGAATGGAGCCGGACCAGGCCCGCGAAGGCGGCCCGGCTGGCGCTGGGCCAGCGGCGCGCGCTGGAAGCGCAGGCCCGGTATCGGGTGGCCAGCAACACCGTCCAGCAAATCGGCCGGATCCTGCAGCCGCCGGTCACGTTGAGTTTTGGCGATTTCATGAGGCATTACACCAACCAACTGGCGTTGCCCGTGCCGCTGCTGGTCAATTTGAGCACCGAACAAGTGGCCCGGCTGCTCGAAGGCTCGCTCAACCCGCCCGGGGTTGACCTCGAAATTCAGCCGACCCGTTTTTATCCGGGCGGCACCCTGGCCGCGCATCTCCTGGGTTACCTCCTGCCTGACAACCGCTCGATGGAAGGTGAAGTGGCCGATTTTAATTTCCGGTTGCCCGATTATCGCGGCGTGGTTGGCATTGAAGGCGAATTCGACGCCGAGCTGCGCGGCAAGGCGGGCGTCAAATCGGTCCTCGTCAACAGCCTCGGTTACCGTCAGTCGGAGAACATCTGGGCCCCGGCCGAACCGGGCAGGAACGTCATCCTCACGATCGATGCGCGGATCCAGCAGTCCGCGGAGAGCGCCTTGCAATCCGCCATGGCCAACACCCGGGGGGCCGTCGTGGTGATGGATCCGAACACGGGAGACATTCTTGCGCTGGCCTCCGCGCCGGTCTTCAACCCCAATGCCTTCATTCCGCGCATCAGCAGCAACGAATGGTATCGTTTGAGCGACGAGATCCTGAAGCCGCAGATCAACCGGGCCATGCAGGAAAACTATGCGCCGGGTTCCGTCTTCAAAGTCGTGACCGGCCTGGCCGCCCTGGAACACGGACTGGATCCCAAACAGAAGTTTTACAACCCGGGCACCATTATGGTGCCGGGCCGGCGGACCCCGATTCATGACCTGGCGGCGCCTGGCGAATATGACTTCCACCGGGCCTTCATCAAATCGAGCAACTTCTACTTCATCACCAACGGCATGAACGCGGGCATCGAGAGCATCGTCCGGATCGGGCATCGACTCCATTTCGGCGAGCGGACTGGCCTGCTCAACAAACAGGAAACGCCGGGAGTTTTTCCGTCATTAAACCGGGTGCGCCGGGGTTGGATTGCGCCCGACACGGCCAACCTGTGCATCGGCCAGGGCTTCATCTCGGTGACGCCGTTGCAAGTGGCGGTGATGATTGGCGCGGTCGCCAACGGCGGCAAAGTGCTCTGGCCCCGCCTGGTCCAGCGGATCGAACCGGCCGACCCGCAGCGCGACGACACGGTGATCGAGTTCCCGCCCAAGCCTGCGCGCGATGATCTGGCGGTGAGCGAGCGCAGCTTGAACATCACGCGCGAAGCGATGCTCGCGGATGTCGAGGAAGGCGGCACGGGCAAACAGGCGCTCGTGCCCGGGATGAGCATCGGCGGCAAGACCGGCACCGCGCAGATCACCGACGCGCAGAACCATTTGATCGGGCACACCGTCTGGTTCGCCTCGTGCGCCCCCTTCGAGAGCCCGCGTTATGTCGTGGTCGTGATGGTCGAAGGCGACATCAACGCCGGGGTCTCCGGCGCCGGCACCTGCGCGCCGGTCGCGGCCAAGATTTATCGCACGATCCAGAAACTGGAATTGGAAAGGCGCCCGGCTGTGGCGAGAAACCCGTGAGAAATTTGCGATTTGTGATTGGCGATGGGCGATTGGCCGCGGCGCTGGCGCGCGGTCGGGCGACCTGGTGGCGGCCGATCGCGCAGCGCAAGCCCCAATGGCAAACCGCAAATCGCAAATCGCAAATGTCGAAATGTTTCCCCTAGGCCCTAACGAGCGCCAGTCGCGCGTCGATTGGTTGATGATGACGGCCCTGGCCGGGCTGATGGTCGTCGGCGAATTGTTCGTTTACAGCGCCACCATGGCCAACGAATCGGCGGCGCTCCTGGCCTGGTATACCCAGGCCTGGTTCAAACAACTGGTCTGGTATGCCGCCGGCCTGAGCGCGATGGGGGCCATTTGCCTGGTGGACTACCGGATTGTGGCGCGGTGGTCGCTGGTGATTTACGCCTTGGTCATTCTCCTGCTGGTGGCGGTGCTGATCCCGTTCATCGGCACCACGCACGGCTGGGGCGCGCGGCGCTGGATTGACCTGGGGCCGTTCTCGCTTCAGCCGTCGGAGTTCGCCAAGCTGGCGATGATCCTGGCGATGGGCAATTTCCTGAGCCGCCCGCCGGACGAGTTGAAGTCCATTCGCGTCTTCTGGCAGGCGCTGGGCCTGGTGGCGCTCCCGTTCCTGCTCGTCTTGAAAGAGCCGGATCTCGGCTCGGCGCTGATTCTTCTGCCGGTGAGCCTGACCATGCTCTTCGTCGGGGGGGTGCCTCCGCGTTACATCAACACTCTGCTCGGAGCCTCGGGAATTCTCGTCGGGCTCATTCTGGTCGACGTGTTGTTGGCGCCGCCCAAGTGGCAGATCAAATTGGAGGATTACCAGAAGCGCCGGCTGCTGGTTTATTTTGGCCTGGACGGTGTGTCCCGGGGCGCCACGCCGCAGGAGCGCGCGGAGGCCCGCCGGCAGCAGCGCAATTATTCCTATAACGTCGATCAAGCGCTCATTTCCGTCGGGTCCGGTGGATTCACGGGCAAGGGTTGGCGACAGGGAACGCAAAACGCGCTCGGCTACCTGCCGCGCGCGGTGGCGCATAACGATTTCATTTTCTCCGTTATTGCCGAGGAGAAAGGATTCATGGGAAGCGTGACGGTGGTTGCGCTGTATTCCGTGGTGTTGTTCACCGGCATCCGAGTGGCCGGCCAGGCGCGCGATCGCCTGGGCAAACTATTGGCGGTGGGCGTGGTCAGCATGCTCTTCAGCCATGTCTTCATCAATATCGGCATGAACATTCGCATAATGCCTGTGACGGGCGTGCCACTGCCGCTGCTCAGTTATGGGGGTTCGTCAGTGCTCTGCTCGTTGATCGCCGCAGGCATTCTGCAAAACGTCTACATCCATCGAAGGTCCTGATTATGAGTGAACCCAAACATTTTGGCCGCCGCCGTCGCGGGGGCATGAGGTTCCGTCCGAGCGGGGGCGGGCCCAAACCAGGCAAACACCAGGAGCGCGAAGCCCAACAGGCCCGGGCCGACGCGGTCAGCGAGAAAGCGTCCCTGACGCCCGAACCGGTCTACGAACGCTCCCGTTACCAGAAGGAAATCGATCGCGCGGAGAACGTTGCCGCCGGCCTGCCCCCGGAGGGCGCGCCGGTCGTCCCGACCGGCGAAACCGAGCTGCGCGCCAAAGGCGACTTTCGCGAGCCGCACCTCGACACGCCGGCGGAAGTGAGCGAGGAGACTTACAAACCGGTCCACGTCGCCGAAAAGCCGCAAACCATCTTCGAAGCGATCAAAGCCACGGCCAACAAGGTGATCAAGAAGGTGCAGAAACTGATCCGTCCGGTGAAAAAGACGCATAAAGAAGTCCTGATTAACGCCGAGGCGCTGGAAACCCGCGTCGCGGTTTCGGAGGAAGGAAAGCTCGAGGAATTTACCATCGAACGCACCTCGGAGGAGCGGCTGGTCGGCAGCATCTTCAAAGGCAAGGTCCGCAACCTGGAGGACGGACTGAAGGCGGCGTTTGTGGACATCGGCTTCGAGAAAAACGCCTTCCTGCACTACTGGGACATTGTCCCCAGCAATTTCGACAGCGGCGTCGAAGTGGTCGAGCGCGAAGGCGGCCGCAAACGGGAGAAACCCAAGATTACCCAGAAGGACATCCCGCGCGTTTACCCGCCCGGCAGTGACATCATCGTCCAGGTCACCAAGGGCCCGATCGGCACCAAAGGCCCGCGCGTGACGACCAACCTGGTCTTGCCAGGCCGTTACCTGGTGCTGCTGCCCAACTCCGACCAGAGCGGCATCTCGCGCAAGATCGAAAACCACGAGGAACGGCAGCGCTTGAAGAAGATCCTGCGCAACCTGACGATTCCCGACGGCATGGGGGTAATCATGCGGACGGTGGGCGAAGGTCAGCAAGCCCGTTATTTCGTGCGCGACCTGGCCTTGCTCCTGGAGGAGTGGAACCAGATCCAGGAGAAGATCAAAAAGCAGCCCTCCGCCACCTGCGTTTTCCAGGAACCGGATTTGATCGAGCGGACCGTGCGCGACTTTCTCACCGAAGACGTCGAGCGGATCGTGGTCGACAGCGCCCAGGCCTACGACCGGATGCGGACCATGATCACCAAGATCTCCCGGCGCTCCGCCGACAAAGTGAAGCTCTATTCGGATCACCAGCCCATCTTCGACCGTTTCGGCATCACCCGCCAACTCGAGTCCACCTTCAGCCGCCAGGTCCATCTCAAGAGCGGGGGGTATATCGTCGTCGATGAAACCGAGGCGCTCGTGGCCATCGACGTCAACACCGGCCGGCACAAAAGCGGCAAGGACCAGGAATCGACCATCCTCAAGGTGAACCTGGAGGCCGCCGAGGAGATTTGCCGGCAACTGCGCCTGCGCAACATGGGGGGCTTGATCGTGCTCGACTTCATCGACATGAAATCACGCCGCGACCAACAGCAGGTCTATCAGAAGATCAAGGAGGGCTTGCGCCGGGATCGGGCCAAGACCCACATCCTGCACATCTCCCAACTGGGCCTGATGGAGATGACCCGCCAGCGCCACAGCGAGAGCGTCCGCTCGGCCGTCTACGACGATTGCCACTACTGCAAGGGCCGCGGCAAGGTGAAGAGCGCGCTGACCATGAGCGTGGAAATCCAGCGCAAGCTCAACGAAATCCTGAAAAAACGTCCGCGCGACGAATCGGACTTCCAGCTGCGGATCGTGGTCCATCCGACCGTGCTCCAGCGCTTGCGCACGGAGGACGAAAAGCTGCTGACCGAAATCGAGAAACGTTATTTTGGCAAACTGCTCTTCCGCCCCGACCCGACGCTGCACGCCGAGCAGTTCAAGATCTACAACGTGGCCACGAACGAAGAGCTGGCCAGCGCCTGAGAGGAGCGAGCGACAATGACCAATCACCAGTGACCAGTGACCAAAGAATTCCCAATGATCAAGGAGCGCAAGCAATGCGCCGATCATTGGTGATTGGTCATTGGTCATTCATTGGGCATTGGGCCGGCTAGCGCCTCGCCGTCTGCGAAGGGGGAACCAACAGGCAACGGAATCCCGTTTCAAATCCGGCCGGCTGGATGGGGGGCAAGCGCAGCGCGTAAGAGTGTTCGAGTTGCTTGCCATTGAAGCCGGGTCGCGAACTGTAGGCGGCCCCGCGCAGCGCACCGTCGGAACACCATTCCCAGACATTTCCGCGCACGTCGTACAACCCGAATTCATTGGGGGCGAGGCTTCCCACCGCTTGGGGACGATCGCGGGCGATCACCGCATTGGCCAGGCTGGATTCTGCGTAATACGTCCACTGCGCGGGCGTGGGCAACTGGTAGGTCCAATGCGCCAGAGAGTCGGGCGCGGCTTCCAAGGATCGCTGGTCCTGGGCGGTCAGCCGGCCGCAGAACTCGAGCACGTTGGTCAATCCCACCGTCTCGACCGGGAAATTGGTCGACTCGGCCAGTTTATGCCGGCTGGGGTTGACCCCCATGATCCTCTCGTACTGCTGTTGCGTGACTTCATATTTTCCCACCCAGTAGCCGCCGTTGGTCCCCTCCACCGGGATCCATTCGAAGACCATCCCGATGCTGTTCACGTAGGGCGGTGGTTTTGGCGGCCGGAAATAGGTCCCGATGTTGGTCGAGCCCGTCGTGACGATGTTGAAATAATTCGTGTTGATGTCCGTCCCGTTGGTCGAGACGAATTCCAAAACGACCGGCCCCGGACGCACGATCAGGTTGGTCGGCGTGCGCCCCAACAGTTCCCGCCGGCCTGGGAAGGACACATCGAAAACTTCCACCCGCGGGGGCGAACTGGTGATGAGGAGCGTGGTCGCGGGAAATTCAAATACGTGCGCGTTCGGGCGGTTGGTCGCGACGGGCACATCGTTGGTGATCCAGCCCAGACGGGGAAGGTAAGGTATCCGGGCGGCGAACTGATAGTTCGCAGCCGCCAAAGGGGCAACGGCCTCGACCGGGCCGAGCGCCTGGTTGTTGCCCACCACAAAAATCTCGGCGCCGGGCGGCCGGCTGCTGAACGCGACCGGGATTAGTTTTTCCGGCAGCCGGACGATCTTTCGGATTTTTTGTTTGCTGGCAAAATCGAAGTTGGTGGTGACCGATTCGTAGCCGGCGGCCTGAATGAGGAAGAGCCGTGGCCCGGGCGGGCGCGTGATTTCGAGCGTTTTGCCGGGAGCGGTTTGATACTGCTCGCGGGTCGAAGCCTCCACCACGACCGCCGGCGCTTCGTCGATGGTCAGCAGGATCGTGCCGTTGGTAGTCACCAGTTCCGGCCGCAATTCGAGGCGGGCGTTGTCTTCAGAAATGTTGGTCGTGACCGTGGTAACCTCGTATCCGGTTTTCTCCAGGCGGAAAGTGACCAGGCCGGTGGGCCAGAGCATGCCATTGGTCGGGGTCAGGCCCACGAAGCGGTTGCTCACCCAAATGGACGCGCCGGCCGGATCGCTTTCCAGGGTCACCCGGGCGCGCTCGAAGTA
>WNGB01013268.1_pt1 | contig 11718 bp, 14 predicted proteins | sample 5400681 | NCBI WGS metagenome assembly WNGB01 (sample SAMN13153367, study PRJNA577476) | soil metagenome | isolation source: 115 cm soil or saprolite under grassland replicate 2 | place: USA:California | collected 2016-06-15 | reverse complement strand
ATGATGTTGGTAGCGTCAAGGCGGCCACCTAAACCAACTTCAAATACGGCCACATCGACGTTTTGACCGGCAAAACATAAAAATGCAATTGCAGTGGTAATTTCAAATGTGGTCAACTTGGGAACACTTGCCACCGCATCTTTGACTTGTTCGACAAGCTGGACGAGTTGCGCATGCGAGATTGGTTTCCCATTGATTTGAATCCGTTCGCAGTAATCTTCCAGGTGCGGCGAGGTATATAGCCCAGCTTTGTACCCCGCAGCCTGCAACGCGGACGCGCACAGCGCGGACACCGACCCCTTCCCCTTCGTCCCAGCCACGTGGATGATGGGATATCTTTTCTGCGGGTTGCCGAGCAATTCCATGAGCGCGAACATGCGGTCAAGGTTGAACTCGGCCTTGGCAAGCTCGGAAGAATATTTGAGGCTATAATCAACGAAGGAATAGAGGTAATCGAGGGCTTTGTTGTAGGCGGTTTCGGTGTCCATACGAGGGATTGTAAAACCTAATTCGTAATTCGTAAATCGTTATTTGGGAATCGTGCCATGCAAGTAGAATCCTGTTTCATCTGCCGAAAACATAAGGGATTAGAACCCGCACCTCCAGTGTTTCATCTGCCGAAAACATAAGGGATTAGAACCCGCACCTCCAGGCGGTTATTTCTATGAAGATGATAACTGGCAGGTGTGTCATGCACCGGTTAAATTAGGTCCGCTCGGGACGCTGTTCGTCGAGTCAAAGCGGCATTTTCTTGATTATGCGGAAATGATGGCGGAAGAGTCCGCTTCACTAGGGGACGTATTAAAGAAGGTTTACAGTGCCCTGAAACAACACACGGACGCAGAACGGGTATACCAACTCGTAACCCTGGAGGGACAGCCCCACTATCATTCCTGGTTTGTGCCGCGTGGAAAGGATATCTCTGAACGCGGATTGAAATTTCTGGCGCGAGATGACTCGTGCGAAGAACAGGATGCCATTGCGTTGGTGGAGAAATTGCGTGAAGCGATGAAATAATAGGAATACAAGTAAACAGGTATACAGGTAAACACGTAAAAATGCATCTTGTCTACTTGTGTACGTGTTTACCTGTATACAAACCTTATGCTTGCTACTCTCACTATTCATCTTCACCTCTCTGCTTGCGCCTCCCTCAAAGAAAAGCGCGGACGGATCAAGCCGCTGATTGCACGCCTGCATCGCGAGTTCAACGTCTCTGTGGCAGAAATGGATTTGCAGGACAAATGGCAGGAGGCAGTGATAGGCTGCGCCATGATCGGCAATGACCGCGGCTATTTGGAGTCCGCGCTGCAAAGTGTTGCCAGATGGGTGGAAGGAAATTGGCCGGATGGAATGGTGGTAGAGGAAAAAATAGAAATCATTTAGGTGAGAGTGGGGTTATATTTTATGATCGCGCTGAGCGGAGCGGATGGTCGAGTAGGTCGGCGCTCGCCTGTGCCGGCACCAGGTGCCCCGTCCCCTGGACTGTCCGTCCAGGACAGGCTGGCCCAGACGGGACAGGGCAGGCAGGACGAAAAAATAAATAGCGGAGGCAGTGCATGAAAATTCTCGTCATGGGAACGGGAGGCATAGGTGGCTATTATGGTGGCTTGCTGGCAAATCAAGGAAATGACGTTACCTTTATCGCGCGTGGCGCGCATCTAGAGGCTATACGCGCCAATGGCCTGCAAGTCAAAAGTATTCATGGAGATTTCAATGTCTCTCCCGCACAAGTGACAGATGATCCTGCCGAGGTCGGGCCAGTTGACTTGATTCTATTCTGTGTCAAAACATACCACACGGATGAAGCTACTCAGGCCATTCGTCCCGCGGTGGGAGAGCAAACAACTGTGCTTAGCTTGCAAAACGGGATCGACGCGGCCGAGCGGATCGGGACTGTCGTTGGCATGGAGCACCTCATCGGAGGCGCGACCTGGCTCTCGTCCGCGGTGGAAGCACCGGGTATTATCAAGCAAATTTCCCAATTCCGCCGGATAGTTCTTGGGGAGTTGGATGGCCGCAAATCAGAACGTATCCAACGGATTTATGAGGTGTTGAAAAATACAGGTATTACTGTCGAAATCGCAGATAACATCCTAAAAACCCTGTGGACGAAATTCGTCTTTATCGCGGCGGTCAGCAGCGTTGGTTCATTGACCAGACTCCCTATGGGAGAATACCGATCTGTCTCTGAGACTAGAGAACTTCTGGCAAAAATTATGAGTGAGGTTGAAGCTTTGGCGCGTGTACAGGGTATCCCTCTTGATGAAGATGTTGTTGAAAAGTCGTTTGAGTTCATTGACAATTCCGGCCCGCACATCAAACCTTCTATGCAGCTTGATATCGAATCCGGCCACCGGACTGAAATCGAATCCATGATCGGGGTGATCGGACGCAAGGGGCGATCTTTGGGAGTCTCGACGCCTGCTTCAGACTTTGTCTATGCATCCTTGTTACCTGTTGAGTTGAAGGCACGAATGGGTGATTCCCCTACCTAAGGGCATTTTTTAAGGAAATATGTTTATAATTAAGTTGACTTTCGAGCAGTAGATTTGTAAAATTAAAAACAACCCTTTACAGACGAATTGCTGACACATCGCATAAAACGTTTCCTCTTTCGAGGTCACAAATGTCGCTATCGTCTAAAACTTCAGAAATCTGTTTTTCTATTCGGGCCTGGCAGGATATGGTTGCCAAGGTCAAAAATCAATATGCGCCATTGAGCAGAAGAGTGCTCTTTGGCGTTTTATTTTGTCGCTTGTGCCGCAACCCCCATTGAGTTTTATGGAAGTTGCGGTACTTGCGCCGCAACCTCCATGCAATTTATGTGCAAGCTGCGGCACTTTGTAGGAGAGAGTATGGAGAAGCCCTTACTAGTTGAAATCATTGCCTACGCACCCACCGCTTACTATCACTGCACGCATTGCGAAGTGGCCTGGCGGGAAATGGGTGCGACCAACCGCATTCATGAGGAGCAGATTTCGAGCAGCCTTCCGCAAGACCTGCTCGAGGAGTATCAAAAAGTATCGGACTGGGTCCAGGAGATGTTTCGGATCCATTGTGACCGCATCATTCTAAAGGTGATTGACGCCGCATCCATTGAGGGATTCTATAAATCCCTGAAATATAAAGCCCGCCGTTACCCAGCGGTCATTGTGAATGGGAATACCCGCTTTATGGGGAGCAAAATGTTGTCCTCTGCAAGTGAGGAGATTGCTCACCAGTTGGCCGGTCAACCGACAGGAGCGTAAAAAGCCTGTCGAGACCTATGGAGAGGAGGTTCTTAGAAGAGAAGTCACGCTTATGTCAGGCCAGTGATTTCATTCACTGGCACGTGTGTATATAGATCCGTCAATTTCGTTTTGTACCGCAACACCGCCAGATTTCAGGCGGGGTTGCGGCACTCAAACAACATGCCAACGGAGGATAATGTATGAATACACTTTGGATTGTCGTCATTGCTACAGTTGTCATCTACCTGGCATATAACTTCTATGCCAAGCAGATTGACAAGAACATCATTAAAGCAGATGCTAAAAAAGCCACGCCGGCAAAGATGTATATGGATGGTGTAGATTTCATGCCCACCAGCCGAAATGTTCTGTATGGCTACCATTTTAAGTCCATTGCTGCAGCCGGGCCGATTGTGGGTGTGATCACTGCCGCTAACTTGTGGGGCTGGCTGCCATCGCTTCTATGGCTGATGATTGGCGTTTCATTCATCGGTTGGGTAAGCGACTATAGCGCCATTGTGCTGGCTGTCCGTAATGACGGCAATAGCCTAAGCGCTATCAGCCATAGACTCATCGCGCCGCGCACGCGTACCATCCTGTTCACGTTCATCTTCTTCTACCTATTACTGATCGCCGGTGCATTCATGGGAATCATGGCCGCGCTCATGGCTGCTCGCCCAGATGTACCTCTCGGCATCATCGCGCTCGCGCTCATGGGGTTCCTGGCGGGCCAGATGCTTTACAAGTGGAGGATGGACCTGATCCTGGTTACCGCGATCGTCGTTATCGTGACAGTGGCAGCAATGGTCCTTGGACCAGTCGGTGCCACTACAAATGACAAAGGTGGAATTGACTGGAAAGGGCCAATTAATAGCGCAATGGTTGCTTTCAACGGCGCTATCAACAAAATCACAGGTGGCAACGCGCTCATGGTTGTTACCGATCCGACCGCTGCTGACCCGCGTATTCCAGCTCCCGGTGCGGATGGAAAACGTGCCTCCACTGCGGTCTACAACGCGGACACTGGTGAGATCAAAACCTTGCCCTCGTATTTGTTCTGGGCGGTGTTCCTGCTAGCTTTCGCTTACCTTTCAGCAACCCTGCCCATCTGGCGTTTTGCACAACCCGTTAATTACATTGGTTTCTGGATCACACTGATCACCATTGGTTTAAGTGCAATTGGCGCCGTACTTGCTCCATTCATCAAACCAGCTGTAGGCGCATTCGCTCTGGAAGCTGTAAAACCACTGGCCTGGGCGCCAGTGGCGGGCAAAGCCTGGCAACCCTTGTGGCCGATGCTTTTTGTAACCATCGCCTGTGGAGCCATTTCCGGATGGCATGCCTTATTCGGTTCCATTGGTACAGCCCGCCAGTTGGAATATGAAACTGATGCACTTCCAGTTGGTGGCGGCGCAATGTTCACGGAAAATACGCTAGCATTGCTTTCGCTTGTGGCTGTTTCGATTGCCGGCACAGGCGGTGGTGCAGGTCGCTTTGCAGCAGGAGTGGGCAGCCTATTAACCGTGTTATTTGGTGACGGCTTCAAGCTGCTTGGCACTGCCCTGGGCTTTGGTGCGTTCATGGTCATCGTCTTGACTGTCACTCAATTGATCTTCCGCGTGATGCGCGTAACGCTTTCAGAGTGGGTAGGGGAAACCTTGCCCGTATTGAAAAATATGCATGTTTCCACAATCGTCTCAATGGTGCTGACAATTCTGCTGGTCTTGACGGGAACATGGGTTTACCTGTGGCAGATGTTCGGCGCGGCGAATCAATTGATGGCAGGGCTCAGCTTGCTGATCGTGACCGTCTGGTTGAGGGAGCAGAAAAAGAATCCCGCTTTCACCCTGTGGCCGATGCTCTTCATGTACGTTACCACACTGGCAGCTACACTGGTCACCGCCCGCAATCTGTATGTGACGATCGTACCGAAAGGCGGCATCGCTGCAGCTGGCGCCTGGTCAATGATCATCATTGCAGTTTTACTGTTCGTGGCTGCGCTGTTCATTGGTTGGGATGGATATCAGGCCTTCCAGCGTTACGGCAAAGGTGGCACTGAAGTCAAAAAGGCTCCTGCTGCGGCAGATGACTAGCTTGTAAGCGCGAAAAGAGAGGCGCGGAAGCGCGTCTCTCTTTCGATAAACATCAATAAAAGTTATTCGCGTTCGCCTATGGCACGTGCCAATTCACGCAGCGCAGTGAAATAATGTGTTGAGTCTGAGGTACGATAAGCCGGGAAGGGCACGTGCAGTTCCAGATTTGGTGTATCTCTGCGCAAGCTAAAGCGCGCAAAGCGCGGAGATAGTTTTTGCATCGGGGAGGAAAGCCTATCAAGAACTGTGGTCGCCAGATCGAGCAATCCTTTTGGCGCCAGTAATTGCAAGCCCTGGTAGGCTTTGCTTTCCCATTTTCGGTCAATAACCTGATTCAAGGCACTGCGTCCACTCCAGGTCTTCGGATCGACCAGCTCAAGGTCCACAAGCGGAGCTGTACTGAGTTGAGCACGGAAGATAACCATATCGTCGCGTCCCTGAAAGTTGGCTAGGATCGTCATCCAGAAGACGTCGCGCGGTTTAAAAACGAGAAGAGTATCCAAGCGGCGGAATGGTTTCTTGGCTTGAGCAATGACCAGTTCCGCCACCGAAGTGCCCAGCCAGCGAAATGTGGTACGCTGACCGATATCTGGCAATCCTTTTTGCATCCACTTTAAAATCGCATCACCACGACGAAGATTGTAGATCACGCCAAAGGCAAACCAACTCATGATAATGACGACAGCGACAACCAGGATATATTGTGGATTCACATTGCACCTCGGCATTATTTGAAATGATTAGCATGAGTATAATATGAATATGAAGAGTCATCGAGTTCAATCAGGTGAACGTATAGGTTTCTGGCAGACAGTTCGTGAATTTTTGTATGGCATGTTCGGCATGGAAATTGCTCAACACGCCATGGAGATGCATTCAAGCCTCGAAAGTATCTTTATGCTTGGGACAGTCGGAGACATGATTGGTGTGCCTGTCCTGCCACCGTATTACAGCTTACGCTTACTGCCTTATGTGGTTCCCCATATCGCAACTTGGAAACGCCGTGTTTTACGGCAGCGCGAATTTACTGACGAACATGATTATCACCTAGAAGGTCTCTAGTGCCGCAACCCTGCCTTCAATCTGGTGGGTTACGGTACTAGTCAATCTTGCTATCATCATAGACCACATATAGAAAGGAAACTAAACATGACCGAAGAAGAGAAGAAAAGCTTTTGGCAGAATATGAAAGAAGTGCTTTATGGAATGGCCTCCCATGATATGAGCCGCTACGCATTGCGGACGCGCGCCAGCATGGAGCATCTGTTTATTTTGATCACGATGGGAGATATGATTGGCGTTCCGATCTTGCCACCGTATTACAGCTTGCGCTTGCTACCCTACGTTGTTCCCCAGATTTCCACCTGGAAACGACGTTTGTTGCGTGAAAAAGATGTTTCGGATGCAATGTTCTAGGAACAGCTCACATGTCACTTAAAAAAATCTTTGAAGAAAACCCTGATCGCCGCTATATCATGTTTGGAGGAAAGGGCGGCTTAGGAAAGACTACTTTCTCTGCAGCCACAGCATACTGGCTTGCCCAACAAGGCAAGAAGGTGCTAGTTTTTTCTGTAGATCCACAAGCTAGCCTCTCCGATATCTTTCAAATGGATATTTTCGGCAAAGGCCCCGTGAAAATCATGGAAAATCTGTGGGCTCAGGAAATTGACGCTGACCAGCATATCAAGGTTTATCAAGACGAGATTAGGAAGAAGATCCTGGATATGTATGGCTTTGAGGAAGTTCCAGAGGAAATCGAGCAATATATTCAGGCCGCCTCTGCTGAACCCGCCATGGAAGAAAGTGCGATTTTCGACGCAGTAGTAGATATCGTGGTGCAGGGAAGTTACGATTACTACATCTATGACCTCGTTCCGCTCGGCCACGCGTTGTATTATCTGAGCATGGCTAAGGTCTATGATGAGTGGATCAACAAAATTACCAAACTGCGCGAGGAAATGCGTGAATATGAGGAAATGGTCTCCCGCCTAAAACGGCAGAAGGAGACAGAAGAAGATCAAATTTTGAAGGAACTACAATATATTCGCGGACGGATCAATGCTTCGTCTCAGATCTTGACCGATAAGAAGAAAACAGCTTTCTTTTTCGTGGTTGTCCCGGAAGAGATGATTATTTTTGATACGCAGAAAGCCGCCGAGTTGTTCGCAAAATTCGACGTACCGATTGCAGGATATGTGGTTAATCGAATTCTGCCTGAAGAATTGTTGAGACAAAACGTTCCGGCCTATTTAATGAACAGGATGCAAATGCAGCAAGCTTATCTTGGCAAGATTGAAGAACAACTCGGTCCGCAAGTCCTCGCCCAGGTTCCCGAAATGGAACGTGATGTGACCGGCCTCGATATGATCAAAAAGCTATCCGGGATTATGTACGGCGAGTAGGAGCAGCGCCATGACAACCAAAGCCATTGAAACCTCGATGAAAGATTACATCAAAAAAAGTGACACCCTCCGTTACATCTTTTTCGGAGGCAAGGGCGGCGTGGGCAAAACTGTGATGGCCGGCGCGACTGCAATCTGGCTTGCAAACCAGGGAAAGCGTGTCATGCTCGCCTCGACAAATCCTGTGCACAGTTTGAGTGGCCTGCTCAGCCAAAATGTGTATGGCAAACCAACCGCGGTGAATGGTGTGCCAAATTTGTGGGCATACGAGATTGATACCAAGGAAACCATTGAACGGTCCAAACAAGATATCCGCGACAAGATCCAATGGTTCCTAAAATTTGCTGATATCTCAACCAAAGCCGAAGACTTCGTTGAGTCCGCCACTATGAATCCTGCCTTTGAAGAATCGGCGATGTTCGAAAATATGGTCGATCTGATGTTGCGCGACGAGTATGACGTCTATGTCTTTGATACTGCCCCAACAGCAAATGCCCGTCGGTTGTTGGGCATGTCCAAAGTGTATTCGCTGTGGGTCAACAAGATGTTGAAAAGCCGTGAGGAGGCTCGGTCGTTGCGCGAGCTGCTGTCCTTTACGAAAAAGAAGGAGGCCGACCCATTGATGGACTATCTGGTATCGTTTCGCGACCGAATGGGCAAAGCTCAAAAACTGCTCACGGATGCACAGCTAACAGCATTTTTCTTTGTCACACTCCCAGAGGCATTGCCCATTGCAGTGATCACGCGCTTCATCGGCTGGTTTCACGATTTCGGCATCCCTGTCGGTGGTGTGATCGTCAATATGCTGATCGACCGCTCGCAGGTCAAACCCGAATCACCTGAGTTCGTCCACAACCGCGTTGATATGCAGGCGCGCTATATGGAGGACGTCTGGGAGAAATTCGACGGCATGGTGCGCTCAACAGTCCCATTGTATGAAACAGAAGTGCGTGGGACAAAATCCCTCACGCGCATGGCTGAGTCGTTGTTTGCATAAGGTATAAAACTTTGTTCCGCCCGCAGTTGGACTGCGGGCGTATCACCAGATTCACTTCATCTCAGGTTTTATTTCTCTTTATGACAATACGTCGCACACTCACTGAAATTCTTTATGGCTTAGCAATTCATGACCAGGTACGCACCCTGGCCCGGCAACGCGGCTCATTGGAACATATCTTTGTGCTAATCAGCTTTGGAGATTTGCTTGGGCTGCCTATCCTACCACCGTATTACAGCATGCGATTGCTGCCATTCGTTGTCCCGGAGATTAACAACTGGCGGCGTCGGATGTTGCGGGAACGAGATTTAATGGACGCGATTTTCTGAAAACAGCCTTGCGAAGGTTTCTTTAGGTTCATGAGCAATGGAACATGAAAACCTTCGCAAGGTTTAACCAAATTATTTTCTATGAAAGAGTAACAATATGAAAGCTGTCCGTGTGCATCAATATGGGGGACCGGAAGCATTGAAGTATGAGGAAGTCCCTATGCAGGAACCTGGTGAGGGCGAAGCGCGAGTGAAGATCGAGGCGATCGGAGTTAATTTCCTTGACATCTATCAACGCATCGGCCGTTATCAGGGAACAGTACCGTTCACGCTCGGGCAGGAGGCGGCAGGCACCGTTGACGCGCTGGGTTCAAATGTAGCAGATATAAAGCCGGGTGACCGCGTGGTGTACGCGAGCGTGCAGGGCTCGTACGCTGAGTATGCAAACGTCCCGGCGTGGCGACTTATTCCCGTTCCAGCAGAGGTGGACGCGCAAGATGCAATCGCGATAATGGTCCAGGGAATGACAGCTCATTATCTTACCCACAGCACATATCCGATCAAAGAAGGCGATACAGCGCTCATTCACGCAGCGGGCGGTGGGACTGGGCAATTATTGGTACAAGTTGCAAAGCGATGCGGCGCGCGCGTCATCGGAACAGTTTCGACGGAGGAAAAAGCCGCGCTCGCCAGAGAGGCAGGCGCGGACGACATCATCCTCTATACTCAAACTGATTTCGAAGCCGAGGTCAAGCGACTGACAAACAATGTGGGTGTGGATGTGGTCTACGACTCGGTTGGCAAAGATACCTTCGACAAGAGTCTTAATTGCCTCCGGCGGCGCGGTTATATGGTGCTTTTCGGTCAGTCTTCCGGCTCGGTTCCGCCGATGGACCCGCAAACCTTAAATGCAAAAGGTTCACTTTACTTGACTCGTCCTTACCTTGGGCACTACACTGCTGACCGCGCAGAGCTGATGTGGAGAGTGAATGACCTGTTCTCCTGGATAACAACTGGCAAACTGAAGGTCCGCATTGACAAGACCTTCCCACTCGCCGACGTTGCTGAAGCGCATAGGTATCTCGAAAGTCGGCAGTCAAAGGGGAAAGTATTGTTGATACCTTAATAGGGTTCAGAAGCGATTATGGATTTACAACTCAAAGATAAGCGCGCCTTCGTCGCCGGCGCATCGCGCGGACTTGGATTTGCTACCGCTTTGACGCTTGCGCGTGAAGGCTGTATGGTGGCCATTAACAGCCGTGATGAAGGAAAAGTCAGAGCTGCGGCGGAGAATATTGCAAAGGAAACGGGTGCACAGGTGATTAGTCTCGCGGGGGACGTAAGCGCGGTGGACGTAGCCGATAAAGTCATAAAGCAGGCAGTTCAAGCAATGGATGGACTCGATATCCTCATCACCAATGCAGGCGGACCGCCCGCGGGTTCCTTTGAAGCATTCAATGAGGATGAATGGCAAAAGGCTGTAGATACCTCCTTTATGAGTCATGTCCGCTTGATCCGCGCTGCACTGCCGCATTTGCGAAAGTCCTCCACAGCGAGTGTATTGACAATCACCTCTTATGTTGTCAAGCAACCTTTGCAAAACCTCGTGCTTGCCAATAGCGTACGTGCCGCGACAGTAGGATTGACTAAGTCACTGGCACTCGATCTTGGTAAGGAGGGTATTCGCTTTAATTCAATCATGCCCGGCTGGACAATGACCGAGCGCGTTCAGGATTTGATGGCTTTCCGTGCGAAGAACAATGCTACAACGGTTGACGAAGAGATAGAAAAACAAACCATCGAAATTCCGCTTGGACGGATGGGAGACCCTCAAGAATTCGCCAATGCCGCGGTCTTCCTCGTCTCGCCCGCCGCGTCGTTTATACATGGCGTTGCGCTGGCTGTGGATGGCGGGATTATTAAGGCAACACTTTAGGTTTTATTTCGCGTTGAGCGGAGCGACCCTGAGTGCAAATCGAAGGGGCGTGCAGTCGAAACGCTGTTGTTGATTGAAGCGGTCCTTCGACTGCACTCCTCGAAAAACACTCGTCCCTCCGCTCAGGACGAAGTATTATCTGAATGAACACAGATTCAGGATACAATCTGTGTTCATTTTGTGTTTGGGAGTAAATAATGCCGATCTGTCTCAACTGCAATCGCACTGAACAAGAATATCCCTTAATCAAACTCACGTATCAAGGGAAAGAATTGCATATTTGTCCCCAATGTCTGCCGATATTGATTCATAAACCGTATAATCTAGTGGGGAAGATCCCTGATTTCACACCGCCTTCTTCACAACCTGAATCCCACGAGCATTAAGTCTTTGGCACTAGACTCCAACGTAAGGAGACGTTGGAGTCAAAAGTCTGGAGACCCTTCGACAAGCTCACCTGTGCCTGCCCTGTCCCGTCCGGGCCAGGACGGGGCGCCCCAGGTGCAGGCAGGACAACGCTTTTGACTCCGCTACCCAACTCCAATGAATAAACTTTCCTTCCTTGCCCGCACGTCCTTGCTCATCGGTTTTTTGTTTCTCATTGATAAAGTGCTAGCTTTCGTTCGTGCAGCGCTTAGCCTCGACCGGTTCGGCTTGACCCACCAGTTTGATGCCTTCAACGCAGCTAACAACCTGCCTGACCTGCTCTTCGCGCTCATCTCAGGCGGTGCACTGGCTATGGCTTTCATTCCCGTCTTGAGTGAAACGTTGACATTGAAAGGCCGCAC
>WNGB01012170.1_pt1 | contig 11718 bp, 8 predicted proteins | sample 5400681 | NCBI WGS metagenome assembly WNGB01 (sample SAMN13153367, study PRJNA577476) | soil metagenome | isolation source: 115 cm soil or saprolite under grassland replicate 2 | place: USA:California | collected 2016-06-15 | reverse complement strand
CGCAGTTCCCGCGCCGGCTCGTTGGGCATTCGCTCGTTGGCCCAGATCTGCCCGTGCGGGTGTGGGTTGCTGGCACCCATCATGGCGCCGCGGTTCTCGAAGATGAGGACGTGGCCTATCCAGTCGATACCACCGAGTTCGATGTACTGGTCGGTCCAGGTCTGGACCACCTGTCGGATCGCGCCCTCCTCCATCTCGCCGAGGGTGAGGTCGTGGCGCGGAGAGAAGCAGACGACCCGGCAGATACCCCGTTCACTCTCGGCCACCAGCAGCCCGTCACCGTTGTGCGCTCCGCTGGGCGTCTCCGGCTTGAGCGCTGCGAAGTCGTTGTCGAAGACGAAGGTGGAGCTGTACCGGGGCGTGCGTGCACCGCCCGCTCGCTGGTTGCCGGGGCAGAGGTAGCAGGTGGGGTCGTAGGCCGGGCGCCGCTCGTCGACCACGTCCTCCACCTGCCCCTGCCAGGGACGCGCTGTGCGGTGCGGGGACACCAGTAGCCATTCGCCGGTCAGCCGATTCAGCCGGCGGTGCGGGGCACTGAACATGCCAACCCCCAGGTCATTACGCGGCGTCGCGTCTGCGAAAGAAACGTGGTGCAGGCGCGACGATGTCGTATGGGTCCAGCCCTGGCTGTCATCGAGTTCGGCTCGGCTGGAACCCGTGCCCGTGCGGTGAACAAGTCGGCATTGGCCCGCACGTCTGATGCCACCCGGGACGATGTTGAGCACCCGGTGGCCGCGATCGAGCAGGTCACGCACGACCGCGCGGCCAGCCTTCGCGCTGGCGCCGGTTACCGGCATCCTGGTCATACCTGCTCCCGTCCGTGCCCCTGCAGGCAGGCCCAGGCATCGCCGACCATGTCGTCCAGGGCCGGCTTGTGCGGGGTCCAGCCGAGTTCCTGACCGATGCGGGCGCTGGAGGCCACCAGCACGGCTGGGTCCCCCGGCCGGCGCGGCGCGTCCACGGTGGCGATTGGGCGGCCGGTGACCCGCCTGGCCGCCTCGATGACCTCCCGGACCGACGAGCCCAGCCCGTTGCCGAGATTGTAGATCGCGTGGCGGCCCGGCTTGCTGGCGTCTAGGGCGAGCAGGTGGGCCCTGGCCAGGTCCTCGACGTGGATGTAGTCCCGTATCGCCGTGCCATCTGGGGTCGGATAGTCGGTACCGTAGATCTGTACGTGGGCCCGCCTGCCCTCGGCGACCTGGAGCACGATCGGGGTCAGATGCGTCTCGGTGGCATGCCGCTCTCCGAGATGGCCGCTGGCCCCGGCCACGTTGAAGTAGCGCAAACTCGTCGCACCGAGCCCGTGGGCCAGCGCGAAGGTCCCGATCATGGCGTCCACAGCCATTTTGGATGCCCCGTAGGCGCTGGTCGGCCGGGTCGGCGCGGTCTCCAGGATTGGCACCTGGTCGGGCTCGCCGTACACGGCCGCGGTCGAGGAGAACACCAGCCGCGGAACCGAGGCGGCCACCATTGCCTCCAGCAGCTCGAAGGTACCGATGACGTTGTTGCGCCAGTAGTGCTCGGGGTGGGCCACCGACTCGCCGACCAGCGACTTGGCCGCGAAGTGGAGGACCCCGTCGAAGCCGTCCGCGAACACAGCGGCCAGGAGGGGGGCGTCCAGCAGCGACGCGTGCACGAACCTGGCGCCGGTCGGTACCGCGTCGGCGTGGCCGGTGCTTAGGTCGTCGAGCACGACGACCTCGTGCCCGGCGGCCAGGAGCTGGGCCGCGACCACGCTGCCGATGTAGCCCGCGCCGCCGGTGACCAGCAGCCTCATGCCAGCCGCCTGGCGCCGTGAGCTGGGTGGACGGCGAACACGGTCGGTGCCCGGAATCCCTGATTGGCGAAGGCGGCCGTGACGGTCCGGGTGACCGCGCCAACCTCGACGGCCGGAGCCAGGGCGAGGGCACAGCCGCCGAACCCGGCCCCGGTCATGCGGGCGCCCAGGGCTCCGGACGTCAGCGCGGCCTCCACGGCGGTGTCTAACTCCGGCGCGCTGACCTCGTAGTCGTCGCGCAGGGACTCGTGCGAGGCGGTCAGCAGCGGGCCGATGGCTTCCAGTCGGCCGGCACGCAGCCGGGCGACAACCTCCAGCACGCGGGCGTTTTCGGTGACGACGTGCCTGGCCCTGCGGTGGCGCACCTCGCCCAGCAGGTCGGCGGCGGCGGCCACGTCGGCCTCGGTCGCGTCGCGCAGCGCGGGCAGCCCGAGGAGACGGGCGGCCTTCTCGCAGGCCCGCCGCCGCTCGGCGTAAGCGCCGTCGGCAAGGGCGTGCGAGACGCGGGTGTCGATCACGAGCAGGGTCAACCCGGCCGCGTCCGGGTCGAAGGGGACTTGCTCGGCGGCCAGGGAGCGGGTGTCCAACAAGAGGACATGCCCAGCGATACAGGCCATGGAGGCCATCTGATCCATGATCCCGGACGGAACCCCGACGACCTCGTTCTCCGCCCGCTGCGCGATCAGGGCCAGGCGGGCAAGATCATCAGGACCTCCGTACAGGTCACGGGTGGCCAGCACGGTCGCGCACTCTACCGCCGCACTCGACGACAAGCCGGAGCCGACCGGGACGTCGCTGGTCAGGGCCAGGTCGAGCCCGCCGACCGCAGCGCCCTCGCGGGCCAGCGACCACACGGCCCCGGCGACGTAGCCAGCCCAGCCTTCCACCAGGCCAGGGCCGATGTCGGACAGGGTCAGCTCCCGCTCACCCTTCTCCAGCGAGAGCAGGCGCAGCCGGTCGTCGGCGCGCCTGGCTGCCGCAACCGTGACCCGGTGGTCGATGGCCAGCGGCAGGACGAAGCCGTCGTTGTAGTCGGTGTGCTCGCCGATGAGATTGGCCCGGCCCGGCGCGGCCCAGATCCCCTCGGGCTGGCGGCCAAAGCGATCAGCGAAGGCACCCCTGGCCTCCTCGGCCCGATCGGTGAGATTCAGGCGCTCAGTCGACATCGCACCCATACCTCCGGGACCATGCGAGCCCGGTGTTGTCGACGAACCGGACCAGAGTCGACCCGCCGTGGGCGAAGCATTCGGGCTTGCCCGGCACCCGGCCCACCGAGAACACCTGCACAACGTGGTCGTACCCTCGGTTCCCCAGCCGGGCTGTGCTGGTCGTGCACCGCGCGGTCGGTGTCAGACATCTCATGAAGGTGATGCAGTCTGATTCGCCGTCCAGCGTGCCGGGACCATCACCTCCACTCCTCTGCCTCCCACGCGTTCGCACGTACGCCCGGGGATAGGGCATGCCCATGGCGTCAGAGTGCCTTGCGCTTCCTTGTCATAATGAGACCTACGATGGACTTCGACAAGAAGCTGCAACCAAGAGAAAGCGGTATGGTTGGCGAAGAGGGGGTATGGATTCGTGCTACGACATAGTCTTGACAAGATTACGAAGGTGATCGCAGAGTATCGACGGGATGCAGCATGAGCGAAGTCGGTCTCCGCGGCACCCAGGATCTCATTCCAGAGGTGCGTCAGGCGCGCATCGCGGAGTCGGTCTGGGAGCTGGGGTTCGCGCGGGTGATGGAGCTTGCCGAGCGCTTCGGTGTCTCGGCCGTTACCGTCCGCAACGACCTCTCGATCCTGGAAGAGAGGGGAGCGGTCCGGCGCGTCCGCGGCGGCGCCGTGAAACCGTCGGCGCAGCTTGGCGAGCGGGCATTCGAGGCGTCGCTAGGCGAATCGGCCAAGGAGAAGGCCGGCATCGGCGCCGTTGCTGTGCAGATGGTCTCGAGCGGCCAGACGGTCATGCTGGACGTGGGGACGACCACCACGGCGGTGGCCCGGGCACTGCTCCACCGGCCCGAACTGGTGGACGTCACCGTGGTCACCAACGCGATCAACATCGCGTTGGAGCTCGAACAGGCAGCGCCACGCATCACCGTCCTGGTTACTGGCGGCACGCTGCGGCCGCTCCAGCACTCGCTGGTCAACCCGCTGGGCACGACCCTGCTCGAGCGCCTGCGTGGCTCGGTGGCCTTCGTCGGCTGCAACGGGGTAGATCCCCTTGCCGGGGTGACCAACGTCAACTTACCCGAGGCCGAGATCAAGCGGGCCATGCTGCTCGCGTGCCGCCGCCGGGTCATCGTGGCGGATGGCTCCAAGGTCGGCGAGGTCGAGCTGGCCAAGGTGTGCGACATCGAGGAGGTGAGCCTTCTGATCACCGACCCGAGCGCGGACCCCGAGGTGCTGGCCGAGATCGCCGCCGCCGGTTGCCAGGTGGAGCTCGCCGGCTAGGCCCGATCGGCCGCAACCGTTCTGTCGACCGACGTCCACGGCGCCCGAGCGCCACAAGGGAGGCGACATGTCCCGTCCCCGGTCGGAGTCTGAGTACCTGGCCCATCTGATCCCACCGTCGGTGGCCGCGGCCGGCCTCAGCCGGCGCGGCTTCCTCAAGGGCACCTTAAGTGCCGGCGCCGCCGTGTCGCTGTCCAGCCTGCTCGCGGCCTGCGGGGGCGGGGACGACGGCGGCGGCAGCAGCGCGTCCAAAGAGGTGACCTTCGGCTCCAACCAGTCCGACGCGGTGCCCAAGAAGGCCTATGCCGACATGCTGGCGGCGTCGGGCCTGACGGTGAAGGTCAACACCGTCGACCACGAGGGGTTCCAGGAGAACATCAACAACTACCTGCAGGGCAACCCGGACGACGTGTTCACCTGGTTCGCCGGCTACCGGATGCGCTTCTTCGCCGCCCAGGGTCTGGTCGGCGACCTCAGCGACGTCTGGGGCGGGCTGTCCGGCTTCAGCGAGGCGTTCAAGCAGGCCTCCACCGGCGACGACGGCAAGCAGTACTTCGTGCCCCTGACCATCTACCCGTGGGCCATCTTCTACCGCAAGTCGGTCTGGGAGGAGAAGGGCTACCAGCCGCCCAAGACCCTGGACGAGCTGGTCACCCTGGCCAAGCAGATGCAGAAGGACGGCCTGGTCCCGATCGCCTTCGCCGACAAGGACGGCTGGCCGGCGATGGGCACCTTCGACCAGCTGAACCTGCGCATCAACGGCTACCAGTTCCACGTCGACCTGATGGCCGGCAAGCAGGCCTGGGACTCGCCCCAGGTCAAGAAGGTGTTCGACACCTGGCGGGGACTGCTGCCCTACCACCAGAAGGACCCCCTGGGGCGCGACTGGCAGGAGGCGGCCCAGTCGCTGCTCAAGAAGCAGTCGGGCATGTACCTGCTGGGCATGTTCGTGGGCCAGCAGTTCCCCAAGGGCAAGGAGCAGGACGACCTCGACTTCTTCGCCTTCCCCGAGATCGACCCGGCCATCGGCACGGGCGCGATCGAGGCCCCGATCGACGGCTTCATGATGCGCGCCGAGCCCAAGAACGAGGAGGGCGCCAAGCAGCTGCTCAAGTACCTCGGCACGGCCAAGGCCGAGAACATCGCCCTCAAAGCCGACCCGACCGTCATCGGGGCCAGCAGCGAGGCCGACACCGCCTCCTACACCGCCCTGCAGAAGAAGGCGGTCGAGTTCATCGGCTCGGCCGAGTCGATCGCCCAGTTCCTGGACCGCGACACCCGGCCCGACTTCGCGGCCACGGTGATGCTGCCCGGCATCCAGACCTTCCTCAAGAACCCCAACGACGTCGACGGGCTGACCAAGAGCCTGGAGAGCCAGAAGAAGACAATCTTCATCTCCTGAGACCGGGGAGGCGCCGATGAGCGACCTGCCAACCGTCCCGACGGCTCCGGCCGAGGCGGCGGCCCCGCGCCGCCGCGGCGGCCGCGTCCGGGTGACCGGCACCGACCGGATCTTCCTGGCCCTGATGGTGATCATCCCGACGGTGATGGTGGTGGGCTGGGTCTGGCTACCCGCGATCGCCTCGGTGGTGCTGTCGTTCGCCCGCTGGAGCGGCGTCGGCGGCCTGGACACCATCCAGTGGATCGGGACCGAGAACTACAAGAACGTCTTCACCAACTACCCGCCGTTCGCCCCGGCGCTGCGGCACAACGTCATCTGGCTGGTCTTCCTGTTCGTGCTGCCGACTCTGTTTGGGATCTTCCTGGCCGTGCTGCTGGACCGGGAGCTGCGCGGGACCCGCTTCTACCAGACCGCCTTCTTCCTGCCCGTGGTGCTGTCGCTGGCCCTGATCGGGTTCATCTGGCAGCTCATCTACTCGCGCGACCAAGGGTTGCTCAACGCCGTGCTCGGCACCCAGGTCGACTGGTACGGCGATTCCAGGGTCAACCTCTGGGCGGTGCTGGTCGCGGCCGGCTGGAAGCACGCCGGCTACATCATGCTGCTGTACCTGGCCGGCCTGAAAGGCGTCGACCCCTCGCTGCGCGAGGCCGCCGCCGTCGACGGCGCCAGCCAGGTCAGGACGTTCTTCTCGGTCGTACTGCCGGTGATGCGCCCGATCAACATCATCGTGATCGTGGTGACGGTGATCGAGTCGCTGCGGGCCTTCGACATCGTCTGGGTCATCAACAAGGGCACCAACGGCCTGGAGCTCATCTCCACGCTGGTCACGGCCAACGTCGTCGGCGAGGCGAGCCGGATCGGCTTCGGCTCCGCCCTGGCTACCATCATGCTCGTGATCTCGCTGGTGTTCATCACCATCTTCTTGTCCACCGTGATGCGGGGGGAGCGACGATGAGCACCGCCACCGCGACCCGCCAGCAGGCGACCCCGGCGGGGACCGCCAAGGCCAGGCGGCGGCTGTCCCCGGCCCGGGTCGTGCTGTACGTCTTTGTGACCCTGACCGCCCTGGCCTGGCTGTTCCCGGCGGTCTGGGCGGTGCTCAACTCCTTTCGGGACTACAACTACACCTCGGTCCACGGCTACGCTTCCCTGGGCGGGTTCACCTTCCAGAACTACCTGAACGCCTGGGAGCAGGGCGAGTTCACCCGCCACTTCCTCAACTCGCTGATCATCACCGTGCCGGCGGTGCTGCTGACGCTGTTCCTGGCCTCCTGTGTGGCCTTCGTGGTGGCCCGCTACAGCTTCCGGTTCAACCTGACGCTGCTGGGGCTGTTCACCGCGGCCAACCTGCTGCCCCAGCAGGCCCTGCTCATCCCCCTGTACCGGGCCTACCGCTCGATCCCCCTGCCGCTGTGGATGAGCGACTCCGGTCAGCTGCTGGACAGCTATTGGGGGCTGATCCTGGTCAACGTCGCCTTCCAGACCGGCTTCTGCACCTTCGTGCTCAGCAACTACATGAAGGCCTTGCCGCACGAGATGTACGAAGCGGCCCGGGTCGACGGGGCCGGGGTCCCCACCCAGTTCTTCCGTATCACCCTGCCCCTTTGCCGCCCCGCCCTGGCCGCGCTGGCCACCCTCCAGGTGACCTGGATCTACAACGAGTTCTTCTGGGCCACGGTGCTGATGCAGTCGGGTGCTAAGTTCCCGATCACGAGTTCCCTCAACAACCTGCGGGGCCAGTTCTTTACCGACTACAACTTGCTGTCGGCCGGCTCGATCGTGATCGCGTTTCCCGTGCTGGTCGTGTTCTTCGTGCTCCAGAAGCAGTTCGTGGCCGGCCTGACCTTGGGGTCGACCAAGGGGTGAGCGCGCCCGGGGTGGTCCACCTGCGCGGCGGTGGGGTGTCGGTGGTGCTGGATGCCCGCGCTGGGGTGGGGGGGCCGTTGCCGGGGGTGCTGTATTGGGGGGCGGATCTGGGCGGGGCCCTGGATGGCCGGGCGCTGGCCCGGGCGCTGGGGCCGCCGGTGGCCCACTCGGCCGTGGACCGGCCGGTGCCGCGGCGGCTGCTGCCCATGCCGGCCGACGGCTGGCGGCTGCGTCCCGGCCTGGCCGGCGCCCGCCCCGACGGCGCCGACTGGTCGCCGCGGTTTGTGGTCGGCTCCGTCCAGGTCGACGGGGACCACGGCCGGGTGGTGGTCGAGGCCGCCGACGCCGACGCCGGGCTGGCCCTGGTCACCAGCCTGGCGCTGCATCCCTCGGGCGTGCTCGAGCTGGGTCACCGGCTCGGCAACCTGGGTCGGGCGCCCTATCTGGTCGCCCAGCTGGCGGCCAGCTTGCCGCTGCCGGCCAGGGCGCTGGAGCTGCTGGATCTGACCGGGCGCTGGTGCCGTGAGCGCATCCCCCAGCGGCATCGGCCCCCCCAGGGAGCCTGGGTGCGCGAGGGCCGCCACGGGCGCACCGGCCATGACGCGCCCCTGGTCCTGGCCGCCGGCGTGCCCGGCTTCGGCTTTGGTGTCGGCGAGCTCTGGGCCGTGCACCTGGCCTGGAGCGGGGACAGCATCCACTGGGCCGAACGCAACCCCGACGGCCACGCCGGGCTGGGCGCGGGGGAGCTGCTGGCCCCCGGCGAGGTCGTGCTCGGGCCGGGGGAGGAGTACGCGACGCCGCCGCTGTTCGCGGCCTACAGCGCCGCCGGCCTGGACGGCCTCAGCGCCGCCTACCACCGGTTGGTGCGAGACCGGCCGTCACACCCGCGCAGCCCCCGGCCGGTCGTCCTCAACACCTGGGAGGCCGTCTACTTCGACCACCGCCTGGAACGGTTGGCCGGCCTGGCGGAGGTGGCCGCCCGGCTGGGGGTCGAGCGCTTCGTGCTCGACGACGGCTGGTTCCGCAATCGGCGCGACGACACCGCCGGGCTCGGCGACTGGGACGTCGACCCGGCCGTCTGGCCGCAGGGCCTGCGGCCCCTGATCGACAAGGTCCGGTCGCTGGGCATGGAGTTCGGGCTGTGGGTCGAGCCGGAGATGGTCAACCCCGACTCCGAGCTGTTCCGCGCCCACCCCGACTGGATCCTTCAGGCCCCCGGGCGGCTGCCCAAGGGCTGGCGGCACCAGCAGGTCCTCGACCTGGCCAACCCCGACTGCTACGGCGTCATCCGCGACCGGCTCGACGCCCTGCTCGCCGAGCACGACATCGCCTTCCTGAAATGGGACCACAACCGCGACCTGATCGAGGCCGGCCACGCCGGACGGCCCGGGGTCCATGCCCAGACCCTGGCCGTCTACCGGCTGCTGGACGAGCTGCGCGCGCGCCACCCGGGCGTGGAGATCGAGAGCTGCGCCTCGGGCGGCGGCCGGGTCGATCTGGGCATCCTGGCCCGCACCGACCGGGTCTGGCCCAGCGACACCAACGACGCCCTGGAACGCCAGCACATCCAACGCTGGACCCAGCTGCTGCTGCCGCCCGAGCTCGTCGGCAGCCACGTCGGCCCGCCCCGCGCCCACACCACCGGCCGCACCCACGACCTGGCCTTCCGGATCGCGACCGCGCTGTTCGGCCACTTCGGCATCGAGTGGGACCTGGCCGCCGCCTCGGCCCACGAGCAGCGGGCCCTCGCCGAGGCGATCGCCCTGTACCGCCGGCTGCGCCCCCTGCTCCATGGCGGCCAGGTGGTGCGGGCCGACCACCCCGACCCGGCGGCCTACCTGCACGGCGTGGTCGCCCAGGACCGCTCCCAGGCCCTGTTCGCCTACGTGCAGCTGGCCACCTCGGCCCAGGAGACCCCCGGGGTGGCCCGGCTGCCCGGCCTGGACCCCGACCGCGCCTACCGGGTCGCGCCCCTGGAGCTCGCCGGCGGCCCCAGGACCCTCCAGGCCGCCCCGCCGGCCTGGTGGGGCCCGGGCGGCGTGGTCCTCACCGGCACCGCCCTGGCCCAGGCCGGCCTCCAGCTACCCCTGCTCCAGCCCGAACAGGCCCTGCTGCTCCACCTGACCCAGGAGGCGTCATGAGCTCTGGCCCAGAAGACGTCCAACCCACGGCCGGTGCGCGCGCGCCACGGGCGTGGTTCCGGTCCGACGCGCCGGCCGTTGACCTCTCTGGGGACTGGCGGTTCCGGCTGTCTGGGCGCGCCGATGCCGATACCGGCTTCGTGGGCGGCGACTTCGACGACTCGGCCTGGGCGAGCCTGCCCGTGCCGTCGCACTGGCAGCTCCACGGCTACGGCGCCCCGGCCTACACCAACGTCGCCTACCCGTTCCCGGTTGAGCCCCCGCATGTCCCCACCGAGAACCCCACCGGCGACTACCGGCTGGTCTTCCGGCTTCCGGCCGGCTGGACGGCCGAGCGGACCGTGCTCCGGTTCGAGGGGGTCGACTCCTGGTTCCGGGTCTGGCTCAACGGTCAGGAGCTGGGCACCTCGAGCGGGAGCCGACTACCGGTCGAGTTCGACGCCACCGCCGCGCTGGGTCAGGGCGACAACCTCCTGGCGGTGCGCGTGCACCAGTGGTCCGCGGCCAGCTACCTCGAGGACCAGGACATGTGGTGGCTGTCCGGCATCTTCCGCGAGGTCCGGCTGCTCGCCCGGCCCGCCGGGGCGATCGAAGACTTCTTCGTCCATGCCGACTACGACCACGTCTCCGGCGCGGGCACGCTCCGCGTGGACGTCGACATGCCGGCCCGCCTCACCGTGCCCGAGCTGGGCGTGGACGTCGCCGCCGGCCAGACCGTGCGGGTAGAGGCCGTGCAGCCCTGGTCGGCCGAGTCGCCCCGGCTGTACGACGGCCAGCTGGCCTCGGCCGGGGAGCGGGTGCCGCTGCGCATCGGCTTCCGTACCGTGCGGGTCGAGGACGGCGTACTCACCCTCAACGGCCGGCGCGTCCTGTTCCGCGGGGTCAACCGCCACGAGTTCCACCCCGACCTCGGCCGCGCCCTGCCCGAGGACGTCCTGCTCCAGGATGTGCTGCTCATGAAGCGGCACAACCTCAACGCCGTCCGCACCAGCCACTACCCGCCGCACCCGCGGTTCCTGGAGCTGTGCGACGAATACGGGGTCTACGTCATCGACGAGTGCGACTACGAGAGCCACGGCTTCGAACCCATCGGCTGGCGCGGCAACCCCTCGGACGATCCGGGCTGGCGCGACGCCCTGGTGGACCGCATGCGGCGCATGGTGGAGCGGGACAAGAACCGGCCAAGCGTCCTTCTCTGGTCGCTCGGCAACGAGGCCGGGACCGGGCGCAACCTGACTGCCATGGCTCAGTGGGCCCACCAGCGCGACCCGTCCAGGCCGCTGCACTACGAGGGCGACCGGACCTGCCGCGACGTCGACGTCTACAGCCGCATGTACCCCACCCACGCCGAGGTCGATGCCATCGGGCGGCGTGAGGAGGAGCCGCTCCCCGATCCCGGGCTGGACGCCAGACGCCGAGCGATGCCGTTCATCCTCTGCGAGTACGCCCATGCCATGGGCAACGGGCCGGGCGGCCTGTGGGAGTACCAGGAGCTGTTCGAGCGCTATCCGCGCTGCCAGGGCGGGTTTGTGTGGGAGTGGATCGACCACGGGATCCGCCAGCGGACCGGTGACGGCCGCGAGTTCTACGCCTACGGCGGCGACTTCGGCGAGCCGCTGCACGACAGCAACTTCGTGGCCGACGGCCTCGTCTTTCCCGACCGCACCCCGTCCCCAGGCCTCCACGAGTTCAAGAAGGTCATCGAGCCAGTCCGAATCGACGCCGGACCCGGCGGCGGCATCCGCATCGCCAACCTCCACCAGTTCAAGGATCTCTCCCACCTCGCGTTCCCATGGACGCTGGAGGTCGACGGCCAACTCGTCTCCTCCGGCCAGCTCCAGGCACCTGAGCTGCCAGAGCTTCCTCCCGGGGTGACGATCACCGTCGCCCTTCCATCCCCGCCCGAGACCGAATCCGGGTTGGCGGCCGGCGCGGAGCCGTGGCTCACCGTCCGGGCCGTCCTGGCCAAGGACGAACCGTGGGCCGACACGGGACACGAGGTGGCCTGGGGCCAAATCCGGGTAGGGGCCGGTGGCCCGGGTGGCGTCCCGGCCGGCGGCACCCGGGCCCCTCAGGCTGCCC
>WNGB01012169.1_pt1 | contig 11718 bp, 13 predicted proteins | sample 5400681 | NCBI WGS metagenome assembly WNGB01 (sample SAMN13153367, study PRJNA577476) | soil metagenome | isolation source: 115 cm soil or saprolite under grassland replicate 2 | place: USA:California | collected 2016-06-15 | reverse complement strand
ATCGAGCGTGCGCTCGTTCTCATCCGCAGGAGCCAGACCCGGCGAAAGCTGGGTCGAGAGGCGGCGCGGCGATTGGGGTTGGTCGTGCGGCCCAATCAGTTGGCGGTCGTCGACGCCGTCGAAGAGGGTCCGAGAGCGGCGACAGCGGAGGTCACCGTGGGTGACGTCGCCCACCGCCTTGGTCTCGATGCGTCCCGCGCGAGCCGACTCGTGGCTGCTGCCATTCAAGCGGGACACCTGCGGCGGGTCGCCTCGCAGGGGGACGCCCGGCGCGTCGGCCTTGAGTTGACCGACGAGGGAACGCGGCTTGCCGCCGGGGCGCACGCGTTTCGAAGGAAAGTATTCGGTGAGGTCATGGCCGGCTGGTCACGACCCGAGCAGCGCCAGTTCGCGCGCCTCCTCACGCGATTCGTGCAGGGTCTTCTTCAATCGACTTCGCCGCCAGCTTGAGCGAAGACGGCCACTTGCATCGCCGATCGGCAGCCCCATATTCGCGAGGATGCTGCAGAATGGGTACCTGCCGATCGGCCGTTGGCGCGGCGTGCCGCTTCGGATGCACGTACTGACGCCGCTTGGCGCGCTATTGTTTACTGGGTTTCGCTTCGCGCCCGGAGCGTGGCTCGGTTTCGTTGTCCTCATCTTGCTTCACGAGATGGGGCACGCGCTCTTGGTCATGCGTTACGGCCTCGGCGTCTCCAGCATCGATCTGCACGCCTACGGCGGCGTTTGCCGCTGGTCGGGCCTGGCAACGGAGCGCCAGCGCAGCGTCATTGCGTGGGGTGGCGTTCTGGCGCAGCTGGTGCTCCTCGTCCTGACCGCCAGCATCGTCGCCGTCGTCGGGCTCCCGCGCAGCCTGTTCGTTCGCGAGCTCGTGCAGGTGTTCACGACGACGAACGTCTGGCTCATTCTGCTGAATCTTTTGCCCTTCGCTCCTCTCGACGGCGCGGAGGCCTGGAAGCTGGTGTCGGAGCTCAAACGGCGATGGGGTTCGTTTCGAGCCTTCGATGTCCGCCGCTTTCGTGTGACCCGCCCCCGTCACAAGGATCCGGAGCCCCCGAAAGTATCGCCGGAGGAAGCGCGGCGTATCGCCAAAGCGTTCGAGGACGCCGTCCGCAAGCGTTAGAGACTTCCACGCTTTCGCGGTCGCGCCGGGCGCAACCTTCATACTTCTCACGTCAGCCTTCTTCGTGTCGCTCGATTTCCGCTACGACATCATCTTTGCTGATGAAAAGACGCTGAACGCTCTGATCGTCAGCGCTGGCATCGGCCGCTGAGCCTCCGTCGTCCGGCAAGCGCGAAAAGGAGGGCCCAACCGGCGACGGTACTTTCGCCATCCGCTCGGCCTCTCGCCGCCCCCAGGCGGCACGAGCAACCGCGTCCCGACGCATCCAGGGCCGCCGGTGGAGCGGCGCCGTCGCGCTCGGGCGCCATGGCATCAGCGATGACGGGTGGCGTCGTCGTCGGGCACGCCTTGGCATCGACTTGGCAGCCGGCGTCGGGAACCAACGTCGACTGGAGCTCGGGCCAACCCGCCTGGCACTCGGTGCGACCGGGCGATGTGGCCGGGCAGCCTTCCGGCCCGATCAAGTTGGACCACATGAGCTTGGGTGTGAAGCTCTCCCCTCCGTTCAGCGAGGCTCCCAGGGCGAAACCGTCGGCGATTCCGGCGGCGCACATGTACAAGACTCCGTCGTGATAGCGCAGGCAGAGGGTGGTGTAGCCGCTGGCAACCTGCGCCCAACTTCGACCGCCATCGTTCGAACGGAAGATGCCATTTTGCGAACCGGCCTCCGGACTTCCTGCCCAGAGCTGGCGTCCGTCGGGGGCCAACGCGAATCCGGTCATCGGATTCATCGTCTCGATGAGGTACGTGAACGATCGGCCCGCATCGTCGCTGCGTAGCAGTCGCGTTCCACCGGTTGGAAGGTCGCCGCGCACGTAGACCACGTCCGGGTTCGTCGGATCGATGGCCGTGAGATACACGTACCCGCTCTCCTGAAAATCGCGGTTCACCTCCACGAAGCTGTCGCCCCCATCGTCGGAGCGAAACAGAGTCGGGAGCCTGTTCTGGCCCTCGGTATTGAGCGTGCCGCTGACGTAGACCCGCTCAGGGTGTCCGGCGGCAATGTCGATGTTGGTGATGAAGAAGTCCGCCAATGTCCATCCCATTCGCCAGGTAGCGCCGTTGTCGTCGGACATGGCGACGCCGGTGGCCCTCACCTCGGTGGTCACCGCCGCCACCAGCCGACCGCTGGCCGGATCGACGGCCAGATCGAGCGCGGACACGAAAGGAAGGTTCGACGGAGGAATGAAAGAGCAGGACCTCTTGGCCGCGATGGTAAGCCCCGTTGGCAACCCGACCACCAGCGCATTGGTCGATGTGATGGCGAGCGCGTTGTCCCAGCTCGTGCGGGGGTCGTAGCCAACGCCCTCTTCGCAGGTGAACTGCCAAGTCGCGCCACTGTCGCTGCTCGACACGATTCCAAACGTGGTGGCCACCGCGAAGGTGGACGAACGCTCGCCAGGTCCGATCGTCAGAAATTGCGCCACCGGAAATCGCCCGTTGGCAGCTGCGCCGCCGGCGTGCATCAGAACTGCGACGAGACCGAGAGCGGCGAGCCAAGGTCGGGCCGTTCCATTTCCGGTCGGGATCACGGCTAGAACGCTAGCACCCCATCCGAATCTTGGCAGCCGCGCGGCGGCTCACGCTCACCTGCCGAGTGAGAGCGACCTCGCAATCGATACGCCGGCCGCGTTCAGATGTCGCATCGTTTCATCCTCCTGGTCGCGCCCACATTGCGAACAGCAGAGAACATAATGATGATAAGCCACGCTGTCGTCGCCTTCACCGATGAAGCACGTTCGGGCTGCCGGCCGCGGAGCGCCTCCGCAGAAGGCGCACGACGGAACCGGAAGTCTCAACGTCGCTCCTGATCTGCCGGACTGCCCAATGCCTTCTTCGTCGGCAGATTCCACCACGACCTTTGCCGCACGATGGATGCCTCGGGCGCCAGCCCCGAGCTTGCCGCAGCCGCCTGGCCGTCGGCCGACGTCGAGAACCGCGAGGTCCAGATCCATCCGAGCGGAGCCTTCGACGGGTTCGCCAGGATACCCCTCCTCTTGAGGTCCTCCAGTCTGTCGCGCAAGAGGTCGATTTCGATCTGGAGAAGTCGTCCAATCTCGATGTCGGTGCGAGCCGGCTCCAGCGACAGGTAATCGAACAGCTGACGAATCGTCGCATTCACGTGGGGATCCGACCTTTCCGAACCATCCAGCAAAGGGAGCGTAGCTGCCGCCATCGGTGCCAACCAATCGATGGTTGGCATGCTAAAGATGCGCGCGGCGCATGCGCGCGCCAATGATCGGCAATAACCAAAACGTTCACGAGAAGATTGCTGAGCCGAAAGAATGGTGGCCCCTCTCGCTCGCGGGGGTCACGATGATGGCGTGTCTTGCTCGCTCTCGCCTACAAGCGAGCAGGCAAGCCACCGGACGACCTATGGGAAACGAACAAGCCATTCATACGACAGCGTCAAAGCGAACCGGCCTCCAAGCCTGGATGCCCCAATACCGCAAACTCGGCTATTCTCGCGAAGAGGCCGAAGATCTCGTTCGAATCGCAGAAACACTGTGGAAACGCTACACGGCGGCCGGGCTGACGATCGATTCGTCGGAGCCCGAACCCCGGGCGCTCGAGCCGTTCGAAGTGCTCGTGCAGGCCGTCTGCCATTTCGGGCTGCGAGGGTTGTTCGATGATGCGTTCCCGATTACCAATCGGCGAAATCGCTGAGTGCGCAGCCTACGTCGCCCCCACTGGTCTCCACCGGGCGACGGGCGGCTGCGGGTTGCGTAAGCGCACCCCGCGTGTAAGAATCGGTTCCTCACAGCGTTTCTGGTCCTCGGCTCGCTCCCCTCTCGTTTCATGAGATCGTAGAAGGTCGTTTCGTCCGGCGACGGCTACGTTTTCGCAACGAAGTGAGGTCGGTGCGACGTTCGGTCGATGCCAGCGGGCTCGTCGGCTGACGCCTGAATGTGAGCCGCGAGGATCGAAATGAAAAACAAGCTGTACGTCGGCAATCTCGCGTTTGCGACGACCGAGGATTCGCTCAAGAACGTGTTCGAAGGGTCGGGAGAAGTGACCGAGGTCAAGCTCATTCTGGACCGCGAAACCGGCCGGTCACGAGGGTTTGCCTTCGTCACCATGTCGACGGCGGAGCAGGCGCGGCAGGCAGTCGAGCGCATGAATGGCGCGGTCGTGGACGGCCGTTCCCTCCGCGTCAACGAAGCGGAAGAGCGCAATCGCGGTTTCACGCCGCGCGACAGCGGTGGTTCGGGTTCGTCCGAACGAGGAAACCGCTGGTAGTTGCCACATGAACGACATGCACGTTCCCGAGCCCGTCCGCACGATCCGCGCGGAACACTGGGGTTCACCCGTACTCGTGTATCGACTCTATGGTCACTATTCCTTCAACGCTCGCGACGGTGGCGAGCCTGTGAGCGTCGTTCTTTGCGACGGATATTCGGTTGGCGAGTGGTTCAATGGTGGGCGGTTGATCATTGGACCTCGAGTTGCCGTGTCCGTCGAACAAGCAATTCACCACGGCTTCGTCCGGATTGTCCGTTCAGAGGATCATGATGGTCAAAGAGGATAAGAGTCCAGCTGTACGCATCACCAACCAGTTCCACGACCGGCTCGCCACGATTTACGAGCTCAAGTGCGACAGCGTCAGACTGAGCATTGCGATTACCGGTAAGAGCGGCGATCCAGAATGCCGCGCCCAGGCGACGGCCAAAGCGCTCCCCGAGCCGCTCGTCGCCACCGGCGTGGGCCCCACTCGAGGCGACGCGTTCCTCGCCCTGCGAGAAGCTTGGTCCACGCAACCCGACAACTCCTTCCCATGGGTCGACTGGGAAGCGATCCGAGTGGCTCTCGCAGCGGTCCGAGCGATTTAAGCTGCGACAATCACGGTTGCCCTCCTGCGACGAAAGATCGAAGCGCGGACGAACGGAACCGTGCTATTCACCCCCCCGCATTCTTGCAGGAGGACAGGAGGATGGGGAGGACGATTGCTTCGGCCGAAGGCGCCACGAGACCGGTCGTGTACTGGTTCGACCGAGTCGGCATCGTGCTGATTCACGTCGGGACCGTGCTCGCTCTGCTCCGGCCGGTCGACGGCGGTCTGATCCTGATGGCCGTGCTCTTCTATCTCGCGCGGATGTTCGGAATCACGGCCGGATATCATCGGTACTTCGCGCATCGCGCGTTCAGGACGTCTCGATTCTTCCAGTTCGTGCTCGCGCTCCTTGGCACTGCCGCGACGCAGAAGGGGCCGCTCTGGTGGGCTGCTGCCCATCGGAGACACCATCGCTACTCCGACACGCCGGAAGATCTCCACAGCCCCCTGCAGCGGGGCTTCTGGTACTCGCACCTCGGCTGGTGGTTCGGAAAGGCCAACGATCAAGCCGACCTCAAGTGGATCGGCGACTTCGCGAAATATCCAGAGCTTAGGTTTCTCGATCGCTGGTATCACGTCGGCGTCTTTGCATCGATGGCGCTCGCGGCGGCGTTGCGCGGTTGGGATGGATTCTTGTGGGGCTACGTCGTCTCGACCTTCGCGGTCGCTCACGCGACGTTTGCCATCAATTCCCTGGCCCACGTTTACGGTTCTCGCCGCTACGAGACGTCCGACACCAGCCGGAACAACTGGTGGCTCGCGGTGATCACGTTGGGCGAAGGGTGGCACAACAATCACCACCACTACATGAGCAGCGCAAACCAGGGTTTTTTCTGGTGGGAAATCGATGTGACGTTCTATGTGCTGAAGGTGTTGTCCTGGATCGGGGTGGTTCGTGATCTCCGCCTCCCTCCTCCGCGCGTGCTCGCCCGCGAGCTCGTCGGCGAGGTGGCGGGCGGCGCGGTCGTCGAGACCGGCGCGCTGATGATGTCTTCCGGCGCAGCTCCATCCCAGAACATTCCGGAGTGACGGTCGGGCTCAGAGCAGCGCGCGGATCTGCTCGTTTCGGCGCCGCACGAGCGCGTCGAGCCGCGCGCGCACTCTCTCGACAATGGCGGGCTCGGCCACGTCGGGGTGACCCGAACGGAAGGGAGGATCGGGATCGTACTCGATTCCGAGCTGGATCTCCTTGGCGACGGTCTCACTCGACAGCTCGGCGGCGAGGCGCAAGCCGAAGTCGATTCCTGCGGTGACACCGCCCCCCGTGACGCGGTTGCGATCGACCACCACCCGACGTCGCACCGGCCGCGCGCCGAAGAGCGGCAGCAAATCCATGAATGCCCAGTGCGTCGCCGCCTCGTAGCCGGCGAGTAGGCCGGCTGCACCGAGCAGAAGCGCGCCGGTGCATACCGAGGTGATGTAGCGTGCCGTCTGCCCCTGGGACCGCAAGAAATCGATGACCTCAGGATCGTTCATGAGGGCGACCTGTCCGACCCCTCCTGGAACGAAAAGCACATCGAGTTGCGGACACGCTGACAGGGTCGTGTTCGGCAGGAGGGCGAGCTTCGAATCGGCGACCACCGGTTCGAGCGTTTTCCAGGCCAGATGCACCTCCGCGTTGGGAACCGCGCAGAGCACCTCGAAGGGGCCAGTCAAATCGAGCTGCGTGAGCTGCGGGTAGAGCAGCATTCCGATGTGGATCGTCATGGGCCGTTCTCCTCTCGAACGAGGTTAGCTCGAACAGGGCTGGCAGAAATGCCAATTGTCATGCATTTTATGCCACATGCGAACGAAGGGCGGGTTTGGACGTCAGCCGGCGTGACCACGGGCATCGACATGGCGCTGGCCATGGTCGAGGAAGACCACGGCCGCTCGGTGGCCGACGCCGTCGCTGCGCGTCTCGTGCTCTACGCGCGACGTCCTGGATACCAGTCACAGTTCAGCGAGCTGCTCATCGCGCAGACCAACTCGTCGGACGGGCTCGGGGCCGCCGCCGCCTGGGCGCGAACCAACCTTCGCCGGAACATCGACGTTCCCGGGCTGGCCCGCAGGGCGGCGATGTCGGTTCGAACGCTGCATCGACGTTGTGCGGAAGAGCTCGGGACCACGCCGGCAAAGTTGATCGAGCGCATTCGCATCGAGCAAGCGCGCACGCTGCTCGCCACCACGCAGTTCGCGCACAAGTCCATCGCCGCCCAATGTGGATTCACGACCCCATCGCGTTTGACGCGCGCCTTCGAACGCACGATCGGCATGGCACCGAGCGACTACCGTCTGATGACGAACGGCTCGCGCGCCTTTACGCCATCGGTAGGTGTTAAGTGCCAATCGCCTTTGGCATCCAGTCATGGATCGTTTCCCGAGCACGGGTTGAAGCTCCCGTCCAACTAGGAGGAGCCCGGGTGTTAGGTCCGCAGGAGTAGAACGGAGCTGCGGAAGGCTGACAGTGCGTCGTCGAAAGGACTGGACGTGGCCGCCGTGAAGTCGTCCGGGACCGGTGCGGCCATCACAACCAAGCCAAGGGAGGCGTCATCGGCGGCACGAGCGAGCAGCGAAATGTCGTCCATCTCGGCAAAACAGGGCACGAGAACCACGCCCGTCTGCGCTCCAAGATCGGCCATCCGTTCGGTGATGCGGGAAGGCCACAGCTCGGGATCGTCGACAAAGAGAATCACGTCGACCTTGCTGGGCAGCGAACCAAGGATGTTACGCGCTGCCGACAGGAGCTCGGGGATCACTTCCACCTCGTCCTCGAGAGCTATGAGGGTCACGCCGGTGCCGGAACCCTCACCTATCACGAAGACCGAGCAGGACGAGGTCCGAGCGAGATCGCGGGTGACCGTTCCGGCATGGTCCGGTTCGGATCGATCTTCCATGACCACGATCAAGTCGGCGCCCACGCGCGAAGCTTGCTCGGAGAGGACCAAGGCGACGTCACCCCGGTCGACGACGACCTCGAATTGATCGGGGCTGCGCCCGGTGACCTCGGCTGCCTGCAGAGAGACGGCCTCGGCGATTCCTTCTTCCAAGCTGGCGGCGGAGACTACGTCCTCCTGGTGACGCTGCGGGAAGAGCGGGTGGCTGCCCACGTGACCCGGGGCGACGTGGCAGACGACGAGCTTGGCCCCGTTCGCCGTGGCGAGCTGATGTCCGCGGTCAATGGCCTGATTGGCCCGCTCGGTGAGATCGGTACCAACGAGGAGAGTTCGTACGCGCATGGTGCTCTTTACACCCATCCTCGCGGTCCTGCGAGCCTAGGTAGTCGACCTTTCGCCGCTCTCCCCGACGTTCTGGATCAGTTAAGGCCCGATCGGGTAGCCTCGCCATAACCAGATCAGCGCTTCGGCAACGGTCTGACGCACCACCCCGCCGTCGACATGGCCGGCGCCGATCGCGTGATCGTAGTGGTAGTGATAGCCCCGCAGTTTGAAAGACGCGGCCATCCGCTGGTTGGCAAGATCGAAATTTCGATACGTCGACGGAGGGTCGGTGGCGCCCAAATCGTTCGTTCCCGATTCATGCCAAATGCGGATCGGTCGATTCACCGTCGTATTCCACATGCACCCGGTGACTGCCTGGCAGGCGGTCGTCGAAAGCGGCGTATCGCATGGTCCGGGCGCGCTCGCGCCCTCGAAGCCGGCAGCGCTCTGGCAATGGTGGACGATGAGGCCGTTCGGCGCCGCTGCGTTGTACGGATCGATGTCGTGGTAGACCCAGCAACCGTGCGGGAACGGCGAGCTGGCAGGCACCTGATTGACGTACGTCCCGGAGAAGGCCAAGACGCGAGTGAATAGGTCCGGATGCCACCACGCCATCGAGAAGGAAGCCGCGCCTCCCGAGCTTCCACCGATCGCGCCGCGCCCTTGTGGGTCACGTGTGAATGTCACGGCCTGCTTCGGCAGCTGCACCTTCGTGGCCGCCGCGGCCGCGGGCAGAAGCTCCTTGTCGGCCCACTCTGCATACAGTCCCGATACGGTGTCGTATTCGAGGCCTCGCTCGCTACCCACAGCGTCACCGCCTCCGTTGCTCGGCAATACGAGGACAATCGGGGGCACTTTTTTGGCGTTGATCAGATTGTCGAGCACCGTCGACAGGAGCGGTATCCAGCCGAAGAACTGCGTGCCGTCCTGCACGACCATGAAAGGCGCGGGCGTGCCGGCCACGTACTGCGATGGAACGTAAACCAATACCTGGCGTGTGGGGGCCCTCGGAAAGATGTTCCCGGTCGGAAGCATGAAGCTAATGACGGCCCCCTTGGGCACGCCGGCGTGGGTCATCGTCTCGGGGGCCGCGGTGAAGCCCGGTCCGATCGTGCGGTCGCCGTCGCCTTCCGGTCCAGGATCCGTGATGCCCGAATCGTCGTTCGAGCGGCCATCGGATGCAGAGGAACCATCGGTCGTGAGACCACCGGTATCGGAGCCGGAATCCGCCATCGTGGAGGCATCCAGCCCGGCGCCACTCGAACTGTCGGGCAAGCCGCCGGAGCCATCGCTTGGGGCGGGTCCGGAATCCGGCGTTCGGCCCCGAACGGGCGCCTCACTCGACATGTCGGCGCATCCAACGAAAAGAGCGCTTGCCCCGAGCGCACCGAACACGAACCAACGAGCCATGAAACGCTCCCGTGCACCGATCACGCTCGCGACCTTTGCTTGCGCGGTCACGTGAAAACCGAAACCTGCCACCGGGCGTCTCGAACTCCACGAATAACGAACCGCATCGACGCTGGTCGCCCTTTATCCATTCGGGAAATACTTTCGGAATGCCCGAGCGGACGTCCATCGGAGGCGCCGCGCAGGATTCTCGTGCATCTACGGAATTGCCGCGAACCGGAGCCTTTGGTCATGAAAGCGCAGCCGGCCCGATTTTCTGACGACAGAACGATTGCCGTGGGCCTCGAAGCAGGGGACCAGCTCGATGTCGCCACCTCGCCGAATGGCGACCACAATTCGGGCATTGTCGTCGAGCGAACCCATGATGGTCGAGAGTGTCCGCACGACGCTCAATCCATGTCGGAATCGACGAGGCGTTTAGAAAAGACGCGTTTTCTCCGATGTTTCGTGAGCGCCATGGTCGCCTATGCATGCAGCTCGTCCAACCAGTCCCCGGACATCCCAGCGACGACGACCGCCGGCACCAGCGGCGGCGGCAGCTCGTCGTCCGGGGCTTCTGGTTCGAGCGGTTGGGGCCGGGATGCGAGCGGGAACACGGGAGGCGAGGGCGGAGGGATCGACGCGAGTGCCGCCGATCGCGACGTGAGCCAGGACGGCGGTGCCGCGAAGACCGATGGCGGCACCATCATTCTTTCGGATGCGGGAAGCGCGGGCGACGGCAATTTCATGATCTCGCGGCCGTTCACGGCGGCTCCCGAGATGTCCGATCAGGCCGGCGTTGCCAAGGGTCGGATCGTGCGATTCACGATGGCAAACTCGAAGACGTTCGGCGACGGCACCCGCGCGGTCGCCGTGTACCTTCCCGCGGGCTACGTCTCCGGGACCGAGGTCCCTTTCATGGTCGCGCAGGACGGCGTCGCACCGCAAAACGGTGGCAGCTTCGGCCTCGATGACCTCCGTCCCTTGATGGACAACATGATCGCGGACGGCAGGCTTCCGGCGATGGCCGGCGTGTTCGTCGATCCCGCCGGCCAGCGCAGCGTCGAATACGACACCGTGTCCGACAGGTACTACCACTTCGTCGAAGACGAGCTTCTTCCCGAAGTCGTGACGCAGGTCATGATGCAGGCGAACCGGGCCCTCAACTTGACGAAGGATCCGGAAGGTCGCGGTGCTTTCGGCGGCAGCTCGGGCGGTTCATGTGCCTTCACGATGGGATGGTTTCATCCCGAATCCTACCGCCGGATCCTCACGCTCTCGGGCAGCTTCGTCAACCTGCAACGATCGATGATGTACCCCGACGGCGCGGCCGACTATTACATGCATCTCATTCCGGAGTCGGACGCCAAACCGTTGCGCGTGTTCCTGGAAGCCGGCACGAACGACATCCCCGGATGGAAAAACGCCAACGATGCCATGTCGAGGGTCCTCGCGGCCAAGATGTATCACTACCGCTACATCGTCGCGAACGGCGCCACTCATGAAGACAACGCCGCCCGCCGCCAGTACCTACCCGACGCGATGCTTTGGTTGGGGCGCGGCTATCCAATCAAGAATCGTTAGACCTGGTGGAAACGGCCGGCGGCTAGTGCCCCTGTCCTCCCCGCGAGGGAACGCAATGCCCTTGGCGTGAACCGCGGTCATCGAGACCGGTCGGGTTTCGTGCGGCTTGTTTGTGTGGCGAGGGCGCACATAGATATCGCGTGCGAGGGCGATGCGCATCGTGAGCTCGGCGGTTGCACTTCGAGTGCAAGAGCGATGCGCGAGTTCGCGTGGGTCGTCTGTCGTCGCGTTCCGATTTAGAAAGAAAGCGCCCGTATTCGCAAGCGTCTGGCTCGAGTGAGATAATGGAACGGCGATTGCTCCACTCTTGACATTCGAGCGACTAGAGGCAAGGCCGCGGTAGGGACTCGCGCAGCAGCCCGGTTGCAGGAGAGGAATCGATGAAGAGGTTCGGCGCGCTTGGTGGCGTGGTGGTCGTCGGTCTCATCGCAGCCTGCGGGTCGCCGGACGTCCTGACGACGGAATCTCTGGCCTCGGTATCGCAGGCGCTCACCTGCGCGACGGCCTACAACCAGGCGAGCTGCAACACCTACGTGCAGGGGACGGTGGTCTCGTACAACAGCCACAACTGGCAATGTTCGAACGGCAAC
>WNGB01019263.1_pt1 | contig 11719 bp, 9 predicted proteins | sample 5400681 | NCBI WGS metagenome assembly WNGB01 (sample SAMN13153367, study PRJNA577476) | soil metagenome | isolation source: 115 cm soil or saprolite under grassland replicate 2 | place: USA:California | collected 2016-06-15 | reverse complement strand
CGCTCCTTCTCGCGGCGATGGGGCTATTCGGCGTGGTCTCGGGGTCCGTGACGCGACGGCGTCACGAACTGGCTATAAGGTTAGCGCTCGGAGCCGATCATGGTCGCGTTCTTCGGCTCATACTGAAAGAAGGGGCGCTACTCGTGATGGCGGGACTGCTGATCGGCGCCCCAGGGATCTATGTCGCTAACCGCATGATTCGGGGCCTGCTCGTCGGCGTGTCGCCCTCCGATCCGCTTACGCTCCTGGCCGCCGCCCTAGGTTTGCTGCTCGTGACAATGGTGACTTGCTATGTTCCCGCGCGACGCGCTCTGAGGATTGAGCCGGCGCAGTTGCTTCGTCATGATTGAAAGTCTAAATCAGGACAACCTAGTACTCTGTAAACTAAATTATGTGGTGTTTTGTGTTTTAAAACCTTTGCTTTGAGCCTGCGGAAAAGCGATCAGAGCCCACGAAGTGGGCGACAGCCAATGGCTGCCGCCCGTTTCACGGGCTTGATGGCGCTCCGAACCTGACTGGGGTTCCGCCTTCGGCTCCACCCCAGGCTTTACTCTGCCGCCCGCTCCGCGGGCTTAAATAATACCAAAAAACTTAATTTACAGACTACTAGGTTGGGACATCAAACCGCGGAGGGCGCCGCAGGGACGCAGAGAAAGACCAACCTTGATCGTTCTCTGCGTCCCTGCGGCGTCCTGCGGCGGTTTGACTATCTGTACTAATCTTACGTGGTCTGATTTAGTTGATAGATCGCGATGAGGTCATTCGCGCCTCTCTTGTCGTACGTAGGCAAAAAGCTTCGGAAATGTCATTCTTATTTGCTTTTGAAACATGGGGTCTTTACTCCTCGGCCTTAATCCCTGATACGAATAGCGGATCGGCGAAGTAGTTAAGACCTCCGGTCCGGCCCATTCCATATTAATAGTCCGGCGCGGGTACTTAGATCGGTTATGACCCGCCGCGTGGATAATCTTTGATGTGAAGAACAGACCCGAGCCTGCGGGGCAACAAGCTGCGACCTTGTCCTCCAGCTTTAGCCTGTCCATGCCGACATCTGCCCAATGCGGTTCCTGCGCTTCTTGATCCGATACCTGGTGGCTCCCTCGGATGAGCAATGTTGGCCCGTTCTCGATCGTCATTGCGTCCAAACAAAGGAACGCTTGAATCACATTTGCTGAAGTATAACCTTGATCGGGTGTATCCCGGTGGAACCCCCCGTTGCGTACACCGTTGCCCGCCCGCGCGGCTTTGGGCTTTCCGACGAGAAGAGTGAAACTGAAGCCAAGTCGGCAATTTGCCTGACACTGTTCCCACACTCTTCAGGCGTGAGTGAGCCTGTGTACCATTGAGGATTATTCTTTACGTGATCGCGTTCGAGAAATATCTTTTCTTTGAGATGTGGGGGTAAATCTCGTGGATACCCCGTGATCTTATCCATACCGTCTAGGAGCGCGGATAAGGTCGAGGGGTTAAGAAGGTCTTGAACGATGACGAAGCCATCATCCTGATAAGCGCTTTTCCATTTTTCCGGTTCGTACCTCATATCGTACTCCTTGTAATACGCGCCTTACGGCAGTATTAAGCGAGGCCGGCCTGTAATGTCGGGAGAATCAGAGCCAGGCATGATCATCGTCACAGCGCCACCGATCTGAAACAACCAGAACCAGCGTCAAGGGCGCCGTATGAAGCGTCAGAACGCGCGGATCGCACGAACGCGGCGCGGAAAATCCTTATCATCGTAGTGCTGGCGGCCGGCGTCGGGGAAGTCAATGTGGTGGGCCATGTCCGCGCTCACTTGCGACGAACTCCAGTAGGTACAGTTATCGGCCAATCCCTCATCGCGAAAGTCCGCGGCGCCGGCGGCCTTCAGGTTGCGATACATCAATGCCAGTTCGTCGCGCGACGGCAGGAACCACCCGCGCACGCCATTCAGACTGTAGTTGGCGCATAGCTCCGCCGCTGTTCCTCGTTCCGGACAGGCGTCGAGCATCTCTTCGGTGTTTTTCTTCCCCGCGCCCACCGCTGTTCCGCGAGCGCCGGTAAGCGCGCGGCGAAAGCAGCCCCACTTCGCTCCGGCGCTCTGATCAACGGGCGCGGCCTCCAGATACCGCCAACCGTCGGCGGCAGAGTTTGGGTTTTTGTAGAAGATGAATCCGCCCGCCGGGCCGATGTCGCCAGGCTCGAACCCACGCGTCGGCAGCCAAACGCTCATCTCTCCCGCGCCACGGTTCGCCCAGAGGTAGTAAGGAATCAGCCTGATTGGTTGCGGCGGCAATGATGGATACGCCATCCGCCGCGCTTGGCCTGCAATAACGGTCACGCCGCCAAACAACGACTCGTCAATCGCCGGCTTCAGTTCGCTCGTGGCCTCCAGCAAAAGATCGAGGACGCGACCGTCAGGCGCTTCGGGCCATTCAGCGCAGTAGACGATCGGCCCGCGTTCAATCGCGACCCTGCCGCGATTCTCCCGCACGCGAGAATCGGCCATCACTTGCCGCGCCTCTAGCGGGAATTCAATCTCGATGAAGTCGCCGTTCTGCCACACCCTCTCAAGCGAGACGTATCCCGTGCGGTCGGGAGCCGCGCTGACCGCTTTGCCGTTGACCGACACGGTTGGCTGTTTGTCGAGCTTGTGTTGATAGGTGTAGAGCGTCCCCGGCGCCGGCTGGTTGCGCGCCCAACCCGGAATGCGAAGCTTGATCGCGCCACGGACATCCTGTTTCGCCGACACCGTGATCTTCGATTTGCCGCCCCAGGGCATTTCGCTTTCGACCGCGAGCGCGAGGTCTTTACCGGCGACACTGAAAGAAGCCTCGCTCGACAAATACAAGTTCACGTATATGGCGTCTTTCTTGTCTTGCGCGTAGACGAAGCCAGGCATGGCGGCGAGAAAGCGCACGAGGTTCGGCGGACAGCACTCTAGAGATGCGCGCTCCCAGCGCGTGTCGCGCCCGTCGCCCGCGCTCGCCAAGCGGTTGACGTAGAAGAAGCTGGCGCCGGAAGCGGCGACGCCGGACAGCGCATTGTTGTACATGCCGCGTTCCATCACGTCAATGTACTTGCTGTCGCCTGTAGCGAGAAACATCCGGTGGCTGAGAGTGATGAACATCAGCGCGGCGCACGTCTCCGCATAAGCGGAAATGTTCGGCAGTGAGTACGGCTCGCCGAAGCCTTCATTGCCGGTCGAGCCGGCGCCGCCGGTGATGTACATCTTCCGCTCGACGACATCAGTCCACATGCGTTGCGCCGCATTGAAGTAGTCGCGTATACCGGTCAGGACGCCGACATCCGCGAGCGAGACCATCAGCGAGAGGCAGTTCACCGCATGACCCACCGCCTCGCCCTGTTCCAGCACAGGCTTGTAGGATTGGTTGTGCCGGCTACGGTTGACGGAGTTTTCCAAGCCGCGGATGTCCAGGTAGTGCTTCGCAAGGTCGAGATGTTTCTTGTCTCCCGTCGCCCGATAGAGCTGCACGCAGTTGATGGCATCGCGTTCGCCCCCCGAAAACGGCGCGTTGTTAACTCTGAAGTTTTCGTAAAGCGTGTCGGCGGTCTTGATGGCCTGATCCAGCAAGTCCCGTTTGCCTGTCTCGTGATAGTAAGCAGCCGCGACTTCGAAGTTGGAGTTCCCCCGCCAGGCTTGCGACGCCAGCGCGCTAATCTGCCGCTCCACTTGCGCCTCAAGCGCCGGATTCGGATGCGTCTGAAGCGATGTGATCGCGGCTTCGAGCACATTCACGCCGAACTCCCGCTCGGCCTGCTCGAATTTCTGCGCTTCAAATGGAATCGTCACTTCAGCGTTGGTCCGGATCTTTGGCCCCCAGAAACGATCTTTGATCCGTACGCCGGCGCCGCGCTTTGGACGGATCGGGTAGTCGCCAACCGGCGCGTACGACGCCATTCCGATTCTCACGCTGGCTGGTTTAGACGTCTGTCCGTCCACGTGCGCGAAGAGACACGAATATGCCGCAGCGCCGGCCGCAGGCGCCGCTTTCAGAAAACCACGGCGATCTATGTTCTGGCTCATCAGATTAACCCCCGAGATGGTATTTCTAGCTAAGTTCCCCTCAATTGTTCTGGCGCAGGTTGGCCGCTTGTAAGGGCGCATTCAGCTTTGCCAGAAGCTAACGCCGCGCCGCCGCGAATTGCGCCAGCAACTGGTCGAGTTGCGCGTTGTAGCGGCTGATCCATTCAAGCTCAGCCTCTAGCAGGTGGCCGAAGGTCATGGCCGCCCCGCCGCCTGGCTCTGGCTCGATGAGAGCACACGTTTTTCAGGCAAGCGAGCGGGATCAATCATTCGCCCTTCCTTCATCACTGATTTCAGTCTGCGGATGTTGTGTATATCGGCGAGGGGATCGGCCTCCAGAATCAGTATATCCGCCAGTTTACCGACCTCGATGGTTCCATACTCGTCGAGCTCGCGGCATGCGAGAGCGCCGTTCCTGGTGGCGGCGGTAATCGCCTGGGCAGGCGTCATGCCGAGTTCGACCAATCCCTCGATGCCGATGATTGTGCCGATGCCGTGATTCTGATGCTCCGGTTTTAGCTCGCGGTAGAGCTCGGGCGCCGCGCCCCAGTAGTTGTCAGTGCCGACGGTGATAGTACAGCCGGCTTGAATCAGCTTCTGCGCGTTTCGCCGTCGCACTTCGAGACTGACGCCAAGGTCGGCGTCCCGCCTCCGTTCTTCGGCGGAGGTTTTGGCGCGGGAGTCCACCTTCTTTTCAGGATCTTGAAGTTTCTTCAGAGCCTCCTCTTTGGTCTTCAGGTGTTTGCGCCATGCTTCGCCGGTCATCGTGTTCGATAGCATCGAGCAGATCACGTTCCGCTCACGGATCAGCCGGACGAGGTCGTCCGGCGCCTCTCTGGGCGTGAGGATCTCCGGATGTTGAATCAGGTCAATCCCGGCCAGAATCGAGAGCCGCAACCCTTCGATAGTAGTGGAATGAGTTTCGGTCACACGCCCGCGCTTATGCGCCTCCTCCACGATGACCTTCTGCGCCTCCGGCGAGAACCCGATGAGCGTGGGCTGAGAGAAGTGGCCCGTCCCGCCGTATTTGAGAAAGTCCGGCCCCTTATCCAGGTACTTGTTGATGGCGATGCGCAATTCCTCCGGCGACATATCCATCAGGTCTTCACCGCCGCCCTGGGTGATGGCGTCATTCATTTGCTCCTGAAAGAGCGTCAAATCTCTTTCGGGGATCAGGCTGAAACTCACCGAGTAAGGCCCGCCCCATCCAAGGATGTTGCCCGCAGCCAGAATCCGCGCGCCCACCGCTTCGCCGCGCGCGATTGCGTCCCGCGTCTGTACGAGCGGCGTGAGCATACCGTAACTGTCACGAACCGTCGTGACCCCATATTTCAACTGAAGCTGCGCGGCTTCGAGCACTATCTCGTTCTGGCGCGAGTGATATCTGACAAGCGTTTCGTAACGATCCCTGACGCCGCCATAAAGGGAGAGATGAACATTCGTATCAATGAATCCGGGTAGCGCGTAGCCGCCTTTCGCGTCAATTACGGTCGCGCCATCCGGAATCCGAACGGATGCGCGCGGGCCAACCGCGCTGATGCGCGATCCTCTGACTACCACCACCGCGTCAGGTAGCGGCGGCCCACCGTTTCCGTCGATGACTGTGCAGCCGACGATGGCAAGCATGGCGCTCTGGGAACCAGGCGCGCTCGGCGCCACGAGGCTGACGGTCAGCGCAAGTCCAAGTCGCCACAACAATTTTCCTATGGACATCTATCTCCTCCGTGTAGACATTAAAAATTGGCAGAGTGATTATGTCTTGTATTCATTTAGGAATGATTGGACGGGGTTAGCTGGCGAATCCCTCGCAGACTTATGAGCGCGCATCCCCATGGAGAAAGCGCAGGACGTTCTCGACAGTCTGCAATAATCCCACGTCGATCACTTCCTGCGTCATTCCAGCGTTGTGCGGCGTCAAGATGACATTCGGTAGCGTCAGAAGCGGGTCACTTGCCGAAATCGGCTCTTCGTGGAACACGTCGAGCGCCGCCCCCGCCAGACGCCCATCTCGTAACGCGTTAACAAGCGCCTCCCGATCCACTAAGCGGCCCCGCGCCGTGTTCACTAGAAATGCGCTGGGTTTCATCAAGGCGAGACGCTCGCGGTTGATGACTGCTTCGGTCTCGGCGCTTAGCCGCAGATGAAGGCTCACGATATCCGATTCCTCCAGCAGCGTCTCAATGGGCGCGTGACGAGCCCCCACGGCCGCTGCCCGCCCTGCGTCCACTCCCCAGGTCGTCGCCAGCAGATGCGCCCCAAACGGCGCAGCCAGCGCGGCCACGCGGCGACCGATAGCCCCAAGCCCGACTATCCCGAGCGTTTTCCCTTCGAGTTGGACCAGGAGTCCGCGCGGCCACTGGCCACTGCGTACGTCCCTGTCCAGCGATGGGATGCGCCGAGTGACCGCGAGCATAAGAGCCAGCGTGTGCTCAGCGACCGCGTTCGCATTCACCCCTGGCGTGTGCGCAACCGTGATGCCTCGCCTGTTGCACGCGGCCAGATCAACGTTGTCCGTTCCTGTGCCCCAGATCGAGATCATCCGCAGTGAGGGGCAAGCAGTAAGCGCGCTCTCGGAGAATCGCGTGTAGGCTCGCAGATTGACTACGATGTCAGCGTCGCCGATGCGCCGCACTAACTCCGTTTCCTGCTCGGCGCCGGGCTCGGTGTAGACCGTGACGTCGCCGAGCGTGCGCAGGCGCCGCTCTGCCGGCGAGCCGGTCAGAACAACGGGAAAGTCATCGGGTACCACGATCTTCATGCTCATCTGTGTGTCTCCTTTTGAACGACCTGAATCTCTTCAAGGGCGCGCAGGTACTCCCTGATATAGTCGAGCGGTACCGGGCCGTAGATAGCGGAAACAGCGTCGCGTATCTCCCGCGCGGTGCGTTTGCCATCCACGAGGTTCAGCGCTTCGTAGGCATACTCGCTACCCGCGCCCCGCAGCCCCTGAAAATTGAGGAGACGAATCGTGGCGGCGCGCTCGGCGCCATAGTGATCCGTCAAGTAGTCATAGCCGAACGTTACCAGTGGGCCTTTGATGTTTGGGTTACGCCGGAACACGGCGCGGTCTTCGCCCGGCGTTATCGCCAGGCGCGGGACTTCGCCGAGCAACCGCTCCTGATTTACCAGAAACGCCATCGCTTCGGCGCGTAACTGCGCGGGCACGCGGAAGAAACGCTCCATTGAGTCCACTAGCCCGCGTTCGTACCAGAAGTGAAAGCGCGTCAGGTTCGCGGCCTCTTCCGGCGCCAGCTCGGCGCGGCGTTCCACCAACAGAGCCGCGCGCCGCAGACTGCGCGCCTGAAGCACGCGCCAGAGGGCAGGCGCATCCGTTTCTTTGAGAGTAGCCAGAAAGTAGCCGCTGGCCGCGCCGATGAAGCCTGCACGCTTGAGCTTGGTGGGGTCGATGTTGGCGGGCGTGTCGTAGTTCGTATGAATAAAACGGTCGGGCCAGTCGTTGAGGTAGATAGACGGGATCGCAAAGGAGCTATCGGTATAGACCACATGGTCGCTTCCCATAGAGAATTCCGACAGTTCGGCCAGCAGCGCCTCCTTGCCGCCTTCGGGCGCAACGAGAGGGTACGCGGCGCTTGCGCCGCTCGCGTACCGCAGGGACTGTTCGTTTACAAAGGTTCCGAACTCTTCTGCGACATCGTAAATGAACGAAGGCAGACTCGCCGGACCGCGCGTGATATGAAAAATTGCTTTCGTTTCGGGCGAGCCGCCGACCATGTCCAGATGGATCACGGCCCGGATGCGTCGAGGCAGCTCAGGGCGAGCGTTCAATAGCGCGTGCGTCCCTTCGATTTCGGGCGGCCAGATGAAACGAATGGCGCGCGCCGGCCGCGCGATCTTGCCTTCACGAATCAATTTGGCGAGTGTGCGCGCAACCTCCAGAATCGTCATGCTGCCGCTCGCGTTGTCGTTGGCCCCTGGGCGCGGATGGTCCAGGTGACAGCTATAGGCGATCTCCTCGTCGCGTAGGCGCGGGTCAGCGCCTGGGATGATGGCGGTGACGACATCATAAGACCCGTCGTGGCGTCCGGCGCGCACGTTGGCGTGCAAGATGATCTTCTCGGCGCCTGCGAGGCGCGTCTGGAAGGAGCGCGCTTGTTTGAGCGAAAGCATGAAGGCAAAGGTTTTGGTTGGCGCGAAGCTGTCGAGATGCCCCCAGCGTATGAGATTGTCGTTGTCGCCAGACCAGCCGGTGCGCTGGTTCTGCGCATAGCTCAGCATCCCGGCGGCGCCGTAACGCTCAACGGCGAGCGGCGCCACAGCTTCCGGCTGCGCGGCGACGAGCACGATCTTGCCTCGCACATCCTTGCCCGCGTAATCTCGTTCGCTAACGCCTGCGCCGACATCGATCAACTCTGCCGTCACCATCGCGCTTTCGCTGTCCTGCGCCAGCGTTAGCGGCATAGCTTCCCAGCTGGCGATGCGCAGCGCGGGCTTCAATCCTTCCGGCGACTGACTCATTTCCCAAAGTTCGGCAAACTCCGCATCCCAGGCCGGGCGCGCTTTCTGGGCGCCGTAAAAAGTCTTGCCATCGGCGGGAAATTGCAGAATGGCCACTTCCTCCAACCCGTAGGCGCGCGCCTGTTCGGCAATAAACTCTGCAGCCGCGTGAAAGCCGCGCGACGCCCGCATCCTGTGATGGCGTGAGACATATTCCAGATTGCGTTTAGCCGTCTCACCCGAAAGCTCAACGCTCAAAGCCGCGACAACCGGTTCAGACAGCAGCGGCGGCCTGGTTTGCGCCATAGCGACATGGCCAAAGAGAAGGAGGGCGACGAGAAGGTTGGCGATTTTTTTCATGAGGTTTCTCCGCATCGTCACTGAGCAAGTAAAGCCGATCGTCCCCAACAACGCTTTAACCCCGGTAATATAGAAGAATTGCGATAGGGCAAGGGGCAGAAGGAATACCGGCGTCACAGCCGATGTCCCGAAACTCGGGCTTCAGGTTGAATTTTGACGGGGCGCCAGTTGATTCGCCCCGCCGACAGAACGCGACAGCGACCGAATTTGAAGGATGATTTTACGCAATGAAGAACATGATCGCCAAGATATGCATAGCGATCTGGGGCATATACCGATTTTCAGATGTATGAAGATTGTTAGCCACAGAGGTCACAGAGGGCACAGAGGCAGTTCACTACCTCTGTGTTCTCTGTGACCTCTGTGGCTATTCATTGCTCAATCGCCGCTGGCTGAGCGGCTGGAGAGTCGCGGATGACGGGGAGCGTAATTGACGCGGCGCGTCTCCCTCACATGGCCGTCCGTCAACGTTCCCTCGACGATCTCGTAGCCGAGCAGTGCGAAGATCCGACCGCGCAGGAAGAGTGGGCGCGCATTGCCGTACCAGTCCACGCACGAGGCTCGGCGCCCGTCATTCGCCGATCCTTTCGCTTGCGAGGCGAGATCTCCTATTTCTTTCAAGCGCAGCATATCATTGCGCAGGAACAGGACGGACGCCGATCCGTCGATCAGATGCCGGTAGCCGGGACGACCGCTCCCGCTGATCGGGAGGCCGAGCAATCCGGTGTCCGGCTCCTCCGGTTTGTAAAAGAAGCCGTGGCTGCGCAACTCACCCTGCGATGCGCCTTTCCGCGTGTAGCCGCCCACTACGGCGGGCTGCTCTCCGAGCCGCACGCTCGTGAAATGCAAATCATTCTGATCAGCTCCGACGATTACCGCGCCGGAACCCATCGTTTCGATCCGATCCACTCCATGCTGCAGCGAAAGCTCGGCGGGAGCGCCGCCCGCCCATGGCGCCACATACAAGCTCGGCCGCTTCGCATTCTCCCAGGCTTCGGCAGCTGCGTGTAGTTGGCGGCCTGAGCCGTCTCGCCGCCGTCCGAGAAATTCGCCAGCGGCACACGCATCAGCGCCACCTCTCCGGCGGCCACTTCCGCCGACCACATGCCGTCGCCGGCCGCAGCGGAGCGCACCAGCACATTGAGGTGGTTGTCTCCGCTCTCGAGAAAAGAGAACTGATCCACGGGGCTGCCCGACACGCCGAGCGCGCTCGGGGCGGAGCCGTCGAGCGGCATCCGGTATAACATCGAACTCGGGCGGACCTGAGCCTCGGAGAATGACCAGTCCGTGGTCCACACATAGACCGAGTTGGGCGACACATAAAACACGCGCCCCCAAGCCCCCAACACGGCCGTTGCCTCACAGGCGAAGTCGCTTCGCGCAAGGTCGCACACCGTCACCGTATGCAACGCCATCATAGACCGAAAGCTCTGTTTCCGCTCCGGCCTGTAGACATGACTGGCCGAGACGATGCGTTTGAACTCGCTCTCGTCAGCTCCCTTGCGCCATTTGCGAAGCGAGGGAAACGACTTGAACGGATCCTCACTCTCGGGCCACACGTAGAGCGGCGTATAAAAAACGAGCTTGTCGCCGATCAGCCGGCTGGAATAATTGCGGGATGAATAGTAATCGTTCGAGCGCAGGTGATAGGTCGCGCTGTATTCGAGATGGCCCTCGCGATCAATATCGAACAGGCCGATCTCCGTGCCGCCGCGCTCATAGCTGTATCCGATCACGACGACCCTGTCGCCGGAGATCAGCATCTCGTCATACCAGGTGTTATGCGGATCGATATCGGGTCCGAACGCATCGACGGCCGAAACCGGCTTCAGCGCGCCGTCGCCCACGGCGACCGTGAACAGACGCCCGCGCCGCAACACCACCAGATGATCGCCGTGCAGTTTGACGATGCCGCCCTCATCGACCCCGGCGTGTTGAGCGTTCGTGACGGACTCTTCGCCCGCCGCCTGCGCATCCGCGTTCGCCGGCGCGGATTTCGCCGGGGCCGAGGACGTAGCCGCCGCGCCGCCGCCGCTAGCCCCGCGCCTGAGTTCGCGCTTCGATTCTTCAGCGATTTTCCGGAAATAGGCCGTTATCTCCTGATCGGAGCCAAACGCGCGTAGCGTCTTTTTGGGTTGGGCATCGCCACGATTCGCATTCACTGGAGGGGTCTGCATGGCGGCTTCTCGTCCGCATCCGATCATAGCCAAGCGCCGAATGACGTGACAATGACGAATAAAATCAAGATTCTCAATTTCTCCATAAAGTAGATCCCTTCCCTTTGATAGCATCGCCACGCATGGAACGCCACAACCTCCGGAAACTTGCGATCAATGTCACGGGTAAAGTAACAGAATTTATCGAATCGGCCGGCGAGTAGATCCGGCCGATATTTTGCGAAGGACTTCAGGAAATCAGCCAAAGGAACGGCCACTGCGACGCCCCACCATTTTAACGGCTTCGCTGACACGCCATCTCCACTATCGCGGCGACAAACTGTCACGTCTCGCGCCGCCGTCCGAATCGATTGGGCGCCGCTCTTGTCCTACGCCAAAACTCGCTCACCTTTAGTTTCAACAACTTGGGAAATTGGATGTAATGTCGTCGAGCCAGGTTACATGAGACCCGGGCGGGGCATTTTGGCGAAGGGCATGTGGAGCGAGTAGAATTTGTCGAGGATCAATGGACGCCGAAGACAGCTCGCTGCAACGACGGGGCAGAAGTGTTGCTGCTTGCACTGCAGACCTCACGGCGAGACTGACAACCACCCTGCCTTGATGGTGATTGGTCGCTCATTCAACGCTTCACGAACTGCATATTTGGCAAGCAGTCGCGTTGAGTCAAGCGTGGGCAGCGGCGAGTTGGCTGACGTTACGATAA
>WNGB01012166.1_pt1 | contig 11719 bp, 13 predicted proteins | sample 5400681 | NCBI WGS metagenome assembly WNGB01 (sample SAMN13153367, study PRJNA577476) | soil metagenome | isolation source: 115 cm soil or saprolite under grassland replicate 2 | place: USA:California | collected 2016-06-15 | reverse complement strand
CATCGTTAGCCCGCCAATTTGCCTCGGGATGATTCAAAGGGGAGACTAGAAATCTTTGCGTGAATTTCATTTAAGCTTATTGATACCCGGCCGCCTTCAAATAGGCAATAACGTCGTCAATGCTCTGCGCTGCCCTACGAGGAAAGACGCTGATGATGTTATCCTCATCAATGGATTCGCCATCAATCACAATCCACCATTGCCCTTGCACAAAACAAGCGCCAGCGTTGCGGTTAGTAGTAGGATTGTGCATGTAAATCTGAGAACCACCTGTACCTGGACCACAAGTTTTTACAACTTCATGAACTACCTGACCATGTCGCTTGACTGCATGGGCAAGAGTCATGGCCCCTAAAAGAACAATCGCCATCATGACGATGACGATCAGAGGCTTCGTGAACGGATTTTCGCTCCGAGCGATTACACTCTCCATAAAACACCCTCTATTTGGTTTCTTTTTGATGGAATGTTAGCGCAGCTACGCACTCTTAATACATATCAACGCTTTCTCTTGAGCCAACAACAATCTCAAGAAAATCCTGGACATTTTGGGGAAGACCGACAGACTTAAGTAGGATACCAGCAACTTCCATGTCCTCTGCGGTGAACTTTGCTTCACCTTTCAGGAATATACGTCCGATAAGGACTTCGGCACTGATGTCCAGCACGTGATTTTGATCCATGTTGTCGGTCTCCTTTCACAATATATAATTTCTATGCATAGTTTACCACCTTTGCCTGAGGCAGGTTAACGGCTTGCGTTATTAGAATGTGCTTGTTTGGGACGTGGCATCGGCGTATCCTTGGAGTGATTTTATCGCCGGGAACGCGGATGGGATGTGAGCGTTCGGGTTGTCCGCCCGCGGGTATGGGATCGATCTCAGCACACATGAGATTGAAGCCCGCTGCGTTATTTGGACACCCGGCGGAAACTAATCTGGGACCGGCAAGTGATGCCGAGAGCCCGCATCGGTACCTGCAGCTCCAAATCCGAAATCCACGTCCCAAACACAAAAGGAGTCTAGCATGAAAAAAGGACAGAATACAAGAGGCTATCAAAGGTACATGGCGCTCGATATTCACCGCGAGTATATCCTGGTGGGAGCCCAGAATGAGGAACAGGACTGGGTTCTGACGCCGCGGCGGGTGAGTATCGAGAAGTTCCCCGAGTGGGCGAAGAAGAACATTCGCAGCGGAGATATTGTCGTGCTGGAAACGACCACGAACGTGTGGGCCACGTATGACATTGTGGCACCGTTAGCGAGCCGGGTCTTGGTGGCTAATGCCGCCGACGTGGAGGAAATCGCGAAGGCTCGTGTCAAGACAGACAAGGAAGATATAAAGCGGTTGTTGAAGTTGCTGATCGGCGGGATCGTCCCAGAAGTGTGGGTACCGCCGTTGCAAGTGCGGGAATTGCGAGCTTTCATCTCCTATCGTGGACGCTTGGTAAAAACCAGCACAATGATCCGGAATCGCCTGCAAAGCCTATTGCACAAGCACAACCTGAAATTGTCCGCGGAAGGACTACTTGATCAGGTATGGTGGGAAGGGCAGAAAACCATCAGCACACTGGAGAAGATGCAGATCCGCCAGGAATTGGTGCTATTGCAAGAAGTCGAGAAGCTGAAGGTGGCAGTGGACGAAGAACTCGAGCGCCAAAGCACCGGTGCGATCTGGGGCAAACAGGCTTTGCAGCTCATGCAGCTGCCGGGCGTGGGGTTCGTCGTGGCAATGACCGTCCTGTCTGCCATCGGGGACATTTCGCGGTTTGAAAGTGCGAAGCAGCTGGTGGGATATGCAGGGATCGGTGCCGGAGTGCATGACAGTGGCAAGACCCATAAGGAAAAAAAGATCACCAAAAAAGGGCGCAAAGAATTGCGCTGGGCGCTGGTGGAAGCTGCCTGGCGCGCTGTGCGCATGTCCCCATTTTGGAAGGCAGAATTTGAAAAACATCTGAGCCGCCTGCGCAAACCGAACCAAGCGATTGTGGTCATTGCACGGAAACTACTGATCACCATCTGGCATGTCCTGAGCAAGGAAGAAACCGACATTCATGCGAGCGAGGAAGACCTGGCCTACAAGATGCTGTTGCTCTCCTGGAGCCTGAGCGAAGATGTCCGCTTGGGTCTGAATTACAAACAGTTCGCCAAGTATGCATTGATCAAGCTGGGTGTTGAGAACGACATTACACGCTTTGTGCGTAAGAATGTTCCGAGGAGGTTGGCGCCAAGGGAAGAAGTCTTGGCGCGGATGGCCGAACTTGGCTTGACAGTTTAGTTGTCTTTTTGGTTGAAAAACAAGTCATAGTAGAACCCCGACACGAAGGCTCGGATTGAACTTGTCGAAATCAAAGGCTGACGGGGGTGGCGAAGCATTCCCTGAAGAAGAACATAATTGTCTCAGGCAACAAAAAATCTGCCCGAAGCGCAAAGTCTTGATCGGCAGATTTTATTTTGGACCCTGTTCGTACGGACCACAAGAGTTTTATCCCCGCACTTGACAGGTGCAGTAATCGGTACCGGCGGCTGGAGAAGAAAAGACTCGGAAACGGACTGCCGCGAAGCGGCGTGCCAAGGCTCAGAAAAAAAGCCTGAAAAAGCCGCAGATTCCCAGTCGTCCGGTGCACGGTTTGCTAGGCGGCTTCATTGCTTAGCCTGTTGTGTGCATTAGAGCAAAAAAATATCTCTAAAAGAACGAGAATACCTGTAGTAATGCTGAAGACACGGAATAATTCAAATCACAAACTGTCTCAACTGCCCGGGCGTAATGCCTCCTGGTTACAGTGAATCGGCTCAGGATATAATACCTTTCCATTATGTAAATTGAAAGCGACAAAACTCGTTATGAACTCAACAAATGAAGAGCATTCATTTAATTTACAGAAAACTATAGGCGTTCTGGGAATAATATTTCTGTTAGCAGGCTTTTGGCTGTATTTATCAATAATCTTAAAAGGCCCCCAACCATACTACCGGGATTACGACCCGGAAATGGCTTATTTCATGAACTCACTAGCTCCTTTTAAAGGAGCACCTTATTTTTATACAGATCACCCTGGCACCCCAGTTGAAATTATTGGAACGATGCTATTAGGCATTCTCTATGTGTTCTTCACCCACCACGCAAACTTTATAGGTTACCATCTGGAAAATCCTGAATTATTCTTAAATTTGGCACACGGTTTTATTACGCTATTGAGTGTTCTATGTGCTATATATTTTTTTCTAACCGTGCTTAGCACATTGCAAAAACCAAATGTGTACCTTGCTTTGTCACTGGCTCTGTTATTTTATGGTTTGCATCCTTATTCTTTTAAAACATTGACCGTCTGGTCGCATACCTCGTTTAATTTTCCACTTGGTGCTGGGTATTTGATTCTCTTGTTCACGGTTGCTCATGATGCCCAAGGCCAGATCTCCAATCGGCTAGCTGCGGGACTCGGACTCGCATTAGGGGTCATGATCGCAGTAATGATCAATTTCGTGCCCTGGTTGGTGACAACTCTTGTTTTCATTATTCTTTCAAACTATATGAAAAGGATACCGTGGAAAAAAAGCCTAATCACCGGGAGCATTGTCGTGCTTTCCTGTGCCGCAGGTTTCTTGGTATCAATCCTTCCATCTATTCACAGAATGCCGTATTTCTTTGGGTTTATGAACAACCTGTTTACTCATCAATTGCTATATGGCACTGGTCCAGAGGGAATTACATCCATCTCACTTTTATGGAGTAACCTGCATGATATGGTTACAACTGCCCCATTGGTATTTCTTGTGATGCTGGCAAGCCCGTTAATCTCTCTGTTCATCTTTCTGCAGCGCAATAGTCGCATTCCTGAAAATCACAGTATCTGGGCATTGAATTTTTCCTTGCTTCTCCAGTGTGGCATGATCACGCTGGCTGTATTGAAACATCCAGGCGAACATTACCTCCTGTCCCTTACGGCAACGCTTCCTGTATGGTTGCTGGCGATTGTTAAACTTTCAGATTTCAATTGGAGATTCAGCCGACAGTTCGGCAACGCACTAATCATTTTTTCCATAATAAGTATCAGTGCGTTTGCTCTTTTGTCCATTAAAAATCGGCATGCAGAATTGCTAGAAGCTCGAGCCGTTGAGGCAGAGATTAACCGAGTAATAACAGAGCAGGAGATTCGATTAAATAAAAAACCGGGCGAACTACTAATCCTACGGACAAACGAGACCTATTCGTATTGTTCCGCCCTTATATATGGAGATTTTTTCACAGCAGGCGTGTTTGCGACAGAAATTAATGCTTTGTGTCCGTCTCAGGCCTACTTCATTAATCGCTTTGACTGGGTTTTATATCATGGCACTCAAGTGGCAATTCATGATCTCCCTTGGGATATGTTGGTGGCCCGTACCTGGGCACTAGCAGGCAATCCCTCTTGGAAAAAAGAAAAGATATATGAATATCCCAATAATATTTATCTCGTAATAAACGAGAAGTAACTATTAAGTATATGTAATTACCGATATTACATTGTGATTCAGAAATTTACACTTCTTATGATTGCAAAATCGCATCCACTTGTAAGTAAAGTTCTATAACATTCAAGGCTTTGACATAAAGTTTGCCATAAAATCTCATGCTATGTGCCAATTGGGGTATTATGCGGACGAACTCCGGATAAGTACCTTTATGTTACCAAAAACGGACTCTACTTTCATCTACTCCTCTCCAAATTCAACGCCAATAACCTGTATGGGCTGACTGAGCGCGAAGTGAAAACTGACCGCAGATCTCATAACCGCACATCATCGTGAGTGAGACCTGTGGTTTCCCTCCGGTCGGCGGAGTCGGAGACCGCCGTTTCCTTGTCGAAAACCCGAATCATTCCCTGGATGTTGGCCCCCTGCCAACTGATTGAATTTCTACAAATCATCTGTGTTAGACTTTTGCACGATGAAACGTAAATCCACATGACCAGGAGGAAGCCCGATGGGAAAAGTTATCTTTGATATCAGTATGTCCCTGGATGGTTTTATTACCGGCGCAAACCCTTACCCGGAGGCAGGCTGGGGAGGATTGGGTGATGGCGGTGAACGATTACACGATTGGGGATTTAACAGTGCGGACACGCGTAACCGCGAAATCATGGAAGGGTACGCAACCGTGGGTGCGAATATTTTTGGACGAACCGGGTACAACCATTCAATACTCAATTGGGGAGCAGACGGGCCAACCGGCGCAGTCCGCATACCAACGGTCATCGTTTCGCACAGTGTGCCCCGGGACATACCCCAAGGTGGTGTATACAGTTTCGTTGATAACGTGGAAGCCGCGTTTGAAACAGCGAAAAAATTAGCAGGCGATAAGGATGTAGTCATAATGGGCGCAAACGTTGCACAGCAATTCCTCAAACGCGGCCTCATTGACGAAGTCTCGATTCATCTCGTCCCTGTGCTGTTCGGCAGCGGCACACGCTTGTTCGAGGGCCTGGAGGGCGAGCACATTTCGCTTGAAATTATCGAAGTGATTCAGACTGCCGAGGCGATCCACATGCGATTCCGCGTCGTGAAATGATTTAATTCAACCCACGAGCTGAAGCGAAAGTCCTAGAGGAAAAAATATGAGAAAAATAATTGTTGAAGTTGAAGTGTCGGTCGATGGAGCCATGGGTGGAGAGAATGAGGATTTTTGGAAGCAGGTCTTCCCTTTCCATAGCCCGGATGTCGTGGCGTATCTCAACGATCTCTTGTTCACACCGGATGCGCTACTGATGGGTCGGAAAACCTATGAGTTCTTTGCGAAGGTTTGGCCAACTCGTGAGGGAAAGGATGCAGACAGGATAAATAACATGCCGAAGTATGTTGCGTCAAGGACATTGAAAGAACCGCTCACGTGGAACGCAACTCTTATTAAGGGGGATGTTGTTGAAGCGCTAAAGAAATTAAAGCAAGAGCCGGGCAAGGACTTATTACAGTACGGCGTAGGAGAGCTGACACACACGATGCTTCAGCATGGCCTTGTAGATGAGCTCCGCATTCTTGTATATCCGTTTACCTTTGGGGAGGGGCCGCGCATATTTGAGCATATGGGCATTAATACTCTGAAGCTCTTAGACACGAAGACGTTCAGTTCGGGTGCTATCGCCCACCGTTACCAACCGCAAGAGCCTGCGTGAGAGCGGTATGGTCATCAAGCCGCAGGCCCCACACATGCGATTCCGCGTCGTGAAGTGACAGCCGCTGAAGCGCAGGAAAGGCCCGTGTCTCTCAGTACGTTAAGCGAATTTGACCAGAGTAAGGAGAACCAACAGATGACAACCAATCATCCCAAACGGCAGGTCCCGAAACCAGACAGATCGGTGATAGGGTGGCTGCTTGATTCTGACCCGTCGATCCGCTGGCAGGTGATGCGGGATCTGACCGGTGCGCCCGCGGACGAGATCGCGGCCGAGCGTGCGAAGGTGGCGACAGAAGGCTGGGGCGCACGCTTGCTTGCCCTACAGGGGGCCGATGGGTCGTGGGCTGGCACAGCGTGGAACCAGGGGTGGGACTCCACGATGCACGTCCTGTCATTGCTTCGTGAATTCGGTCTTGATCCCGCGAGCGACGAGGCGCGTCGTGCGGTGGGACTCGTTCGCGACCGGGTGCGGTGGATGGGATGGGACTGGGATGGCACATGGCGGGGAAAGGATTTTATCGGCAATCCTTTCTTCGCAGGCGAAGTCGAGCCATGCATCAACGGACAGGTCGGGGCGAGCGCTGCATACTTCGGCCAAAACACGCACAGCGAGCGGATCCTGGGTCTCTTGCTCAACGAGCAGATGGAAGACGGCGGGTGGAACTGTGAGCAGGAGAACGGATCGAAGCGCGGCTCGTTCAACACCACGATCTGTGTGCTGGAAGCCTTGCTCGAATACGAACTGGCTGGTGTGACGAGGACTGAGGTGAGGATGGCTCGCCTGCGTGGGCAGGAATACCTCCTCGAGCGCCGACTCTTCCACCGGCTGTCGACCGGCGAGGTGATCGAGCGAGATCGCGAAGGCAGCACCGCGTTTACCCGCTTCGCCTTCCCAACCTGGTGGCACTACGACGTGCTGCGGGGACTCGAGTACCTTCGCCGCGCTGGCGTCGCGCCCGACGAGCGCGTGGCCGAGGCAATCGACCTGGTCGTGTCCAAGCGCGACGCTGAAGGCCGGTGGCCACTCGAAGTCCGGTATCCCGGGAATATGCCGATCGAGATGGACGAGAGCGAGGGACAGCCGAGCCGCTGGAATACGCTGCGTGCTTTACGAGTGCTGGACTGGTATTCCGCACGCAACTAGCGCCGAGTTCGCCTGCAAGGCCATGCTCAGCTCAGCAGCGTGGTTCCTTCCAGTTATATAACCGCTTCGCAATCGCGTCGTAACCGTTTCGAGCAGTCTGTATTCGTCCTGTAGTGATCCTATATTGATCTTGTACTATATAGATGTTTTTTCAACGAAGTGAGACTGTTGAAAAGCTCCCCCTGCCAGATTCTTCCTGGGCCCCCCGTTCGATGAACAATATAACTTGAAACGCGGCCAAAGAACTTTACAGTCCCTTTACCGCTTGTTCGGCGAAGGGCTTAGACCAGGCCGGAAGGCGGACTGCAGGTCTCCCGGCATTGTGACTTGATATTGGGCTGAGGAGACCTGTCGCTCTGGAGCTCGATGCGGTCACAGACCCTCATCGATCTTCTTCCAGTGCCTGCTCCTCACGGAGGATGCGGGCGCGCAGCAGCAGGGCATTGGCGACGCCGAACACAGCAGAGGTGAGGAAGGCAGAGTGTAGCAGCGGCGCGGCTAGGATTTCCAGTTCAACACCCAGATAGTTTGGATGCCGCATATACCGGTAGATGCCGTGCTGTACCGGTGCTTCTCCAGGCACGCTCATTACCCGCGTCGACCAACGCCAGCCCAATGTGCGGATGGCGGTAAGGCGCAGCGCCTGACCGGCTGCAAACAAACTGAGGGCCAGGGCCGCCAGCCGGGGGTGGAATTTGCGCCTACCGGCGAAGACTTCCAGCAGCATAGCGGCGAACCAGGCGGCATGCAAGGTTACGATCCAGCGATAGGTCTCGGGTGTGTGCTCGCGCCCGCCGCGTTGGCGTATCCGCCGCTCGTTACGCCGACTCAGGCGCAGCTCGAACAGGCGCTGCAGGCCCAAGGCAGCGACGAAGCCCAGGAACAGAAGGCGCGTGACTACCACTGCAACAGTACCAACTCGGCGCAGAACGCCGGGCCCATCGCCATCAATACCCCATACTCGCCCGGTTTCGGCTGTAAGCGTTTCATAGTCTTATCCAGGATCAGCAGCACCGAGGCCGACGAGATATTACCCGCCTCGGCCAGGCTCTCCCAACTCAGCGTTAGGGCTTCGTCGGCCAGGCCCAGCCCGTCTTCCAGCGCCTGGATCACCTTGGGTCCGCCCGGATGCACCAGCCAGTGGTCGATATCGGCGATGGTCAAGTCGTGCCTGCCCAGAAAGGCTTCCATGATGGGCCGTACCTCTGACTGTGCCAGACTGGCAATGTCGGCGCTGAGCAGCACTTTAAAGCCACTGTTCGTCACATCCCAACCCATGATGTGCTCCGTCTCCGGGAAGAATTGTGACTGCGAATCGATCACCCGAGGCATGCCTGGCTGTGCTCGCTGCGCTCGGGGGTGGTCATCGCCCACCATCAGCACCGCCGCGGCGCCATCACCGAAAAGCCCACTGGCGACCAGGTTCGCCATCGACAGGTCATCGCGTTGGATAGTCAGGCTGCACAGTTCAACGGCGAACACGATCACAGCCTCATCGGGGTGCCCCTGTAAGTAGTCCGCGGTACGAGCGATGCCTGCCGCGCCTCCTACACAGCCCAGCCCGAACAGCGGCAGGCGTTTCATGACCCGGGAAAATGGGATGCGATTCATTAGCCGCGCGTCCAGGGCCGGCACGGCGATCCCCGTGGTGGAGATGGTGGTCAACTGGTTGATCTCCTGGGGGCTCATTTGCACCTGGTCCAGCAGGGCGCAAATCGTTTGCTCACCCAACTCCAGCGCTGTTTCGATATAGGCATTATTCCGTTCCTCAAACGTCGTCGGTTTTTTGTAGCGTTCAAGGGGCCAGGCCAGGTAGCGGCCGTCTATTTTTACGTTGGTGTAAAACTGCTCCAGGGGTTTCACGATGGAAGCTCGCTTCAACTTCCACTCCTCTTGTGCGGCGGTGAGCAACGTGTTTTGTGAGTAGTAATGTTCCGGAAAACCGGTTTTTGTAGAAACGATTACTGACATTCAGATCTCTTTCTAGCATTCTCCAGAGTAGATATGGGGTGCAAGTAGGCGGCTTGTAATCTCCCTCAAAAAATGGTCACGCATGATTTCTTCCATGCTAGCGGCCTGCTTTGTTGCTTAGCAGGTAATGAGTTATCTCTCCTGAGGATGACCCCATGATGCCACAGGCTCTTTACAGAAATATACGATGGAAGAGAGGGATTGGATCTATGCTCCCATGCCAACTCCAAAATCATATTCTCAATTCTTTGTATGACAGGTCCTACTTCCAAACCTGAATCGTAGGCGTACTTGGCTTCCATTTCGCTTGAAATGATCGAAGTGATCCAGACTGCCGAGGCGATCCACATGCGATTCCACCTCGTGAAGTGACCATGGTGATCGCACCGCGCGGAGCCTGCGCCCAGAGTGCTATGTTTTTGGGTTTAGTGCTAGATTGTAAGAGGTGACAGTCACTTTGGAAGTGACTGTCACCTAAAAACTGACTGCAGGTTTTATCTCCCCACATCATACTGAGGGAGACCTGCGGTCATGTCTCGGCGGGGTCGACCCACCTTCGCTACGCTCACCTCGATTTGCTTGGCAAATCGTGCGGACGGAATAGCAGCTGCAATCCATCCCGGTTGATTGCCAGTCACCTGTCGGAGGACATAATCAATGGATACTGTTGCTGCCAAACCAACCAAACCAGGGAAGCTCGTTAGGCTGCTGTAGACACTGGTGCGACTGATGAATAGGATCGATATCGAAATGTTGCAAAAAGTATGCTCAGTGTCAGTAAGCTCAATCCCACAACCCCCGCCCAGGAGTTTATCAAATAAGCCACCATGCTCGTTTCAAACTGCCCGGCTTGCCAGTAATACTGGTAGATCCCACCTGTAATAAGCAGCGACAAAAGGAAGAACACGAGCGCAGCGATAATCCATTTCGTTTGCTGGCGTTCCGTTGGTGAAAAGATTCGCCGATAACGGAAAATTGTAACGATAATGATTCCAAGAACGGACATATAACTTAGTACTGTTGCTATCGTCGAGATACCCTGAACAGAATTTGACCATGAAACTACACCCAGATCCAGCAGACCGGACAATACTGAGTTTGGGAGTATTAAAAGAATAAGCATCCATGACCAGCGCGGTGCAAATTTTCCGTTCGGAAAAAGGAGAACCCAGGCAAATATAAAAGGTACGGTAAGGACGCTTAAAATGACAACAAATGGCTCGGTGATGCCTGAAAGGATGGCGGTAGCAAAGGTGGCGAGCATCACAGCGGTAAGAATAGCCATCCCGTTGTCAAATCTGAGCCAGCAGAGAAGCAAAGCAGATATGCTACACAGGATGAGCGGCAGGAGAACAGTGAGAAGACTCAGCGTGGTGCTGGTCTCCACCGACAAGCCGGACATCACGCCCGCATAAACCGTAAAATTCTCGGGCTTTCTATCGAACGTCACCTGGCGTGCCGGTTCATTCCCTCTCTGGACCTGCAACGTCACCGGAGTTCCAATCTCCCCCAGGCTATCCGCCTCCGGATTCAGGAGCGTATCCCCAACGGCAATTCCCTTTTGTATCGCTTCAGAAGATACGTTACCAACAACACCCGTCCCATCTGTCTGTGGCGTGTAATAAACATCCTGTACTACCCCTCGATGTTGAAGATTATTCCAATATTCTGGTAGGAAAGCTATGTTGATTCCGATGCTGGTGAGAACAAGTCCGATCCCAAGAATACGGCCGAGCACCATACCATTTGATTTTTGCATACCGATAGCGGAGTTTTGCATATGGACCTCATTTCTTTCTTATCACTAAAATAGACCCTATTTCTACAATAATAAGAACCCCAATCTTCTCAAAGAGATACATCTTACATGCGGGATTGGTTGGTCGGGGAGAGGGAGAGTGGTCCGACAAGGACATTACGCTTTGGCCCTCTCTATATTCAGCGCCAGCAGCGTCTCCACAATCTCTTCATCGCTCAGCTCAGATTTCCACCCAAGAGTACACTTAATTTATTTGATTGGCTCCGCCAACTCTAAAATAATTCCCTTAAAGAATTTGACAGATATGGTATGCAATCTCTATAGTAGCTTTACCGCCTATCTCACGCATGTTCTACATGCGTAACTTTACTTTTGAACAGGATTTGCAGGCTGATCTTCTAATAAAAAGTAAAGTAAATTATCCACACTGCCGCTGGGCGCAGCACGCCGCGCAGCGGCACAACGCTGACGGCGACTTGGATATAGCATCCAGGTCGAGCAATAAAGAGGACCTCCTTGAAATGCATATTGAGCCTTCTTTTTTCAGAACGAGCCTGTTTGAACTTCTCCCGCGCGTTCATAATTAGCGATGATGACTCCTTTTGGCGAAACCTTGCTGTCTGTTAGTTTGAAAGCCGCTGGAATCGTACCTTCAACAAAGAGACGTTTGCCGGTGCCGAGCGTGATTGGAAATA
>WNGB01012164.1_pt1 | contig 11720 bp, 17 predicted proteins | sample 5400681 | NCBI WGS metagenome assembly WNGB01 (sample SAMN13153367, study PRJNA577476) | soil metagenome | isolation source: 115 cm soil or saprolite under grassland replicate 2 | place: USA:California | collected 2016-06-15 | reverse complement strand
TCTGTTGGCTGCGAAGGAAACACCCGCAGGCGAACTGGCGCTGGCTGCGACGCCGCTACCTCCCCGGCTGGCGGCCGACCGGCACCCGGCTCGCGCTCTACGACCCAAGGAGCGTGCGGATCATCCGCTACCGCTACCGTGGCGAGCGGATCGCGACGCCGTGGCAAACGAGCGAGACCGCCGCATGAATACCGGCATGCCCGCGGAGAGCCGGATGCGCGGCAACGCGCACGTCCGGTTCGGAGGGCGGCCCAGGGAAACGGAGCGGCCAAAAGGCCACCACCGCGCCCTGGGCCGACCCACCTGACACAGCGCGTCGCCCGCTCTCGTGACCTCGTCGCCGAAGGCCACTCGCCCTCGGTCGTGGCGCGCGTCGCGCAGGTCAGCCGCCAGGCCCTCTACCGCGTGCCGCGGCCGAGGAGCGTGCCGCAGCGACGGCCGCCAGCCGATCCGGTCGAGCCGCGATCATCGAGGAGGCGCTCGCCAACCAGACCGACGGCTACCGGATGGTGACCGCTTTCGTGCGGCGGAAGCTCGGCCGGCCGGTCAACCGCAAGCGGGTGCTGCGGGTGATGCGGGAGCGCAAGCTGATCCAGCGGCGCCGGCCGCTGGAGCGGCGCAAGCGGCCGGGCTTCTTTCGGGTCGAGCGGCCGCGGCAACTTTGGCAGCTCGACATGTCGAGTGTCTGGGTCGCCGAGCACGGCTGGTGCTACCTGAACGCGATCATCGACTGCTGCACCCGCGAGATCGTCGCCTGGCAGCTCAGCCTGCGCTGCCGCGCTGACGAAGCGATCGCCGTCGTCGAACAGGCGGCCGCGGTGCACGGCATCGAACCGGGCGAGCTCGTGCTCGGCTCGGATAACGGCTCGGCCTTCACCGCGCGCCGCTTCCGCGGCCGGCTCGCCGAGCTCGGCATCAAGCATCGTCGCGGCGGCTACCGCGACCCCGAGAGCCAGGCCTTCATCGAGAGCTGGTTCGGGAAACTGAAAGAGAGGGAGGTGTGGTTGAACGAGTACGAGACCCTCGACGACGCTAGACGCGGCATCGGCGGCTACGTCGACCGCTACCACCACCGGCCGCACTCGCGGCTCGGATACAAGACGCCCTACGAGGTCAAGCAGACCTGGGAAGATCTACAAAACATCGCGGCCTAGCCTGTCAACGCCGGCGGGGAGCAGGTCACCACCATGAACCTGTGCCCAATCATCGTGCGGTGCCCGGAGACCGGCCGGGCGGGGATCCCTGGGCGGGAATCCGCAGGGACGGGCCAGCGGAGAGGTTCCAGCTTGACAGGTGTCGGGCGGGAGTGAGAACGTGTCGGTGTCGAAGCCCGGTGACCGAAAGGTCGGCGGGCTTCGGCGTTTCTGGTCGGAAGCTATACGCGGATGCCGAGCTTGCGCAGCTCGACGATCGCAGCTCTACGCCAGCGGATCGTGTCGGGCGAGAACGGCAACGTGAAGGGCATCCCGTTTGCTTTTCGGAGCGGCTTGCCGTCGCGCAGGACGCGGTAGTGCCCCGGCGTCGACTCGACCGTAAGGCCGGTGGCTTCGAGCCGGCGAATGAACTCGCGCACGTCTTTTCTCATCCGTTCTCGTCGCGCTTCGGCGTGGACGGGATCAAACGGAAGACCGCGTGTCTCGACACTTCGGCCGCAACGGCCTCGTCCGATGAGTTCGGTCTAGCGTCGAAGTAGGGACGCGTGACGCGGATCTCGGCTATGTATTTGCGTAGTACCGGGATCGCCTCCTCGCCTGCGACCTCCTCAACCTTGTATGTCTCCGAGTGGCGACCGCGGCTGAGCGTGACCTCCCCGCGCGCGCGGGTGTTGAGCACCCAGTTCGCGGGTCCGTAGCCGGCGACCAACCAGCGGCGGCCGCCCACCTCGATCACGTCCACCGGGGTCGAGTGCGGCCGTCCCGTCTTTCGCCCTGGCACCGTGAGAATCTGGCGGTATTGCGCTCCCAACCCGAGCTTCGTCAGAGTGCGGAACCACCGGTTGATCAGTCGGGTTCCAAGGTGCCGTCGGTAGGTCTTGGCCATGCTTCGACGAGGGTGGACGAATGCAGCTGCCGGCGCAAGCTTCGTTAGCACCGCAGGATCGGCGCGCGACCGTCATCGGCGCTGCGCGTGACGTCTGAGGACTACTGACTCGAGCAGTCGGCGGTCGCTGCGCCGCGTTGTTGTCTGAGTCACCTCGGCGATTGCTGGGATGCATCAACAACGTGCATGAAGTCGATCACGCGCAACAGCCGCAGGATCGGTCGCAGGGGCTGCGGGACGAGTTGTTGTCGCTCGTCGTGATGGATCTCCGGTGATGTCAGACGCTTGCGGCGGCCGCGTGTGATCACCTCGCAGCCTCCGGCCGCGAGAACGTTTCGAACCCAATCGGACTCGGCGCCGTAGGTCAGCGCGATCAAATAGCCGTCGGCCGTGCGGAACAGGTTGACCGGCGTCTCATATCGGCGTTTGGACTTGCGCCCTGTGTGGATCACGACGCCGAAGCCTGGCAGCCAACGCGCCAGCGGCCGGGTCAGGTGATTGGTGACGCGGCGGTTGAAGTGCGCGATTCGTCGGCCGAGGAGCGGGCTCATCTGGTCATTGGGGCGACCCAGAAGTCTGATCGCGCTGTCCTCTCGTCGTCGCTGATGGACGCGATCCAGTGACGAGGATCAACCGACGATGTATCGCTCTCGGAGCGTCGCGCGTGTTTTCGACGGCAGTGCTGCGTCGCGGAGGAGCTCTTCGATCGTAATGGCGGCGAACGTGGCTCGGTCTGTGAGGAGATCGGCGTAGCGGGTGCAGATGTCGGCGAAATCCGTGTTGCCGGCGGGGTAGGCGACGACGTAGCGGCCCCAGCTCCATTGGCCGCTCTTGTGTTGGAGCATCGAGAGGAGCAGTAGGTGCTCGAGCGAGGTTACGAGGAGGTCGGTTCTGTCGGCGGCGTCGATCGCGCCGCGGTGGAAGATGCCTGACCGTCGGGCGATCTTGCGTTGGAGCGGCCGCCCGGCGGGTTTTGCGATCGCCGGCTTGGCGCGGTCGTGGTATTCGACGTCGAGCGCGACGATTCCGCGCGTGCCGTCGTGGAGGTCGAGCACGAAGGCCGCGTCGAAGGAGCGGAGGCTGCCGAGGTAGGTCGGATCGAAACGTCCGGGCGAGTGTGCGAAGCGGATCTCGCAGACGCTGCCGGGCGCGTCGGGCCACCACTTGTGCATGGCGCGGTCGGCGAGCGAGACGTTGGCGGCAAGGTCGCCGAAGAGGTTGAAGGCGAGTGTCGGCGACCAGAGCAGGTCGGCCCAGAGGCGCTGGTGGTCGAAGCGCTGGTGCGGCTCGGGATTCGACGCTCGCGTCCGTGCCGCCGCGAGCGCGCCCGCCGTCACGAAGTTCGCGCCGGTCTCCTGCGCGTACGCGAGCGGGAGACGGCTGCCGACTGGGCGGGTCGGGGTTCCCTTGCGCGGGACGATTGGCTGCGATCCGATCGGGTGCCCGTGCGCTTCGCGCCAGCGGGCCTGGTGGAGGCGGAGCCGCCGGCGGAAGGCGGTCATCTGGGGACGGCCGTGCACCCGGTCGTCGGGCTCCCAGCAGTGCGCGGCCTGCAGCTCCTGGCGCGAGGGCTCAGCCATGCGTTCGCAGGAAGTCGAGGACGCGCCGTGTGAGCAGCGCCGTTGCGTTGGGGTCGTAGGAGGGCAGGCTCGAGTCCGCGAAGTAGTGCTGGTCGCCGGGATAGAGGAACAGTTCGGCGTCGTCTGTGGAGTCGACGAGCTGGCGAGCGGCGTCGATGTCGCCCTCGCCGACGAACACCGGGTCGTTGTCCATGCCGTGGATCTGCACCGGCACGCCCGCCGGCCAGGCGCCGAAGAAGTCGGTCGGCACACACGCGTAGAAGAGGAGCGCGCCGCGCGCGCCCGGGCGGGTCTGCGCGAGCTTCTGCGCCGGTAGAACGCCGAGCGAGAAGCCGCCGTAGACGAGCTCATTCGGTAGCGCCTGCGCGGCACGCTCGCCGCGGGTCAGGATCTCGTCGGGGAAGCCCAGCTCCTGGGCGTATGCCATTCCGTCCTCGATCGTCGCGAACGTTCGGCCGTCGAACAGATCCGGCGTGTGGACGGTGTGGCCGGCCGCCCGCAGCTCGTCCACGAAGGCGTGGAAGCCCGCGGTCTGACCCTGCGCGTGGTGGAACAGCAGCACCTCGGCCATCTCGCCTCCTTGTGGGATCAGGAATAATCGACAATAATGGATCGATCCGCCTATGTCGATCGATGACCCGATTCCCGACTGCGAGCTCAGCGAGCGGCTGGTCATCACCGCGCCGGCGCAGCTGCGGGCGATCGCCGACCCTCTGCGCGGCACGATCCTCGATCTCCTGCTCGAACGGGCCGCGACCGTGGCGGAACTCGCGGCCGCCGTCAACCGGCCGAAGAGCACCGTCGCCCACCACGTGAACGTCCTCGTCGACGCAGGGCTGCTCTGCGTCGTGCGCACGCGGCGGGTGCGGGCGATCGACGAGCGCTACTACGGCCGCACGGCGCGCCTGTTCCAGGTCGGCGTCGTCGAGCGTCCCGGCGAGGACCCGACAACGGTGCACGCGAGCGCGCTCTCTGTCGCCGCCGCCGAAGCAGGCCCGGCGCACGCGGCGGACGAGCTGCGCTCGATCCTGCGCCACGCGCGCGTTCCCGAGGAGCGGGCCGAGGAGCTCTGGCAGCGGATCCTCGCGATCGTGCAGGAGTTCTCCAGGCTGCCGCGCGGCGGCGGGACCGTCTTCGGCCTCGCGGCCGCGCTCTACCCGACCGACTACCCGGCGCTGCCCGATCCGGAGCTGGCTGATGGCTGAAGCACGACTCGAAGACAACGGCTCCTCGCGCCCGCTGGCGAGGGCTGGTTCGTCGTCAACCTACGCGACGCGCAGTGGCTGACCTCCGAGGAAGGCGAGAAGCAGCCGACCGGCGCCGAGTGCCCGTTCGAGAGCGGGAAGGCGGAGTTCCCGCAACTCGGCTTCCGGATCCACGTCCTCGCGCCGGGCGAATCGAACGGGCTCTACCACGGCGAGAACAAGCAGGAGGACTTCCTCGTCCTTCACGGCGAATGCCGGCTCCTCGTCGAGGGCGAAGAGCGGCGACTGCGCGCATGGGACTTCGTCCACTGCCCGCCATGGACGGAGCACATCTTCGTCGGTGCCGGCGACAGACCGTGCGCGATTCTCATGGCAGGCGCGCGCGGCGACGACTGGAAGGTTCGCTACCCGCTGTCCGAACTTGCCGCAGGACACGGCGCGAGCGCGACGGAGGAGACGTCCGATCCCGATCAGGCCTACGCCGAGTTCGAGCCGTCGCGGCGCGGCCGGCCGTCGTATTGGAACCAACTGCCCTGGGCGTAGACGAAGCCTCGTAACGGGGCTCGAAGCGTTGACCGGTCCCTTGCGCCGGGCCAGCGGTTCACGTCACGTTCTCGCGAGGCCAGCGTTGTCGGTCCGCGACCAGTCAGCTTGCTTGGTCCCATTCGTCCTCCCCGTGCGACCAAGGCACCGCTGTTTCGCGCCTGAACACGAGGTCGTCTGCATCGTTGCCGGGCCAGACGCCGATCTTGTTGCTGTCTGGGTAGACCGAGACCGCTGGCACACGGGAGCTGGAGAACATCAGCGTTCTGGCGGGCGCTTCGCTGCGGTTCATGATCTTGTGCGCGCCGGTGGGGCCGGGCGGGAAGCAGATGAGGTCGCCTCGAGTCAAGGTGTGTTCGCCGTCGGTGTCGCGGAGGATGATGCTGCCCTCGAGCACGAGCAGCCATTCCTCGTTGTATTCGTAGTGATACGGGGACTGCGCCTGGCCCGGTGAGAGGTCGTAGATGTACATCGCGGTCTCAGCAGACTCGAGTGCACGAGCGACGTCGATCCTGCCTTCGGTGTTCTCGGTGGTGAAGAGGTTGATCGGCATCCCGCTACGAGTCCTCCGCGGCAGGCAGCTCCTGTGCGATCTCCCAGCTGTGGCCGTCGGGGTCGGTGAAGGTCGCGGTGCGCATGCCCCAGACGCGGTCGACCGGGCCGGTGAGGAGGGTGACGCCGCGCTGCTCGAGGAGCGCACAGACGGCGTCGACGTCGTCGACCCAGATGCTGAGCTGGAACCGGGCTCCTGCCTCGCGGTTGGCTACCGGCGCCGGCTCGACCTGCTCTCGGGCGGCGGCGGCGTGCAGGAGGTTGACGAAGAGGTGGTCGAACTGCACGCAGACGGAGGTCGCGTCCTCGAAGACGACGTCCACGTCGAAGACGTCGCGGTAGAAGGTCTTCGCTGTTTGCAGATCGTGGACGAAGAGACTGATCGCGCTGACTTTCTTGAGGGATTGCGCGGCCGCCTCCGCGGGCTCAACCGGCGCCGCGTGCTCATCGAATTGCGGCAGGTCGTCGGTGATCTCAAACCAGGGGGCCTTCGAGCCGACGAAGATGTGCTTGGTCGGTCGCAGCGTCGGCGGGTCGACGAGCGTGCCGAGCGCGACGTGCACGTAGGCGCCTTCGCGCACGACCGAGAAGAGCAGCGACCCACAGGCCTCGCAGTGGCTGTCGTTGAGGCTGTCGTCGCCAACGATCAGGAGCGCGTCGCGGCCGTCCGTGATCTCGAGCTTCTCCCGCTCAATGCCAGCGAACGGCTTGAAGGCCGAACCGGTCGTCGCGCGGCAGTTCGAGCAGTGGCAGTTGGAGGCATACACGAACGCGTCCTCGACCCGGTACCGGACGGCACCGCAGTAGCACTTGCCGACGAGCACGCGCGTGTCCGCGTCCCTCTCCCCAGACGTCTCCGTGAGCATGCGCCCTCCTTTCGCTGTGACCACTACCTCACGAGACCGCTCTGAGGCCGAAAACTCATCGGCCGCTGACCAACCGACGGGTCGGCGGCTCGGACACAGACCTCACACGCCGACGCGGGCTGGGCAAGATCACGCCGGCGGCAAAGCCGCGCGCGGCCGTGATCCGGATCCCGCGCCGACAGTGTCAGGGGAGAATGAGCGGGGAGACGCTCTCGCGCCGCGACGGGGACGCTGCTGTTTCTCGTTGTTGCGCCGGGCTGGCGTTGGTGACAGCGTGGTGACCGCGGCTTGCGCGGGCGTCGGCGATTCACCAAGATGTCCTTGTGCGTCGACTGCCGGCCGATTGCTGTACTCCGGTCGCGAGCTCGTCGCTCGGCGAGGCGGAGGCTGGTGAGCTGGAGCGGCTGCTGCGCGCGCTCGCGGACCGGCAGCGGCTGCGGATCCTGAACATGCTCGTGCGCGCAGGCGGTGCGCCGCTCTGCGTGTGCGAGTTCACGGCGGAGTTCGATCTGCCGCAGCAGAACGTCAGCTATCACCTGAAGCAGCTGGTCGACGCGGGCGTGATCGCGCGCGAGCGGCGCGGCCGCTACTCGTACTACGCGCTGGTCGACGGTGTCCTCAACCAGATCGCAGCCCTGGTCGCGCTCCCTGCAACGCAGGCGGCGGCGTGAGCCGCGACCTCGTCCGTGCGCTGACCGCGGAGGCGATCGGCACCTTCGCGCTCGTCTTTGCCGGTGCGGGTGCGGTGATGGTGGACGGAAAGACGCACGCGCTGGGTCACGTCGGCGTCGCGATCACCTTTGGGCTGGTGATCATGGCGATGGTCTACGCGGTCGGGCACATCTCGGGCGCGCACTTCAACGCCGCGGTTACGTTTGCGTTCGCGCTCACCCGCCACTTCCCTTGGTCGCTCGCTGCCGGTTATTGGTTGGCGCAGTCCGTCGGCGCGGTCACCGCGGCCGCGCTGCTGCGCGGCTCGCTCGGCGACATCGCGCACGTCGGCTCGACGTTGCCGTCGGGTTCGCAGGGGCAGTCGTTTCTCTGGGAGTTGGTGATGACGTTCTTCTTGATGTTCGTGATCCTGGCCGTTGCGACCGACACGCGCGCGGTCGGGGAGGCGGCGGCGATCGCGATCGGCGGCACGATCGGACTGGATGCGATGTTCGGCGGTCCGATCTCGGGCGCCTCGATGAACCCGATGCGCTCGCTCGGTCCGGCGCTCGTCTCCGGCGACCTGCACGCGCTCTGGCTGTACATCGTTGCGCCGCTGATTGGCGCCGCGCTTGGCGGGCTGGCCTACCAGTTCGTGCGCGGCGAGCAGCCGCGCCCGGCCGAGTTCGTCGACCAGCCCGTTGCGCCAACGGAGGAAGCGGCGTGAGCAAAGTGTTGTTCGTTTGCGTCGGCAACCAGGGCCGCTCGGTGATGGCGGAGCGGCTGTTCCGGCGCGCCGCCGCTGGCCGCCACCAGGCGCGTTCGGCCGGATCGAACCCCGGTACCTCTGTTCACCCGCAGGTGCTGGAGGCGCTGGCGGAGATCGGCCTCGACGCCGGCGACCACACGCCACACAAGCTCGCGGACGAGGACATCGAGTGGGCCGACGTCATCGTCGCAACTTGCGACGACGCCTGCCCGGTGATCCCCGGCAAGCGCTACGTCAGCTGGCAGCTGCCCGACCCGAAGAATGAGCCGCTCGAGCGCGTGCGCGCGATTCGCGACGACATCTCGCAGCGCGTGGCTCAACTCGTCGACGAACTCGATCAGCAAGATGTCGCGGCTTAGGGGGTTGCGGTGAAGTACGTGCTCTTCGTCTGCACGCACAACGCCGGCCGCTTGCAGATCGCGCAGGCCTTCTTCGAGCGCGACGCGCCCAGCGACATTCGTGCCGAGTCCGCTGGCGAGGAACCCGCTGCTGCGATCTGGCCGAACGTTGTCGAGGCGATGCGCGAGGTCGGGATCGACATCAGCGATCGCCGCCCGAAGAAGCTTGACCTCGAGATGCAGCTGCACGCCGACTGGGCGATCACGCTGCATTGCCAGGCGAGCTGTCCGTTCGTTCCCTCGCAGGTCGAGGACTGGGACGTCGATGATCTCGCCGGACGGCCGCTCGAGCGTGTGCGCGAGATCCGCGACGAGGTCGAGCAGCGCGTCCGCGACTTCATCGAGACGCGACTCGGCGACGTCCGCAGGGACGAGACGGCGCACCGGCTGCGCCTGCAGAGGCTGATCCCTTCGCTCGTCGACGAGTTTGGCGGCGAGAAGCCTGCGGAGGAGATCCGCGCCTGCGCGGATGCCGTTCTCGCGGAGTTCGCGGACGTGCCAGTGCGTAGTTTCGTGCTCGCACTCGCGCAGCGTCGCGCCCGCGAATGCCTCCGCGACGGCAGCTGCGCCGAACTCGTCGCCTCGGTCTGATCCAAGAACAAAGCGCCTCTTGACGGCGATGTGTTCGCTTGTCAGAGTCGAGCGGTCAAGTCCCGTGGTGAAGGGTTTCAAAACTCTGATTCACGCCTGGGAATGCCTCGTTTTCCAGGCGAACCGTAGTTCTGAAACAGTGAAGATCTCGGCGCGGTGGGCGTCGAGGTCTGACCTGTTTGAAACTGACCGCTGCGTGTCGTTGTGGGGACGTGTTCGTGTGGGTGCCGAATACTCCGTTTCGCCTACTGATCAGGCTGTTCTCTCGTTCGGTAGCTCCGTTCCGAGGACGGCGTTCGGCGCCGAGGGGGGGTGCGGCGGCTGCTAGTGTCGTCTGCGACCACGGGTGAGTGAGAGCGCGTACCGGCCGAGCCCCTGGACGACGTTGAGGACTCCCGGGTTTTGGCTTGTGCCTTCCGCTGCACGTTCGTGAAGCAGTCGAGGGAGGTGTCGAGATGGCAACCGGAACCGTGAAGTGGTTCAGCAACGACAAGGGCTACGGCTTCATCGCGCCGGATGACGCGAGCAAGGACGTGTTCGTCCACCACAGCGCGATCGAGGGCGAGGGCTACAAGAGCCTCGCCGAGGGCGCGAAGGTCGAGTACGAGGTGGAGGAGGGGCCGAAGGGTCCGCAGGCGCGCAGCGTCAGCGTCGCAACGTCCGTCTAGCCGTCGCGGTTTGACGGGCGACGCCGTAGGTATCAGTTTCACGCGCGCGCGCGGATACCAAAGACCAACGTGAAGCGCAAGTTTGTCTGTCGGCGAGAGGCGAGCATCGCGGTGCCGCGTTCGCGCCGGGCAGCCCCGGCCCGCTGCCTGAGACCGTCCGCAGGTCCCAGAGCAGGCGGTGGACGTTGGTGGACGCTGGGTGGACGTCGAATCGGGAATTCGTCGCTGACCCCGAAAACGGAACCAGCACCTGAGCACGAAGAAACCGGAAGCCCTCTGACGGACTCGAACCGTCGACCCCCTCCTTACCATTTGGCTTGTTCCTGCCGTTCTTGCCGCCGATTGATTTGCGGCCGATTGCTGCCGGTTGCAGCCACGGGGCTCCATAAAGGCTCCATCGTGTGTTGCCCGCGCTGACGACATGAGGCCCCGGTCGGCCAACGACCGTGCTCGTGCACTCGGTCGCGTAGCCATTCAAACGACTCTACGTTCGCTGCGTGCGGTTGTTACACCCGATTCACGGAGGACGAGATGATCGCAACGTTTCTCCGTGCCGAGGTCGACTCCCGCCGCTACGGCGACAAGCTGCGTGCGCTGCTCGTGCGCGACGGCCGCAGCGAAGACGTGCTACGCCGTCCGGACCTGAACGACGTCGAGGCGAATGCCTACCGGCGGCGGCTCCTCGATGAGCATCGCGAGTACGTTCGCCGCGAGGGGATGTTCGGCGGCTTCCCTCGCGGCCTCGAGTGGTTTCGCGCCACGCTCGACCGCGACGAGGTGCTGGAGATCCGCTACATCGACTGGGATTGGTGGCTCGAGCTGTCCGGCGGCAGCCGCCGCCCGCGCGACGCGGCACGGAGGATCCGCGCAGGCCTGATCCCCGGCGCCACGGCTGCCGGGCACGAGCCGCTGGCGGCCGCGCTGCAATCCGGCCTGCCGCCGCCGGAGCCGATCGCGGTCGCGCCGCGGGCGCTCGCGCCCCTCGTCCTCGTCGAGGGTCACGTCCGCCTGACCGCCTACGCGCTCTTTCCGGACTGCCTCCCGCGGTCGCTTGAGATCCTCCTCGGCGTCTCCGACGAGATCGCGACCTGGTGGGCCTTCTAGGGCTCGAGAAAAGGCGCTTGCTGGGAAGCGGGCGGGGGCTATCGTCGCAGGATGGGTAGCAGCGGTGTCCGTGCTTACGACCCGGTCCGCGATGCGGACGCCGCCCTGGCGTTGTGGCAGCGTTCGCTTCCGTTGTGGCCGATTGCTCGCGCTGAGTTCGCTGGTGTGATCGGCGACGCCGCCCTCGTCGCGACCGTCGACCGGCAGCTCGCTGGCATCGCGGCCGTCGCGCACGGTGGCCGGCGCGCCAGCCTGCAACTCCTGCTCGTCGACCGCGACCGACGCCGGTGTGGCCTCGGCCGCCGCCTGCACGACGCGGCCCTCGACCACCTCCGCCGCCGCGGCGCCGACACCGCCGGCCTCGGCGGCACTCCCGCCCCCTACCTCTGGCCCGGTCTCCCGGCTGGCCTTGACGACGCGCGGGCGGTCCTCGAGCGCTGGGGCTGGAGGTTTGGTTACCGCTGCTGGGACCTCGTCCGCGATCTGAGCGACTACCAGACGCCGCGCGAGGTCGCGGCACGCGCCTCTGGCTCCGCGTACCGTTGGGCGAGCGGCGCCGACCGCGAGCGCCTGGCCGCGTTCGAGGCACGCCACTTCCCGAGCTGGGTTGCGTACTCAACGGCGACCTTGTCAGCGCGATTGTCGGGGTCGACCAGGCCGGTGAGGTCGTCGGCTCGCTGATCGCGACCGATCAGCGCCACCCGCCTCTTTGGCGGGAGCTGTTAGGCGACGACAGCGGAACGATCGGCGCCG
>WNGB01012163.1_pt1 | contig 11722 bp, 10 predicted proteins | sample 5400681 | NCBI WGS metagenome assembly WNGB01 (sample SAMN13153367, study PRJNA577476) | soil metagenome | isolation source: 115 cm soil or saprolite under grassland replicate 2 | place: USA:California | collected 2016-06-15 | reverse complement strand
CCTGATGGGCATCGTCGAACTTCCTGTCCGGCAAGGTCACGCCGGCCATGCGGGCCGCCGTCTCCAGGTCCTTCACCGCAGCGCCATGGTCCATGACCATGGTCCGGGCGAATTCCTTCAGCCGGGGATCGCTGCCGTGGGCCAGCGCGAGCTGGGCCTCCTCGATCTCGAACCGATGGGCAATGGCGGCACGGCGCACGAACTCGGCGTCGCCGAGCGCGGCCGGAGTCTCGTGCATGACCGCACCCTGGTTGGTCGTCTGGGCCGAGGCGGCCGCAGCCGCCAGACACAGGAAAAGCGTCGGCACCGTCATCTTCGTCATTCTTCTCTCCTCGTTTCAGTGCCGTTGCAACGGGACGGCGTCGCGGAAAGTTGCAGCGCAACAGTCGACGGCCCGCGCCGCTCGGATTAGGCTGGCCCGACTCTGCGTTTGAAAGGGGCAGTTCATGCGCAGCCTGGTTCGGTCCATCCTCTGCGCGATGGCGTTCGCCTGCGTCGGCGCCTGCGTGTCCGATGCTGTCCAGCATGCCGCCCATAATCCGGTCTCGCTCGTGCCGCCCTACAACGAGCTGCCGCCGGCGCCGGCGGGCACGTCGATCGAGAGCGGCACCAAGGTGATGCTCGACGCCCGCCAGCAGGAAGCCGTGGTGGCCGGCATCAGCAAATGGATGAAGGCGCCGGCCTCGAGCCGGTTCGGCATCATGAGCGGCGCGCGCAACAGCCGCGGCATCGTCACGGTGTGCGGCGAGGTCGACGGCCGCAACGGCAACGGCGCCTATGTCGGCATGCGGCCCTATATCGGCGTGCTGATGGGCACGCCGGCCAGCCCCGACTTCGTCGTGGTCGGCATCGCCGCCTCCGAGCGCGAGCGCGCCGAGGTCGCCTCGCTGTGCCGCGAAAGCGGCGCCGCCCAGGCGTCATAGGAGTCGCCTCGGGGCCCGAACCGGCCCTATGATGCCGCCCAAGAACAGGCCATGAAAGCCGCCATAGGGAGGCGCCTTGTACAGCTACATTGCGCGCAGGTTTGCGTTCGGCGCGCTTACCGTGATCGGCGTATCGATCATGGTCTTCGTGGTGATGCGTATCCTGCCCGGGGATCCACTGGTCGCAATCTTCGGCCCGGAGGGTATGACCAAGCTCACCGAGGAGCAGCGCGCCAGCTACATGGCCGAGCTGGGGCTGAGCGATCCGCTGTGGGTGCAGTACCTGCGCTGGATCAAGGCCATCATCCAGGGCGACTTCGGCCACTCGTTCTTCCGCTCCGAGAGCGTGGCCGACATGATCCTGCGGCGCGGCCCGCTCACCGCCGAGATCGCCCTGATCTCCGTCGTGCTGTCGTGGCTGGTCGGCATTCCCGTGGCCATCATCAGCGCGCTCAAGCCCAACACCGCGGCCGACAGCGTGGCGCGCTTCATCAGCATCCTGTTCATCGCCGTGCCCGGCTTCTGGGTCGGCATGCTGATCGTGCTGGCCCTGCTGTTCTGGTTCGGCTACCGCGCGCCGATGGCCGGTGTCGGCTTTTTCACCGATCCGCTGGGCAACCTCCAGCTCGTGATCGGGCCGGCGATCGTGCTGGGGCTGGGCCAGGCCGCCTACATCGCGCGCATGGGGCGCTCGAGCCTGCTCGAGGTGATCCGCGAGGATTACGTGCGCACCGCCCGCGCCAAGGGACTGAACAACCGCCTGGTCATCGCGCTGCATGCGCTGCCCAACGCACTCTTGCCGGTGATCACCCTGTCCGGCGTGTTGCTCGGCCTGGTGCTGGCGGGCTCGATTCCGGTCGAACGTGCCTTCGGCACGCCCGGCCTCGGCTATTCCATGTTCCAGGCGGTGAGCGAGCGCGACGTCTTCGTCATGCAGAACCTTGTGTTCATTTATTCCGTGGTGTTCGTGATGCTGAATATCCTGGTCGACCTCACGATCGCCTTCCTCGATCCCCGGATTCGCCTGCGATGACCACGACCGTCACCGGCGCGGCCGTTCCCGCCCCGCCCTCACGCCTGCGGACGATCGGCCGCACCATCCGCACCCTGGTCCGCCGCGCGCCGCTCTCGGCCTTCTGGGGCGTGATCGCCTTCTTGATCGTCACCATGGCGGTCGCCGCACCCGCCATCGCGCCCTATCCGCCGCTCAAGTCGGACTTCCGCGCCATGCAGAAGCCGCCGAGCGAAGCGCACTGGTTCGGCACCGACCAGATCGGCCGCGACACGCTGAGCCGCGTCATGTACGGCGCCCAGAGCTCGCTCACCGTGGCGCTGGGCGCAGTGCTGTTCGGCACGACCGTCGGCGCGCTGTGGGGCCTGGCCTGCGGCTATTTCGGCGGCCGCTTCGACATGGCGAGTCAGCGTGTCATCGAGTTCCTGCAATCCTTTCCCGACCTGATCCTCGCCATGGCCATCGCCATGGCGCTGGGCGGCGGCATGCTGACCGTGATCGTGGCCATTGCCATCACCCGAATACCGTTCGGCGGTCGGGTCATCCGCTCCGTCGTGCTGTCGCTCAAGGAGATGCAATATGTCGAGGCGGCGCGCGGCATCGGCGCCTCGCACCAGCGCCTGATGTTCCGCCACATCCTGCCGCAGTGCGTGGCGCCCTACCTGATCCTGGCGACGACGCATCTCGGCGTCGCCATCGTCATCGAGGCGTCACTCGGCTTCCTGGGTGTCGGCATCCCGCCGCCGACGCCGACCTGGGGCAACATGCTGGCCGATTCGCTGAACTCCGGCCTGGTGCCGCCGTGGTGGCTGGTGGTGTTTCCGGGAGTAGCCATCACCCTCACGGTGCTGGCGTTCAACCTCTTGGGCGACGGCATCCGCGATTTGCTCGATCCGCGCTTGCGGGGATCGGTCTAAAGCACATTCCGCTCTACTCCATCCGCGCCGCAGGCTCTCCGCCCGCGTTCCGCAGCGGAAAGGCCACGCCGCCATCGTGCAGATGGCACGAGGCGAAGTGGCCCGGCATCACCTCGCGCAGAGCCGGCACGTCGGTCTTGCAGCGCGCCATGGCGTAAGGGCAGCGGGCGTGGAAGTGGCAGCCGGGCGGCGGGTTGATCGGGCTCGGCACGTCGCCGGTCAGGATCACGCGCTTGCGGCCGCGCGCGCTCGACTTGAGGATCGGCACGGCCGACAAGAGCGCCTCGGTGTAGGGATGCAGCGGCATCTCGAACAGCGTGCGCTTGTCGGTCATCTCGACGATGCGGCCGAGATACATGACGGCGACGCGATGGCTGATGTGCTCGACCACGGCGAGATCGTGGGCGACGAACAGGTAGGAGAGCTTGAACTCGTCCTGCAGTTCCATCAGCAGGTTGATGATCTGCGCCTGGATGGAGACGTCGAGCGCCGACACCGGCTCGTCGCCGACGATCAGCTCGGGATTGAGCGCCAGCGCGCGGGCGATGCCGATCCTCTGGCGCTGGCCGCCGGAGAATTCGTGCGGATAGGAGTTCGCCGCCTCGGGGCGCAGCCCGGCGCGCTCGAACAGGCCGGCGACGCGCTCGCGGCGCTCGGCCGGCGTGCCGATATTGTGGACGATCAGCGGCTCGCCCACGATCTCGCCCGCCGTCATGCGCGGGTTCAGCGAGGCGTAGGGATCCTGGTAGATCATCTGCATGCGCCGCCGGTAGGGCAGCATGGCCTGGGCGCCGAGGCCAGTGATGTCCTCGCCGCCGATCTTGATGGTGCCGTCGGTCGGCTCGAGCAGTTTCAAGAGCGTGCGGCCGACCGTCGACTTGCCGCAGCCGCTCTCGCCCACCAGGCCCAGCGTCTCGCCGCGGCCGATCGAGAACGACACGCCGTCGACGGCATAGACGTGACCCGACACCTTCGAGAACACGCCCTTGTGGATCGGGAAGTGCTTCTTCAGGCCCTCGACCTCGAGCAACGCGGTCATGCGGCACCCGCCAGGCCAGCCATCACACGGTCGGCGTGCCAGCAGGCGATCCAGTGCTTGGGTCGATGCTGCTCGAGCGGCGGCGTATGGGCGCGGCACTGGTCGCTGGCATAGGCGCAGCGCGGCGCGAAGCTGCAGCCCGGCGGGAGGTTGAACAGCGACGGCACCATGCCCTTGATCTCGTTGAGCCGCGCCCGCCTGGCGTCGCTGCGGGCGGCGGTGTCGAGATGCGGGATCGAGCCCAGCAGGCCCTTGGTGTAGGGGTGCCCCGGATTGTCGAACAGCTCGGCGGCATCGGCCTCCTCGACCTTGCGCCCGGCATACATCACCACCACGCGATCGGCATTCTCGGCGACCACGCCCATGTCGTGGGTGATCAGGATGATGGCGGTGCCGTATTTGTCCTGCAGCGCGCGCATCAGGTCGAGGATCTGCGCCTGGATGGTGACGTCGAGCGCAGTGGTCGGCTCGTCGGCGATCAGCACCTTGGGATTGCACGACAGCGCCATGGCGATCATGACGCGCTGGCGCATGCCGCCGGAGAGCTGGTGCGGATAGGCGTGCGCCCGCCGCTCGGGCTCGGGGATGGAGACGCTGCGCAGCATCTCCACCGCGCGGTCCCAGGAGTCGCGCTTGCCGAGGCCCTGGTGCAGGGCGACCGCCTCGGCGATCTGCTTGCCGCACGTGTAGAGCGGGTTGAGCGAGGTCATCGGCTCCTGGAAGATCATCGAGATGTCGTTGCCGCGGATCCGCTCCATCTCGGGCTCGCTCAACTCGAGCAGGTTGCTGCCCTCGAAGCGAATGGCGCCGCCGACGATGCGGCCCGGCGGGTTGGCGACCAGGCGCAAAATCGACAGCGCCGACACGCTCTTGCCGCAGCCCGATTCGCCCACCACGCCCAGCGTTTCACCGCTTTTCAGGGCGTAGGAGACCCCGTCGACGGCGCGCACGACGCCGACCGGGGTGAAGAAATGCGTCTGGAGGTCCTCCATCTGCAGGACGGTTTGTGTCGACTCTATGGGCGACTCTGGGGCGGTGCCGCCCACCACCCGCGGCGCCGGCTGGCGAGGATTCACGCGAGACTCCCTGAATTTTATCGTGTTAGCCTTGGCCCATACGGGGATGGGCAAAGCCATCTGAGCACATCGTGCTCGGTCTGCAAAAGGCCAAATGCCGAAAGGCTTATGGGAGGAAGAAAATGAGTGAGTCCAAGTCCAAGCGTTCGGGAGTGAATCGTCGTGAGTTCGTCAAGGGCGCGGCGGCCGCCGCCACCCTGTCCGCCTTGCCGTGGAATGCCAGGGCGCAGGGCGTGCCGATGGAATTCGACGGATCGAAATTCCAGCTTGCCGCGCCCGAGCCCAACCCGAAGTCGGGCGGCGTGCTGAAGTACGGCATCACCATGCGGCCGCCGCATTTCGATTTCCACCAGTCGGGCACCATCAACAGCCTGGGCAGCCAGGGCTGCATGTACGACAACCTGGTGCGCCGCGATCCGCGCGATTCGGGCAAGACCATCATCCCCGACCTGGCGCACAGCTGGGAGATCTCCAAGGACGGCAAGACCTACACGTTCCACATCCGCAAGGGCGTGCAGTTCCATGACGGCGCCGAGCTCACCTCGGAGGACGTCAAGGCGACCTTCGACCGTATCGCCAAGCCGCCGCAGGGCATCTCCATCCCGCGCAGCACGCTGTTCGCCGCAGTGGAGGAGATCACCGCCCCCGACAAGAACGTCGTGGTGTTCAAGCTCTCGGCGCCCCGGCCGCCCGACTTCATCATGGGCGCGATCGCCAGCGGCTGGAACGGCATCGTCCGCAAGAAGACGCTGGAGGACAACCAGTACAACCTGCGCCGCGTCGCCGACATTCCCGGCACCGGACCGTTCAAGAGCAAGCGCCGCGTCGAGAACGAAGTCTGGGTGATGGAGAAGAACGCCAACTACTGGAACAAGGGGCTGCCCTACCTCGACGGCGTCGAGTTCTATCACGCCCTGCCGTTCTCACCCGAGCTGGGCTCGGCCCTACTGTCGGGCCGCGTCGACTATGCGCGACTGCTCGATCCGGGCTCGCTGCGCAAGGTCAAGGCGACCCAGGGCATGTCGGGCACCGACTTCTACCAATCGGTCATCCAGGCGACCTGGATGAACAACACGAAGAAGCCGATGGACGATCCGCGCGTGCGCCGCGCCTTCCACCTGGTGCTCGACAAGCCGGTGCTGGTCGACGTGGTCAAGGACATCGCGCCGATGATGGTGGGCGGGTTCATCTACCCGTTCTCGAGCTTTGCGACGCCATTGCCCGAGCTCAGCAAGCGGCTGGGCTACCAGGCCGACCCGACCGCTTCGATCAAGGAGGCCAAGGCCTTGATGAAGGCGGCGGGCCACGAGAAGGGCATCCAGGGCCTCGACTACCTCGTGCGCGAGGTGGCCAGCTTCAAGCTGTGGTCGCAGGCCATCCAGGCCATGCTGCAGCAGACCCTCAACGTGCAGACCAACATCCGCACCGCCGTGGAATCGGTGTGGTTCGACGACGTGCGCACCGGCAAGTTCGACCTGGCGATCGGCGCCATCGTGTCGACGCTGATCGATCCCAGCGACTACTTCAACGCCTGGTACAAGAAGGGCGGACCGCAGAACTACTCGCAGTGGGACAATCCGAAGTTCAATGCGCTGCTGCCGGGAATCGACAGCGAGGTCGATCCCAAGAAGCGCCTCGAACTGATCCGCCAGGCCGAGATGATCATGGAGGAGGATCCTCCGCTGCTGCCGATGTCGTGGGAGAAGATCAACGACGGCTGGTACAACTACGTGAAGGGCCACCGGCCGAACGACTACTTCGGCATCTACGACGTGGTGCGGCTCGACACCTTCTGGCTCGACAAGTAGCCGTTCTCGCGCTGTAACTGGGGGATGCTGACCTTCTATTTCGCCCCCGGTTCCAGCTCGATGGCGGTGCACATCGCCTTGCACGAAACGGGCGCGCCCTTCGAGGCGCGCCCGATGTCGTTTGCCACCAAGGACATGCAGAAGCCGGAGTTCCGCGCGATCAATCCCAACGGCAAGGTACCGACCCTGCTGATCGACGGCCGCGTGCTGACCGAGGTGGCCGGCATCCTGTTCTACCTGGCGCGGACCCATCCGCAGGCCAACCTGCTGCCCGTCAACGATCCCGAGGCCGAGGCGCAGGTCGTGTCGTGGATGTCGTTCATCGCCTCGGCGATCCATCCGGCGCGCCAAGCGGGCCTCGAGCGGGTGCGCGAGGTCTGGCAGATCGCCGACACGCGGCTCGGCCGCAACGACTGGGCGGTCGGCGGCGCCTATTCGATCGCCGACATCCACCTCTTCCGCCTCTACTGGCGCGTCCGCGACGCGCTCGCCCCCAAGCCCGGCGACCTCCCCAACATCGAGGCCCATTACGCGCGCATGATGGCGCGGCCGGCGGTCAGGAAGACCATCGAGATCGAAGCGAAGATCGGCTACTCGCTGCCACGCTAAGCTGGAAAGTGCCGGCATCAACTGCACTCCATTCGGGGTTTGGGCAGTTTCGGCAGTTTGCGACCTGAGAATCGATGGATGTGCTCGATGCGCATTTGTGGGGGATTTTTGAGGTTTCGGCAGTTCCGGCAGTTTGCGCTGGCGCCTTAGGTTTGGGCCGCCGCAAGAACCGGGTTGACCTGCCAGCGCAGCGCCGGCCGGCCTCCTTGCGGGCCTGAAGCCGCCGCCAGCCGGCGCAGCACGCCGCCCTCGACGAGACGCGCCAGAACGCGATCGGCCTCACGGGCGTTGACCGTCTGGCCGAGCGCGGTGCGCCGTACATCCCTTCGCGACAGGCTGGCGCGGCCGTCGGCGCGCAGCCAACGCACCACCCGGCGGGCCCGGCACTCCAGGTCCGCCGGCAGGACACGCTGCAGGAAGGCGCGGGCGTGCGGCCGGTAATAGTCGGACCACAGCGACACGGCGTGCCCCATCGCCTCGAGGCCGATTCGCTGCGGCGGCTCTGCCGAGTTCCCGGCCGACCACCGCAACAACGCCAAGGTGCCGGCGAGACACGCCACCGTGCCGCGGCCCTTTCCCAGCCAGGCCGCCTCGAGCCCTTCGGCTTGTCGGATCTCGCGATCAAGCCGTGCCAGGAAGGCGTCGAAAGCCGCTGCGCCGGACCGATCCACGACCAGGAGGTGCGGTTCGCTGGAAGTGTCGATCGCCTGCAACAGCCGCCGCAGCAGAGTCAACACCGCCTCATTGCGCAATGGCTTGCGATCGGCGAGCGGCCGAAAGGGCGAGGGATTTGGCCAGGCGTAGAGGAAGCGCGCAGCCAGGCCATCTCCGCCACGCGGCAAGCTCTGGGCCAGGCCATCGGGCTCGATCGAGCCCAGAATACTCACGGCATAGGGATCGAGGTCGCGGATGCCGCGTCCGCCGCCGAGCGGCGCCAAACAGCCTGCCGCGCCGTCGCGCCACAGCAGCATGCCGCGCGGATTCCTGGCCAACGTTGCGGCCATGTGTTCGAACCGGGCCTCGCGCAGGACGATCTGGCGCTTCGGCTCACCGCCGTCATCGCTCGGCTCCCGTTCGAGCGTGGCCAGCAGGCGGCGAACCGACAAAAGCGCCGGCGTCTTGCCGGTCGAGGCCGCGCCGACCACCGCCAGCCGCAGCAGCAAGGGCTCCAACCAGCCCGGCGCGATGGACAGAAGGACGCGAGAGCCGCCCACGCCAGCCACCGCCGCCAGCACCGCCTGCGCGACATAGTCGACGGGCGCGTCGGCGGACCGCGCCGCATCGCTCACCCAGTCGCGCCACGGCGGCGGCAGCACTTCGAGGGGAAAGGCCGGGACGCAAACGCGACGGTCATCGAGAAGGTCGCCCTCGATCTCCGACCAATCGGAAGCGGCCGAACGGTGAGGACCGACGGCCTCCTCAGTGGCTGACGATCGTGCAGTGACAGCGCTAACAGCACAGGCGTCAGCAGGCGCCTCGCCCAACCCTTTGGTTCGTTGCTCCAAGCCCGCCATCGCTCCGGGACTCCGTGCCAACACCGAAACCATAAGAGAACGAACGAAGAACGTCAAGCACCTTAGTTATTACAACTGTTGTCACGGCACCGGCAACACAAGAGCGATTGCGGATGGCTTGTGCTTCGGTTCCCCCGAATCGCTGGCGCGATCGGCCTCCACCCGCAGCGACACCGCCGCATTGTTGATCAGGATATCGATCGAACCGAAGCGCTGCAAAGGCGGTGTCGACCATGGCGGAGACACTCGCTTCCGAGGACACGTTGGCGCACAGGCCCAGGACGCTCTGTCCCGCCTGCGCCAGGCTTGCCGCCGCGGCCTCTGCTCCGTTGATGTCGGCGAGCACCACATTTGCACCGTCAGCCGCCAGCCGTTTGGCGAACGCCAGGCCAAGGCCGGTGCCTGCGCCGGTGACGATCGCGGTCTTGCCCCTGTTGCTCATGCTCGCCCCGCTGGTTTCAGGTCGCTGTCGAGGCGGCGCAGAAACTCGACGCCGCGTTGCTCCACCTCGCGGCTGGATTGCGACCAGTGATGCTCCAGCTCGACGAGGCCGCCAAAACCCCGGCGATGCAGATGGCCGAGGACCGTGGCGAAGTTGATCTCGCCCGAGCCCGGCTCCAGCCTCCCTGGATTGTCGGCGATCTGGATGATCGCGGTGGTGTCCCAGCAGGCGTCGAGATGGGCCAGCAGATCGCCATCCATCGCCTGTACGTGCCCGGTATCGAAGATCAGCCGCACGGCAGGACTGTCAACGGCCTTCACCATGTCGCAGGCGTCGCCAATGTGATGCAGCAGCAGATTCGGCACATTGCGGCTGCTGATGGATTCGAGCAGCAGCGTGACGCCCGCGCGCTCGGCAAGCGATGCCGCCCAGCGCAGGCTGTCCGCCATTGCAGCGCGTTGCTCGTCGAGCGGCCGATTCGGGTCGGCACCGCTGATTACCACCACGTACTTTGAATGGATCCGCTTGGCGGTCTCGAAAGCAGCGAGGAGTTCACCCGAGAGCACATCGCGGACTTTGCCCAATGGATTGCCCCAGAGCGGCGCCGTGAACCTGTCACGCGCCGCGTAAACGACGCAGCCGGTCTCCAGGCCGTGGCGCGAGATCGCACGGCCGACCCGCTCCTGTTCCTCTACTGGGCGCACCCGGGCCAGGGCGTATTGCACGCCGGCGAAGCCGAGTTCCGCGGCGAACGCAACGTGCGCCTCGGGATCGAGGGAACCCACGCTTTCGCGGAACAGCGGCGTGTCGGGGGACCGATAGCCGAGATGGGATGCGTAGCGCAGCTTCCATGCCATGGCCTACGCCCTCCTCACGATCTCGCTGCGAGCCCTCTCGGTCGCCGTTGGGCCCGGCTTCGCCGAACGCACCATCGAGCCGCCGTTGGGCGTGCGCGACGAGTCGAGCCGCCAGAACGGCCCCGGCAGGTTGGAGGTCGTTACGGTCTGGCCCTTGTTGCCGTTATTGAGCAGGCCTACCAGCGCCGACACGCCGAGCGTCCCTCGGGCGAGAACGACTTCGTTGTGGCTGGCGTTGGTTCTCTGCCGCGCCGCGGCGACACAGGCACACACCTGATGGAATTCCTCCTCGGTAAGCCCTGCTTGGCGCACGAACTCGTGCAGGTGGCGCACGGCCGCCGTCATGATCTCGCTGAAGCGCTTGTTGGGCGCGCGCTCGAGCTCGGCAAGCACGGCGGTGGTGACGCCCTGCTGGTTCTTGATGATCATGCGATCAGGCCGCCTCGGCTTTGTCGCCCGGTGGTTCGAGGTGGCGCAGTTGCGGCGCGACGTACTCCATGAACAGGCGCATCGAGCGCAGGCGCCGCTCACGGTCGGCCCAAGCCTTGCCGGTGATCATGAGGAGCGTACCGAAACCGCCTGAGTCCTTATAGATCTTCGCCAGGCGATCGGCGACCTCGTCGGGCGTGCCAATGATGTACCAGCCGATGTCGACCAGCTGTTCCAGCGTGACGTTGTTTTCGTCGAGGTCCCAGTTGTTGACCCGATTGACCAGCTTCAGGAGGCCGCGCGCCGCCTGGAACTGGAGTTCGAAGGTCACGGCGGGCTTGAGATCGTCGATACCCTTCGCCCGCGAGTCGGTGACATAGATGAAGCGGGCATTGGCGACGTTGCGCAGCGAATCCTTGCGGCCGCTCGCCAATGCCGCCGCGCGGTAGATGTCGGTCTTGCGCTTGAGGTGCTGGGGCAGCTCATGCGCGGTGAGCAGGGTGTAACCGCGTTCGCCGGCCAGGCGGATCATCGGCTCGGTCTCGGTCGCGGTGGCGATCGGGATCGTGCCGCCATTCACCGGCGACGGCGTTGCGACCACGCCCTTTGCCTTCCAGTGCCTGCCGTCCCAATCGAAGGGAGCCCTGGACGCCCAGCATTTCAGGATGAATTCGAGCGATTCCTGCTGGCGCTCCTGGCGGTCCTCGAAGCTCAGCCCGCGCTCCAGCGAAAACGCCGGAGACGGAAAACCACTGCCGAACCCGAAGATGAAGCGGCCATCGCCGATCACGTGATCTGTGGTTGCCGCCTGGATCGCGACGTCGAGCGGATGCTGCAGGTGAATCACCTTCACCGCCGCACCCATCTTGATCTGCCTGGTCAGGCCCGCGGCCTTGCACATCAGCAGTTCGGAGACCGGCAGGGTGTCCACCTTGTCGACATAGACCTGCTCGCCGTGATGGTCGCTGATGAAGGCGACCTTGAAGCCGAGCTCATCGGCCAGCACGATCTCTCTCAGATCCTCGTCATAGGTTTCGGCCGCGCTGGTGTGCGGACGAAACCCGTTGGACCAGATTCCGAACTCCATGAACGATCT
>WNGB01024449.1_pt1 | contig 11723 bp, 14 predicted proteins | sample 5400681 | NCBI WGS metagenome assembly WNGB01 (sample SAMN13153367, study PRJNA577476) | soil metagenome | isolation source: 115 cm soil or saprolite under grassland replicate 2 | place: USA:California | collected 2016-06-15 | reverse complement strand
CCGTCCGGCACCTGAGGCGAAGACTGGAGTGACGAACCGGCCGGAGGCCGCACGCCAGGCAGGTCTCGCGCTGATCCTCGCGCTCCTCCTCTCGGGCTGCGGCACGGTCAGCAAACCCGAAGAGAACGCCGCCCCGCATCACCCAGGCAGAGTCGGCGTGGATCATCGAGCTCGCGCCGGGCTCACGCCGCGTCGCGAAGGCCGCCGCCTCATTGCAACGCGCCTGGCGGCACCAGGCGTTCAGGGATGCCCTCCTCAGCGGAGAGCCGGGCGCAACCTTCGCATTCAAATACGAGCTCCGCGTCATCGCCCGCTGCCGGCACTCGCTGATCCCGCCGTCGCCGGCACCCACCGCGCGCACCGCTGCGATCCGCCGGCCACCCGTGCGCGCCTGCAGCGCGTATCGACGCGGCGCCAACACCGCCCGCGACGGGTTACGCGCGCTGGACTCCATCCCGGAGACTCGCCGCGCCAAGGCACGCGTCAACCTCGTTCGAGTCGCCGATCGAGGAGCAAGAGTGACGGCCCCCATTCCCGGCCTCGGCTTCGACGACCCGCGCGACGACGCGCTCGCACTCGTCCACGCCCGTGAGACGATCCGCCGGCTGAACGAGCAGAGAAGCAGCAGGAGGGAGAGGAGGAGAACCGGCAGATTGGGCGCGAGCGAGAGCAGCGAACCTAGTGTCGTCCGACCCGGAAGCCCTGGTCGGCAGAGGATGCGGTCCGACCCGGCTGGTACACATACTCGTGTGGCAACGGTTCGAATCACCCCAGCAGCGCATCGCCCGCAACGCGGTAGACCGCTACCGTTATCGCACGGACGCGGCACACCGCGAGAAGCGCCTCGGTCAGCTTCACCGGCGCCCCGCTCGCATCTACGCCGACCCGGACGCCCACGCTGTCCTCAAGGCGAAAGACGCTGCAAGGAAGTGCGCTGAGAGGGCGCGGAAGAGGGGCTGAGAGGGAGGCGAGGAAGGCCGCACCGAGGCCCGGCAATACCTCCGCGAAGCCGTCCTCGGCTCGAAGGGTTCGGGCGGAGTCTGCAAGCCGAGCCGAAAGTACGCGCCCCGAGTGATTGCGAACCTGTACCGGCGCCCCGGCCCCGGCTACTTCCCCGACGACGCGGAGTCGCTGGCGGCGCTGGAGGAGGCGCTGCGCGCGGCCCGCGAGCCGGACGAGGCCGAAGCCTTGACCGGCGCCCAGGATGACGGCGTAGACGTATCCGACGTGATCGCCGACCTGGTAGCTGGCGCCAGCGCGAAGGAAGCCGAGGAGGCCGAAGAAGTGGGCCCGCCTCTCACGCCTGGTCAGCGGTACGCCGTCCACCGCCTCAGAGCCCTCGGCGTCTCAGACCAGACGCTGAGCGACGCCTTCGCTCACGCCTGGGCCGGCGAGTCAGACGAAGTTGATGTCGCGCTCCTCCGGCTCGCCGAGCGTCTTGACGCCCCTGAGTCCGCGTAGCGGTCGACGCCCACGTTGGGCCGGGCCAAGGCGCTACTCCGAGCCCGAGTCCCCCAAAGTCCGTCGATCTTCCGCTGACGGGTGCCGACGCTCAGCTGCTCAGCGCTCGCGGTTCTTTCGGATTGCGTCCCCCACGGCGCCCTCGACGGATTGCGTCCCCCACGGCGCCCTCGATCACCAGCCACAAGACAAAGGCCACCACGCAGAACGCCCCAAGCCCGATGAACACCCAGCCGATTGGTTTGATGTAGACCAGCATCCTGGGCCTCCTACAGATTCTGGACGCGAGCGTTTCCGTATTCGTCGATCGTGACCATCTTCCGCTTCACGCCGCCAGCAACGCCGAGCACGAGCCACGGAATCAGCCACAGCCCGAGCGTGAAGATCGTCAAGAGCAGGTGCAGCACGTGACTCGTCGGCTTACCCTTAGCGATCGTCGCCTGAAACTCGGAACGCGTCTCAATCCGCCACCCTCCGGCGCCCCAACCTTGCAGCGTCCGATCGAGCGCCGCCTTCCGCTCGTCCGCGCTCTGGACGACCGAGCTCCCTGCCCCGATTCGGCCACTTTCGAGGCCGAGTATCCCACAACCTCCGCTTGCCGGCGTCCGCTCTTGTACGTCCGGCAGAACCGGAATAGACTCGCCCGGTCGTGTCGAGACGAGCGCTCTCCACCCTCGCCGCCGGCCTTGCGCTCGCAGCAGCCCTCGCCAGCCCAGGACAGCCCAGCCAGCTCGCCAGTGACGCGAAGTGTCTCAAGCCGCGAACTGCGCTGGTGAAGGCGATCAAGTCGGGACTCCGAGCGAAGGCGCGCGGCAAGCTCCGCAAGGCTAGGGCCGTCAAGGCGCGCCCGCTTACCGGGTTCGCGCCGCGCGGCTTCAAGAAGGGAACCTACTTCGTCTCCGCGAAGATGCGGGGCTTCGGGATCGCCACCTGGGCCGCTGACCGCCCCGCCTACAACACTGGCGGCGGACTCATCATCAGCGTCGGCCGCGTAGCCCGCCGCGTCTCCACCCTCGGCGTCGATATCCCGCGCAGCACCCTCGAAGCCTGGGGCCTCACGACGCACACCCGCGGCTACGCCGCCTCGCGCCGTTGCGTGAGGAAGTAGCCGGACGGGACGTGAAGTGGATCGCCCTCACCATCACGGTGCTGGTAGCAGGTGCGCTCGGAGGCTTCGCGATCTACACCTTCGGCTGGCATAACACCAGCACCGGCGAGCGCGCAACGGCGCGCGCTGACGCGGCGGACCTTGCGGCGTTCGTCGGTTGCGGCGGCTGCTATGTAGGCGACGTTTCGCGCCTCGCCCCGCAGATCTGGCGCGTACGGCTAGAAGGCTGGAAGGGTGCCACTTACCTCCCAGCCTCAACTCGGTGTTACGACCTACACCTCGACCAGTTCCGATTAGGTACGAACCCCGCCGGGTACGTGCTGGTTGCCTGTGCGTAGCGCATCGCAAGGCCGCACGCGGGGTGCGGGATACTCGCGGCGCCATTCGAGCCCGTTGCCTCCCTGTTCTCGTCCAGCTCGCCGAGTCGGTATATCGGGAAGCGGCCGCGTCGAATCGAGACAGGCTGACCGCCAGAGTCAACGCCTGCCCCGCACTCGCCTACGGCTCACTCGCCGCAGGCCCACAGGCAGGGGCAAAACCGTCTCTCCGTGCGAGGGGGATCAACACCAGAGAAGAAACAAGCACCACACATCCCCCCTACAACCTCTCCCACACGCTCACACACGATCGAAACGGAGCGCTCGCCCAACCCCTGCCGGGATGGGGAGGAGGGGGAGGGGGCAGCAGAGTCCGCAAGGCCCTCGTCCCACCGACAGGCCAAAGGTGCGAGGCAAAGCGCGCATCAACGCACGAAGCCCCTGCAAATGCCGGGTTACCACTTGGCTCCTTCCCAACCGCAGTGAACCACCCCCCGCTGCCCCGTTCGAGGCCTCCGAAACCCACCTCACAACCGTCCTCGGCACGTCCCCGCCGCCCAGTCGTCGAAAGCCCACGCTCGCGCGCCGGCGGAGCGTCACGGCCACCGACTCAAAGGGTCCACGAGGGCAAAGGTCGGAGAGAGGCGCAGTGAGGAGGATTGAACGCGTTCGGCCTGGCAGGGCGGCAGCGTCGCAGGAGGTTGAGCGGAGGCGCGCCTCGCTGCCGGGCGAAGCCGCAGCGCGGGGAGATGAGGTCGCCGAGGTCAGGAGCGGTCGAGGCGGGGCCTCGGTAACGGCGAGCGAGGGTGAAGGCTGCGCGGCGCGGTTAGGCCGCAAGAACCGGCAGCGGAGGCCGCGACTCCAGGAGCCGCGATACGGGTCTCGGGGCTATTGACGTGCAACGTGCAGCGTGCTATTGGTCCCGCGACCAAGGAGAGTTCGTGCTACGCAAGGCCTTCGGGCGTGCAGCAGTGATGATCCCGGCCCCGCTCGTCGCGGCCGTCTTCCTGCTTGCGGTGGGGCACGCTCGCTCTAGCGAAGTTACGCCCACCGCCGCTGTGCAGTCGAGCGCCAAGAGTATCGCCGCCGGCGGCTGGCACACCTGCGCGCTCACCAAGGCGGGCAGGGGCAAGTGTTGGGGCTTCAACGGCCACGGCCAGCTCGGGGACGGGACGCATCATTCCAGTACGAGGCCGGCTCGTGTCCACGGGCTCTCCGGCGGAGCGCGGGCGATCGCCGCTGGCGTCACCCACACCTGCGCGCTCACCAAGGCGGGCGGGGTCAAGTGCTGGGGCCGCAACAGCCTCGGCCAGCTCGGGGACGGGACGCGACGTGAGAGAACGAGGCCGGTTGGTGTCGTTGGGTTCTAGCCATTTGGGCCGCATTCGTCCTCTAGCTGATACGAACGGTCGTGAAAAGACGCCGCGCCCGATGACCACCCAACGTGGCTTCCCTCACCGCCACGCTTCCAAGCGCTTTGCAAGCGCACTGTGGCACCTTCGGACCTACGCCGGGGAGGCGGCCTTTGCTCCTTTCGAACCGCCTCCCCAGCGTCATTGGGCCTAACAGCGCCCCGAATGGGCCGTCCGGCCTATTGCTTGCTGATCCGGCCAGTGGGAGGATGGACTCCTAAACCGAGACGGAGGTCAGTTCCCTATGCGTTTCCTTCTACTGCTCGCACTAGCCGGCGCAATGGCGATCACGATCGGCACCGCAACCAGCGGGGCGGCTACCTCTCACCGCTCGTGGTGCCACGCACGGCACACGTGCCCGAGCGACCACGCCACCTATAGGTGGGGCCGCAAGCACCTGCTCTGCGTCGCGCCCTACGCGGACGAGCGCAACTCCACCTTCAAGAAGAAGATCCGGTACAAAGGCCGGACGTATTACTGCAAGCGGTAGGAAGGACGTGACACGCGCTTTCGGAGTTGGCGCCGCCCTAATTGTCGCGGCCGGAGCCAGCCTCGGTGCGGCGGTGAGAACCCCGCGCAAGCCCTCGGTACCAGATAGCCCGCTCATCGCAGCTTGCGGCGTCGAGCGGTAGGCCGTCAAGACGCTCGCCGATCCCGCCGCCCGCAAGATCAACTTTCACCCGCGCCGAACCACCATCTCCAAGCTCCGCCGCCTGACCCCGACCCACACCTACGCCCGCGGCCCCGGCGTCGAGCGGAGGACGTATCGGATCCGGGCGCGGCTGGTGGAGGCGAAGCTCGAGGACGACGAGGACTTCCATCTCGTCGTCGCCGATCCTCACCACCGCTCCCGGACGATGATCGTCGAGTTCCCGTCGGCGAACTGCACTCGTCACTCGATCAAGCGGAAGCAGATGCGGCGGGCGCGCGCCGCCTTCGTCCGGGCATGCGGATATCCGTCCTCGAGCTACTTCACCCGCCTACGTGGCAAGGCCACGATCAGCGGAGTCGGCTTCTTCGACTTCTACCACGGGCAGACCGGGGTCGCCCCGAACGCGATCGAGCTTCATCCGGTTCTGAATTTCACAAACGCGAACTGCTCCAACGGAGGTCGACCATGAAACGCTCCGGCAGGTCGTTTTCTTCCAAATGCGTAGTGATCCGTGTATCGACCAACTACCCGCGCGCTTGCGTACGCGCGCACGAGGTCGGGGATGGGTTCACTCCCGCCGCCGACGTCGCCGAGGGCGTGAACGCCCCCGCGCGGCTGCAGCCCGGCGACGTGGTCGTGATCGATCGCACCCGGCCAAACCACTACCGCCTTGCCCGGACGGCCAACTCGCCCCTCGTGGCCGGTGTGGTCTCAACAAGGCCGGGCGTCGTCCTGAACAATGCGGACGTGCGCACGGCAAGGCAAGCGCGGCTCGCCCTGTCGGGAACCGTGCCGGTCAAGGTGACGGCCGAGAATGGGGCTATCCGGCCTGGCGACCTGCTCGCCTCCTCCTCCAGTCCCGGCCACGCGATGCGGGCAGGACCCAACCCTCGCGTCGGAACCGTCCTGGGCAAGTCGCTCGGCGTCCTGCGGCGGGGGACCGGCACGATCAGGATGTTGGTGATGCTGCGCTAGAGGGCACGCGTGCTAGCTCAGAGTCGAGTACAAGGCCGGGGTCGGAGCAATCCGACCCTCGCTCTCGTGCCCAAGGAGAGAACGATCAAGGCAGTACCTGCACCCGGAGCTCTGGAAGCCGAAGACGGACGGGAACGTGAACCGGAAGCCGCCCACGATCGCCCGGAGGTCGGTGCAGACGCCATAGGCGAAGACAACAAGAAGTGGCACAGAGCGCCGCTTGCCTGCCCCTTGAGTTCCCGAGTGGGCAAGTCCATACTCGTTCTCACCACGAGGACGGCGCTCTGCGGCTCTCCTCGCCTCTTGGGCGTCGTCGGGAAGGGGAGAAATGACCTCTCGCACCATTCGCAGGCTGGGACTGATCGCAGCCGCGCTAGCAGCCCTAGCCACCGCCTCGAGCGCCCAGGCGGTCACCTACCTGCAGCTCGGAACCTCCAATACTTCGAACGCGACCACCACGCTGAAGGGTTCCGCTGCGGGCGCGGAACTGAAGGTGGTGGACACGAACGGCTCCGCCTCGACCGCAGGCGTACTCGGGCTTCTGACCGCGACCTCGCCCACGGTCAACTCGGCTGCACTACGGGGCCAGAACAACGCCACCAACGGACTGGGCTTCGGCGTCTCCGGCTCGCACGCGGGCGCGGGGATCGGCGTCAACGGCTTCAGCCCCCGCGGTATCGGCATCCGCGGCCAGAGCACGAGCGGAATCGGGGTCTCGGGCCAGCACACGGCCACCACCGGCACGGGCGCCGGAGTCCGCGGCTTGAGCGGTGCTCCCTCCGGCATCTCGCTCAGTGGGGGCTCCGGCGTCTGGGGCGACTCGAGTTCCCGCGTCGGCGTGTTCGGGTCGAGCGGTAACACCGGCGTCTACGGCTCCAGCTCGAGCGGGACTGGCGTCTACGGCCAGAGCTCGAGCAACGTCGGCGTCTACGGCCTGAGCGAAACGAACTGGGCCGGCTACTTCGCCGGCGGCGTCACGGTCCTCGGCGACGTCAACGTCACCGGCACCCTGACCAAGGGCGGGGGCGCCTTCCGCATCGACCACCCGCTCGACCCGGCGCACAAGTACCTGCAGCACTCGTTCGTGGAGTCGCCGGACATGATGGACGTCTACAACGGCAACGTCACCACGAACAAGAGAGGCTTCGCCACCGTCAGGCTCCCACGCTACTTCCAGGCCCTGAACCGCAGCTTCCGCTACCAGCTGACCTCGCTCAGTGGCCTGCAAGAAGTCGCCATCGCCAAGCAGATCGCCCACAACCGGTTCACGATCCAGAGCGAGAAGCCGCACTCAAAGATCTCTTGGCAAGTGACCGGCATCCGCCACGACCGCTTCGCCAACGCGCACCCGATCCAGGTGGTCGTCCCCAAGGCGAAGAAAGATCAAGGCAAATACCTGCACACGGAGTTGTACGGGAAGCCGAAGGCTCAGGCGATCGGCTACCAGAAGCCGCCCGCGATCACCCGGAGGTCGGAACAGACGCCGTAGGCGCAGACACAGAAGTGGCGCAGAGCGCCACTTTTCCTGCCCCTTGAGTTCGCCAGGAGAACGGGTCCATACTGCTCCGCACCACGAGGACGGCGCTCTGCGAGCTCCTCGGTTTTTCAGGAAGCGCCGCCGACGACTCTCCCGACGACCCCGAGGCAGGCCCGGCACCCATCCCCTCTGAACAAACGAGGGGGACCGCCTCGCTGGGCGGTCCCCCTGCCGCGGTCCCTTCGTTTCGCTTTACCCGTGCGCGGGCGTGATCAGGATCCCGCCGTTCGGGGGATGCCCGACGTCCGCGGTGGCCGGGTCCGGCGTGGCCTCGAGCGTGTTGCCCGGGCTCTCATCCGAGATGAAGATGCCGGAGTAGCTGATCACGTCCACCAGCAACAGGTCCTGGCCCGCGGGGCATGTGAAGGTGCCGGGGCTCGGTGGACCCACGGTAATCGTGGCCGTGACCGATCCGTTTCTCACCGCGAAGTTCTGGGTGAGGTCGAGCGTCTCCTCGACCGTCTCCTTGTTCCCGGCCTTGGGGTGCTTGCCACCGTTGTTCCAGCACTGGTAGGTGGCCGTCGCCGTGTCCACGTGCAGGTGGATCGCGACGCTGGTGATGGTGGTTCCAAGACCGGCGTCCTTGAAGGACACGCTCAGCGCCCCGGTGCTGGAGCTGACGCTCGCGTTCGCGAACAGGAAGTGCGGGCTGCCGCTGCCGCCCGGCCCAGCGAGCGCGGCCGGAACGGCCAGCGCCGCCGCCGCCACGGCCGCGGCAATGATGACGAGTGTTCGTCGCTTTCGCATTGATCCTCCTACTTGTAGGTCAGCGCTCACCCCAGACGGGGTGAACGCCGTCTGAGAGGTCGTTTCGGCGCGGGACGCGCCGAGCTAGAATGAGTCGCTAGACACCACCTCCCCTCTTCCGTCGTTCTCTGTAGGCGTCGGGAAGGCGAGGACGGTGCAACGCCCCGGTTCACGCCCAAACGTGGGCCGGGGCCTTTCTTGGTGCCGAAGAAGCCCGGGACTCAGGATCGGTACTCTCCCCATGCGTTGAACCTCCGCAGTGACGCGGCCGCTAGTACTTGGTGCGAAAGACTAGCGCCCCATCGCTCCGCTCGCCGAATGTGGCAAAGAGCGAATATTTCTGCGGCCAGAACCGGAAGATAAGAGCCGAGTCGGGAGCTACGATGCGGTGCTTTCCTGGGAACTCAAGCGGACAAAAGTGGCGCTCTCCGCCACTACTTGTGTCTGCGCCTACGGCCTCCCTAGCGCCCTCCGTGGAGGAGCCTTCCGGTTGCCGATTGCGTCTGCCGCGCATGCGGAGCGAAGCTACGTACGCCTTCGCCCCTCGTGGGTAAACTGCTTGGTGACCGGCTTGTGTCGGCTTGGTCAGCCGCGCCAAAAGGGAGAAGGATCCCGGCCGTCGGATGCGAAGCTCGCGGATGTCCACGTCACCAACCCATTGGCGGGTCGTCCCGATCTAGGCGGTCCTGATGGTTCCATCCGATTTTCACGACTTCTTCTTAGCGGCCGCGGGTGTTCACGGCGCGCTCCTCGGTTTGCTCTTTGTGGCGATCTCCGTTTCCGAGTGGCAGGGCCGCTTCCGCGGGAGCTACATCCTGGCCGGGCTCGGCCTCTTGGGACTTGCGGACACGCTCTTCACCTCCCTCGTCGCCCTTGTCCCCGACGCCCGCGCCGGGCAGAACTTGGCCCTCCTCGCGGCCGGCTTCGGCGGCCTCACCGTCTATCTCATCTGGGGCAGCCGGAAGCTCTCTGAAAGAAGACAGTTCGAGAGAATTCGTTTCGTCGGCGTCATGTTGCTCATCGGTCTCGTGATCCAGGTGTCAAGTTCAATCGCCTTGGCAGCCACGCCGGGAGGTGCCCAGGCCGCTCGCTTTCTCGCCTTCTCCCTCCTCATCGTCGACATCTGCGCAATCGTGGCCGCCTGGTTCCTGCTCATCGAGCCGCGGGCCTCTGCGAAAGGGAGTACCTAGCTGGTCCGTCTTCCCTGTCTAGGCGCTTCTGTTAGTGCGCACACGGTTTGAGGCCACTTTCCGGCCGCTCCCGCTGCGCATTCCCAGAGTCACCTCCGTTAGTCCGGGCTGCACCGGGCCTTGCTGAAGCGCAATACCGGATGAAGCTCGATCGCGTTGGGCGCGATCCCGGTCTGGCCGTGATTGAAGTCGAAGAAGCCGACTCCTGTGATCGTGGCTTTACCTTGCAGGTGGGTGAAGGAGCTTGAGGACGGACGGCCGCAGGCGTTGATGAAGGCTCTCCGCGCGCGGCGCATTTGCGTTCGCTTGAGCGAGTGACGGGTGCAGTTGGAGGCGGGGAACTCCACGATCATCGTTCGGGAGCGGTGGCGTGGATCGGCCACGACGAGATGGAAGTCCTCATCTTGCTCGAGCTTTGCCTCGACCAACCGCGCCCTAATCCGATACGTCCGGCGCTCCACGCCGGTGGCGCGCGAATAGGTCTGAGTCGGCGTCAGACGCCGCAGCGCGGAGATCGTCGTCTTGCGGGGATGGAAGTTGACCTTGCGCGTCCCAGGATCAGCCAGCGTCTTGACCGCCCAGCGCTCCACTCCACACTGAGCGAGGAGTCCACGTGCAGCCGCAGGGTGCTGCTGGCGGGTCACCCCAGCCGCGGTGAACGCAGCAACCACCAGCAGTGCCGTAACGATTACTGCGGCTCGGCGTGGCGAGTTCACTGTCTCTCGGCATTTGCCGGCCAAGCCTGCCCCATGCTCACTTCCTATTCCCGACGCTACGTCACCCGGAACGACGTGTGGAGCTTGACTCATCTGCGCCTGCCGCGCATGCGTGAGCTCATTCCAAGGCGCGAACTCGCCGGGGTTGAGCAAGCCCTCGATGCCCGGAGCGATCAGATGCGTTTGGGTGACTAGGCTGGGCTGTCCCCTCCAGAAGCCGTCGTCGCCAGAACGGAGAATGCCTCGCGGCCTAGTCACCATCGTGGGGACGCGAGGCTGGAATGCCCGGGTGGTGAAGCCGATCGCCCACGACCGCTTCACGATTCAGTCCGACCAGCCACAGGTGAGGGTGTCGTGGCAAGTGACCGGGATCCGCCGCGATCGCTACGCCAAGGCGCATCCGATCCAGGTGGTCGTCCCCAAGGCGAAGAACGACCAGGGCAGGTACCTGCATCCGGAGCTGTACGGCAAGCCGAAGTCGCAGGGGATCGGCTTTCAGAAGCCTCCCAGGCTTCCGCGGAGGCTATCCCAGGACCGATAGGCCTGCCGATCAGCAGGGACAGGGCGCCCGCCGCTGGCGCCGCTGGCGCCCCTGTCCCTAAATGACCCTCGCGGCCCCTACCGCTGTAAAGGCGCGGCTCCCCGCTTCGGGGTGCGCGTGGAGTTCTGGGAGGGGAAGAACAGCCCTGATGGCCACAGAGACCGCCAAGCACCACGCATCTCCGCTCGCGAGCGGTTTCAGCACCAGCGGCGTCTCGAAGTTGGCGTGGATACTGTCCCGCGCCAGGACGTCGTAGTAGCCGAGCGCGCGGTGACGCGGGTTGCTGCAGGACGAGTTCGGTGCCGTGGCGCTGTATTCATTGAAACTAACCAGGCGGGCGCCGGTATTGCGGAAGTCGTTGGCGATCTTGATGTCGGTGAGCGCGACGGTGGCAGTCGTAGGCCCCAGGATGCGGATGCCGATCCCGGCCTGAACACCCGTCGAGGTGTTGAAGGGCAGGCGCGGGAGCGTGGGGGCGTCGAGGCCGGCCGTCTTGAGCGCCCCGTCTCTATCGACCCTGGCCGTATAGGGGGCCGTCGGGTCGGAGACATTGACGATCTGCCCCGCGGTCGCGAGCGCATTGCCGACGAGCGGGCTGAGCAGCGCGGCGATGCCGACCCCGCTCAAGACGAAGGCGAAGCTGGCAAGAACCAGACGCAGCTTGGTGATGCGAACCTGCATAGTGATCCCTCCCTTTGAATTGAGGTGACTTCATCTTCCCACCGCCCTGGTGTGCCTGTCCCAGGCTTCCGGGAAGCGACCCAAGGTCCGGCAGTCCAGTCGAGGGCATATGGAGGCGCAGGGCGGGGGACGTCCTAGCAGGGCGCTTCCTGTCCCAGCCCGGGCTTCGAGGTCGATTGAGCGGCTTTCCACCTACAACTTGATGTCACGTTGTGCTACTCATTTTGGCCGCCTCCCGTTGTCTGACTGAGCAACGCAGATGGGCAGGAGCCGTCTATTTATGCGCAATCCCTTGCCAGCGGGAAAACCACCGCCGGTCGCTTGCCATGCGACCGGGGTGTGACATTCGCATGGCGAGCGCGGGCACGAAAGGAGGCCAGGACGGC
>WNGB01012158.1_pt1 | contig 11724 bp, 8 predicted proteins | sample 5400681 | NCBI WGS metagenome assembly WNGB01 (sample SAMN13153367, study PRJNA577476) | soil metagenome | isolation source: 115 cm soil or saprolite under grassland replicate 2 | place: USA:California | collected 2016-06-15 | reverse complement strand
AGAGCGCCCGCGAACGCCCGCTGCAAGTTGCAAAATCGAGCAGAAATGGTAGCAAGGCGTCCCCGCGGTGGGGGATAGTTCAATGGTAGAACATCGGACTCTGACTCCGAGAATCTAGGTTCGAATCCTAGTCCCCCAGCCAGCCACTGTCGTCTCTGTGGGCTGTTTCCGCCTTCAGAATAATCCCAGGACATTTCGGGAGATTAGCGCGAGGTCAGTCGGTCTCTGCAGCGGGAAAATCGGCGTTCTCTAGCCGCTTCCGCAACTTTTGGGCGCGAGTCTCTGGTCGCGAATTTCTAATATGCGGATTTTGCTGCTTGAGACTCGCGACAGGCTCGGCCGCCGCGAGGTCTTCGACGGCGCCGTCTTCCGACAGCGCAGCCGAGCGATAGCGCAAGTGGTCGGTTGAGAGTTTCCGAACGTGGTGCACATGCTGCGCCAGGCGGACTATGCGACGAAAGTTCACACACCTTCCAAGGGGATCAGTACTGCCAATATGAAATATTAACGTTCGGTGCTCCTGCGTGCTCACCGCCAGATGCTGGTGCGCTCGGGCCCACTTATCATCATTGCGTAACTTACGCCAATTGTTTAACTTTCCGTAGAGAGCCCGATGTGCATCGAGGTGCTGCCGAGAGCGTCCTCGCCAGCGTGGACCGAGGTCATAGAGTGCAACGACGCGAGTTCATCACGCTCATAAGCAGCGCGGCGGGGATCTGGCCCATCCACGCGCTTGCCCAGCCGGGCGAGCGCGTGCGCAGAATTGGGATATTGTGGCGGGGTGACGTCACTGAGGGTGTTGTTCAGGCGCAACAAGGCGCTTTTCAGGCGGAAATCGCCAACCTAGGCTGGATTGAGGGTCGCAATGTCGGGTTCGACGTTCGCTATTCCGCCGACGACCCTAATCGCATTCGTGCACATGCCGACGAACTGGTAGGTCTAGGACCCGACGTCATTGTTGCCAGCTCGTTTCCGGTCGCCAAAGCAGTGTTGCAGAGGACGCAGACCATTCCGGTCATCTTCGTCAATGTAGCGGACCCCGTGGCCGGCGGCTTCTTGAAAAGCACGACCCGTCCCGAGGGCAATGCCACGGGAATAACGAGCAACTATCAGTCGATGGGTGCCAAATGGCTGGAGTTGCTAAAGGAGTTTGCACCGAGCACAGCTCGGGCAGCGCTCATCTTCGCTGCTCAAAACGTCAACGACCAATTCTTCGGCGTGATCAACGACGCTGCAAAGCAGCTGGCCGTGAAAGCGGTTCCGATGCCATACAGCAACGCTGCTGAACTGGAACGCGCAATTGATGATTTTGCGGGGGAGCAAGACAACGGTGCTCTGCTGATGGTGCCGCCTCCTCCGAGTCCCACCCATGGCGGATTGATCAACCGCCTCGCCTTGAAGCATCGGCTGCCGACGATCTATTCGTCGAAGTTCTACGTTGCCCAAGGAGGGTTGATGTCTTACGGAGCACCCATCGTGGAGTCTTACCGAACGGCGGCGAGATACGTTGACCGCATCCTCAGGGGTACCCAGATCAGCGAGTTACCGGTGCAGTTCCCGAGCAGACTTGAGCTGGCGATCAACGTCAAAACGGCCAACGCGATCGGTCTGACGCTGTCACGCTTGTCCCTGACGCGGGCCGACGAACTAATAGAATGACGACGAGCCTTCGGTTCAAGATTCACCGGAATGAAAGTGCACGCGGCCCCTGGGCAGGTGATCCCGAATTGCGCAAAGGCTGCTCACCGACTGCCCGTGGCACGCAAGATGATGGCTCTCTTCCCACGGCGCATGTTTAGGGACGAGCCACACTCCGAAACTTAGCCAATGTCTTTTCTCTAAGGATTCTTCTCACCTCGGGCAGCTTTTCTTCGAGCAACTTTTTCACGTCTGGATCATTTTGCAACGCCTCTAGAATTGCTGCTTTGAGCTCGCTGCGTTTTTGCTGATCCACCTTGGCCAACTCCTCCGGCGGATAAACGGGGAAGAACAATCCCATAGCGCAGACCTCCTTGTTCAAGACGATTCACGTTACTTGCCAGATCAGTTACTTGCCAGATCAGTTACTTGCCAGCTCGACCGTTTGGAAAGACACAAATTGCTGAAATTGGTCGCTCCGGCTGTGACACCATTTGTTCGATAACGATTTCGAAGTCCTGAATCAGGCGATCGATTTCCTTGGCACTGAAGAGGTGCGGCTTGTAAATACACGTTCCCACGAGCCCAGAGTTGTTCTCCACTAGTGCCAGTATAAGGTCAAAGCTCGTCGTTGTCACTACTGGCAATATCATACTTGGATTCACCTCCTCGCACCTGAGCGTGCCTTCAAATCGCTCTAAAGGGCGCAACGTGTCATTCTGGAGTAGGATCATGACTTGAGCGAGGGAAGTAGGCCGGGTTGAGTAATCGCGTTCAAGTGTTTCAGCGAGCTCTTCATAAGGCAGGTCCTGGTGATCGAACGCCGCGATGATTGTTGCCCGAACCCGACGCAGGACCTCTTGAGACGTAGGATCGCCACCGAGATGCGTGCGAAGGACCACGGTGTTGACCAGCGGGCCGATAAGAGCGTCCGCCCCCGGACGATTACGGTTGGCAACGTTCGTGGCCACTCGGACGTCGTCCTCGTCCAGGTAACGGTGCAACAAGGTCAACAGGCCAGCCACGAGCGCCATAAACAACGTGCCACCTTCCCGGCTGCTGAAGCGTTTGGCGGCGTCCGCCAGGCCCGCCGAGAAGGTCCACCTTCGGCGAGCCGTTCGAAGATCATCACTTCTTCCCCTACGACCGGGCTTTGCCAGTTGCAGCAAGGGAAGCGGCTCCCGAAGCTGCTCTCGCCAATATGCGAGCTGTGCAAGAACCTCCGGATGCGACTTCCACTGCCGCTGCCAGTGCGCAAAGTCCGCGTATTGATAAGAGAGTGGCGCGAGGCGTGATTCCCCTTGGGCACAGAATGTGTCGTGGAGCGTGATAAGCTCCTGAACGAAGACGCCCAGTGACCAGCCATCGCAGATGACCTGATGCATGGAAATGAGAAATAAGTGCTCCTGCTCGCCCAAGCGCAACAGGCGAGTTCGGATCAGAGGCCCCTTCGCCAGGTCGAAGGAATGCAGCATTTCTTCTTGAATGAGCTGCGATCCGAGGGACTTCTGATTGGAGGGCGACGATGGCCGCAAGTCAGCGAACGTTAGGGGCACCGTCAACTGCGGCGCTATAACCTGCATATGTCGGCCGTCGATGACGGCAAAGGTTGTGCGCAGAATTTCGTGGCGTCTCACAATTTCATTGACGCTCCGCTCCAGGACGGCCACATCGCACGGCGAGGTGACCCGGAGCGCATAGAGCACATTGAAGAACGGCAGATCAGGCAGGGCGTGCTGCAGCCTCCAAAGCCGTTCCTGCGCGCTTGAAGCTGGCATCACCCCATTTTTCCTCGGCGCGGGGACGATTGTCAGGGGATGATGGGTCGCCAAGCCTGCGTGGATCGTCTGTTCGACATGCTTTGCGACCTCTGCAACAGTCGGCGCCTCGAAAAACTGGGAAACCGGGAGCAGAACCCGAGTGACTTCGTATACGTGGCTTAGGACCTCGGCAGCCAAGAGAGAATCTCCACCCGACGCGAAGAAGTCATCGTGAACACCGAGCTGCGGAACCTGGAGGATCTCTGCCCAGCGCTCGGCAAGCAGGGCCTCCAGCGGAGTCCGTGGCGGATCGAAGATCCGCGGCGATGCGGCGCTGGTCGCGAGACCCAGTTTGGCGGCCAAACCGATACGCTGCGGCTTGCCTGTTGGGCCCTTTGGAATTTCGCTGACAATGACGACCTGGCGTGGGACCTTAAAGTGGGCAATTCGGCCACTAACGAATCGACGTAGATCTCTCGGCGTTGCCGCACTGTCAGTTCGCAACACGACAGCGGAGGTTACGCTCTCACCGAGCGTCGCGTGCGGCATGGCAAAGGTCACCGCCTCCGCCACCGCCGGGTGTTCCAGCAGCACGTCGTCCACTTCCTGCGGAGCGATTTTCTCGCCGCCTCGATTGATGATCTCGCGGAGACGCCCCACCAGAAACAGGTAGCCATCGTCATCGAAGAAGCCAAGATCCCCTGTTTTGAGCCAGTCACCTGCAAATGCGGCCTCGGTCGCGTTTTGGTCGCCGTCGTAGCCCGCCATTACGCTTGGGCCCCGCACTATGACCTCGCCGGTTTGGCCGCGAGGCAGCAAAGCCCCCCGTTCGTCCATGATCCCGACGTCCAAGCCCGCCGGGACGCCGACCGACCCCCGCTTACGAACGCACGGCGGCAGCGGGTTGCATGCGATATATGACGACGCAGTTTCGGTCATCCCGTAAGTCTCAATCACGGGAGTCTCGAAAGTCTGCTCCAGCTCAGTGAAGACACGCGGCGGCAACGAAGCCGACGCGGAGCGGATGAAGCGGAGCCGATAGTCTGACCGCTCGCGATTGCGCCGCACGTGACCGAGGATCGCTTGATGCATCGGTGGTACTGCGGAGTACCATGTCGGTCGAAACTCGGTGAGCCATCCAAGGAAACTGTTCAACTCGCAGCCAGGCGTGCAGACGATGCTGGCCCCGGCCGCCAACGAGGCCAGAACGTTGTTGTTTAGTCCATGCCCATGGTAGAGCGGCAGCATGTTGATGCCGCAATCACCCTCTTGGAGCGCCAGTGCCGCGACCGAGTTGTAGGCTGAGATACAAACGTTGGCGTGCTTGAGAGGCACAATTTTCGGCCGCGACGTAGTGCCGGACGTGAACAGCAGCAGCGCCACGTCGTCGGCACTGACAGGCGGGTCGGACGACGCAATCTCGTGCTCTCCCGTGAGCGTGAAGATGCCGGCTTCCTGATCGCGTTCGCTCGAAAGCTCGATGACGCGGATGCCGCGTGCGAGCGCCACACGACGCGCCGGCAAGTCGGTTCCGGCCTGGGTGATCAACGCGTGCGGCCGCAGATCAGCAAAATATTTGTCCAGTTCCTGGGCCCCGTAGCCTTGGTTCATGGGAGCGCAAACCGCGCCCGAAGCCACAGCGAGAATGGCCACCGCCATCTCGGGACCGTTTGGCAGAATGACCGCAACCCGATGACGAGGGCCAATCCCCATTGTCCGGAGCGTGCGACCCATCTTTTCAATGTGCTGGTAAAGCCGGCCGTAGGTGAGCGGTGCGCGCCCTGGAGCGAGAATCGCAGGACCGTCCGGAATGCGCTTGCTCTGATGCTCCAGCAGCTGAGGCAGGCACAAAAAACGCCTGTCGTTTGCCGACTCTACCGGGTGTTTCGCCGCCATGGCTGTGCAATCCGGTGCGAATCGCTCGTGGGGCTGTATCGGCAGACTGAGGGCTTGGTCCGTCGTCGCCATCGTCTGGTCTTCGCCCCGCGGCAAGCCACGTTCCGAAGTGCCATCCCACAAGTCGCTCAGGGGCAGCTGAACACGTTCATAGCAAGGACCGGGTGAGTTGCCTACGGATGATCTTCTGATCGATCATCGCGAGTAGCTCAAGTCTCCTGCGTGCAGTGCTTGTGCTGGCACCCCCCGCAAGGCATTGAAGTTCGGAGGTTTTCAGCAGGACAGGCGTCGCTCCAGCGGATAGAAAGCTGAAGCCGCAATTACAATTTGTAATCGGATGGTTTGATTCCCACACAACGATCTGCTTGGCTAGAATATATGAAAGCGGCTTGAGGGGCGCGCCATGCAGCTTATTCGACTCGTTCAGCTCTCGTCTTTGCTTTTCTTCTGTGGGTTCGGCGCTTGTGCGAGCGAACCCATCGTGCGCACCCAGAACGGTGACGTCGGTGGCGTAACGCAGGGACAGGTGGAGTCGTTCAAGGCTTTGCCCTATGCGGCTCCGCCCGTCGGTCCGTTACGCTGGATGCCGCCGCGAGAGCCCGAAAATTTCACGGGGATTCGTGACGCATCGAAATTCTCCGCAGAGTGCCCACAAAAGCCGGAGGGCCAATTCACTGGAAATGAAGATTGCCTCTACCTCAATGTTTTCAGGCCCGTCGGCGCGCGGGCGCTTCCGGTCATCGTGTTCATTCACGGGGGATCCAACGTCAGGGGTTCAGCCAGTCAAACCATGATTGGTGACACCCATATGTACGACGGCAGCCAGTTGGCGCTGAGAAACGTGGTCGTCGTGACCCTGAACTATCGCCTCGGCGCACTTGGTTTCATCGCTCACCCGAAATTGTCCAAGGCCAGTGGATACGACGGATCGGGAAACTACGCCTACATGGATCAGGCCCAGGCGCTGAAGTGGGTCCAGCGTAATATCAGTGCATTCGGCGGAGATCCGGGCAATGTCACGCTTTGGGGCCAGTCGGCGGGTGCAAAATCGGTTTGGGTTCACCTGACGTCACCAGAGAGCCGCGGTCTATTTCATCGTGCCGTTGCTCATAGCGCTGTCAGGGAGGGCGCAAAGAAGTTGTCCGACCAAGAAGGCGTAGGCGTGCGTTTGTCACAAGGCCTTGGTTGTCGAAACGCGGCCGATGAACTGACCTGCATGCGCGGCAAGTCAGCGCAAGAAGTCGTAAACGCATTGGAAAGTAGCCCGGGTTCAGGCAACTATGCTGCAGTCGTGGACATGAAGGTTCTAACGGAATCTCCAATCAAGATCATGCAGGACGGGCAACACCACCACATGCCCATTCTTCAAGGGAACGTCGAAGAAGAACTCTCGATGCTTGGCGCGAGGGAGTCGCAGGGCATTACGACGGAGGAGAAATACGTAGAGGCGATCAGGGCGTTGATTGAGAGGAAAATCCCCGATGCTTCGGTTGACGAGTTGCTTCGTCAGTACCCGAGCAGCGAGTATCAAACGCATCGCAAGGCCTTCAATGCAATCGGCGCCGATCGGGAATATATCTGTCCCGCGCGGAGGGTCTTACGAGCGCTTACCAAATCGCAGACGGAATTTGTCGGGCGCTTCTTCTACTCCCATACACTTAGTTCCGGTCAGCTTCGGCCGTTTGGCGCGTCACACGGCCTTGAGTTGCTTTTCATCTTCGACACGCTGAAAAGCGCAGACGTTGATCCGATGACAGACACGGAGACGGCTCTTGTGAAATCATTCCAGGATATTTGGTCGAGCTATTCTAAGACAGGAGCTATCCCAGATTTGTGGAAGAGATATGACGGCCAGAGAGACAACCATGCCATCTTTGGCGATACAGTGTCAGACGGTAACAACCTTCGTACGCGGCAATGTGATTTTTGGGACACTAAAGCGGCTCCTTGAACGTGATCAGATCGTTCGCACTGACGAATGAGAAGGACAAATCCTTGCGTTCCTGACGCGATCTATGCCGCAACCAGAGGATGCGAAGTTGCGCCTGGAAGGTCAGGTGCGGCGAGCTTGACGTTTGCGACTCGTAGACTACTGAAGAGGACGAAGCCACGACGGCGCCAATGTCGCCGGCGCACGTGATGCTTGACGACCAAGCGCCATAGGTGCTGCGAGCAGGCAGGGACATAGGGCTGCCGCCGGTATTTTACGAGCCGCTCATGTTTTCCACCTCGGGAGGCGATCCAACGCCAATAGCAGCCTTCAAGGGGCGGAACGGGCTTGGCTACGATGAAGCCCTGACTGCGGCATTTGAACTAGTCGCTGCAACGAGCCCATCGCGCATCGCTATTAGTTCGACAGGGTGGGCGCCGAGCTACCGAAAATTGGACGACATGGCAAACCGCTTGGCGCATCGACTGATCGCCTATGGCGTTGCCTCAGGCGATCGCGTGGCCGTCCTGATGTCGCATGACGCGCCACTGATCGCAGCCATATTGGGAATATTGAAGGCGGGATCGATCGTGGTGGCGCTCGATCCAGTCGATCCGGTGCTCCGACTCAAAACTCTCGTCACCGATGCAGAGCCGTCTGTCATCGTAACTGATTTGCAGAACCGGGATCTGGCGTCGGAATGTTGTTTCGCGCATCGCATCTTGATTTTCGAACAAGAGAATGTGTCGGCGCCCGTCCAAAAGCCATTAATCGGGATTTCGCCCGGGCAGCCAGCGTTCATCACCTACACCTCGGGAACAACCAGTCGTCCGAAAGGCGTCATACGGCCTCACCGGCAGCTTCGAAAGCTCGCTGGCGATACCGGCGAAGCCATGCAGTATACCGAGAGTGACCGTGTTCCCTTATTCGCCATGATTTCCACGGGCCAGGGTCTCAACGGCCTCTGGTCGATCTTGCTGCACGGCGCGACATTGTATCCCTTTTCGCCCAAGACCAGTGGCATCACCGGATTGACCGACTGGATCATTGCCAACGAGCTGACCGTCTATGTCTCATCGGCGTCGCTGTTCCGCACTCTGGCCAAGACGCTCGATGACGGCTTCGTATTCACCAAAGTACGCGCGGTCCTGCTTCTTGGGGAAATGGTAACCGACCGTGATTTCGAAACCTTCCGTCGGCACTTCCCGCCCACCAGCTTTCTGGTTCATACCCTTTCATCCACGGAAACGGCGAACATCGCCTGGGCTCGCTGGAGGCAGGACGACAAGGTACCTGCAGGCGCTCTTCCGGTCGGACATTTTTCGAGGGGCACAGAAATCGTACTCGTCGGCGAAGATGATCGCATCGTCCGGCGAGGGGAAATCGGTGAGATCGTTGTCAGGAGCCGGTATTTGGCCAGCGGCTACTGGCGGGATCCTGAGCTCACGGCAAAACGCTTCTCTGCGGAAACTGACGATAGCGGAACTCGAGTGCTGCATACGGGTGATCGCGGGCGCATCAATGCCGACGGCTTGCTTGAATACTGTGGTCGTAACGACGATCGCATGAGGATCCGCGGCAATCGTATTGAACCGTGCGATATCGAGCTCGCGCTGGAGGAACTTCCTGGTATCGATCGCGCTGCTGTTGCCGCTATCGCGCGTGACAATCATGAACCGCTTTTGGTTGCATTTGTGGTGAAAGAAAAAAATGCATCGTGGACGGCGCCGCGACTGAGACTCGCGCTGAGAACAATGCTGCCCCCCCACATGGTGCCATCGAGAATCTTGTTCTTGGATAGTCTTAAGTACAGTAGGAGCAACAAGATCGATCGAGAGGCGCTGCGCCAATATTCACTTCCGGCTCGAGAAGGCAACAAGGATGAGGCGCCGAGAACAGAAACGGAAATATTGCTTGCCGATATCTGGGCCGAAGCCCTTGATCTTTCTGATATCGCACGAGATGACGATTTCTTCACTCTGGGCGGCGACTCGCTAATCGGCGCCATTGTCGCGGCGCGAGTCTACGCGGCGTGTGCCATCGAGCTGCCCCTCGCGGCCATCGCCAGTCGTCCAACGATCTCAGCACTCGCCGCATTCATCGACGAGCGTCGACGCATGAGTGTCGTCAGAACGCCCCCAATCGTCCGCGTCGCTCAAGCGGCGTCCGTGCCGATGTCTCTCTTACAAGAGGCTATTTGGAACCATTGGTGCACTCGGCAAGACCGTGCCGGCTTGACGCACGTGCGCAGCTATCGGATCACTGGGCCGCTCGACGTCGAGATCCTCAAGGCGTGCCTCCACTATCTAGTCGAGCGGCATGAAATTCTGCGAACGACCTTCGCCCTCGTCGAGGGTCGCCCAGCGCAGATTATTCACCCCTCCGCACCGCCTAATCTCACGTTCGTTGATCTTGCCGATCGTGCGAACCCGGAGAGTGTCGCAAATTTGATTTTCCGCGAAGAGTCCAGCCATGAAATAAACTTGGCGAAACTTCCGATCAGGAGAAACGTCCTAATCAGGATTACTCCTGATAATCACCGACTATTGCGCGTTTCTCACCCCATAATCATAGATGGATTAGGATCTCAGATACTCGATGCGGAACTTGCAATCTTGTATGAGGCGGCACTGCTCGGGAGAAAACCGCCGCTTCCGAGGGAGGCTCCCTTGCAATATGCAGATTACGCAGTTTGGCAGCGCCAATTCGTGCAACCTGACGGTTCCTATTTCCAGGAGGTCATGAATTGGTGGAAGCGTGTTGGTCCAGCTCTACAGCCGGCTATCCGACAGCCGCAAAAGAGGACCACACGTGCCGTTCGTGTCGATCCGAGCGACGGCGTCCTGCAATGGAAGCTTGAGGAGCAGACGGCAGAGCGATTGGATGAGATTGCACGCAAGGCTGGTGCAACCCATTTCATAGCCCGATTGGCCGCTTTTGCCGCATTGATCGGCGATCGGACGGCCAACGTGCCCCTCGTGATCGGAACAGGCTTCGCTAATCGCAATCACCTCGAGACACAGACCCTTGTGGGTCCATTGCGGAACCCGGTGCATCTCGTATTCCTGTACGATCCTAGAAAGACCTTCCTGGAATGGCTCGCGTACGTGCGGGACCAGGTGTTTGAAGCCACAACACGCGGGGAATTACCGTACGAGTGCATCCGCGAGCAATTGCGCGCGTCGGGCCTGGAATTACCTGAGATGCATTTCTATTTCACCATGTCGAGGGACAATTCCGACCAGCATTTCGCAAATCTCGTGATCAGCAGCGAGTTCTGGAGCGTTGGCACGATGCCATCCGGATGCACGCTTTTCATTGACGAGCAAAGACCGGAGAACTGCCGAGTTAATTTTGATGCAAATTCCCTGGATCCAAAAGCAATGCGGGCGATGTTGGACCAGTACCTCCGATTCCTGGAAGCCGCTGTGTGGGCACCCGAACTGCCGATTGGAGAGCTAATGACGATGGTGCGTTGGGATGATGCCATCGTCGAAGTACTGGGTGATTTGAGTTGTCAATGAACTTGATACCAAGCGCGAGCAGGAAGTCCTCGGGCTACTTGCCCTTCTAAGATTTCGGCCGTCAGCAAAAAAAGGGGGGGCTGCGCCACCGCGCCCGACTCCGTCCTATTTCACCTTCTCCCAAACGAGTGTCGTGACGCTCATCCTGCCATCCCTGGCGGATGGCGCGGGATGTGTTGATAAACTCAATCGTTCGCCATCGATTTTGACATCTCTGAATTGCGTCGTCCCTGTCCACATCTCATTCCATGAGATGTCGATGTGATGTTGTATCGTGGTGCCGTCGAAATTGAAGGTCCCGGCGTACGCCGTCAGCGTCTGGAACAACGAGATGCGATGCTGGTCGGTCATCTGTTCAAAGCTTTCGACCTTCGGCCGGTCTCCCCGGACGAGGATAACCATCATGCGCCGATCACGCCCGTAGGTGAGGAATCCTTGCTCATTGGCCGTTGTGAGGATTTCGCCCGTCTCAAGTACCTTTTGGAACTGGCTGAGCAGTCTCCAAGTGCCGTATATTTCTTCGTTTGCAGAAAATGCCGGGTCCGGCGAGAAGATCGCAGCCACCACAATTGCAAGAACCGACCGGCACATAACATCCTCCTCACGATCTGAAGAGCGGATAGCAGACTGGCCTTTAAAGAACTCTCGCTGCAATATGAGTCGCTCCTTCTGATTATTGTCGCGCTCTGACGAATCGCAAAGCCGTCAGCCGCTGAAGGCTCCATCCCGGTGAATAGTTTCTACTGGATCACCATGTTCGTGAGCGTTCAAGCCGATCCCGCCTTCGATCGCAAGCAAGGGCTAACAAATTCCCGTTTATAAGTGGCGCATGGCCTCGCCGCGCACGGCCACGAGGTCCACGTCGTGACCAACGCCAAGGAGGCGCTGCCGCCCTACCGGATGTACATGCGGGCGGAGGATTGGCGGCAATGCGAGGCCGCCTATGGCGCGGGTTCGGTCACGGTGCACTGGACCG
>WNGB01012157.1_pt1 | contig 11724 bp, 6 predicted proteins | sample 5400681 | NCBI WGS metagenome assembly WNGB01 (sample SAMN13153367, study PRJNA577476) | soil metagenome | isolation source: 115 cm soil or saprolite under grassland replicate 2 | place: USA:California | collected 2016-06-15 | reverse complement strand
TCACGACGACCGAAGTCCGCGACTTCACCGAGACCGACTTCGCCTGCGCCTGCTCGGGGAAGACGAGCTTAGAGACCGGCGAGTTGAAGAGGAAGAGCGCAAGAAAGACGAGCGGGGCGGCCACGAGGAACGTGAGGAACGTCCGCACCGCCTTCGCGAGCGCGTAGAGCAGCGCGCACGCAACGCCCGCCGCGCCCGCCACGACCAGCGCGGCGAGCCCGTCGAGGGCGTCGCTCTTCGTCAGCGCCTGCAGCACGATCACGCCGACGAGGCCGGCGACGAAGACGAGGTGCAGGCTCCGCGCGGCGACGCCGCTGACGAGCTCCGCCGCGAGCTCGAGCACGACGAGGACGACGGGTGGGAGGAGCGTGAGCGCAAGCGCGAAGAGAACGATCTCAGCGCTCGACGACCCGCGCACGGCAAAGAACGCCGGGTTCTTGCCGAGGATGTCGAAAAGGGGCTGTGCGAACGCGAGGGCGCAGAGCGCCGCCAGATGGGCGCTGCGGCGGCCGATTACACGCAGTCGCCTCTCTTCACGCCCCGGAAACGCTGCCGTCACCAGGCAGTAACATACTTCGGCCTGGCAGGCCCAACCCGGAGCCAAAGGAGAGCCACACCACATGAGTCTCGCTTACATCGACCCCGCCAGCGGCAGCATGCTCCTCCAGATCATCCTCGGAGGCGCCGCCGCGGTTGCGGTCGCGCTGAAGATGTGGTGGCGCCGTGTGCTTCGCATCCTGCACATCCGCAAGCCCGAAGACGACGCCCCGGCCGAGCCGATCTCCGCCGCACGCGAGAGCGAGGCGCTCGATCCGGTCCGTGAGCCTGTCGGGAAGCCCTGAGCCGCCCGCCGCGACGGCTTCACTCGAGCCGGGGTCTTTTCGCGACTGGGACAGCCGCGTCTTCTACGACAACGGGCGAATCCTGCGCGCGCTGTCGGAAGACGGCCTGGCCGACTGGCACGCGTTCTCGGAATCGAGGCTCTTTGCCGAAGCCGTCGCCGAGGGCAAGCTTGTCGGGACGTCGAGCGTCGACGAGCAGCCGATAGCCAGCGCCGCAGCCGTCCTCGAGCACGAGCGAATCCCGTTCGTCTCGTACCCCTACGAGTGGACGTTCGCGATGCTGCGAGACGCCGCGCTGTTGCAGCTCGAGCTGCTGCGACGCGCACTCGACGAGGACCTGACGCTGAAGGATTCGTCGTCCTACAACGTCCAATGGCGCGGCTCGCGGCCGCAGTTCATCGACGTGGGCTCGTTCGAGCGGCTGCGTCCCGGCGAGCCCTGGGCGGGCTACCGCCAGTTCTGCCTCCTCTACCTGAACCCGCTGCTGCTCCAGGCGTACAAGGGCATCGACTTCCGGCCCTGGCTGCGTGGCAGCCTCGACGGCATCACGCCCGCCGACCTGAGGCGGGCGCTGTCGTTCCGTGACCTCTTCCGCCGCGGCGTGCTCACCAACGTCGCGCTGCACGCGCGGCTGGAGCGCAAGCACGAGGGCTCGGAGCGTGACGTCAAGACCGAGCTTCGGCGCGCCGGCTTCCGCAAGGAGCTGATCGTCGCGAACGTGCGGCGGCTGGAGAAGGTCGTGCGGGGGCTCGAGTGGGAGCCCGGCTCGACCGCATGGTCCGGCTACGGAGCGACGACGTCGTACGACGAAGCGGACGCCGCCCGCAAGGAGGAGTTCGTGCGCGATGTCGTCCACTCACGCGAGTGGGATCTCGTCTGGGACATCGGCTGCAACGAGGGCCGCCACTCGCGTATCGCTGCGGAGAACGCGCGCTACGTCGTCGCGCTCGACGGCGATTCGGCGGTCGTCGACCGCCTCTATCGCGCCCTCTCGGCCGAGGGCTCGACGACGATCCTGCCGCTCGCGTTCGACGTGACCGATCCCTCGCCTGCGCTCGGGTGGCACGGCCTCGAGCGTCGGACACTCGAGGCGCGCGGACATCCAGAGCTGACGCTCTGTCTCGCCGTGTTGCACCACGTCGCGATCGGCGGCAACGTGCCGGTGCCCGAGTTCCTGTCGTGGCTCGCCGAGCTTGGCACGGCGCTCGTGATCGAGTTCCCGACCCGGGACGATCCGCGCGTGGCGGCGCTGCTCAGGCGCAAGAAGGAAGGTGCACACCCGGACTACGACCTCGAGCCCTTCGAGCGCGCGCTCGCGGAACGCTTCAACGTCGAGCGCACGGAGGAGCTCGCAAGTGGAACACGCGTCCTCTATCACGCAAGGCCGCACTAGGACGGCGAATCGCTTGCGCGAGCCGGCTTTGCGCGGGGCGCAACTGCTCGCCGTTTCCGGCTTCGCACTCGCGCAGCCGCTCTTCAGCATCCTCGGCAAGAACGCCGAGTTTTTCGCGGTGCGCGGGTCGACGCCGTCGGACATCGTGCTGTTCGCGCTCGTCGTCACCTTTGCTCCGGCTCTCCTGCTGCTGGTGGTTGAGGTCGTCGTCGAACTGGTGACCAGGCGCGACGCTCTCGTGCTGCACAACGTCTTCCTCGCGGGGCTCGGTGCAGTGTTCGGCGTGCAGGCGCTGAAAAGAAGCGGGGTCGGCGGAACCGCGGTGCTGGTCGTCGGAGCGATCATGATCGGCCTCGCGATCGCGGCTGCAACGTGGCGCGTGTCGATCGCACGTTCGTTCGTGACGATCCTCTCAGGCGCCTCGCTGATCTTCCTCGGCGTCTTCCTATTCGACTCGAAGGTCGAGGAGCTCGTGTTTCCGAAGGAGGTGAAGGCTTCTGTCGCCACTGTCGACGCCTCTATTCCGGTCGTCTATCTGCTCTTCGATGAGTTCCCCGTCATCGACCTGCTGAACGCGAAAGGGGAGATCGACGCGAAGCGCTTCCCGAACTTCGCGCGCCTCGCGCGAACCTCGACGTGGTTCCGCAACACGACCACGCTGTCGGCGTCGACGACCGTCGCGGTTCCTGTGATCCTGACCGGCAACCGGCCGGTGCGTGGCGCGCTGCCGGTCGCGCAGAACTACCCCAACAACCTTTTCACGCTGCTCGCGAGCCGGTATCGGATGGATGTCATGGAGTCCCAGACGCGACTCTGCCCTTCCCACATCTGCAGGCGCAAGGAGCCGAGCGCCGGCTCGCGACTGTCGTCGCTCTACTCCGACTCCCGCGTCGTGTACCTCCACCTGCTCGCGCCGCCCGCACTCGAGGACCGCCTGCCGGCGATCGACGAGTCGTGGGGGAACTTCGGGTCGGACACGGGCGGCGAGCTCGAGGACGAGCTGCCGAAGGTGAACATGCACACCTTCTATATCGGGCGCGTCCAGGAGTTCAATCGCTTCATCGCCTCGTTCCGCGCCCCGAGCCCCGCGAAGCCGACGCTCTATTTCCTGCACCTCCTGATGCCGCACGGGCCGTGGCTCTACTTCCCGGACGGCCGGGTACGGGCGGTCGCGAACCCGCGCGCGCCGGGACGCAGCCACGAGCTCTGGTGGAGCCCTGACCTCGCACTGCAGGCGTATCAGCGGCACTTGCTCCAGGTCGGCTACACGGACAAGCTGCTCGGCCGCTTCATCGACCGGTTGCAGGCCGTGGGCCTTTGGGGCAAGGCGCTCGTGCTGGTCGATCCGGACCACGGAATCAGCTTCCGCGGCGGCGACAAGCGTCGCGAGCCGACGAGAGCGAACCTCTCCGACCTCGCCTTCATCCCGTTCTTCGTGAAGCTTCCCGGTCAGCACAGGGGACGTGTCGTCGACGCGCACATCACGACGGACGACATCCTGCCGACGATCGCCGACGTCCTCGGCGTAGACCTTCCGTGGCGGACGACGGGTAGCTCGGCGTTGCACAAGAAGGCGGACAAGCCGCTCGTCCAGGTAGGGAAGGTCACCGCCCCCTATGCGGCCGCGCTTGCGCAGCGCGAGCGCTCGCTCGCGCGGCAGATCTCGCTCTTCGGCAGCGGCGCGTGGGGCCCGCGCCTCGCAGGGACGGGGCGGTTTCGAGGGCTGGTCGGCCGTCCCATGTCGGGGCTGAAGGTCTCCGAGAAGCTCGACAAGCAAGCGGTCGTCGACGTGACCGGCAGCAAGTTGCTGCGCTCGCTGCCGCACGGGTCGCCGCTCGTCCCCTCGCCACTGATGGGTTACCTCCCGCATCTGCGGTACGGCTCGTGGATCGCGCTCGCGCTAAACGACCGTGTCGCGGCGGTGTCGCACACGTACGGGACGGGCGGCAAGCTGCGCTTCTCGTTGCTCGCTTCGGACTCGGCCTTCCGCGCGGGCCAGAACGACGCCCGGGTATTTCTCGTCTCGGGCGCGACCGCGCATCCGCGGCTCCGCGAGCTCCGCGTCACGCTCTCCTCGTAACGTGCGGCCGACCGTGCACGTCACCGGACCGGTGCCGGCGCGCGTAGAAGCGGCGCTTCGGGAGACGTTCACGCTGGCCGAGGGTCCGGAAGGTGTCGACGGAATCCTGTCGCTGCTCGGAACCAGAGTGGACGCAGCGCTCCTCGAGCGCGCAGGACCGCAGCTTCGCATCGTCGCGAACTACGGCGCCGGAGTCGACAACGTCGACCTCGAGGCCGCGCGCTCGCGGAGCGTGCTCGTCGCGAATACGCCGGACGTGCTGACCGAGACAACTGCGGAGCTCGCGATCGCGCTTACGCTCGCCCTGCTCCGGCGGGTGGCTGAGGGGGACCGCTTCGTGCGCAGGCGGGAGCGCTGGTCGTTCTCGCTCGAGTTCATGCTCGGCGAGAGCCTGCGGGGCAAGACGTTCGGCGTCGTGGGGCCGGGGCGAATCGGGCGCGCGACGGCGCGGCTCGCCGAAGCACTCGGCGCGACGCCCGCTTTCGCCGGGCGCACGGACGATCTCGGCGCGCTTCTCTCGACTGCGGACGTCGTCAGCCTGCACTGCCCGCTCAACCGCGAAACGCACCACATGATCGATCGCGAGGCGCTCGAGCGGATGCGGCCGGCGGCGGTGCTCGTCAACACGGCGCGCGGGCCGATCGTCGACGAGCATGCCCTCGTCGCCGCGCTTCGCGCGCGCGTCATAGCGGGCGCCGCGCTCGATGTCTACGAGCACGAGCCGGAGGTGGCGGAGGAGCTTCTGTCGCTCGACAACGTCGTCCTGACGCCGCACCTCGGGAGCGCGACACGCGAGACACGCGAGGCGATGGGGCTGGTCGCGGTCTCCGCGTTACGCGCGGTGCTCGTCGACGGCCGAACGCCGCCGAGCGTCGTTCGTTAGCTAAGAAGCTCTCGCCGCCTGGCTGAGCGTGCCGGCGTGCCCGAGCAGGTAGGCCCGGGCGATCAGCTCGGCACGACTGTGAACACCGAATTTGCCGAGCAGGTTCTGGATGTGTGTCGCCACGGTCTTCTGGCTGATGACGAGCTCCGCCGCAATCTCCTTCTGTCGGCGGCCCTCGACAAGCAGGTTCAAGACCTCGATCTCGCGACGCGTGAGCTGTGGCCGGCGATCCTCTGCGCTGGCGACTTCGCGCCGCGCGATCTTGCGATTGACGAAGCGCCGTACCCGTGCGACGAGCTCGTCGGGGTCGAAGGGCTTGATGATGAAGTCGTCAGCCCCGATCAGCAGCCCGGCGACACGGTCAAGCGGCTCCGTTCGGAGGCCGGAGAGGAAGAAGATGGGCACGTCGTCTCCCCGCTCGATACGGATCTCGCGGCAGACCTCGTAGCCGGTCATGTCCGGCAGACTCACCTCGAGCACGACGAGCGCGACGCCGTTTTCGCGAAGGGCATCGAGCACCGCGGCGCCCGTCGTCACCTCGCGGATCTCGTATCCGGCTCGGCTGAGCGCCGCCGCCGCTAGAGCGCGAGCGGCCTCGTCGCCGTCGGCGATGACGATTGCACCAACCTTCCGATCCACGCCGCCAACACTCCGATTCTCCCCCGCCTCCTTCATACAGCAAAACGCCCGTCTCTTCAAGACCACGACCTAATGCGATCTCAGTAAGGGCCGACGTCATTTCCCTCCCTGAGGCCGCCGGCCGGCAGAGCTTCGGGCCCGGCTACGTCGATCGGAGTCGGGCGAAAGTCAGGCGGCGCGCCCATCGAGGCAGACCCTGCCGCCCGTCACGACCTTCCCGCCACGTGTCGTCAGGACCTCGACTACCCAGGACACCTCCTGATCGACAAGGATCGGGACTTTCACGGGGACGAGGCACGACGTGCCGGTCGAGCAGCGTGCATAGACGCGGTCCTGAGGCTCTGCGGTTGAGATCACGACGACGTAGCCGGTGTCGCGAGCGTCGGTCGTCCACTGTGCCTCGACCTGCAACTTCCCGGCGGGAATGTCGATGTACTCGTCGCCGCCGTCGAGTGGGATGACCGGCATGCTCTTGCCGTTGACCAGGAGCTCGAGAGCGTGCGGTCGCGGCGGCGCCGCCCAGTCGACCTCCACCGGCGCCGATTTCCCGGCCGGCTTGTTTTTCCGCTGATCGATCAGGAACGCCCGGAACTCGTACGTGCTCGCGGCGTCTGGAGCGACCGTCCACTCGCACGGAAGCACTATGCAGCGAACCTTGTCGTGATAGGTGGGTCGATCGTATGTCGCGTTCTTCTGCGCGACGTCGATGCCGCGAAGCTCAAGTGCGAAATCCCCACCGGATCCGGCGAGCCTCTCATCCGTGGAGGCTTTGAAGAACAGCGCCTTGCCGCCGGTCGCATCCGAGCCGTCCTGCAGCTCGATGCTTGATCCGGACGATCCGCAGCCGGTCAGCGTCCCGGCCACGATTGCGATCAGCGCTACGAGGGGCGCCGACCGCAGAAGGTTCATGACCGAAGCACAGGGTTGGCGGGGGCGTCGATTCATGGTGCGACCGCCGTCCCTATTCTCTTCGGAGCCGTCAGATCATCCCCGAGAGAGCCGATTTCTCGTCTCGACCTTCGGCTAGGACGGTCACGACTGCTCGCGCGTTGCGGGACTACAGGGCCTCCTGTATTGCGTGATTAAGGGATTCACGTAGGTGCGCCGCTGCGGCCAGCAACGCGGCGCCAACCGTTACCGGACGGGGAGGAACATTGGGAATCAGGGCATTGCTCGGTCTTACTTTGCAGCGCCGCAGTCTTGCTGCGGTCATTCTGGCGGTTGTCGCCGCCATGACCTTCATGGTCGCAGGGGCGTTCGCCGACGCCGGCAATCCGATTCTCGGCACGATCAAGGCCACCGCCCAGGACAACCGCGATGGCACCGTGACGATCTATGTGCGGGGCCAGTGGAACTGGTTGTCGCACAACAACGACTGCAACATCGACCGGAACGGGACCGGCGTGGGGATCATCTGGAACGACCCCACCGAGCCGGGCTACACGGTCTCGAACGGTGCGATCTCGGCCGGCGTGGGCATCTCGAGCCTGCGCGCCGGTGACACCGTCAACCAGGTCGACCAGATGGTGCACCCGGCAGACCGAGGGAACGTCCCCGAGGGTTACACCGTCGCCGGCACGGACTTTCCGGTTGCGCAGCAGTTCGTCGATCCCGCCCCGGCGGGGATCACGGCGACGCAGCTGGCCGCTTGGCGCGGCGGCTGCGGCCGGCAGCCGCTGACGGCGACCGCCTCGAAGCCCGGCCATGCGGAGCGCAGCGGCGCCACATGCGCAAACGGGACGACGACGTGCTCTGGCCACCCCTGGGGGTCGTGGGGCTACGAGAAGAACGGCGGTAAGGGCTACGCGCATACGTATTTGAAGTCCGCCCTCCCCGACAAGGTGTGCGTGAACTTCTACGACGTGCACGGCGACCATGCGGGCACCGAGCCGCCGAACGGGACCAAAGAGATCACCGTCAACTCGAACGGCGACAACTCGATCGATACGAACGCCTTCAACGTCAACGACGGTGCCAACTGCATCGAGGCCTTCAACACGACCACGACGACCGACATCCACAACGCGTCGCACAACGTCGTGACGACGGTGGAGGCGGGTACGACGGTGCACGACTTTGTGTCGGTGACCTCGTCCGGCGGCACGCCCACGGGCACGGTGACGTTCGACTGGTTCACGAACAACACTTGCACGCTCGCTCCGGCCTCGACGTCCACGCCCTTCGCGTTGTCGGGCAGCGGCCACGCCGATACTGCAACGCCGGGAACTGGAGAGACCGCATTCCAGAAGGGTCCTCCGGCGGCGGGCCTGTACGGGTTCAAGGCGCACTACCTCGGCGACAACAACTTCATGCTTCCGTCGGACGGCGCTTGCGAGCCGCTGCGCGTGGTCGACGCGAAGATCTCCATCACGCCGAGCACCGCTACGAACCACGTTGGCGACCCGCACGTCTTCACCGCACACGTCGAGATCAACGACGGGACCGGGTGGAGCAACGCGCCGGCCAGCACGGCGGTCAACTTCTCGAACAGCGGCCCGGGCTCGTGGGCGGTCAATCAGTGCACGACGGTCGCGGCAACCGGCAGCTGCACCGTCACCCTGACGTCGAGCACGACCGGAATCTCGACTGTGACCGCTTCCACGATGCTGCAGGTTTCCGGCCTCTCGCTGGTGCGCAGCACGGACGCCACCGGCGCGAACTCCGGATCGGCCACGAAGCGCTGGGTCAATGCCAAGATCTCGATCGCGCCGTCCGCGACTAACCGCATCGGCCAGTCGCATACGTTCACCGTCACGCTCTGGAAGGACCTCGGCGACGGGAACGGCTTCGTCAAGGCGGCGAATGAAGACGTTGACTTTACGCTGACGAATTCCAACGGCGCGGCTCACACGGCCGCGACGGGGACGTGCACGAACGTAGGCGGGAATACGGATGCGAACGGCGAGTGCACGATCACGTTCACGTCGAACTCGACGGGCAAGGTGACTGCGCACGCGAGCTCCACGCTCGCGATCTCCGGATCGGCGGCGTTCACCGTCTCCACGGACGGCGTGTCGCCGAACACCGGCGACGCAATAAAGACGTTCGTGAACGCGAAGATCTCGATCACGCCGAGCACGGCCACGAACCGGGTCGGCGATCCGCACACCTTCACCGTGACGCTGTGGAAGGACCTCGGCGACGGCGCCGGCTTCGTGAAGGCGCAGGGTGAGGACGTTGACTTCACGCTCACCGACACGAACGGCGCGTCGCATTCGGCGCCGACCGGCTCCTGCACGACCGCCGGCGCGAACACCGATGCGAACGGCGAGTGCACGATCACGTTCACGTCGAGTGCGACCGGCAAGGTGACGGCGCACGCCTCTTCGACGCTCACGCTCGCGGGCTTGCCCGTGACGGTGGAGACGGATGGAAGCAGCCTCAACTCCGGCAACGCCGTCAAGACGTTCGTCGACGCGAAGATCTCGATCGCCCCGTCCGCGACGAACCGGGTCGGCCAGGCGCACACGTTTACGGTCACGCTGCTGAAGGACGTCGGCGACGGCGCAGGCTTCGTGGCCGCGGTTGACGAGCACGTCGACTTCACGCTGACGGACTCGAACGGCGCGAGTCACACGGTTCCGACCGGCAGCTGCGCGACGGCCGGTCTCAACACCAATGCGACCGGCGAGTGCACGATCACCTTCAACTCGAGCTCGACCGGGAAGGTGACAGGGCACGCGTCCTCGACGCTGACCCTGGCGGGCCTGCCGGTGACGGTGGAGACGGACGGCACCGGCTTGAACTCGGGGAACGCGGTCAAGACCTATGTGGACGCGAAGATCGCGATCGCCCCGTCGGCGACGAACCGGGTCGGCCAGGCGCACACGTTCACCGTGACGCTGCTGAAGGACACGGGGAACGGCGCGGGCTTCGTGGCCGCGACGGGCGAGCACGTCGACGTGGTCTTGACGGACTCGAACGGCGCCGTGCACACAGCACTGACGGGGAGCTGCACGAACGCCGGCGCGAACACTGATGCGAGCGGTCAGTGCACGATCACCTTCACCTCCAACTCGACCGGGGTGGTGACCGGGCATGCGTCCTCGACGCTCGCGCTTGCCGGGCTGCCGGTGACGGTGGAGACGGACGCAGCAGCCTCTCCCGTCTGCGCAGGCGCGGCGGGAGGCGTTGGATCGAATCTGATCGTAAACGGCTCTTTCGAGTTGCCTGATGTCCCAACTGGGACGCCGAGCATCCTTCCGTCGATTCCCGGATGGTCGTTCGCGCCGCGGCCGGGGACGACGAGCTCCGGCATCGAGATTCAGGATCATGCCGCCGGCGCGCCCGCTCCGGGCGCGGGAGACCAGTTCGCCGAACTGGATTCCGACGGCCCGTACCGGCTGTACCAGGATGTCGCGACCACGGCAGGGTTGACCTACCGCCTTCAGTTCGTGTACTCCGCCCGCCCGAACACGCCTGCGATCGAGAATGAGTTCCAGGTGTCGGCGGGCTCGTCAACCGCGACCATCGGGCCGCTTACGAGCGGGGCCCAGACGAACTGGCTGACCTACACGCTCGACTTCGTGGCCTCCGGCTCAACGAGTCGGATCGAGTTCCTCGATCTCGGCCCCGAGGCACCGGCAGGCGGCGTCGGCGCGTACATCGATCAGGTTTCGGTCGTTGCGACCAACAGGCCGCCCGGCTGCGACGCGGTGAAGACTTTCGTGGATGCGAAGATCTCGATCACGCCGCCGACGGCGACGAACCGGATCGGCCAGCCGCACACGTTTACGGTGACGCTGCTGAAGGACACCGGCAACGGCGCCGGCTTCGTGGCGGCAGCGAACGAGCACGTCGACGTCTCGCTGATCGATTCGCTCGGTGCGAATTCGACCCTGAACGCGCTGGCCAGCACCTGTGACGATGCGGGTCAGAACACCGACGTCAACGGCAAGTGCACGCTCGTCTTCAGCTCGAACGACACGGGCAAGGTGACCGGTCACGCGTCCTCGACGCTGACGCTCGCGGGCCTGCCGGTGACGGTCGAGACAGACGGCAGCGGCTTGAACTCCGGCAACGCCGTGAAGACGTTCGTGAATGCGAAGATTGCAATCGCGACCACCGCGACGAACGAGGTCGGCCAGCAGCACACCTTCACCGTCACTTTGCTGAAGGACACCGGTGACGGCGCCGGCTTCGTGGCAGCGGCGAACGAGGACGTCGACTTCACGCTGACCGACTCCAACGGCGCCGCCCACACGGCTGCGACCGGCAGCTGCACCAACGCCGGCGGGAATACCGACGCCGCCGGGGAGTGCACGATCACCTTCAACTCGCCGACTGCGGGCAAGATCACGGCTCATGCGTCATCGACTTTGTCGCTCGCCGGCCTGCCGGTCACGGTGGAGACGGACGGCAACGGCTTGAACTCGGGCAACGCGATCAAGACCTACGTCGACGCGAACATCCAGATCACTCCGGCGACCGCGACGAACCGCATCGGCCAGACGCACACGTTCACCGCACACGTGAATGTGAACGGGGGCTCCGGTGCCTTCGCGAACGCGCCGGACGGAACGACGATCAACTTCTCGATTCTGACCGGCCCCGGCGCGCTCGCCGCGCCTGGCTTCTGCACCACATCGGGCGGTACCGGGAGCTGCACGATCGACCTGGACTCGAGCGACACCGGTGTGACGACGGTGTCGGCGTCGACGACGCTGCTGGTGGGCAGCGTCTCGCTGACCCGCAGCACGAATGGGACCGGTGCGAACTCCACGCCCGCGACGAAGACGTGGGTCAATGCGAGGATCGCGATCGCCCCATCGGCGACGAACCGGATCGGCCAGGCGCACACGTTCACCGTGACGTTGCTGAAGGACACGGGCAACGGCGCCGGCTTCGTGGCAGCGGCGAACGAGGACGTCGACTTCACGCTCACCGA
>WNGB01034590.1_pt1 | contig 11725 bp, 5 predicted proteins | sample 5400681 | NCBI WGS metagenome assembly WNGB01 (sample SAMN13153367, study PRJNA577476) | soil metagenome | isolation source: 115 cm soil or saprolite under grassland replicate 2 | place: USA:California | collected 2016-06-15 | reverse complement strand
TCGAAGGGCTTCCCCGCAGTCCGCTCGGCAAGATCGACGTCGCGGTGGCGCCGACCGACTCGAACCGCGTGTACGCGCTCGTTCAGACGAAGGATCAGGGCTCGGTCTGGCGCTCGGACGATGGCGGCGGCAGTTGGCGTGTCGTGAACTGGCAGCGCGCGTTGATTGGACGTGCGGGCTACTACATCCACATCGCCGTCTCGCCGGCGAACGAAGATGAAGTGCTGGTCTCGAACAGCTCGTTCTGGCAGTCCACCGACGGCGGCCGCACGTTCGAAGAACGCAACTGGGGCGGCGACAACCACGACATCTGGTGGGATCCGAAAGACGCCGATCGCTTCGTCATCACGCACGACGCGGGGCTGACGATCACGACCCAGCACGGCCGCAGCACGCAGCGCGTGTCACTGCCGATCGGCCAGATGTACCACGTGGCCGTCGACAACCAGATTCCGTACTACGTCTACTCGAACATGCAGGACGACGGGACGATGCGCGGGTCGATGGTCGCGGCCGAAGGTGCGGGCGCCGGCTACAACGGATCGGGCAACGCCTGGGACCACGGCCTCGGCGGCTGCGAGTCGGGGCACACGATTCCCGACCCCGCCGATCCGAACATCGTCTGGTCGACCTGTTATGGGAACAAGGTGACGCGCTACGACCACCGGACGAAAACACCACGATCGGTGGCGCCGTCAATGATCACGCTGGATGCGCCGCCCACCGAGTCGAAGTACCGCTGCCACTGGACGGCGCCGCTCGCGATCGATCCGTTCGATCACAACAACGTCTACTACGGCTGCAACGTCATCTTTCATACGAACAACGGCGGGCAGAGCTGGAAGGTCATCAGTCCGGATCTGTCGACGCAGGATTCCAGCAAAGTCATGCCGTCCGGCGGCATCGTCGGCGACAACCTCGGGCAGTTCGCGCCGGAAGTGGTCTTCGCGATCGCTACCTCGGAGGTCGAGAAGGGATTGATCTGGGCCGGCACGAACGACGGCAAGGTCTGGTACACGAAGGACGGTGGCGCGAAATGGACCGACGTGTCGAAGAACGTTTCCGGTATGCCGGCGTGGGGCGTCGTGTCGAAGATCGAGCCGTCACACTTCAGCGGCGGCACGGCATACATCGCAGTCGACGCGCACCTCATGGACAGCCGCGAGCCCTACATCTTCAAGACCAGCGATTACGGTGCGACGTGGAAGCGCATGAACGGCGACCTCCCGAACAGGCATCCGCTCGCGTACGTGAAAGCCGTTGCAGAGAATCCGAACAAACAAGGGATGCTGTTCGCCGGCACCGGTCACGGGTTCTATTACTCGACCGATGACGGAGGACACTGGACGGAAGTGTCCGCGGGACTGCCGCGCGCACCGGTCAGCTGGGTCGTCGTGCAGAAACAGTTTCACGACGTGGTGGTGTCGACCTACGGCCGCGGCTTGTACGTGCTCGACGACATCACGCCGCTGGAGCAGGGCGGCCCGACGACGACCGACACCGCGCGACTGTTCACGCCGAGGCCGGCCTATCGCTGGACGCAGCGCGGGCGCGCGCTCGTCAATTACTCGCTGAAGGCGGCGCCGCGCGGCGCGGTTCACCTGCAGATTCTCGACGCCGAGGGAAAAACGGTGCGGGAGCTGCGGCCGAATGCGCGCGAGGGCTTGAATCGCGCCAGCTGGGACCTGCGCCACGACCCGCCGCGGCTGATCGCGATGCGCACGACGCCGCCCGAGAACCCGCACCTCTGGGAAGAGCCGCGCTTCCGCGGACAGGACACGCGGCCGGTCACGCATTGGGGTCTCGAACCGGCGCAAGTGGGGCCGATTGTCACCCCCGGCAAGTACACCGTGAAGCTGACGGTCGACGGGCAGTCCTACACCCAGCCGCTCGAGATTCTCAGGGATCCCAAGGTATCGACGACCGTCGCAGATCTCGATCTGTCGGTGCGGCTCCAGCTGCGACTGCGCGACAACATCAGCGCCGCGGCCGACATGGTCAATGCGATCGAAGTCATGCGCAGACAGCTCGAGGATGTTCAGAAAGCGTATAAGAACGATCGGACGAAAGAGGCGCTGCTCAAACAGGTGTTCGAAATGGACAGGAAACTGTTCGACGTCGAGGCGAAGCTGCTAGAGCCGGCGCAGATGACGAGCGACGACAAGTACTTCCAACAGGCCTACCGCGTGTACATGAACCTGATCTGGCTCAACGGCGAGATCGGCCCGGGCGCAGGCGACGTCGCGGGCGGCGCCGACTTCCCGCCGACGGATACCTCGATTGGCCTGCTCGAAACGATCGAACAGGATTTGAACGCGGCGAAGGCGGACTACAAGAAAGTGATGGAGCAGGACGTGCCGGCGTTCAACCGCTCGGTCGGCGGCGCAATCACGCCGTTGATCACAAAATGATCGGCCACGAAATCACGAAAAACACGTCTAGCGCTTGAGCGTGCGAAGCAACGCCTCAACCTGCTGAATCTCCTTGCTGTATTGCACCGGCGGCGCGGTCTGAACGAACTGCGTGAGATACCGCCGCGCGCCCTCGGTCTGCCCAACGCGCGCAAGCTGCACGCCCAGATCGTAGAGCGCGTCGACGTTCGACGGTTGAATCTCCACGGCGCGCGTCCAATGTTCGATCGCGCTCCGGCGATCGCCCATCCGCATGGCCACCAGTGCGAGACCGTTGTGTCCCTGCGACGAGCCGGGATTGGCCGCGACCGCCCGTTCGAAAGCGCGTTTGGCCTCGTCGAGGCGGCCGGCGTCCAGATGAACCGCACCGATGTTCTCCTGCGCGATCGCGTTGCCGGGATCGATCGCGAGGGCGCGCGTAAAGGTGGCCAGCGCGTCCGCCGGACGGCCCGTGCGGGCGTAGGCAAGGCCGAGGGCGCTCCACGCGTCGAATGTCTGCTCCGTCGTCGCCGCATCGGTGAGCAGCGCGATCGCCTCGGCCGCCCGCCCCGTCTCCATCAAGTACGAGCCGAGCTGCACCTGAGTGCCGGGCGATCGGCCACCCGCCCTCAAGGCGGCTCGCAACGCGTCGACGGCGGCCGGCGCGTCGCCGAGGCGCCAGTAGTCGAACGCCAGATGCCGCGACGCGGCTGTCATGTCGGGCCGGCGCGCGAGAACGTCGCGGTAGACGGCGGTCGCTTCCCGCAGCTGTCCCCCCTCGTCGAGCTTCGAGGCCTCGTGCATTTGGCGCTCGAGATCGACCAGCCGCTTGGGATCGTCCTGCTCGGTGTACCGCGCCTTGGGCACCACCGACGCCGACGTGTAGCCGAGCGATCGCAGCCGCGCCGCGGCAGCCGACGATTCACCGTTGGGTGCGCCTGGAAGAGGTGCGCGCAGCTCCTTGAGGCGGGTGGCGAGAGCCCGCGCGCGCTCCGCGGCGCCGGTCACGAGGTTCGTGGATTCCCGAGCGTCTCGCGCGAGGTCGTACAACTCCGGGAGCGGCACGTCGATGTATTTGTCGCGGCCCGCCAACAGCCCGGTCAGGGGCGCCCAGCCGTATTCCAGCGTCGACGACATCGCTTCGAAGTACGACGACGCCGACGCCGGGTCGTCGCGGCCGGCCGCCGTGCGCAACGAGTGGCCGGGCAGTTCCGCCGGCACGCGCACGCTCGACGCATCCAGGATCGTCGGCGCGATGTCGATGTGACGCGCGGGACTGGCGGCAACCTCTCCGGCGCGGACACCTCCGGACGCCTGTGCGTTTGTCCCCGCAGACAGGCCCATGTCAGCCATGATCAGCGGGACGCGCAGCGTCGTCTCGTACGCGAAGAGACCGTGGGTCATCTCTCCGTGCTCGCCGAGCCCCTCGCCATGATCGCCGGTGACGACGACGAGCGTCGATCGCGATCCGCGACGCACGAGATCGAGCAGCGGACCGATCGCCGCGTCGGCCGTGGCCACCTCCCCGTAGTAGGGCTGAGACGCGTACTCGCGATCGAATGGCGGAGAAGGCGCGTACGGCGCATGCGGCTCGTACAAATGGACCCACGCGAACCATCGGCCCTGCTGCGCCGCGATCCACGTCTGCGCGCGCGACACCACCGCTGGCGCGGGACGTTCGGGCAGGAGGAACTCGGCGCCGGCGCCGCTGTCGTCGAACCGGCCGTCGTAGACGTCGAAACCGGGCGTCAGGCCGAAGCGCGAGTCGAGTGGGAACGCGGCCACGAATGCGCCGGTCGCGAATCCCGCTTGTTTCAATCGAGACGCAAGCGTCTCCGTGCCCGGCGTCATGCGAAAACCGGTGTTGTCCCTGTAGCCGTGCTGATAGGGGTAGAGTCCCGTGAGAATGCTCGCATGCGATGGCAGCGTCACGACCGCATGCGCGTGCGCGAAGCTGAATCGGATGCCCGATTGCGCGAGCGCGTCGAGGTTAGGCGTCCGGGCCGGTCCACCGTCGCAACCAAGTGCGTCGCCTCGAAGCGTGTCGATCGTCACCAGCAGCACGTTGTTGTCTGCGCGCTGGGGGATTTCCACGCGCAACGCAGGCGCGCCGCATCCAGCCGCGCCGATCGCGGCGGCCGACAGCATCCAAATCATTGGATGCGCATGAACAATTCGCGACAAAGTCCTTGATTCCTTTGTACAACACCTTTACGCTTTCTTTCCCAATACCACGAAATTCGCGCGGTGAGTTCTTGCAAGACCGAATGCCGAGGCGCAAGCCTCGGGGAGGGTGTATGACAGGTGTCTGGCGTCGTGTAAGCGTACTCGTTTACCTCGTGCTCTTTGCCGCGGCCTTGCCGGCGGCGGCTCAGGTGAGCACGGGTGAAATCTTCGGCCGGGCCTCAGACGGCACGGGTGCCGTGCTGCCGGGCGTGACGGTCACGTTGAGCGGTCCCGCACTCATTCAGCCGCAAACGACCGTCACGGTCGAAACGGGCGCGTATCGCTTCCCACGCATTCCCATCGGCACCTACACGGTGGCGTTCGAACTCACCGGTTTCAAAAAGACCGTTCGCGAGGGCATCGTCATTCAGGCAGGGTTCAACGCCGAGATCGACGCGAAAATGGAGATTTCCACCGTGCAGGAAACCGTCACGGTGAGCGGCATCAGCCCCGTGGTCGACACGCGGTCGACGACGCTCTCGGCGAGCTACTCGAAGGAAGCGCTCGAGAAGATTCCGACCGCGCGCGACCCGTGGGTGATCCTCGAGCAGACGCCGGGCATGATCATGAGCGGCTCGAACGTGGGCGGCAACCTGTCGGGGCAGCAGACGTCGTTCTCGGCGCTCGGCAGCTCGTCGAACCAGCAGTGGAACATCGACGGCGCGGTCATCAGCGACATCGCCTCGGGCAACTCATCGCCGACCTACTACGACTTCGACTCGTTCGACGAAATCCAGATCACGACCGGCGGCAGCGATGCGTCGCAGCAGGGCGCCGGCGTCCAGATCAACTTCGTCACGAAGAGCGGAGGAAACTCGCTCCGCGGGTCGTCGCGCTTCTTCGATACGAATCAGAAGTTCGAGGCGAACAACATCACCACGGCGCAGCGCGATCTCGGCGCGTCCGGCGGCAATCCGATTCAGGACATTCAGGACTACGGCATCGAAGTCGGCGGCCCGATCAAGAAGAACAAGGCGTGGTTCTGGGGTGCCGCGTCCAACAACAAGGTGCATGTCGGCGTCGTCAATTTCTTCGACACCTCGAACGCGAGCTGCGCGACGGTTGCGGCCAATCAGAGCGCCAAGACCGCTTCTGGCGGGTATCAGTACGCCATCAAGGACCTGTGGGACTGCTACAAGACGGACGAGACGATCCTGAAGAACTACAACGGGAAGCCCACATCCACGAGGACTGGGGTCTGTTCTTCCAGAATGCCGGCCTCGTCGACGTGCAGCCGCTCGACTTTGTGGATACCGGGTTCGTGGATCGGAACACCACGAGTGGCGACTACCACACGATTCGCCCCCAGGATGACATCAAGGCCGACGGCAACTATTTCCTCTCGAGCTTCCTCGGCGGTGATCATGCCATCAAGTTCGGCTTCGACTATCGGCGTTCGCCCGTCGACTCGTTCAACGTCTATGGCGGCGGCGCGACCGTGCGCATCCGCTCCGCCGCCAACCAGGCGGCGAACAATACGGCCGCGAGCCCGTGCATCGTCGGCGGCCTGGCTGGACCGTGCAACGAGGCGAACATCCGGCGCGACGGTGAGCTGTCGTACATTCAGTACAACCGGTCGTTGTACTTGAACGATTCTTACAAAAAGGGCCGCGCCACGATCAACGGCGGGCTCCGCTTCGACCGACAGTTGGACTACGCGCGGGCGTCGTCGGTCGCGGCGAACCGCATCATCCCCGAGCTGCTGCCGTCGTTGAAGTTCAACGGCGCCGATTCCGGCGCTCGTTTCAACAACCTGTCGCCGCGCGTCGGCTTCATTTACGACCTCCGAGGCAACGGCAAGACGGTGTTGAAGGCGAATACCGGCCGGTATTGGGGACTCGGAATCTACACTGCCAGCACGCTGCAGCCGACGACGGCGACCACGCTGCGCTACGCATGGAGGGACCTGAACGGCGACAATGCGGTGCAGCGCAACGAGCTCGACTTCGCGAAGGGATTCCTCACGACGCCGAGCTCGAATTACAATCCGGCCAACCCGAGTGCCGCTGTGACTCCGGCAACGGTCGACCCAAACCTCAAGAACGACATCACGGACGAAGTGATTGTCGGCGTCGATCATGAGCTGATGGCGAACTTCGGCGTGGGCGCGAGCTACATCCATCGGAAATACCACCAGTTCCAGGACACCTACCGGTCAGATCCAGGTGACGTGTCTTCCACGTATGTGCCGGTTACGTTCACCGTTGCGTGCGGCAACACCGTGAACGGTGCGTTGACGTGCGCACAGCCGAGCTACACCGGCGTCTACTATCAGCGTCCGACCGCCGTCGGACCCTTGCACTCGCCGACGATTCTGCGCAACAACACGCAGTACAACACCTACGACGGCCTCGAGTTCACGGCGCGCAAGCGGCTGGCGAACAAGTGGATGATGACCGGGAGCCTCGTGCACAACCGTCAGCGGCATTACGAACCGAACGTCAACGTCGATTACCTCGACCCGACGAATCACCTGCCAATCGATCGCATCAACGGGTTCGAAAGCGCATCGCGCAACGGCGAGTGGGTTGCGAAGTTGAACGGCCTCTATCAGTTCCCGTGGGGCATCAATGCGGCCGGGAACTTCAATGCCCATACGAACTATCCGTTCAATCCGTACATCCTGTCGCCGACACGCCAGAGCTCGCTGGGCACGGTGAACGTGCTCCTGACGGACACGAACTCGATTCGATATCCGACGTACTATCAGCTGGATCTTCACGCGGACAAGACGCTCTCGTTCGGTGGGGCGCGCCGCCTGTCGCTGAACTTCGACGTGTTCAACATCGCCAATAACAACGTCGTGTTCTCGCAGGAAACGCGCCAGAATCGGACGACGGCGAACAACATCCTGACGCTGTTGGCGCCGCGCGTCTCGCGCTTCGGAGTGAAGTTCAACTTCTAGAACGGGTTCAAGGTTCAAGGTTCAAGGTTCGTTCGAGGCCGGCTGCCGGGTTCCGGTGGCCGGCCTCATTTTTCGACTGCGTACATGAAAGATTGCATCCGTCACGTCCTCATGGTCTTCGTCGCGCTGATCGTCATTGCGACAGCCGTGTCAGCGCAGGGCCGCCGGCGCGGCGGCGAAGCGACTGCAGGTCCACCCGCGTGGCTCGGCAATTCTGAAATCTCCGGACAGGTTGTCGACGAGGCCGGCAAGGGCGTGGCCGACGCAAAGGTCACCCTCGTGTACGCGCCGGCGAACAAGGGTCTGACGGTGACGACCAAAAAGAGTGGCGAATTCAGCGCCAAGGATCTGAAGATCGGCGAATGGCGCGTGCAGGTCGAGGCGCCGAATTTCCCGACGTCGCGGCAGATCGTCCAGGTCGCTGGTAAGAAGCAGGCCATCGTCGTGCAGTTGAAGCACGACACAAGTGCGGAGCTGATTGCCGCAGCCGAGGGGCTCTTCAAGGACGGGAAGTTCGGAGACGCGCGCGTCGAATACATGAAGGTGCTCGCGGCGCATCCCGAGCTGACCGGTATCAATCGCGCGATTGCGTTTACCTACGGTCGGGAAGGCAACCATGCCGACGCGCTCAAGTATCTGGACCTTGCGCTGTCGGCCAACCCGAACGACTCGCTCCTGCTCCAGCTCGCCGCCGCGAGCGCGATGCAGGTCAACGACTTTCCCCGCTCGATGGGGTACCTGGCGAAGATCGACGAGGCCACGCTCGATGATCCCGCGGCGCTCGCGAATGCCGCCGTCAACCTGATCAACAAGAACCGGTCCGCGGACGCCGTCACGGTGCTCGATCGCGTGATTGCGCGCTTTCCGGCCGCCGCCGATGCGTACTTCTACCGCGGCTTCGCCAGACTGAAGATGGAGAAGACCGCGGAAGGGAAGGCGGACCTCGAAAAGTACATCTCGCTGGCGCCGCCGGACGCCCCGCAGCTCGCGCAAGCGAAGGAGCTGCTGGCGCGCATCAAGTAACCGGAGGGCAGGACGCGCAGGCCAGGCGGGAAGGGCAGGACGTCCGGCGCAGCCAAGAAAGGCGAGCACCAGACCGACGCAACAGGTCGAGCCGGTTTGGCGCCTGTCCTGGCGATCGTTCTCGTCACTGCCGCGGCGTACACCAGCAGCTTCGCGGGCGTCCTGGTTTTCGACGACGAACCGGCGATTGCCGCGAACCCGCACATTCGGATCCTGTGGCCGCTGTCGCAGTCGACGGCGGCTCCTCCAGACACGACCGTCTCAGGCCGTCCGCTCGTCAGCCTGACGCTGGCGTTGAATTATGCGTTGGCCCCGGCCGACGCGCGCAACGTCTTCTCCGTGCCCCACGACGCTGCGCCCGCCGCATCCGATGCGTTGCATCGGAACCTTCGCGGCTATCACGCGCTCAATCTCGCGATTCATATTCTTGCGGCGCTCACGCTGTACGGCGTCGTGCGGCGCACACTGCTCACATCACGCATGCGCGATCGATTCGCACCCCACGCCACGCAACTGGCGCTCGCCATTGCGCTGCTCTGGGCGGTCCACCCCATCCAGACCGGCGCGGTGACTTACGTCGTGCAGCGCGCCGAATCGCTGATGGGCCTGCTGTATCTGCTGACGATGTACTGCGCGATTCGGGCGAACAGCTGTAGGGCGAAGGCTTCAGCCGAGCCAGGACGCTCGCCTAAAGGTTTCGCGCCACGAACAATTCGCCGCGACGGCCTTTTGTGGACCACCGCCGCCATCGTCGCCTGCGCGCTTGGGATGGCCACCAAAGAATCGATGGTGAGTGCGCCGCTGATGGTGTGGGCATGGGACGCAGTGTTCGCGCGAAAGGATGCGGGGGCGCGGCGATGGCCGCTCTACGCCGGATTGTGCTCGACGTGGCTGGTGCTCGCCGTGCTCCTGATCGGCGGCCACCGAACGCACGCGGTCGGATTCGGGTTTGCGGGCTGGCCGTGGTGGCGTTACCTGCTCACCGAGACCAGCGTCATCGTCCATTACGTGCGCCTTACGTTCGTGCCGTGGCCGCTGGTGCTCGATTACGACTGGCCCGCCGCGCGGTCGTGGGCGGACGTGGCGCCCCAGGCGCTGATTGTGATCGCGCTCTTCGCGGCCACGCTCTGGGAACTCGCACGGCGATCGCCGGCTGGGTTCGCCGCCGCGTGGTTCTTCGCCGTCCTGGCACCGACGTCGAGTGTCATTCCAATCGTGACGGAAATCGCGGCCGAGCATCGGATGTACCTGCCGCTCGCGGCCATTGTGTCGGTCGTCGTTGTCGGCGCATACGCGGCGGCGCCGCAGAGGTGGCGCGCCGCGCTGGCGGCGATTGCGGCGGCCGCGATTGTCGGCTGCGCCCTCCTCACGGATGCGCGGAATCGGGACTACCACGACTACGAGCGCATCTGGCTGGACACGATCCAGAAGCGGCCCCTGAACGCGCGCGCGAGGACGAACTACGCGACCGCGCTCATTCTGCGCGGCCGGCATGCGGACGCCGAGACGCATTTGCGCGTGGCCGTGGGCACGCAGCCCGACTCCGCCGAGGCGCACGCCGATCTTGGAGCGGTGTTGTGCGCGCGCGGCGCCATCGACGAGGGCGTTTCCCACCTGGAACGCGCCGTCGCGATTCAGCCGGACTACGCGGCGGCGCATCGCGACCTCGGCGAGGCGTACGCGTCACGCGGAGAGCTCGGTCGCGCGGCGGTCGCGTACGCGAAGGCGCTCGAACGCCTGCCGGACGATGTGGCGCTGCTGAACCGGCTTGGATGGATTCGCGCCACGGCGTCCGACGAGCGCGTGCGCGACGGCCGCGCGGCGGTGGCGCTTGCCGAGCGCGCGGTGCGCCTTACGGATCGCCGCGATGTCACGTCGCTCGACACGGTCGCCGTCGCATACGCCGAGACCGGTCGCTTCGACGAGGCACTGAAGGCAGGCGCCGATGCGATCGCCCTTGCGGAAACGAACGGGGAGCGCGCGATGCTCCCCGAGCTCCGTCACCGGCTGGCGCTGTACCGGACGCGTGAAAAATTCCGCCAGTGAATCAGAACGAGTACTTCACCCCGAGCCGGATCTCCCGACGCGGCTGGAAACCGGACGCGAGATTGAAGAGCGGGTTCGGCCGCATTGTGCCGCCCGACGCGCGGATCTGGGCAGCGAGCGCCGCGGCGTCGAAGCCAGTGAAGAAGTACGCGTTGCTGGCGTCGCTGCCGAGTCCGGGGACGTTGAACGAATCGCGCCACGGTGTGTTGTTGATATTCGTCAACGTCTTCTGATCGAAAAGATTGGTCACGTTCACGTTGACGTTGACCTTGTGATTCAGCAGCAGCTTCACGTCGTGCTGGACGAAGAGGTTGAGCTGTGAAAACGTGGGGGTGCGGCCAAGGTCGGCGCGTCCCTTGAAGTACACGGGAAACCCTCTCCACGACAGCTGCGACTGCAGCGGCGCCCCGGTTTCCAACGTGCTGTCCAGGCCAACCGACGTGCCCCACGGGGCGGAATAGGTCAGCTGCGCCTTGAACTGGTGCGGCCGGTCCGTGGCGAGCCGCCCCAGCACCGGCTGTCTCGAGCCGCTTGCGTCGTAGGACATGTAGAGCGCGTCGAAGTAGCGGTCGACGTTCGGCGACGTACGGCCGTTCTCATCGGAGCTCGCGAGGCCGCCGTAGTTGCCATACAGACGGCTGAACAGATAGCTCGTGTTGAGTGACCAGTCGTTCGACAGGCGCTTCTGGAGCCGCAGCTCGAGGCCGTCATAGTCGCGAATGGCGTGCGGCGCCGGCGGCGCAGGCGCCGGCAGAATCTGTTCGGCGACGCCGAACCCCGGGTTGGCGATGAAGAACACCTCGCCGACGCCCGGCACCGAGATGCCGTTGTCTTCGATGGTGCGCGTCAGCCATTTGTGCGTGTACCGCGCGCCCACCGACATGCTGTGACTGAGCTCGTGATCGAGGCCGAAGGTGAGCTCGCCCGTCTCGACCGGCTTGATGTTCGGATCGATGGTGTTCTGCGGATGGCCGAAGTACGCCGTCAGCTTGTCGTCGACGGCGTTCGCCGGATGACGCAGGTCGTTCTGCTCGATGTAGGTGCCGGGGCAGCCGCTCGGTCCCTCCTGACAGGTCATGCTCGGCCACTCGAACGTGTCGAGCGTGTAGTAATAGGTGATCGAGTGCTCGGCGCC
>WNGB01020721.1_pt1 | contig 11726 bp, 10 predicted proteins | sample 5400681 | NCBI WGS metagenome assembly WNGB01 (sample SAMN13153367, study PRJNA577476) | soil metagenome | isolation source: 115 cm soil or saprolite under grassland replicate 2 | place: USA:California | collected 2016-06-15 | reverse complement strand
GGCCATCAGCTCCGTGACCATCAAGGACAGGATCCGCAAGATGATCGAAGCGGAGGATCCCTTCCGTCCCCTCTCGGACTCCCGCATCGCCGAGCTCCTGGGATCCGACGGCCTCCCCCTGGCTAGACGCACCGTGGCGAAATACAGAGAAGAACTACGGATCCCTCCCTCGAATCTCCGGAAGTCCGTACAGTGACCGCCGACCGCAGACCGACCGCTGGCCAACCGCAGAGCAAGGCGGCGCCGCGAAGCGGCGGCGATCTTGCGAGGGGGGTTTCAGGGGGGGTCGCGCAGCGCCCGTCGTGATGATGCGCAAGTGCCCCCCTGACTTGAAACGATGAGAGTTGAATACACGGGCCGTCACATGGACGTCACGGAGTCGATACGCCGCCTCGGCGACCGGAAGCTGCGCAAGCTGGCCAAGCACCTGCGCGGGATCACGGACGTGCACGTGATCCTCAGCGCGGACAAGCACCGGCAGACCGCAGAGGTGACCGTGCACTCGCGGCATGGAGACCTCGCCGCCACCCAGGAGTCGAGTGACATCGGCGTCTCGCTCCGCACGGTCATGGACAAGCTGATCCGCCAGGCCGAGCGCCGCGTGGGCAAGCGGCGGGTGCGCAAGGGAGGCGGCCGTTCCCGGGCCACCAGCCTGCGCAGCGCGGCTGCAGCCGTGAGCGCGGCGCGCGAAGAGCCCGGCCCGCGCGTCATCCGCAGCCGCCGTTTCGCCGTGAAGCCGATGACGATCGAGGAGGCCGCCCTCGAGGTCGGTGGGAGCCCGGAAGGAGTGCTCGTCTTCCGCGACGCCTCCACCGAGCGGGTCAGCGTCCTCTACAAGCGCAAGGACGGCAACCTCGGCCTCATCGAGCCGGAGGCCTGAGAACGCCGCGTCGCGCCCCGCGGCGTCCGCCGCCGCTGAGGCTGGAGCGCCGGCAAGAGGCGCGCGAAGGGGCGAAAGTCCTCGTGCGCGATCTGCTCGAGCCTTCGTCCGGCCTGGGGCTGCGGCTGGTGGCGGGAGCGGCCGGCCTCGATCACGTCGTGACCCTCTCGCGTGTCCAGCGCCCCGGCCTCGCCCTCACCGGGTACACGGAGTACATCCGCTATGGCCGCGTGCAGATCCTGGGCGCGAGCGAGCTCGGGTACCTGCGCAAGCTCTCCGCCGCCCGCCGGGCCGCCGTCCTGCGCCGCCTCGCCTCCTGCCGGATCTCCTGCTTCGTCGTCACCAAGGGGCTGGAGGCGCCGGCCGAGCTGCTGGCGGAGGCGGAGGCGCGCGGCATCCCGATCCTGGTCACGCCCGCGGAGTCCACCCCGTTCATCAAGGCCCTCTCCGCCCTCCTCGAGGAGCGGCTCGCCCTGCGCCTGCACCTGCATTCGGTGCTGATCGACGTCTTTGGCCTGGGCGTCCTGATCGTGGGGGAGAGCGGGATCGGCAAGTCGGAGTGCGCGCTGGACCTGATCGACCGCGGCCACCGTCTGGTCGGGGACGACGTCGTCGAGATCCGGCGTATCGGCGACGTCCTCATCGGAGCTTCCCCCGACCTCACGCGCCATCACATGGAGCTGCGCGGCCTCGGCGTCATCAACATCAAGGACCTCTACGGAGTGTCCTCGATCCGCACGTCGCAGCGGGTCGAGCTCGTGGTGAGCCTCGAGCGCTGGGAGGCGGGACGGGAGTACGATCGGCTCGGCCTCCAGGCCGAGAAGTTCCTCATCCTCGAGCAGGAGATGCCGCTCATCCGCATGCCGGTGGCCCCGGGCCGGAACCTGGCCATCCTGGTGGAGGTGGCCGCGCGCAACCAGCTCCTGAAGGAACGCGGATACGATGCGGCGCGCCAGTTCGTGGAGCGCGTGGACGAGATGATCGAGGCCAAGACCGCTTCCGGCCGGCGCCCCCTCTCCCGCCGGCGCCGCGCCACCGCCGAGCGCCGGAGGGTGCGATGAGCACGCGCGCGCCGCGGCGCACGACGCGGGTGGCCCCGCGCCGCTCCCGGCGCGACCGCCGCGGGGAGACGCGACTGCGTTCCGACCGGCGCAGCGAGCCGCGCATCCTGATCATCACCGGCCTCAGCGGATCGGGGAAGACCCACGTCGCGCGGGCGCTGGAGGACAGCGGATGGTTCTGCGTGGACAACCTGCCCAGCGCGCTCATCCCGCGCTTTGCCGACCTCATCCGCGACAGCGCCGAGCTGCACCGATCGGCCCTGGTCGTGGACATGCGGGAGCGGGACTTCCTGAAGCAGTTCCCGCACGTCTTCCGCCAGCTGCGGGCCAAGGGCTTCGCGGCCAACGTGCTCTTCCTGGAGGCGGACGAGAAGGTGCTGCAGCGCCGGTTCAGCGAGACGCGCCGGCCGCATCCGCTCGCCATCAACCAGCCCGCGATCGAGGGCATCCGCGAGGAGCGCGAGGCCCTGCGGCCCATCCGCAAGATGGCCGACCTCATCCTCGACACCTCCGACTACACCGTGCACCAGCTCCGCGACTACATCCGCGAGCACTACGACGTGCGCGCCGAGCAGTCGCCGCTGGTCCTGTCCGTGATGTCGTTCGGCTACAAGTACGGCGTGCCTTCGGAGGCGGACCTCGTCTTCGACGCGCGCTTCCTGCCCAATCCGAACTTCGTGCCCTCGCTCAAGCCCCTCACCGGCAACCACGCGCCGGTCGTCCGCTACATGAAGCGCCAGCCGGACACCGCGCGCTTCATCAAGAAGCTGGACGACTTCCTGTCCTACGTGATCCCGCGCTACGTCAAGGAGGGGAAGAGCTACCTCACCATCGGGATCGGGTGCACGGGCGGCCGCCACCGGTCGGTCATGATCGCGAACGCGGTGGTGGAGAAGCTGGCCCGGCACGGGTATCCCATCCGGGTCCGCCATCGCGACCTGCGCCAGGAGTGAACGGGTGATCGGCATCGTCGTGGTGACGCACGGGGCGCTGGCGGCCGAGCTGGTGAACGCCGCGCGCACGATCGTGGGCGACATCCCCGCCATCGCCGCCGTGTCCATCGGGTGGACCGACGACATGGGGAGCGCGCGGGCGGCCATCGAGCGCGCGCTGGCCGAGGTGGGCGGGGGGGACGTCCTCATCCTCACCGACATGTTCGGCGGCACGCCCACCAACGTCAGCCTGCCCTTCCTGTCCCCGAAGGTCGAGATCGTGACCGGCGTGAACCTCCCCATGCTCATCAAGGTCACGACGCTCCGGGAGGGCGACCTCGTGGAGGTGGCGCGGGTCATCCGCGAGCAGGGCAAGGGCGCGATCTACGTCGCCAGCGAGATCCTCGAGAAGAAGCCATCGTGATCCAGCGCGAAGTCCGGATCGTGAACCGGCTGGGCCTGCACGCCCGCGCCGCCGCGCGCTTCGTGCACACCGCCAACCGCTTCCGGGCGCGGATCATCGTCGCCCACGACGGGCGCAGCATGGACGGCAAGTCGATCCTGGGCATCCTGCTCCTGGCCGCTTCCCAGGGCACGCGCCTCACCGTGAGCGCGGACGGGGAGGACGAGGCCCCGGCGGTGGAGGCCCTGGCCGCGCTGATCGACGGCGGGTTCGGCGAGGAGGCATGAAGCTCGACGGCATCGGCGTCTCGCCGGGTCTGGCCGTCGGTCGCGCCCTCGTGGTGGAGCGCGAGACGGTGCCCGTCTTCCGGCTGCTCGTCCCCGCGGAGGCGATCGACTGCGAGGTCAAGCGCCTGACCCGCGCCGTGGAGTCCTCCCGCGAGCAGCTCAAGGCCATCAAGGAGCGCCTGCGTCACGAGGTGGGGGTCCACGCGTACATCTTCGACGCCCACCTGCTCATGCTGGAGGACCCGTTGCTGCTCGACTCCGCGGTGCGCATCATCCGCGAGGAGCTGGTCAATGCGGAGTGGGCGCTGCGCACCGTTTCCGATCAGCTCCACGAGCGGTTCGAGGGCCTGAGCGACGAGTACCTCAAGGAGCGCAGCACCGACCTCGACGACGTGCTCGGGCGCATCCAGCTCAACCTCGGGGGGGCGGCGGATGCTCCGTCGCTGGCGCGGCTCCCCGGCCGCTTCGTGATCGTGGCCGTGGATCTCACCCCCTCGGAGGCGGCGGAGCTGGACTGGGAGCACGTCCTCGCCATCGCCACCAACGCCGGATCGCCGAGCCATCACACCTCCATCCTGGCCCGGTCGTTCGGTATCCCGGCGGTGGTGGGCCTCCAGGACGCGACCGCGCGCATCCCGCCCGGAGCCACGGTGGCGGTGGACGGCACGCATGGGGCGGTGGTCATCGAGCCGGGGGAGCCCGCGCTGGCCGCGCTGCGCGCGGGGCAAGGTGAGCGGCGGGGCCGCCCGCGCGCGGACGCGCGCGTGCTTCCCTGCGTGACGCGCGACGGCGTGCGCGTCTCCCTGCTCGGCAACGCCGAGTTTCCCGAGGAAGCCGTGCACGCGCTGGAGTACGGCGCGGAAGGCATCGGCCTCTTCCGCTCGGAGTACCTGCTCGGCCGCGCGCGCCGCTGGCCGGACGAGGAGCGGCAGTACGAGGTCTACCGGCGGATGCTCGAGCAGATCGGCCCGCATCCGGTGACGGTGCGGACGTGGGACGTCGGGCCCGAGGACCTCGTTCCCGGGGGGCCCACCAGCGCGAACCCCGCCCTGGGCGAGCGCGCGCTGCGCCTCATGCGCCGCGCGCCCGAACCCTTCCGGGCCCAGCTCCGGGCGCTCTTGCGCGCGGCCCAGCATGGCCCGCTGCGCCTCCTGTTCCCGTTCGTGACGGGGCCGAGCGATGTGCGCCTCGTGCTCGATCTCCTGGAGGAGACGCGCGCGGGCCTGCGCCGCGACGGCGCCTCTTTCGCGGCCGACGTGCCCATCGGCCTGATGCTCGAGGTGCCGAGCGCGGCCATCACCGCCGACCTCCTCGCGCCTCACGTCCAGTTCTTCGCGGTGGGCACCAACGACCTCATCCAGTACCTGCTGGCGGTGGACCGCGCCGATCCCCGGGTCTCCGGCCTCTACGAGCCGCTTCATCCCGCCGTGCTCCGCACCATCGACGGCGTGGTGCGCGCCGCGGGCGCGCGGGGCGTGCCCGTCTCGATCTGCGGGGAGATGGCGGCGGACCCGATGCAGGCCCTGCTTCTGGTCGGTCTGGGCGTGCGCGAGCTGTCGATGAGCCCCGCCGCCATCGCGGGGGTGAAGGCGGCCATCTGCTCCGCCTCCGCTTCCCGCCTGGAGCCGGTCTCGCGGGCCAGCCTCTCCCTGGCCACGGCGGAGGAGATCGGGGCTATGCTTCGCCGGGAGCTGGCGGAGGCCCTCACCCCCGCGTCCTCATAAGGAGCCCAGGTGGCGGAGAGTCCGAAGCGGGTCGAGAAGCCGTGGGGTTACGAGCTGTGGTGGGCGCGCACCGATCGCTACGTCGGCAAGCTCCTGCACCTGCGCAAGGGCGAGAGCCTGTCCCTCCAGTACCACCGCGTGAAGGACGAGACGATCATGCTGCAGGCCGGCCGCCTCCTCTTCGAGACGCGCCCCAAGGACGAAAACGGCGAGCTGCGCAAGGTCGAGATGAAGCCCGGCGACATCTTCCACATCACGCCGGGAACACTCCATCGCATGACCGGCATCGAGGACTGCGACATCGTCGAGGTCTCGACGCCCGAGCTGGACGACGTCGTTCGGATCGAAGACAGGTACGGCCGGGCGGGCACCTCGAAGCCGTAGGGCGGCCGACCTAGTACTTCGCGAGATCTCGCATGGCCGCGAGCACGTCGCGCACCTGGGGGAGGATCTCGTCCTCGAGGGCGGGGTTGTAGCCGACGAAGGTGTCGAGCGCGCCCACCCGGCGTACGGGCGCGTCGAGGTGCTCGAAGAGCTCGTCGCCGATGCGGGCCGCGATCTCCGCGCCGTAGCCGAACGACCGGCTGTCTTCGTGCACCACCAGCGCCTTGCCCGTCTTCTTGACGCTCTCCGCGATCGCGTTCCAGTCGTAGGGCGCGAGCGAGCGCAGGTCCAGGATCTCGGCCGAGAGGCCCTCCGCCTCCGCCTGCCGCGCCGCGACCAGGGACCGCTGCACGAGGGCGCCGAACGTGACCACCGTGAGGGCCGTGCCCTCACGCACGCGCGCGGCCCGGCCCAGCGGGATCATGTAGTCCGGCCCCGGGTACTGCCCCTTGTTGTAGGTCTGGCGGTAGAGGTGCTTGTGCTCGAGGAAGAGCACGGGATCGTCGCAGCGGATGGCGGTGCGGAGCAGGCCATTCGCGTCCCGGGCGTTCGAGGGGATGATCACGCGCAGGCCGGGGATGTGCGTGAAGAGCACCTCGCCGCACTGGCTGTGGTAGATCGCGCCGCCCTGGAGGTACCCGCCGTAGGTCACGCGGATGACCATCGGGCACTTCCAGACGTTGTTGGAGCGCCAGCGGATCACGGCCAGCTCGTTGCGGATCTGCATGTACGCCGGCCAGATGTAGTCGAAGAACTGGATCTCGGCCACCGGCTTGAGCCCGCGCACGGCCATGCCGATGCCGCGGCCGACGATGCTGGCCTCGGCCAGCGAGGTGTTGAACACGCGGGAGGAGCCGAACTTGCGCTGGAGGTTGTGCGTGACCTTGAAGACGCCGCCCTTGCCCTTGACCGCGGGCAGGCTCTCCTCCCGGCTGCAGTCGGCCACGTCCTCGCCGAAGACCACGACGGCGTCGCTTCGTGCCATCTCGTCGTGCAGGCACGCGTTGAGCAGGTCGACCATGGTCTTGGGGTCGCCCACCGGCCGCGGCTCCGTGCGAAACGCCTCGGAGCAGGGATCCACGTCGGGCGAGTAGACGTAGAGGGGCGCGCTCCTCGCCTCCGGCGCGGGTGCGGAGAGGGCGGCGTCGGCGGCGGCGTTGATCTCGCGGTCCACTTCCTCGCGGAGGGCGGCCAGCTCCTCCTCCCGGGCCACGCCCTCCTCCCGCAGGAAGGCCGGGTAGGCGACGAGGGGGTCACGGCGGGCGTCCGCCTGCCGCTCCGCCGCCGTGCGATAAAGGGTCTCGTCGTCGGAGAGGGAATGCGAGTAGGGCCGGATCACGTGGGCGTGCACGAGAGCCGGCCCGCGGCGGGCACGACACCAGGCCACCGCCTCTCGCATCACGGCCAGGCTGGCCAGCGGGTCGCAGCCGTCCACCTCGCGCACGAGCATGTCGGGGAACGAGCGCACGAGCTTCGAGATGCTGCCGCCCGCGGTCTGCACCTCGACCGGCACCGAGATCGCGTATCCGTTGTCCTCCACGAGGTAGACGATGGGCAGCTTCCGGCCCGACGCGGTGTTCAGGCTCTCCCAGAACTCGCCTTCCGACGTCGTACCCTCGCCCGCGGAGCAGTACACGACCTCGTCCGGCCGGCTGTCCAGGAGGGGACCCGCTTCCGCCGAGCCCACCGCCTGCAGGAACTGGGTACCGGTGGGCGAGGACTTGGTCACGACGTTGAGGCGGCGCACGCCCCAGTGCGAGGGCATCTGCCGGCCCCCGGAGCTGGGATCGTCGCGGGCGCCCGTCGCGCCCATCAGCATCTCCGTCGCCGTCATGCCGAGCTGGAGCATGAGCGCGCGGTCGCGGTAGTACGCGTAGAACCAATCCTCGCCGGGGCGGAGGGCCATGCCCGCCGCCACCAGGACGGCTTCGTGGCCGGCCCCGCTGATCTGGAAGTAGATCTTGTTCTGGCGCTTGAGCTGGATCTCCTTGTCGTCGATCCGGCGCGAGAGGTACATCGTCCGGTAGATGTGGAGCAGCGTCGCGCGGTCGAGGCCCTGCAGCTTGTCGACGGACTGAGTCGCCAAATGACCTCGAGCGCGATGGACCGGACGACGGGGTGAGAGGGCCTGACAGGCCCCGCGGTCATTCTAACGCATGGTTGAGGCGCGCCGAGCGCAACCCGGGGCCGGCCGCGGCCCCGGCCTCGCCCCGGCGATAGACTGGAGCCGGGAGGTGCCGATGCCGGTTTCGATGCGGTCGTGGGCCTGCGTCTCCGCCGTCCTCGCCGCCGCGCCCCTGGCCGCGGCTCCGCGCACCTACGTCGTCGACCCGGCGCAGAGCGTAGTGCGCATCCACGTGGGCAAGTCGGGGGCCTTCAGCTTCGCCGGGCACACGCACGAGGTCGCGGCCCCCGCCCTCTCGGGCGAGGTGACGGCGGGATCCGCCGAAGGTCGAGGAGGCCATGCGCGGTCCCAAGGTGCTCGACGCCGCGCGCTTCCCGACCATCAGCTTCAAGTCGCAGCGCGTGAGCGGCCGCGAGGCGGGCGGGGGGGCCTACGACCTCGAGCTGGCCGGGGAGATCGCGCTGCACGGAGTGACCCGCCCGATCACGCTTCCCGTGCACGTCGAGGTCTCGGGCGACACCTTGACCGCGTCCGGCAAGGCCGTCCTGCGTCACGATCAGTTCGGGATGCAGCCGGTCAGCGTGGCCGGAGTGGTGAAGGTGAAGAACGAGATCGCCATCGGCTACCGCATCGTGGCCCGCGGCCGATAATGTAGGAAACCCGGCAAAGTCCGACAAAAATATGGGGAGATTCGCCGGCGGTCCCGTGCCTATAATCCGCGCGAATTCGAGGAGGAGATGAGTCATGTCTGAGGTTACGGGACGGCTCTGGGCGGTCAGTCAGGCGACGTCGCGCAACATCCGTTTGGTGCCGGAGCTGGCCGGCGGAGCGAAGGTCGTCGAGGTGTTCGGCAGCAACACGTTCGACGTGGGCGCGATGAAGGAGAAGCTGCCCAAGCCCGTGTTCAAGTCCCTGCAGGAGACGATCCGGCGCGGGTCGCGCCTCGATCCCGCCATCGCCAACGAGGTGGCGCACGCCATCAAGGAGTGGGCGCTGGGCAAGGGCGCGAGCCACTTCTGCCACTGGTTCCAGCCGCAGACGGGGCTGACCGCAGAGAAGCACGACGCCTTCCTCACCTTCGACGACGACGGGCGGCCCATGGAGCGCTTCAGTGGCGCCCAGCTCATCCAGAGCGAGCCGGATGCCTCCAGCTTCCCATCCGGAGGGATGCGGAGCACCTTCGAAGCGCGCGGCTACACGGCCTGGGATCCCTCCAGCCCGATCTTCATTCTCGACGGGCCCAACGGGAAGACGCTGTGCGTGCCCTCCGTCTTCATCAGCTACCACGGCGACGCGCTGGACAACAAGACGCCGCTGCTGCGCTCGATGGAGTACCTCTCGGAGAAGGCGCTGGGCGTGCTGCGCCTGTTCGGCCAGAAGGAATCGACGCGCGTCGTCCCCACCATGGGTCCGGAGCAGGAGTACTTCCTCATCGACAAGGCGTTCTACTCCCTGCGGCCCGACCTCGTGGCCTGCGGGCGCACGCTCATCGGGGCCAAGCCGCCCAAGGGCCAGGAGCTCGAGGACCACTACTTCGGGAGCATCAAGGACCGCATCCTGGCCTGCATGCAGGAGACGGAGAACGAGCTCTTCAAGCTCGGCGTGCCCGTGAAGACGCGCCACAACGAGGTGGCGCCCAGCCAGTACGAGTCGGCGCCCATCTTCGAGGAGGCCAACGTCGCCTCCGACCACAACCAGATGGTCATGGAAACGATGGGGCGGGTGGCGCGGCGCCACAACCTCGCGCTGCTCCTGCACGAGAAGCCGTTCGCGGGGATCAACGGGAGCGGCAAGCACTGCAACTGGTCGCTCATGGACTCGGAGGGGCGCAACCTCCTGGAGCCGGGGTTGACGCCGGAGAAGAACCTCCAGTTCCTGGTCTTCCTGGCCGCCACCTTGAAGGGCGTGCACAAGCGCGCCGGTCTGCTGCGCGCGGCCATCGCCGGCTCCGGCAACGACCATCGCCTGGGCGCCAACGAGGCGCCGCCCGCGATCATCTCCGTCTTCCTGGGCGACCAGCTCACTCGCGTCCTGGACGCGATCGAGAAGAAGGACAAGGCCGGGGCCAACACCATGGAGACGATCAGCCTCGGCATCCGCAAGCTGCCCGAGGTCGCGCGCGACCAGACCGACCGCAACCGTACCTCGCCCTTCGCCTTCACCGGAAACAAGTTCGAGTTCCGGGCCGTGTCGTCTGCGCAGTCGATCTCGCTTCCCATCGCGTTCCTGAACGTGGCCGTCGGCGAGGCCCTGGGCGAGTTCGAGGAAGCGCTTTCCATCCGCACGTCGAAGGGCGCGAACCTGCAGGATGCCGTGCTCGAGGCCGTCCGTGAGGCCGTCGTGGCGACCAAGGCCGTGCGTTTCGAGGGGAACAACTACGCCCCGGAGTGGGTGGAGGAGGCCCAGAAGCGCGGCCTGCCGAACCTGAAGACGTCGCCGGAAGCGCTGGCCGAGCTGGTGCGGCCGGAAGCGCGGGAGTTCCTGGCCCGGACGAAGGTGTTCACGGAAGCGGAGTCCGACGCCCGCTATCACGTGCGCATGGAGCGCTACATCAAGGACCTGGACATCGAGGTGGAGGCGCTGAAGAACCTCGTGTCCAGCCACGTGCTCCCGGCGGCCTTCCGCCAACTCGCCCTCCTGGCCAAGGCGGGCAGCGGGAAGACGATCCGCTCGTCCGCGGAGCGGGTCGAGGCCTCCGTCGAGGCGCTCAACTCACGGGTGCAGGACCTGCAGACGGCGGCCGAGAAGGCGAGCGGCGCCGGCGACATGGTGAAGCACGCCCGCATCCTCGCCGACCAGGTCGTGCCGGCGATGGCGGCCGTCCGCGAAGTCTGCGACAAGGTCGAGGAGACGGTGGCGGACGAGTTCTGGTCGCTGCCCAAGTACCGCGAGATGCTGTTCCTCGTGTAGATGGAGCTGGGGTGCGGCGGCGCGGCGCCGCATCCCGCGCTTCGTTGTTGGTGATCGTTCGTAGATGACAGCCGACCCGGCCACAGCCTCTCATCTGATAACCGCGTCGATCGATTGCTGTTGCTTACCCCTTCAGCATCTCGTACAGAAATCCCGCCCCCATCGCCGTCCGCGCCGGCACGAAATCTCCCGCGATCCCCACCAGCCGGTCCGCGAGATCCGGCCTTCGTGACAGGCGCTTCGCCACCGCGTTGGCCAGCGCCGGCCAGGCCACCACGTGCTGCAGCAGGCGATTGAGGCGGAACTTGTCCCGGGTCGCCTCGTCACGCAGCCGGTCGTAGAGACGGAGGTCGGTCGAGCCGCCGGTGAGCGCCCGGTGGACGACCCCAGCCGCCAGCTCTGCGCCACGCAGGGCAAGGGTGACCCCCTCGCCCGTGAACGGGTCGTAGAAGCCCGCGGCATCTCCGACCAGGACCGCGCCCGGAGCGGAGACTCGGCGCGCCTCGAGAGCGAGAGGCCCGATCGCGCGCGGGCGGCTCGTCAGGCCGGCGTGCGGCAGCCGTTCGGCGACCCGCGGCCACCGCTCCAGCGTGCGCAGGTAGAAGTCCTCGAGGTCGCCGCCCGCCTGCCGCATGTCCGCCTGGTCGAGCACGAACGTGACGTTGGCCTCGTCGCCGCCGAGGGGCGCGATGCCGCAATAGCCGCCGCGCGTCACGTGCATCTCCCCGTGGTCGCTCAGCCCTTCGACGCCCTGCCAGTAGCCGCGCACCGCGAACTTGCGGAGAGTCCGGTGCTCCCGGAGCAGGCCGAGCTTGCGCGCGACGACGCTGCGCCGGCCGTCGGCGGCGACCACGAGTCGGGCCTCGAGGCGCTGCGGACCGTCGCTGCCCTCCAGGACGACGCCGCGGACGACCCCGCCGGGCGCGACGATGTCGAGGGCGCGCACGCCCTCGCGCACGTCGACGCCCGCGCCGCGCGCGCACTCCAGCAGGGCGCGATCCAGGCACCAGCGGCGCACCG
>WNGB01018864.1_pt1 | contig 11726 bp, 12 predicted proteins | sample 5400681 | NCBI WGS metagenome assembly WNGB01 (sample SAMN13153367, study PRJNA577476) | soil metagenome | isolation source: 115 cm soil or saprolite under grassland replicate 2 | place: USA:California | collected 2016-06-15 | reverse complement strand
GTGGCGGCGTCTCTACCCCGACGCCGGCGGCCTGAAGCGGCGGCGCCGCAGTCGCGCAGCCACCCAGGCATTGCAGGCACTCCACGCCATCGGCAGCGAGGATCGCGGCGGCCGCACCGGCGCGATCGTTGCCGAGTATCTGCATCGCCGCCTGGATTTGAGCGTCCACGAGCCAACGCCCGCCGAGGTCGGCGCTCATCTGCAGCGTGCCGGCCTGTCCGCCGTCGTCGCCAATCGGGTGACGGCGTTCTTCCACGCCTGCGATGCGGCCCGCTTCGCACCCGATCCCGCAAACCGACCCGCTGCCTTGCCGGCGGAGGCGGAGCAAGTCGTGTCTGCCCTGGAGGCCGAGTTATGTTCGCCGCGAAGCTCCTGATGGGATTCGTCTGCGCGGCGACTCTCCCTCAGGGCGCCGCGGACAACCTCGACCGTCTCCCGGAAGCGGACATCCTCCGCCGTGCTGAGGCCGCGTTTCGCCAGGGCACCACCGAGCGGACTGACCCCGACAAGGCGCGGCGACACTTCGGCGAGGCAGCGGCGTGTTACGAAGCGCTGCGGCGGCGTGGGGCGGCGAACGTCGATCTGTTCCGCAACCAGGGCAATGCCGAGTTGCTCGCCGACCGGCTACCGCAGGCAATCCTGGCCTATCGCCGCGCCTTGCAGTGGGCGCCGCACGAGAGCGCCCTGCACGATAACCTGAAATACGCCCGCGATCAGGTGCAATATCCCGCACGCGAGACCCGCCCGTCCGCCGACGAGGACTGGCCATCGTGGATGCCGCCACTCGATAGCGCTTTTCTGCTCGGAGTGGCGGTCTGCCTGCACCTCCTCGCTTGCCTGTACCTGACGCGCGGCCTCATGACGGGGGACCGAGTGCGGTTGCAGCGGGGCTTCGTGTGGCTCGTGCTCGCGGTGCTGTCCGCCGGGTTGTGGGGTTATCTGCGCTGGTGTGGCTGGTGCGCCAGGGAGCCGCCGGTGGTGGTCGTCGCCGAGGACGTGCCGCTGCGATATGGCAACGGTCCGACCTATTCGTCACACAAGAAGGTGCCGCAGCTGCACCGCGGCATGGAGGCGCGCTTGCTGTATCGTCGCGGGGGCTGGGTACAGATTGAGTTGCCCGGCGGAGCGATCGGGTGGGTGCCGGAATCGGCGCTGCTGGTAGACGAGGATTGACAGTCCGCCCCGCTTGCGGGTTAGCGTTCAGAGTGCTAACCCGCAAGCGGGGCAGCGACTGACGCCACACTTCTTTCCACTTCCGCCTGGCATCCTTTACAATACACCCCTAGACGCCCCGCTTTCGCCCTGCTCTTTACGAGGCAACCTCACGGTGTCCAACGACCGCATCAGCGAATACCTGGCCCAGTTCAGCCAGGCCCGCACGCAGATGGTCGAGCAAATCCGCCGCGCCATCGTCGGCCAGACCGAAGTCATCGAGCAGATTCTCGCCGCGATCTTCACCCGCGGCCACTGTCTGCTCGTCGGCGTGCCTGGCCTCGCCAAAACCCTCATGGTTAGCTCGATTAGCCAGATCCTCGACGTCTCGTTCAAGCGCATTCAGTTCACCCCCGACCTGATGCCCTCCGACATCACCGGCACCACGATCCTCGACGAATCGGAGGCGGGCCGCCGCGAATTCCGCTTTGTCAAAGGACCGATCTTTACCAACATCCTCCTCGCCGACGAGATCAACCGCACGCCTCCCAAGACGCAGGCCGCGCTGCTCCAGGCCATGCAGGAGCGCCAGGTCAGCGTCGGCCAGGAAACCTACAACCTGCCGGACCCGTTCTTCGTCATCGCCACGCAGAACCCGATCGAGCAGGAAGGCACCTATCCCCTGCCCGAGGCCCAGCAAGACCGCTTCATGTTCCATATCAAGGTTGATTATCCCTCTTTTGACGAGGAGAAACGCATCCTGGACGTGGCGACTCGTGACGAACCGCTAGAGTTAACGAAGGTGCTGAGCGGGCGGGCGATCGTGAACATGCAGAAGCTGGTCAAGAAGGTCGCGGTGGGCGATTACGTGCGCGACTACGTGACGCGACTGGTGCGGGCGACTCGGCCGCGCGATCCATCGGCGCCGGACTTCGTCAAGAAGATGGTCGATTGGGGAGCGGGACCGCGGGCCGGCATCGCCCTGGTGGAAGGGGCGAAGGCGATGGCGGCGATGGACGGCCGTTTCAGCGGCGCCGTCGATGACGTCAAGAAGGTGGCCATTCCGGTGCTGCGGCATCGCGTCAGTACCAACTTCCAGGCGCAGGCCGAGGGCAAGAGCAGCGAGGACGTCATTCAGCAATTGCTGGCCGAGATCGATCCGCAGGAACCGCCCAAGTACGAGAAGCGCAAGAAGCCATGAGTCCCTGGTATCGCGTTTTTGCCGCCAACGAGGTGTGTCCCGAGCCGGGCGCCCTGCTGGCGCACCTGCACGGGCTGGGCTTGACGGTGACCGGGCGTTTCCGCGGCGACGATCAGGGCTGGTTTCGGGCCGAGTTGTTGCTGGAGGAAGACGCTGCGATCGAGGTCGATTGCTACCTCGCGACCGAGGAGGGCATCCGGCAAGAGTTGAACACCTGGGCGGCGTGGCTGGAGACGACGCCGGAACGGAGGCCGCCGACGACGATCAGGCGGAGTTGTGTCTGGCGGTGTGCCGGTTCCTGGCGGACGCGACGGCGGGCGTCTATCAGGTCGATGGCGCGGGCTTTTTCGCGGCGGACGGGACGCTGCTGGTCGCGGAGGCATAGGGTGAGCACCGAGAAATATCTGCGGCCCGAGGTGATCCGTCAGGTCAGCCGGCTCGACCTGCGCGCCAAGTTTATCGTCGAGGGCTTCCTCGCGGGCCTGCACGCCAGCCCTTTTCACGGCTTTTCCGTCGAGTTTAGCGAGCACCGCAAGTACGTCCCCGGCGACGATTTGAAGGATCTCGACTGGAACATCTACGCCAAGACGGAGCGCTATTACGTCAAAAAATTCGAGGCGGAGACGAACGTCACTGGCTACCTGGTGATGGATCTGAGCGCGTCGATGGCGTACACGTATCGCCAGGAGCTGACCAAGTTCGATTACGCGATTTGCCTGGCGGCGGCGCTGGGGTATCTGATGATCCACCAGCAGGATCCGGTCGGGCTGGTGACGTTCGACACGCGCATCCAGGCGTGCCTGCCGCCGCGCAGCAAGCGGACGCAGCTCGGCAATATCCTGGCGATTCTCGCGAACCTCAAGCCGACCGGCCAGACCGACGTCGCCCAGTGCCTGCACCAGCTCGCCGCCATGATTCGCCACAAGAGCCTCGTGATGGTCTTCAGCGACCTGCTGACCGACCCGCAGCCGGTGATCGACGCTCTCCACCATCTGCGGCACCGCGGCAACGAGATCATCCTGTTCCACATTCTCGACGAGGCGGAGGTGCATTTTCCCTTTGAGGGTGTCGTCGAGTTCGAGGACGTCGAGGAGCCGCGCAAGCTGACCCTCGACGCGCGGCACATGCGGGCTGACTACCTGAAGTCGTTACAGGAGTTTCAGGAGTTCTATCGGAGCGAATGTGCCAAGGCGAACATCGATTACGTGGCGATGGACACGAGCGTCAACTTCGACCGGGCGCTGATGGAATACCTGTTACAGCGGCAGAAGCGGTTCTGATTCATCCCGGTAGGCTCGGTTGGCTTCGCGGGCTCGGAGCGTCTACAAGGGTGTTGGCCGAGGGTGAAGCAACCAACGCCCCGGAGGTGACTCCCAATGCGCGCAACGATCCTGTTGACGGCGGTCGGTCTTTCCACGGCGATCCTGCCAAGCGTCGAGGGGGCACAGCCACAGGAACCGGCGAAGTTGAGTGAGGCGGACGCAAAACGCGTCGCGGCGTTGATCCGCCAACTCGACAGTCCGAAGTTCCCGGAGCGCGAGGTGGCGACGCGGGCACTTGCCGACTTTGGACGAGCCGCGCTGGATCTACTGGAGAAGGCCGCCAAGGGACCATTGAGCGCAGAGGCACAGCGGCGGCTGAATCAGGTTCTCGGGAAACTGCGCGGCCCGGAGCACATCGCGATGCTCATTCGGCAGTTGAGCGCCCCCTTCTTCCGAGAGCGTCAGGCGGCGATGATGGACCTGGAGAGTATCGGCAGACCCGCCCTTGAGCAACTCCGCATCGCCACTCGCAGCCCCGAAATCGAGGTGGCGCGCCGCGCCGAAGTCATCATTGCCAACATTCTCAAGAAAGCGCGCTGAGGAAGGGCTCCGGCTCATCCTCGTCGGGCGATGCCATTTCGAGGGCCCCCGCCGGGCAAACGAGGACGCAGAGCGTACAGCTGACGCAGGCGGCGGGGCGCGGCATCCACGGCAGGTAAGCATTCATCGCGAGGCAATCGGTCGGGCAGATCGGCACGCAATCGCCGCAACCGGTGCAGAGGGTTTCGTTGAGGACAGGCAGTTCCCGCGTCATGGCGGTCCCTCGGTGGGCGGACTGTCCGCGGGGGACATCAAGGCGCTGACGATGTCCGGCAGGTGCTCGCGCGGCTGCGGCGGGAAAAGGACATAGCGCGCCCCCAGATCCCAGGCGAGGCCGGCGAGGGCGGGATTGTCCGCATCGCCGACCAATACGGCGACGGCGTCGGGGCAGAGTCGCGTCGCGCGTTCCAGCAGCGTCAACTCGCGCTCGACGTCGCGACCCACCTTGAGCACCAACACGCCGCCGCGACGCAGCAAACGCAGACAGGCGCCCGCGTGGTGGACCTCACGGAGCCACCAACCGCAGGCGGTAGCGCGCTCGCGCAAAAGGCCCGTCAGGCGACCGTCATTCTCGTAAATCACGACTTGTGCGCGACGCATGGCCCTGCTAACCCGCAAGCGGGAAGACGATCCAAAACGGGGTCTCACTCCTTCGTGATCTCGATCCCCAACTTTTTCATGCGCTCGTAGAGCGTCGGCCGCCAGATGGCCAGCAAGTCGGCGGCCTTCGTCAAATTCTGCCCCGACTGGCGTAGGGCTAACTCGATCAGCCGCCGCTCCGCCTGTTGCAGCAGCGACTTCAACGGCAACGTGTCCTTCCGGGCGCTGGCGCCGCCTTCGCGCAGGTACCACGGAAAGTCGGACACCTCGACCCGCTCCCCCTTCGCCCGAGCGCATGCCCCGGCCAGGACCGCGTACAACTCGCTCAGGTTGCCTGGCCAGGAATGCCGCTGCAGGAGGGCCCACGCCTCGCCCGTCAGGTCCGTGAACGGCTTTTCCCGCTCCGCGCTCAGCCGGCCGAGCATCCGCTGCACCAGCCACGGTAGATCCTGTTGCCGCTGAGCGAGCGGGGCGAGCCGGATGGTCAGCGTGCCCAGCGCGCACCGCAATTCTTCCAGCAAATGGCCGGCGCCCACCTCCACCGCCGGATCGAGCCGGCAGCCAGCGATGAGCCGTGGCCTGCGAGCGCCCGCGGCCGGTGCGGGGGCTGCGAGCAATTCGGCAAGGCGGCTCTGCAACTCGCGCGGCAGGCGCGATGGCTCGCGCAGGTAGACCGTGCCGACCGAGGCGCGCCAGCACAGCCCGGCTTCGCCGAACAGGACGGCGGTCAGCGAGGCGACAGGCAGGCGGCCGCAGTCGATCAGCGCGAACGTGCGCTCGCGCGCCTTGCTCTGCCCGTGGATGGCGCGGGCGGTCCAGTGCTTGCCCGCGCCTGCTTCGCCGATGAGCGTCACCGGCACGTCCACCGTGCTCGCCAGGCGCACCTGTTCGACCAGGAGGCGTTGCGCCGGCAGGTCGGTGTGAGCCTGGTCGAGGGCGTACCACTGCGCCGCCTGGTCGCGCAGGGCAACGAGCTTGCTTGGCAGTGGTTGCCCGACCCCCGCCCCGGGCCGCGCGACGACGCCGATCTTGCCCAGCACGCCCAACCGGCCGCGGGCGCTCTTGAACGGGAAAAAGGTGATGTCCCACCAATCCGGGGCGGTGCCGGGTCGCGGGATGGGCCGGCGCACACGCGCCGGCTGGCCGCCCAGCGTTTCCGGCGGCGGCGCCAGCGCTGTCAGCAGCGACTCCAGCGAGGCCGGCGGCGCATCGCGGTGGCGCAGGCAGCGCGTGCCAAGGACGGTGGCCGCGGGAAAGCCGGTCAATTCTTCCCACGCCCGGTTGACGAAAAGGAAGGTGCGGCGACGATCAAGCAGGTAGAGCGGGTCGCGGGCGCGGCGAAAGAAACGCGGCCAGCGCAAAGCGTCCCCACCGTCCGCGTTTTTATCCGGTTCCGGGGGGGAAATGTCGCTCATACAGGAGTGACCGGTGGACAGCAGCCGGTGGTCAGAGCCCGAGCGCCAGCGAGGGCGTAGCAGATACCCTCGCTGGCGCTCGGGCTCTGACCACCGGCCGCTGTCCACCATCTTCAAATGAAGGTCGCCAGCAAGAACAACACCAGGCCGATCGCCAGCAGGAACCCCGCCATGCGCAGGCCCCAGCGGAACGCCTCGTGGAAAATGGCGTGCCAATCGTCGAAGCGCGTGGCACTGTACACCAGGCTAATAACGATAATCAGGACCGGCAAATGATAATAAATGTCAGCCATGGCCAGCAGAGAGTTCATGCGACAGGTTTCTCCTCGGTCGGCTCCGGCTCCGGTGGCGGTTTCGCTTGGCTGGCGGCGAAGGCAGGACCGGCGAAAGCGTCGTAGATCACCAGGATGTTCAGGACGCCGGCGATGACCGTGTACATCCAGCCCAGGTCGGGTTTCTTGTCGGAACCCTGCAATTGCCGGTTGATCACCTCTTCGTCCGGCGCCCGCATATACGTGCCGAACAGCGGGTGCGGCGGCACGCCCTTCCGCCACTGATCCAGGGCAGCGCGCAGATCCCGGTTGACCTCGTCCTGGCTCGGGGGCCTCCCGGGGGCAACCTCCTGGAGTTTCGCCGCGATGTCCGCCGCGGACGGCTGGCTGAAGTGCTGGGCGAGGGCCGGCCAGGCGGCAACGCCGATCCAGAACTGACCGGCGAAGCGCGCGCGGTCGGTCAGAGTATCGATGAGGCGTGGCTGCTCCCGCCCGTCGCGGGAGGGCGGCGAGTCCGGGATGTAGACGTTCTGCCAGTTCCCCAGGGCCATGCCGTAGAAGAACAGCCCGTAGAGGCAGACCAGGAACAGGATCCCTTTGGCGACGCGTCCCTGGTGGATCTGGCCCAGGCCCGGCACCAGATAGCTGAGCAAGGCCGCGACGGGCGCGTAGGTGGGTTGCGCTGGGGGCGGCGGTGGGGTTGTATCGGCGGCGTTGGCCATGTCAGGTCCGGGTTCCTTGGTGGCGCGGTCGTGCGGCTGTTGTCATTCTATGGAGGGGTGGCAGCGGAGTTCAACCGATCAAGCGCAGGATGACCAACGTCAGCGCCACCGACCACAGCAGCAGGCCGACCCAGCCGAGCACCCTGCGACCGCGCGTCCCACGTAGCCAGCGACCCGAATTGCCGAGCCAGCGGGTGGAGCGGTCGAAGGTCCGGTTGCTCCAGAGGATGGTGCGCCACGCCCAGGCCGGGATGCGCACGCGTCGCCAGAACGGCGCGGCCGGCGCCGGTACGGTGGACGTCGGCGCTGCCGGCAGCGTAAATTCCGGCGGCAGCGGCGAGCGGCGGACAGGCGGCGGCACGGACAGAGGCGCCAGGCGGATCGGCGGGAGCGGCGCAGGCTCCAGCGGCAGAGGCCGCGGGGAACCCAGGACAGGCGACTCCTCCGGCGCTGGCTCCGGCTGGGCAGGAGGTCGAGATGTCGGCGGATCCTCCGTGGTGTGCGGCGCGGGGAGGGCAGGAGCCGGCGGATGGCTGATGACTCTCTTGCCGGCCGGTTCGACCGCAGGCTGCACCGCCTCGGGCGCCTGGGCCGGTCCCTGCGCGAGGTCACCCGAGGGGGCCTGGCTGACGGTCGGGACCGTCACGGCGTTGGCCGGCGGTGCAGGGTCATCTTCGAGTTGGTTGACCGGCAGCGTCAGCAGTTGCTGCATCAAGGCGTCGAGGTCGTCGAGCAGTTGCCGTGTGGAACCAGGGCCGGAGGCGCGGGGCGCAGGTGGGGTGGACATTTGGCGGAACCTCCCAGGAATCCGTTCACCGGAAGCCGGCGCTTCGCGGACAGGCCAGGACGAAGTGCCGGAGCAGATTCTAGCAGGGTGTCCCCCCGGAATAAATGCGGATCGCCGATGCGCACGGCAGCAGGGTTTGGGATGTCCAGGGAAGTTTCGCCGAACAGGGCACCGGGGCGAGACGGAATCCGGGGGCGATGGCAAAGAGCCGCAACTTGAACGAGCCTTTCCTGTCTCCCAATCACGCCACGAAGCGGAAGTACGAGAAGGGCACCTGACGCGTCGCCGTCCCGTCCTCGAAGAATAGATCGGCTACCTCGACGGGACCGTCTTCCGCTTCCACCACGTACGGCCTGAGTTGCACCGGCACCTGCGTCCCGATCTTGAACAGTACCCGCTCCAACGGCTGCTTGCGGGAGATCTCGCGGTCGCCTGTGAACTCGGTGGTGAACTCGATGGTGTGATACATGGTGTGGTCCCTCAATGACCACTCTCCCGTCGGTATCGTGGAGAGTTTGTTGCCGGTGGTTTTTCGCCCTTCTCCTATCCAACAATCAATAAGCAAATGAAGTGCCGAGGCTCGCTTCGCAGCCCGCGAAGTGGCACGACCGGGGTGAACTCCTCCCGGAGAAGAGGCGCGGACCGCCCTGGCGGTCCGCGGAACTTCTTTCTCGACAATATTTTGAGGCGTCACATTGCGTTGAGATTGAACCCAAGCAGGGGATGAATCCGTCGTTGAGTCGCCGCGCTGGCCGTGGGCCGAAGTGTGTGGAAATGTGGCAAAATCCGCCAGGGGTGTCAGCATTCCGAGACAGCTGCTGACACCCCTGTTGTGCAGGCGCCAACCGCCGTCGGTCATCTACGGCAACCCCCGGAGCGCGGGCGTCTCGCCCGCTCTGCGATGCGGGCGAGACGCCCGCGCTCCGGGGTTATTGCAAAGTCGCTCATCTACGGCCGAGCATGCGGTCGAGCGAATCGGACGTTTGATAAATGAGCGCTTCGGGATAATGCGCATACGGGTGAAAATACTCGAACGTGAGATAACCGCGGTAGCCCGTCTTGTCCAGCGCCTCCATGACCGCCGGCCAGTTCGTCGTGCCGTCGAGCAGCGGGCGGAACGACTCCAGCGAATGGTCGGTGCCGTTCTTCGTGAACTCCTTGAAGTGCGTGTTCTTGATGCGCGTGCCGAGCTGCGCGATCCAGTGCTCAGGGAACTGGAAAAGCATGATGTTGCCGGTGTCGAAGTGAACGCGGACGTGTTTGCTCTTGAAACTATCTACAAAGGCGTTCATCTCGGCCGGCGTCATCAGGTAGCCGTTAAAGAAGATATTTTCGATGTTCAAATAGACACCGAGCTTTTCCGCCTGCGGCACGAGTTTGCCGATGGCTTCGCGGGCGCGGCGGTCGCAGAGGTCGTTGGGGACGGGGTCGTGGTCCTTGATCCAGGGGATATGAACGGCGCCGGGGACGACGAGGAGGTTCTCGACGCCGAGTTCATGCGCGGCCCGCATCATGAGGTTCGCCAGCTCCAGGCCGCGGTTGCGCTGGGCGACGTTGTTGCTCGTCAGCGAGTACGGCCAGTAGAGGAACGAACACAGCCCGCTGATGGCGATGCCGATACTCTCGGCGGTCTTGCGGAGGGCGCGATACTCCTTGGCTCCGGAGCGCGGCGATAGGTCGTTATCGAGGTCGTAGTTGAGTTCGATGCCGTCGAAGCCGGCGTCCTTGGCCAGTTGCAGGCACTGCTTGAGGTTCATGCGCTGCGGATAGGGGAAGGCCCAGAGGTTGATGGACTTCCGCATGTTGTAGCGTTTGCGCGGCGGCCGCGGCTGGGCGGGCTGCGCCTGCGGTTCGGCGGCGCCCAGGACAGCGGCCCCGGTGACCGCAGCCAGGGCCGACCCCAACGCGGCGCGGCGGCTCAGGCTATCAGAAGCAGACTGGTCGGTGGACATGATCGGGATCTCCTTGTGGCTCTCCGCCGCTCCGTTTCGCCCTCTCACCCCGAAGCGATGCGCCTACCACCCTAGCAGACCGTGCTGCCGCCTTGCAAATTCTTTTCACCGCCGCCGAAACGCGTTGTGCGTCCCAGCGTGGACGCCTCCTCGCGGAGTGGCTAACCAGCAGTGCGGAAAAGGAAAAGCGAACGAGCGGCGGGGTTTATCCCCGCCGGCCAGACGGCGGGGATAAACCCCGCCGCTCGTTCGCTTTCCCTTGGGCGTGCTGCAATTTAGTCTCGCCGGCGCGTTGCAGTCAGACACCGGCCCCGACAGCGGGAGCCTGCCGGACAGCCTTCAGGACGTCAGCAATCTCGGGCAGGGATTTGTCCTTCTGGGCAACTACCCGGCCATCCACGGAAACCGTAAATTCGCCGTGGTTGCCGTCGATCACTTCGACCGCGATGCCGGGTTCGTTGCGGAGGCTTGCCGCCACACTGGCGGCGTGCTTGCGAATCGTGCCTCAGACGGGGCACTGTCGAATCGTCACGTGTTTCATGGTTGTTTCTCCTTTCTGAAGAGGTCGCCCAGCGAGGACGGTTGGTTCCGCTCGACCGTCCTGCGGAGAGACACGAACGGAATGTGCCGGCAGGTTACCAAACTGCCGCCACAACAAGGTCCACCCTCTCGGAGATCCACTGCACGTCACGTGCCAACGACCGATCCGAGCACCCCAAAAGATATAAAATCCATCCTTTTAGAATATTATTCCTGACGGCGTCGCGCTCGCTCCTTGGAGCCACGAGCACAATGGCGAGCGGGGGGCGTAAGCCCCCTGATGCTGCGTAGAGAGCGGGGGGCGTAAGCCCCCTGATGCTGCGTAGAGATCAGGGGGCTTACGCCCCCCGCTCGCCAAGCAGTCCCACAGCGCAAGGAGGAGGCGTTGGGGGAGCGCGAGGGCCAGGCGGCCACCGCGGAAGTGAGGGATGCCGCAGACAGCCGGCCACGCGGCGTGGTAAAATAACGGGAGAGGGAGAGCCTGGAATTGGGTTGCATTGCATCTCACGTTGACACCCTCTCCAGGGCGTCGCCGCGTTCGGGGTGCGCGCCTTGTGGGCAGGTCCGAGATCCTCCTACCAGCTTGTCACCGTGAAGGGATACGTGTGATCCTTACCGCGCCCAGTTCATTTGTTCGCGGTCCAGCGGACCGCGAAACAATGACCCGACACCAAGTTACCCCTTTTGTATCCGCTTCCGGATCACCCGCGCCTTGGTGTTCCGCCCTGCGACCGGCCCACGCGTCTGTCGGTCCTCCACGTCATTCAGGATCGCTGCTGGCCACCGCGCGCAGGTCCCGCGGCAGCCCTCCCCTGCCGGGGCGTAGGCCAGCTGGTCCACGCACAGAGCTAGCCATGCCCGCTGCGCCTGCCGGCGGTCCCGGGCCGTGTCCCAGATCTTCTGCAACCGCAGCCGGAACGCGTGCCGCGGCCGCCACCGGGGCAACCGCTGGACCAACGCCTCCCGCTGCTGCTGTGCCTCGGGGGTCAGCCCGTGCGGGTCTCGGCGCAACTCCCCCCGCAGGGACCGGAACTCCTGCCGCGCAGCCTGGGACCGCTTCGCCTGGTCCGCGCGGGTGATTGTGTTGCCGCTGGCTGTCGCTGGCCGCGTTGACCTTCTTGGCGACGGGGCACCGCTCGACCACCGGCCGGGCCTTGGGCAACCGGTCCCGGCAGGCGCTGGGGCACGCCTGGGCCCTGGCGGCCCGGTAGGTCCGCACGTGC
>WNGB01013058.1_pt1 | contig 11726 bp, 11 predicted proteins | sample 5400681 | NCBI WGS metagenome assembly WNGB01 (sample SAMN13153367, study PRJNA577476) | soil metagenome | isolation source: 115 cm soil or saprolite under grassland replicate 2 | place: USA:California | collected 2016-06-15 | reverse complement strand
TGTGATCCCCATCGCATCCGACCTGCCAACTCGCCCGCCGCCCGTTCCCCCAGCCCTCCGCCGCCCGTTCCCCAGTGCCCCCGCCGCCCGTTCCGCCAGTGCCCTGCCCAGCCGCTACTAAGCGTGTACCACAGTTATCTCGTATCACTTGCGCCGCTCAGGAATGCGTCAAGCCGAAAAGAGCTGACCTGAAATAAGTACTCGGCGCGGCGTTCCCCGGAAATGTCAGTCATAAGTGCTAGAGTCGAACTAGAAAATTAAAAATGATCTTGGCCAGTGCGGTCTTTAATAGAGCCATGTCCCGGCTGCCGGAAAGGAGGTGACTCGCCGCGTGACGACCATGCCCACGTTTTCCAGCACAAAGGAAGCAGCCGAGATGGTGCGCGCCGGGCTGGGTTACCTGACTGCCACCGACGCCGCCCAGTTGACCGCCGACGAGCAGGCCGACTGCCTGCGAATAATGGAGCAGGCCGACGCGATCGCGACGGCAGCGCGGGCTTACTTCCTATGGGCCCGCCGGGCGGCTACGCACCCGCGGGTGGTGGCGGCACTGGCAGCCGGCGAGATGTCGGAATCCTACGGGCAGACCATCTGCAAGTGGACCGACAAGCTCCCTGGGGACTGCCGCCCGGCCGCCGACGCGATCTTGCTGTCCGCCGCCAAAGCAGGGATGGATCTGCAGGACCTGGCCGCGCTGGCCGCCGAGATGTACGAGCGGTCCCGGTCGGACCTGCCCGATGAGGATCCCGGCCTGGCGTTCGGAGACCGCGCCGTCTACCTGGAGACCACCTTCCAGGGTGCAGGCGTCATGACCGGCGACCTGACCCCAGAGTGCGCCGCGGTGGTCGGCGCGGTGCTGGACACGCTCGGCGCTCCAGCGGGCGCCGAGGACACCCGGACCCACGCGCAGCGGTACCATGACGCGCTGCAGGAGGCGATGCGGTCGCTGTGTTTTTGCGTCATGCTTGACTCATGGACGACATCCAGGCAGGCCGGGCGCAAGCCCGGCTCAGGGCGGGCCTGTACGGCCGTCTGAGCGAGACCTACGATGCCGCGGAGTCGGTGCCGACCCAGCTGGACCGGGGCGCCGGTCACGCCAGGCGGCGCGGCTGGGCCGTGGTGGCCACCTTCAAGGATGACGGGTACTCGGCGTTCAGGGAAATCACCCGGGACGGGTTCGGGGAGCTGATCGCGGCGATCGAGGGCGGAGCGGTCGATGTGGTCATCGTCCGGGATATCGACCGGCTGACCCGGAACCTGACGGACTGGAACGCCTTTGAGAAGGCGTGCGTGGGGCACGGGGTGCGGCTGAGCGCGTATACCGGCGGGGACCTGGACCTGTCCACCGCCGAGGGCGCCTACTACGGCGGGATGGAGACACAGCGGGTGCGGCGGGAAAGCGCGGTCAAGAGCGCCCGGGTCCGCGAGGCGCAGGACCGCGAGGCGCGCAAGGGCCGGCGGACCGGCGGGGGCCAGCGGTGGTTCGGATACACCCGCATCTACGCCAACCCAGACGAGCCGAACCACAAAAAGCGGCACATCCTGCGGGTACGACGATCACATGGACCGCGTGTCCGGCTGGTACAAGCGGCACGTCGCCAAGATCACGCTCATGATCGGGGCGATCCTGGTGGTGCTGCTAAACATCAACCCGCTCACTATCGGGCGCACGCTGTATACCCAGAGCACCGTGAGCACGGCCGTAAGCGCGGTGGCGGCGAAGTCCACCAACTGTTCCGCCGGGCAATCCCCGCAGGACTGCCTGTCGCAACTGCGGGGACAGCTATCGGCCGCGGCTACTGCAGGCCTGCCTATCGGATGGGGTACCGTGCGCGACTGCGCCGAGCCTAAAGCGCAGTGCAACTGGCTGGATAAGCGCGGGATCTTCAGCAGGCATGGTAGCTCGGCGTGGCAGTCCGTCTTGGTGCTCATCGGCTTCGCCATCATGATCATCGCGCTCCTCCCCCGGTTCGCAGTTCTGGTTCGGCCTGCTGAGCAAGTTCGGCAGTCTGCGCGCCACCGGCCCGAAGCCTGCCGCGCCCGCAAGCTAGGCGAGCGGCCGGCAATGGGTGCGATACGCGCCGAGTCGCGATTGACTGGGCCAGGGCCCGCAGTCAGCGCAACCCCGGGTCGGCAGTTTAGGTGCCGGTCGCCACCGCCGGGCAAGCCACGGCTCAAGCTGGTCGGGCGTCGGGGGCATGGCAGGCCAGCCAGGCATCGATGATCTCCCGCTGTTGCTGCGAGGTCACGCCGGTCACCTTCAGCGCATCCCCGCCGATGCTGACCTCCACGGTCCGGCCCGTCAGCGAGGCCCACCCGCGCACTGCGGCGACGACGGCGCGCAGCCCGTCTAGCGTCCCGAACTGGACCAGCAGCCAACCGGCCAGATTCCCGAGCCCTTTGGCACCCTCGGGGGCCGCCTCGGCCGGGAGTGAGGCCACCGACGCCGCATCGACGTCGAGCAGCTTGGCGTGCAGGCCCCCGGCCAGGTCCGCCAGTTCCTCCGCGTCGCTGTCTGCCACCGGCAGCACCTGCAGGATCACCGTGTCCACGTCCACCGCGCCCTCCCGGATCCGCCGGTATGAAGCTGACCATAGGCGACTTGAGCCGGGCAGGGAAGCTGCATCCCCCGAATCGCCGACCAGCGACTGAGACCCAAGATCATTGCTAGGCTCGTCCGGGACTTCGCCCGGAAGAAGTGGCGCCCTTGGAGCGGTCGGCGGTCCGGCTGACGTGAGGGGCGGCGCGGTCCTATGGTCGGTGCCAGCGGCGGCCCTGTGTCGCGATGGGAACCTCACGATCCTGGCGAGGTACGGTGCACGGTCATTCGAACATTAGTGTGGCTAACGAGTTGAACCCGGGGAGCCAACGACCGCAGACCCCGGGCTACGCCAGGCCACGTCCAGCCATTCTTGCTGCGGCCGGACCGCACGTCAGGCCATAACTGGCATCACCCAGCCACACTTCGAAAGTGCCTCCTAAGCAGTAGGTCCCGCGTTCGAGTCGCGGTCGGGGCGCAAATTCTGCAGGTAGACATTGATATTCGAAAATAAGACCTGCATATCTGCTTGAGTGCAGTCAGGGTTTCCGGCCGGTCAGCTCGGTGAGCGGGTGCGGATCGGTTCCTGCTGCCTGCTGCAGGAGCCGGTAGAAGAGCATTCCCCGTGCCCTGGACCGGCGCCGGTTGAACCGGAAGGTGAACTCATCAAGGTAGTAGGGCAGGTGCTGGGGGCTGATCCGCTGGTGGAGCGTGCCAGCGGTCCAGCGTTTGAGCAGGGATGAGACCAGGTGGGCGCCGGGCATGACGGCGTCGAGATCCGGCGCGCTGGAGCCGGCGGTCGGCTCGTGGGCGTAGCCCAGGGCGGCCAGCCGCCTGAACATCGCGGCGCCGTCGGTGCGGATCACCGAGCCCGGCTCGATGACCTCGCAGGCGAAATCGACCAGCTCGAGCGTCCCGGGCGCTTTGGCGACGCGGAGCCGGATCCGGCCGAGGCGTTGCGCGCTGATCCGCTCGACCGCGATCATCACCGGTGCCTTGCCGCTGGCCGGGCCCCGCCGGCCAGGAGATTTACCGCCGAGGAAGCTCTGGTCGACCTCCACGACCCCGGACAGCCGTTCCCGTTCGGGACGCACCATCGCCCGGCGCAGCTTGTGCAGCCACGCCCACGCGGTCTCATACGAGCCGAACCCCAGCACCCGCTGCAGCCCCAGCGCCGAGACCCGTTCTTCTGCGAGGTAACGAACCACACCGCGGCGAACCACGACGACAGCGGCGAGTGCGAGCGGTGAAAGACCGTGCCCGCCGTCGCCGACGTCTTGAGCCCGCAGCCCGCGCACATCCACAGCCGCCTGGCCGTCCGCCAGGACTCACACCCGCCGCACGCCGGGCAGGCGAACCCGTCCGGCCACCGCAGCCGCCCCAGGTACTCCACGCAGGCATCCTCATCCGGGAACCACGCCCGGAACTCCTGATACGTCCTGGGGTAGTCAACGCCGCCCGCCGGCCTGGCCGCCTCTGCTGCCACCCGGCCAGGCTACTGCACTCAAGCAGATATGCAGGAAATAAGATTGTTCTTCGATTATGAGAAGTCCTACCTCTCCTTCCCGGGCATGGGAGTGGGCGCCAAGGACATCGACGTCAGCGGCTGGAATGTCGGCGCCGAGCTCAAGCTCGGTGGCGACTCGATCTCCTTTTCCCTCGGGGCCGACGGCTCCGGGCCTCCTTCGGATGAGTACGAGATTCACGGCGACTACGCGGAGACCTCATCGGATACACAGTCGAGTCGAGGCGACCTGTACATGGCGTTCTTCGAGACCGGCAAGTACGTACTCCCGCCGAAAGATCGCACCGAACTGCGCAAGTTCGTCGATGCCGCGACGGCACGGTTCAGGCAGTCCCCGCCCTAGCCCAGCCGATGTCCACCCGGCTCAATACGGTGTCAGGGTCAGCGCCACAGCCGCACCGTCTTGTCGTCGCCGGCACTGGCGAGCAGGTACTCGCCCGGGCTGAACGCCACTGACCTGACCCAGTCGGTGTGGCCGGTGAGGGTGCGCAGCTGCTGCCCGGTGGCCGGGTCCCACAGCCGCACCGTCTTGTCGCCACCCGCGCCGGCCAGCAGTCGTCCATCTCGGCTGAACGCCACCGACCTGACCCAGTCGGTGGAGCCGGTGAGGGTGCGCATCTCCTGGCCAGTGGCCGGGTCCCACAGCCGCACCGTCTTGTCGCCGCCGCCACCGGCCAGCAGCTTCCCATCCGGGCTGAACGCCACTGACCTGACCCAGTCGGTGGAGCCGGTGAGGGTGCGCAGTTGCTGGCCGGTGGCCGGGTCCCAGAGCCGAACGGTCTTGTCGCCGCCGACGCTGGCGAGCAGCTTCCCATCCGGGCTGAACGCCACTGACCTGACCCAGTCGGTGTGGCCGGTGAGGGTGCGCAGTTGCTGGCCGGTGGCCGGGTCCCAGAGCCGAACGGTCTTGTCCTCGCCCGCGCTGGCGAGCAGTCGTCCATCCGGGCTGAACGCCACTGCCTCGACGCACATTGCTCCCCGGGTTCCATGGATCAGCGTGGCCGCCAGTGTCCGTGGCCCAGACACGGGTCGTTGACCGCGGCGCTCGATGTCCGCCGGCTCAAGGCTGGCCGCGAGCGCCTCTGGCCGCGACGCTGGGGTAGTGGCTACCCCGGCTGGGCTCATGGAAAGCACCATCGCTCCTTCACCGCCGTAAATCCATCGCTGCGGGGTCTGGCTAGCGCCGCTGAATTGGACATAGTTGTAGGCGTAGTCATATGCCTCGTCCACGCTCACGTACCCATCACCGCCAGTATCGGCGTCGCCAGTGCGCAATCCCTCGACCAGCCCGGCGGTGAATACCGATCCGGCCACTCCCGCGTCCGGCAGGGCCTGTCCCTCGAAGGAGTACTCGCCGGCCCGAGAGGCAGTCAGCACCGCACGGCCGCGGCCATGCCCGGCCAGCCGCCGCTCTAGGTCCAGATCCGCAACGCCCTTGCTGCCACGGGCGAACGCGCCGCTGAAACAGCAGTCCAAGATGAGGACTTGACGGCGCGCTCGGCAATCATCGAGCTGCTCAAGCAGCCACGCCGCGAGAATGCCGGTGCTCCCAAGCTGGCTCTTTGCTGTGTCGGCAGCGGCGAAATAGAGCCGACCGCGCCGGTCCAGCAAGCCGTGGCACGACAGGTACACGACCACCAGATCGCCGATGCCGCGGCCGGACAGGAACACGTCAATCTCCCGCCGGATCTGCCGCTCATCCCGGTCGATGACCCGGGTAACCGTGAAGGCGCCGATGCGCGGGTTACCGAGGACCTCAGCCAGGTCATCTGCGTCATGAGCAGGTGCGCGGAGTTGGCGAAGCTCCGGATCCTGGTAGCTGGAGATGGCAATGACCAGGGCTGCCCGCGGCTCTTCCGGTGGTCTGGGAACCAGCCGCATGTCGGGCGAGCCAGCCATCAATGATCCTCGTCTGGGCGCCTCCGTCGGCGCCCCGCGCAGCATCCCTCGGTGGGCGCGTCCAGCTAAGTTGGCTCGAGCGCCAGCAGCTGTCGCGTGTGGTAATTGCATCATGTGCCGTCGGGTCCGCGAGTGATAAGACCTCAAGCGGCCCCGCGATCATGATCATAGGCCACTCCGGCAACCTGGTCTCACCATGGACCAAGTGATCGCCTGCAACATCATTTGTTTCACAGGCCCGGCTTGGCCGACCCTAATCAGCCCGACATTAAGACGCGCAAACCACCAGATCGCTAGGCTGCCGGACAAACCCATGGACAAACGGCCTAAATCGGCGCATTCTTGAAGGGGTACGGGACGCGCTCTTGTCGACTGTCATCCAGGGGGGTTCCATTAGCACCTTTTCGCTATGTCATGCGGCGGACATCGTGGCGATATCTGCAGATGCCTTGTTAACATGCCGGGGTTGATCACCACCATAGATGCATCCCCCTGTGAGGCACTCACTGAGCTTTCGCTCAAGGCCCGGTGGTGGCCATCGTGCGGGAGCCATGTGATGCATCTTTCTTGAGGGACCACACGTGGCGGATAGTCATTAGTGATACAGCAGGGACGGTGAAGCTCGATGTTAGGCCTCCGTGGCGCTTGTTATGAGAAGCCGGTGACGGGCAAGAGACTCCTGATCTCTCAATGCCGCCGGGGCCCAGGGGGGCGTTATCAATGAATTCATGCAGTCAATGCGGGACGCTGAACCCGAGGTGGGCAACCCGTTGCTCTGCCTGTGGTGTTCAGTTGCTACATGAAGAACATTCCGCTGCGGAAGCCCGCAAGATCGTCACTGTCGTCTGTTGTGCTGTCCGCAATTTCGACGAGCTATCTGAGCGACTCGACCCCGAGGCCCTGGTCCAGATGACGGACGCATTTTTTCAGGACATGTGTCAGGCGCTAGAGCGATACGGCGCTACCGTCGAGCAGTGGGGAAACGAAAAGATCCTCGGCCTCTTCGGCATTCCGCAGGTTCATGCAGACGATGCCTTGCGGGCTGTTTACGCCTCGTTCGAGATGCGGACCTCTTTGAACCAGCAGAACAGCGAATTTTTCCGGATCTGGAGGATACGTATCACCATCGGTATCGGTATCGGTACTGGAGAGGTGGTGACCAGGGGCGCTGCCGCAGGTCCAGTAGCCGTATTGGGAGACGCCATCAACCAGGCAAGTCGGCTCGAAAGGATCGCGTCTGCGGGAGACGTGCTGATATCGGATGCAACCTATCCCTTTATCCGTAACGCGGTGACGGTTGAGCCGCTCGACTCGGCGGTGGACAAGGGCTGGCGGGCGTCCATGCAAGCCTGGCGACTACTGACGCTGGACCAGTCAGCTCACCCGGCTCCCCACCTTGACGCCCCCATGGTCGGGCGAGACCAGGAGCAGGCCATGCTCCTTCAGACGTTCGAACGCGCTGTCGCCAACCATACCTGCCAGCTCTTCACGATCCTGGGCGAGGCTGGAATCGGTAAATCCCGGCTTGTGCAGGAATTCGTCTCGCTTGTGCGCGAGCGGGCAACTGCTGTCGGAGGGCATTGCCTGCCGTACGGGAACGGCATCACCTTCTGGCCGCTGGCCACCGCTATCCGTCAAGCCGTGAACATCCGTGAGGACGACACAGCCCAGGTTGCGCGCACGAAACTTCTGGCCGTCCTCGGTGACCACGAGCACGCGCAGTCAATCGCCGATCATGTCCTCCCGGTACTCAGTCTCAAAGGAACGGCGGCATCACTCGAACAGATTTTCTGGGCCGTGCGCAGGCTACTGGAAACCATCGCAAGGGATCGGCCGCTGGTTGTCGTATTCGATGACCTCCAATGGGCTGAGACCACTTTGGCTGATCTCATCGAGCATGTCGCCGCCTGGTCGAAGGATGTGCCCTTGCTAATCGTTTGCCTGGCCCGTCCCGAACTGCTCGATGCCCGGTCGGCCTGGGGAGGCGGGAAACTCAACGCCACCACGATCCTGCTGGAGCCACTGAATCACGAAGAGTGCAGGCGGCTCTTGGCGCATTTGCTCGACTATCAGCAAGTCGCAGAAGATGCATGGGATCGCATTGGTGAGATCGCCGAAGGTAATCCGCTATTTCTCGAAGAAATCCTGGGCATGCTCCTTGATGAGGGGAAGCTCCGAAGGAAAGCTGGCCGTTGGCTCCTTGCCTCCGAGAATGGGTTCAAGGCGGCCGTGCCGCCTTCCGTCGAGGCGTTGATAGCGGAACGGCTCGAGCGCTTGTCGCCAGATGCGCGCGCCCTGATCCAGCGTGCAGCTATTGCCGGCAGGACTTTTTACCGCGGTGCCATCATCACGCTAAGTCCTGCAGCGGCGCAGCCGTCCGTGGAGACTAACCTGCTGACGCTCATCCGGAAGGGATTCGTCCAGCCGGTACCGAACGAGCTGGCCGACGAGCAGACCTACAGGTTCCGGCACGCGCTCATCCGTGAGGCCGCATACGAGGCGCTGCCAAAGGCGCAACGGGGAGAGCTGCATGAGCGCTTCGCGGCATGGGTGGAAGCCATGCTCAAGGGCCAGGACAGAAAGGTCGACGAGTTGGTGGGCTATCACCTTGAGCAAGCCCAGCGTTACCACTCCGAGCTGGAGCCCGGCGACCCGCATGGCCAGGACCTTGCCGCCAGGGCTGCCGATCGACTTGCCCGGGCCGCAGGCCGGGCGTTCAGCCTCGGCGATATAAGCGCGGCCGCGAATCTCTTCGCACGTGCTGCCGCTCTCCTCCCGGTCGGCGGTTCCAGCCGACTGGAGGCCCAGGCCATGCTCGCGCGGGCATTGCGAATCGCGGGGGACTTCGCCAAGGCCAACGTAGTGATCGGCGAAGTAATCGAGGAAGCCACCGCCGCCTGCGAGGAGGGTCTTCGTATTCAAGCGCTTGTAGAGCGGGCCTTCATCAGACTGTACACCGATCCAGAAGGCAGGCCGGAAGAGGCGATCGCCCAGGCGGCCGATGCAATCGGCGTCTTCGAAACACTTGGTGATGACCGGAACCTCGCCGAGGCATGGACTCTGCTGAGCTTGGTCCACCTGATGCGCAGCGACATGGTGGCGCGAAGAGAAGCTCTGGAGTGTGCGCTCCTGTACGTCCGCCGCTCCGGCGACACCCGTAACGAGGCGTGGATCACATGGGGCATCGTCGGTTCAGTGGCGCAGGGCCCGACCCCAGCCGCCGAAGCGGCCGCCTTCGCCGGGCAGCACCTCAAGCTGGCACGCGAAAAGGGCTGGCGATTCCTGGAAGCCGGAGCATCGCTGCACCTCGGTCGCCTGCAGGCTATGCTCGGCCAGTTCGAGGAGGCTCGCGAGCACGTAGCGGAGGCGCAGAGAGTTTGTCAGGAACTCGGCCTGGCGTTCTGGGCGGCGACCTTCAATCATTTCCTGGGGTTCGTCGAGATGCTGGCCGGCGAGCCGTCTGCCGCCGAGCATCATTTCCTGCGGGGCTATGAGGCCCTCGGACGACTTGGCGAGCAAACGTACCGGCTCACGACGGCCGCATATCTGGCTCACGCCCTCTACGAACTCGGCCGCTACGAGGAGGTCATGGACCTGACTCGCAGCATCGAAGAGGAAGCCGCCACCGACGACGTTCACACCCAAGTGCTATGGCGTGGCGCCCGGGCCAAAGCTCTAGCTAGGCTCGGCGGGGGCGCCGAGGCGGTGGAGATCGCCGAGAAAGCGATCGCGCTGTCCCAGGCGATCGCCGACGAGAGCACACGCGCTGACGCACTTACCGACCTGGCCGTAGCACGACGCTTCAGCGGCCTCCCGACCGCCGCGGCCGTCGCGGCGGCAGAAGCCCTCGACCTCTACGAAGCAAAGGGCAACGTAGTTCGCGTCCGCACCACTCGCGCGCTGCTGGCCTCCATGGACACGGCAACGGAAGCCGGCCAGGCGAGCAGCACGCACCACAGCGAGACCGGAGGGATCCTCTCATGAGCGGTATACCTGGAAGCAAACGCACGGTCCCGTCCGGTGAGCTTTCGAAAATGGACGCAGAAATAGCTGCTGAAGACGAACAGGACGTGTCCGAAAAAATCATTCGGGTCACCATGGTGCTGCGCGATGGCGCTGATGCGGATGCCGTGAGGCAAACAAGCCCCACCAGAGTTGCGCTTCGTGAAGCGCATCGTCCTAGTCCGCTTGACCTCGAAAAGGTTCTTAAATTCGTTAAGGAACACAACCTTGAGGTCGTCGACCTGGATCGTCCGCCACGGATGGTAGTGCTACGCGGCACAGTCGGTAATATCGCAGCGGCGTTCAAAACCAAAGTCGAGGTCTGGCAGCAGTCCTGGCCGTGGCCAGGTGAGCAGACAGATCAGCGGACACCCTTCAGCTTCCGATTGCGCCCCAATGAGGAACTGCAAGTGCCGGACGAGCTGGACGGAATCGTGCAAGGCGTTTTCGGCATCGACAACCGCAAAGAAGCCAGGATGCAGATGTGGATGCAGATGTGGATACAGGATGAAAAGCCCCTGAGTCTTTCCGAGTCGCCGGGTCAATCGAAAAGCTACACCGTCAAGGAAGTGGCGGATATATACGAATTTCCTTCCGCAGAGAACAAGGGCCACGGGCAGATTATTGCTGTTCTATCGCTTGGCGGCCGGCTCGACCGCGAGGAGCTCACTCAATACTGCAAGGGTCTCGGCATTGAGGTACCTGAGGTAGTCGAGGTGCCGACTGAGGTACCTGAGGTAGTCGAGGTGCCGGGGGGCTGCGCGCTGCCGCAATTGGGAGAACAACCGGACGAGGACGCCGAGATGGCGCTCGACGTCCACGTCCTCGCCACCCTCGTGCCGTGCGCCACCATCGTGATCTATTATGCCGACAACGCGTCCCGGGGGTTCATCAACGGCCTCGCCCGGGCGATCTACAACGAATCTCTCCCAGCATCGATTATCTCAATCAGTTGGGGTGCGTACGAAGAATCATGGACTTGTCAGGCCATTTGCGCCATAGAAGATTTGCTGAAGGACGCCAAAGCGCTGAACATTACCGTGTGCTGCGCATCCGGCGACCTAGGATCTTCGGACGGGGACCCCGATGGCAGACTCCGCGTGGACTTCCCGGCGTCATCTCCCTACGTCCTAAGCTGCGGGGGGACAACGTTGACGCCTGGTCAGGAAAACCAGGCTCGGCCCGCTGAGACCGTCTGGCAGGCTAAAAACGTCGCAAGTGGCGGCGGGCAGAGCACGTTCTTTCCTATGCCAGACTGGCAGCAACTGTCGGGCGATTCCGAGCTAGAGAAGTTGAAGATGCGCGGCGTCCCGGACGTAGCCGGCTTTGCCGACGCCAGGAATGGCTTCACCATTTCGGTCTCGGAGAAAAAGGTACTCGTGGGCGGCACCAGCGCTGTCGCACCGTTGTGGGCAGGGCTGATCGCCCGTATAAATGAGAATTTGGGGAAGCCTGTCGGCTTCGTGAACCATCTTCTTTATATCGACGTCAGTAGAAATGCTTTCGTCGATATCACGGAAGGGGGCAATTGCGCTAGGAATGCCAAGGCAGGATGGAATGCCGAGAAAGGATGGGATGCCTCCACCGGCCTCGGCCGCCCATGTGGTGGGAAGCTTCTCGAGGAACTGAAGCGCCTGCTCCCCTGAAGCGCCGGGTCGCGTGGACTTCCCCGCAGTGAGCTCCGTCGGTGTCTAACACCGAGCGAGGGTTATTTCAGCGGAATAGGTTCCGACAGGCAGGCTTGTCGCGCCTGGTACTACA
>WNGB01023358.1_pt1 | contig 11728 bp, 8 predicted proteins | sample 5400681 | NCBI WGS metagenome assembly WNGB01 (sample SAMN13153367, study PRJNA577476) | soil metagenome | isolation source: 115 cm soil or saprolite under grassland replicate 2 | place: USA:California | collected 2016-06-15 | reverse complement strand
GCGCTCGTCGACGCCGTTCATCGTTGGGGCGGCCGCGTGATCGCAGTCGGCACGACCGTCGTCCGTGCCCTCGAAACCGCGGCCGCACCGTGGGACGCGAACGACCGGCGAGACGGTTGGACGAATCTCGTCGTCACGCCCGAGCGAGGGCTGCGCCTGGTCGACGGCCTGCTCACCGGCTGGCACGAGCCCGAGTCGTCGCACCTCCAGCTGCTCGACGCGGTGGCCGGTGCACAGCTGCGTGAGCGCTCCTATCGCGCTGCCCTCGCACACGGCTACCGCTGGCACGAGTTCGGCGACGTCCACCTGATCCTCCCGTGAACGACGCGACCAGGCCGCGGCTCGTCGGCATCAACCACGTCGCGCTCGAGGTCGACGACATCGACCGCGCACTCGACTTCTACGGTCGACTGTTCGACCTCGAGCTCCGAAGCCGTTCGGAGGGCGCCGCCTTCATCGACATCGGCGACCAGTTCCTCGCGCTCATGCAAGGCCGGACGCAACCGCGCGACGGAGCACGCCACTTCGGCCTCGTCGTCGACGACAAGGAAGCGACGCGTCGCGCGCTCGAAGCGGCCGGCGTCGAGATCATCCCCGGCCGCCGCCTCGACTTCCTCGATCCGTTCGGCAACCGCATCGAGATCGTCCAGTACGACCAGATCCAGTTCGGCAAGCGCGACGAAGTCCTCCGCGGCATGGGCCTCGAGCACGAGAAGACCGAGCCGGCACTGGCCGAGTTGCGCGCGAAGCACTTGGCGTGACCGGACCGCTCAGCCGCGTTCGCTGTCGACTATCGCCATCTGCCTTGGAGCGCCGCTCGCACAGCTGGAGCAACGCCTTCTTCACGGGCCGTGCCTAACCCAAGCAGGGCACCAAAAATCCCCTTCACCAAGCTGAAACGAGCTGCAACGAGGCGAAACGACCTGCGTGAAGCCGCAACCAAACGCATGTTTGTACGCGCATTCGTACGGCACGGACGTTGTCTGCGTTGAAAAATCCCTGCAAATCCAATGGGCCGGGCAGGACTCGAACCTGCGACCTCGGGATTAAAAGTGGACGGCGGGCACTTCCCGGCGCCTCGGGGGCCCTGGCTGAACGGTCTATTTGCGCGAGAGCGGCTCTCGCGCGTTCGGATGTTCTCGAACGGTCTTGTTGACCTATTGTTGACCTAGCGCGTCTTCTTTTTCGACCACGCTATGTGGCGTGCATTTCGTCCCCAAGTGCCGAGAAGTTCCTGAACGCTCTTCAGCAGCCCCGCGATCAGGCGGTCTTGACTTCGATGTCTCCGGTGCGGGTCAGGTGACGCCAGTGGGCTCGGGCGCCGAGGAGTGCGCTGACCGTGGATTCGATGATCACCACGTACATCAGCTGGCGGTAGACGAACTGTTGCAACGGTAGGGCCCAGAGCGGTCCGAGCGGCTCACGGTCCATCCTGAACGCGAAGGTTGCGACCAGGAGTTGGAGGGCGTTGAAACCGAGCCAGAAGCCGAGCACGGGCACGGCGTTGCCGAACAGGAGCGCGTAGAGGGCGAACAGGTCGATCAGCGGGGCTCCGATCGGAAGCACGATCTGGAACAGGAACATGTATGGAAGGGCAAGCCGCCCGATCCGGCGCTCCCGCGGGTCGCGGGCGAACAACGCGCCCTTGTGCTTCCAGACGGCCTGCATCGTTCCGTACGACCACCGGTGGCGCTGCCGCCAGAGGTCGCCGAGCGTCGAGGGTGCTTCCGTCCAGGCGCGCGCGTCCTCGGCGTAGACGACACGGCGGCCGGTGCGGCCGATCGCCAGGGTCAAGTCGGTGTCCTCGGCGAGAGTCTGCTCGGACACGCCGCCGACCTCGACGAGCGCGTCGCGGCGGAAGGCGCCGATCGCGCCGGGGACGGTCGGCGTGCACTGCAGCACCTCGTACATCCGCCGGTCGAGGTTGAAGCCGGTCACGTACTCGATGTGCTGCCAGCGGCCGAGCAGGCGGCGGCGGTTGCCGACCTTCGTATTGCCCGAGACGGCACCCACTGATCGATCCCCGAGCGGCTGGACGAGGCGCCGCAGCGTCTCCGGTTCGAAGATCGTGTCTGCGTCGACCATCACGATCACGGGTGCCCCCGTCGCTGCGACGCCGGCGTTGAGCGCGGATGCTTTGCCGCCGTTCGGCTTGCGCAGCAGCCGTACCCGCTCCGGCGCGAGCCCCTCGACGATGTCGGCTGTGCCGTCCGTGGAACCGTCGTCGACCACGATCACCTCGAAGGTCGGGTAGTCGCTCGCCGCCAGCGAGCGTGCTGCACGGTCGATGCCGACGGCCTCGTTGTACGCGGGAACGACGACGGCGACGGGCGGCAGGTACTCGGCCGCAGGCAGGCGGCGCTTCTTCGCGCGGTACTGATGGCCGGCCAAGCCGAGTACGAGCACGACGCGGGCGGCGAACAGGACGCCGACGAGGCCGACGATCAGCAACAGCACGCGGACGAGCACGAAGCCGAAGCGCACCGCGGCAACGAACACGGCGCCCCGGCGCCGCTCCCAGCCGGGCACCGTCGGCTCGACGGTGCCTCGCGACAGGCCCGCCAGCTCCGAGACGCTCACGAAGCGGAAGCCGCGCGCGCGTAGGCGCGGGATCAGCCGCTCGAGCGCGGCGACGGTCTGACTTCGGTTGCCGCCGCCGTCGTGGAGCATCACGATCCCGCCGGTGCTGCCCGGCGGGCTCGCGGCGCGGACGATGCGCGCCACGCCCGGCCGGCTCCAGTCCTTCGAGTCGTAGTTCGCGAGCACGATCAGGTAGCGGCGGCCGGCGAGCTTGGCCAGGTCGCGCTCGCCCTCGACCGTGACAGTGTCGGGGGTTGCCGAGTAGGGCGGTCGCACGAGCCGCGTGTAGTGGCCCGTGATCCCGGCGATCGTCGCCTCGGTCAAGTCGAGCTGGAGTCGCCGCTGCCATTCGGGGCCGTTCGTGAGCGCGACGTGCGTGAACGTGTGGTTGCCGAGTTCGAAGCCGTCCTGTACGAGCAGTCGCACGAGGCCGGGATGCCGGGCGGCGTCGCTGCCGATGACGAAGAACGTCGCAGGGACGCGCTCGCGGTGCAGGATCGCGGCGATCTTCGGCGTCCAGCGCGGATCCGGCCCGTCGTCGAACGTGAGCGCGATCCGACGGCCCGGCGGCGGCTCGGTCGCAACGAGCCGAGAGCCTTCTGCGGCCAGAATCGGCCGCGCGCGCGCAAGCGGCGCCGGGCCGCCGAGCGTTTCGTGCGGCTCCGCGCTCGCGCCGACGGTGTGGGTTGCGATCCCTTCGAAAAGGATCGCAACGGCGACGACGAGAAAGCAGAAGGTGAGCAGGCGCCAGTGCGCAGGTATGCGTCGCCGGCGAAGGGCGCTGGTCCCACGCATCGCTAGGGCTTGCGCGGGGGCTGGGAGGGCATCGTCGTCTGCCCGGGTGCGCTGGTGCTCCGCCGCTGCGGCGGCGTGGCGGAGGTGGTGGTCTTGGTTTGTCCGGGTGCGCTGGTGCTCCGCCGCAGCGGCGTGGCGGAGGTGGTGGTCTTGGTCTGTCCCGGTGCGCTGGTGCGCCGCGGCAGACTCGTCGACCTGGCGGTCTCCGTCTGCCCACGCGCAGTCCCGTTCAGCCCGTGCGGGGCGTTGCCACTCCGCCCCTCCGGCGGCGTCGTGGACGGGATCGCCTTGACGTGTCTGGGCGTGGTCGTGCTCCGCCCGCGTGGAAGGCCGTTGCTTCTACCCGGCGCCGATGAACTGTGCCCGTGTGCCCGGACCCGATGCGCAAACAACGTGGCCTTGGCGGCACGGTCCGAGAACGCCGCGGCCGGGATCGCCGGACGGAGATCCGAGGCCGATGGCGGCTTCGGACGCGGCAGCCGGCTGAGCGGCGGCGGCTCTCGTGAGGGCCGCAGGACATGAGTCAGCGGAAGCCCTGAGACCGGCAGGAGGCCGAGTCCGCCCGCGACGATCGCGAGTAGCCAGCCGAGGAACAGCACGAACACGAGTCGACCGGCCCAGCGCATCCAGCGGGCGCGCTGTCCGGTTTGGACCTTTCTCGCCGAGGGCGCCTTCTAGTGGACCCAGCCGGTCAGCGCCTCCGCCGTGCCGACTGGCGCCGGCGCGGCGGCTGCCGCGTCCGTCAGGATGCGCTTCTTCATTCAGGTCCCCCGATCGCTGTCGTGCGGAGAGATGTGCTGCTCCCTCCAGTAGATGCCGCAGCCGGATGAATCTTGCGATTCGCTCGCCATACGTTGAGCCCGCGACAACTGGTCTCCCATCGCGTCGGGGCGCTTTCGCGGGCTTCACATGCGAGTCGCTACGTTGGACGGCGCGAAAGGAGGCAAGCGGTGGCAGATGTGACTCGATTGCTTGGGGAGGCCGGGATCGACTTCGACGTGCTCGAGCTCGCACACACGGTGCGGGCGACGGACGAGGCCGCCGCGCTCGGCATCGCGCCCGAGGAGGTGGCGAAGACACTCGTCCTAGCCGCCCCGAGCGGCAACGTGCGCGCCGTGCTCGCGGCCTCGGAGCGGATCGATCTGCACAAGGCCGCCGCCACGCTCGGGGTGAGCGGCAAGAAGGTGCACCTCGCGAGCGAGGACCACCTCGCGCACGAGTACCCGGACTTCGAACTCGGCGCCGTGCCGCCCTTCGGCGGCCGCTGGGATCAGGTGCTCGTGGACGAGCGGCTCGCCGGGCGTGACTCGATCGTGGTCGAGGCTGCCTCGCACGACAAATCGGTGCGGCTGAAGGTGAGCGACCTCGTGCACCTGACGAGGGCGCAGGTGGCCGACATCTGCAGAGAGGAACCGACGGCGGGCTAGGCCTTCGTCTTCGCGCGCGGGCGCTTCTGCTCGATGCTGGCGGAGCCAGAGGGGGCGATGATGCTTGTGTGGCCGTCCTCCCAAGGCACCTGGTAGCGCGGCGGCTGCTCCGGGACCACTTCCTCGATCGAGCAGCGGGATAGCCGCTGGCGTTGGGATGTGGCGCGGCTCCGCAACTTCTGCGATGTCCCTGAATCGCCTTGCGCTGTGAATCTTCGTGTCTTCTCCGATGACCTTGGGACTGAGGATGTGCTGATACCTCTCGGCTGCGGTCGCGCAGGCTCGGGCGTTCTGGGACTGCTGGCGCGGGTCAACAATCGGATGTTGACGCCGCGCCGTTTCGCCCTGATTTCGGCGGTACGAATTGCGCGGTTTGCAGGGGATTCTCGATGGGCCGTGAAGGATTCGAACCTTCGACCTTGGGATTAAGAGACGGCGTCCGCGGTTCGGCGGGGGTTCGGGTGTGCTCGATTTATGCAGGATTCGTGAAGCCTGACGTTCTAGAAGTTGCGGCTGTGTTCGGTGGGTTCGGTTGCCCCGGCGTTGCCCGGTAGTCCGTCGAGGAACGCCGCATCGGGTCGTCGGCCACGAGGTGAACGCAGTTCGCAAGCGCGAACGATCGAATTCTTGGGAACTCGTCGAATTCCCGACGCGGTACTCACTCCGCTCGAGGCGTGCGCTCGATCGCAGCCCGCAGGATGCTTGGGGTTTGCGCATGCTTGACTTCTCGCTCTGCGGACGAGAGACTCCGCCGATGCCGGCAGGTTTCGGCAATTTCTCCGCAGCAGTCCATCACTTCCTGGTCATGTGCGGCCGTGACCACGGCAGAGTCGGGCGATGGCGCGCTACGTCCGGGTCCGCCGGCGCCATCACTCCCGGGGCCTGTTGGCGGGATAAAGCGCTCCATGTCCTCGAGGGAGGGACTCATGAGCTCACGTTCTCCAAGCGGCCGCAATATCCGCCGTGTCTTCGGCGTCCTCGCACCGACCGTCATGCTCGCCTTGGTCCTGTCATTGGCCGCGTCGTCGGCGACCGCGACGTCCCAGACGACGAACCAAGCGGCATTCCGGCGGCAGTTCACGACCTATCTCGTCCAGATGCAGCGCGTCGCGAGGAAGCTGCAAGCGACGCAAGAGGGGCGAGCGGCCTTCAGGTCGCTCAGGTTCGATCCGGCGACGGGTCTGGCGCGCGCGCGCGAGGCTGTCCGAAACATGACGCCGGCGCAGGTCGCCGTGCTCCAGAAGGCGTTCGCGGCGTATCCGCCATGGCGCACGCTTCCGGCGAAGCTCGGCAGGCTCGTCAGTCGCCTGCCGGCGGCGTCGCCCCGTTCAGTCCAGATCACGCCTGACGACTGTGCCACGGCACGCTCATGGGGCTACACCCAGACGGACGTCGAGATCGCGGCCGACGTCGCGTTGGCGGCGGACGTCGTTCTCGAGGCCGTCCCGCAAGACACCCTGGACGAGCCGGTGCGGTTGGTCGCCGTGGCGTTGTGGGCAATTCCCCAGGGCGTTCTGCGTGGCTTCGAACACCTCTACAACATTGCGTCGGCGTGCGATGACGCCGATCATCAGGCGCTGGTGAGCCAGAACCTCGACGTCAAGGTCTCGACGCGAGCGACGCAGACGTCGCTCGACACGCTGACCACGAACTTCAATACGTTCAACACGAGCTTCAACAGCCTCAACACGCTGGTCAACTCGAGGCTGGACGTGGCTGTCTCGACGCGCGCGTCGCAGACGAGCCTGGACGCGCTCATCACGACCGTGAACAACCTCAGCACGCTGGTGGGCTCGAGGCTGGACGTAGCGGTCTCGACGCGGGCCACGCAGGCGAGCCTGGACGTGTTCCACAACGAGTTCACGGCCAACGCGACGGTCGTGAACACCAAGCTGGACTCCGCGAATACCAAGCTCGACAACCTCGCGATCACGGTTTCCGATCAAGGGGCGCTCAACCTCCGTCTACACATCGAGGAGGATCTCTCGGAGCCCGGTGCTCACCCGGTCGCGCTGTTCGAAGTCCCGGCCTCCGGCGGCGGCTACCTCGACCTGACGCGTTCGATCGTGGAAGACACGATCGCGAAGATGCAAGCGGCAGGGCAGGGGATCGGTCCGGCCCAGGCCTTCCTCGCGGCCGGCAACGCGGCGGTAGGCGCGCACGACTACAAGACGGCGTACGCCGACTACGGGAAGGCGTATCGCGCCGCGGCGGCATAGTCGGCGCTAAACGTCAAGGCGGAGAAGTCGTCGACGGCGGCTTCTCCGTCTCGACTCCTCGGCAAGCAGATGCCGAGCGAGAAGCCCGGCGGGGGATCGCGCTGCGCTGTTCGTCGTCAGTCACGAGACGAACGCAGAACAGCTTCGCATGAGGCTGCGGCGATCAGCTAACCACTGATTCCGATCCAGCTCGAACGAGACGTTCTGTCAAGGCCGGTTGAAAACGGACCCCCGTTGCGCCGGTTGAAATCGGACCCTCTTGGTGATCGGCCACCGGCCGTAGGCCGGTGGCCGGCGCGGCCGTGTGAGCCTCTCTGGCGGCTCGGCGGCGATGCCGGGAAGAGGCGTGAAGGAGCCTGATCGGCGGGATTGCCGCCGATTCGGGTAGCCGGGCACGCGACCGACGCGCTGGGAGGCGGTCTGCGGGCCTGCGCGCGGTCGGCGCGACCGATTGGTCAGGCCGTTTCGGGCTCACGGGCGGGTGGGCGGCCGCCGAGGTCGCGGTCGCGGAGGCGGTGGCTGTCGCCCTTGAGGCTGAGGATCTCGGCGTGGTGGACGAGCCGGTCGATCATCGCGGCGGCGACGACCTCGTCGCCGAAGATCTCGCCCCAGGCGGAGAAGGGCTTGTTCGAGGTGACGATCAGCGAGGCGCGTTCGTAGCGGGAGCTGACGAGCGAAAACATCAGGTTGGCGGCCTGGGCGTCGAAGGGGATGTAGCCGACCTCGTCGACGACCAAGAGCGGTGTCCAGAGCAGCTTGCGTAGCTCCTCGTCGAGGCGGCCTTGTCGTTGCGCGTCGCCGAGCCGGGCGACCCATTCGGTCGCGGTCGCGAAGGCGACCCGCTGCCCGGCCAGGCAGGCGCGGATCGAGAGCGCGATCGCCAGGTGCGTCTTGCCCGTCCCGGGTGGGCCGAGCAGGACGACGTTGTCTTTCGCGGTTAGGAAGTCGAGCTGGCCGAGATGGAGCACGAGCGTCTTCTGCACCGAGCGTTGGAAGCTGAAGTCGAACTCCTCCAGCGTCTTACGGGCGGGGAAACGCGCCTGTTTGATCCGGCTCTCGCCGCCGTGCGCGTCGCGCGATGCGACCTCGGTCTGTAGCAGCGCCTCGGCGAAGCGCTCGTAGCTCCTCCTCTGCGCGGGCGCGCTCGGCCAGCTTGGGCAGCGCCCGTGCCGCCGCCGGCGCCTTCAACGTCCGAAACAAGAAGCTGAGCTCCGCCGTCTTCGTCATGCCGGGATCAGCGCGTCGTAGCGGGCGAGCGGCCGTATCTCGACCTCGGGCTCGGCCGGTGCACCGCGCAGCTCGCGCAACGCGCGGGCGTGCTCGAGCGCGGTGATCGTGCGGTGCCGAGCGAACGAACGAGTGTGCTGGCAAGCGAGCTCGCCGCTGTCGAGACAAACCGCGAGGATCTCCCGTTGCGAGACCCTGAGCTCGACGCGGCGGCCGACCAGTGACGGGTCGAGCGAGTAGTCATTGCTGTCGACCCGCACGTACGGGTCGGGCGACACACGCGTGACGAAGCGACGGTCGACGTCGGGCAGCCGCTCGGGCAGTGACCGCATCACCGTCAGCTCCTCCGCGAGCCGGTCGAGCGGGCGGCAAGGCAGCGTGCGGTGAAAGCGGAGGTTGGCCCGCTCGGCGAACCAGCGGTCGAGCTGCTGCTGGAAGTCGAGTTCGTTCGCGAACGAGCGGCCCGGCTCGAAGCTCGTCTCGGCGTAGCCCTGCAACCGCTCGACGACGCCCTTTGACTGCGGATCCCTGGCCTCAAGGATCCGCCAGCCGACCCCGAGGTGGCCGCAGAAGGCGGCGAAGACGTCGGTCGGGCGGCCACCGCCGGCGTGCAGTGCACCCTCGCGGTCCCAGACCAACGTCTCCGGCAGCGCACCCAACTCGGCGAGGCAGCGGCCGATCCCGTACAACAGGTCGGGCGCCTCCTTCGAGAACACCAGCGCGCCCGCGCCCGCACGCGAGTAGGGCAAGCAACCAACGACGACGTAGCCGCGCCGCGTCTGCCCGCTCCCGACGGGGATCTCGCGCGAGGGCTCCCACAAATCGAACTGGCAGAGCGCGCCCGGTCGATACGAGGTGCGCTGGAAGGTGCGCGGCCGCGGCAGAAACAGCGGCCGCACCTCGCGCAGGTAATCGTCGAGGATCGTCTTGCCGCCAACATAGCCCTGCTCCTCGAGCAGCTCGCGCACCCGCTTACCCGGCAAACGCGGCTCACCCCGCAACAACCGATGCACCTCGTCACGGAACGGATCCAGCTTCGACGGCCGCGGCAGCCGCCGATAACAAGGCGCCTCAGCCGAGCGCAACGCCCGCCGAATCGTGTTGCGACCGTGGCCGGTGCGCCGAACGATCTCCTTGATCGACAACCGCTTCACGAAATACAAGCGGCGGATCTCGGCCCACTCCTCCACGCCGACCACGACCTCCTCCTCGCTCGATCTACACAGACCAAGCGAGGGCTCCAGACCCACCCGGACAGCGCCAACGGCGCCGCCGCAGGGTCAGCTTTCAACCGGCGTCAAGGGGTCAGTATTGAACCGGCGCCGACAACGTTCAACGCAGGTCGTTCGCGCGGGGGCAACACGCTTGTTGCCCCCGCGGTTCCGCGTGTTGCGGCCACCGACAACAACAGTCCTTATAAGCAGGGCTTTTCGATGGGCCGTGAAGGATTCGAACCTTCGACCTTGGGATTAAAAGTCCTGGTAATCGAGCTGCAACGAACTGCGGGAGACTGAAAGGTGCTGCAACTGGCGTCACTTATGGTTGCAACGAACTGCAGCAGAATGCAGCGTGCGGAGACGAGCCTGTACGCGCGCTGTACACGCAAGGCGTTGATTACATGGGCAACCAACCACGTAATGTGAGAGTACGTCTCGTCGAGCGCACGACCGCGGCAGCGCCTCCGACGCTAAGCACCCTGCGTCGGCGCCCGCTGGATCGGTTGATGAACGGCGGGGATAGAGAGTCCATCGCCCGAAGCCCCAGCGCGCGGCGCCAGCCGACGCTTAAGCCCGAATCCACCGATAGGGCTGGCTAGGCGGAGTGAGATCGGGCGCGCTGGCTGATTGGTGGCGCGCGGGTCGTCGGGGAGCTGTGGTCGAAGGTGGTAGGCGCTTGCGGGCGCTTCCGCGGAGGCGTTGTTGGGGTGTTGGCGGGCAGCGGGGCTCGTGCCCTGGCGGGTGGGACCGCTCGACTCGTCGTCGGTGGGCGCGCCTGCGGTCAGGCCGGGGCGGGGAGCGCGCGGATGCGGTTGAGTGCGCTGATGTAGTCGCCGTGCCAGGGCCAGCGGGCCGGGAGGTGCAGCGTCCAGCCGCGTGCGTGGCGGGTCAGGCGGCCGGGGACCTGGAGCAGCCAGCGGCGCAGGGTGCGCGCGGCGCGCACGGTCGTGCCCGGGAGTCCGAGCAGCTGCGTCCAGCGCAGCAGGTTGTGCGCGAGCGCGGCGAGCACGGTCCAGGCGCCGTTGGCGTTGAAGTCGCCCGAGGGGAAGTGCGCCAGCGCCTGGTCTTTGAGGTCGGCGATGGCCTGCTCGACGACGGCGTGGTCGCGGTGCTCGGCCTCGACCAGCGCGATCTCCTCGTCGCGGTTGCTGATGAAGCAGAAGTGCCGCCAGTCGGGCCACAGCTCGGCCTGTGCGCCGAGCAGGCGCGTGCGCCTGACGATCAACCTGCGCCCGCCATAGACAGTCTCGGCGATCTGCGCCTCGCCGTCCTCGGGATAGTCGATCGTTTGCCAGGCCTCCTCGGGAATCGCGGCGACCGCCGCAGCGATCGTCTTGATCATCCGCACCCCGATCGAGTACTGCCAGCCCGCCCGCTCGAGGCGCTCGAAGACCTTCGTGTTCCAGAACCCCGAGTCGGCGCGCAGCAGCTTGACGCCGGTCGCGCCGGCACGGGTGACGCGCGCGATCAGCTCGTCGGTGAAGCGCACGATCCCCTTCTGCGTGTTCGCCGACCCTTTCCTGAGCCGGATGTGCAGCGTCTCGCGCGTGTCGGCGCGCGTGGCGAGGATCGGGTGGTAGCCCAACAGCTTCGTGTACCCGTGGGCGGCGCCCTGCTTGAGCCGCCCGCAGACCTCACCGACGAAGCTGTCGACGTCGATCACCAGCCGCCCGTCGCCCGGCCCGGCGCCCGCCTGCCACGCCCGCTCGAGCGCCTGGCCGAGCAGCGCGTCGAGCTGGCGGACATGCCCGAACGTGAACGCGCGCAAGAACGTCCCCAACGTCGACGGCGCCGGGATCCAGCCGCCCAAAAGCCGACGCGTGCGGCCCGCCCGCAGGATCTCAGTGTCGTCGATGCTGTCCGCTCCGAGCGCCATCGCGTAGACGAGCGCGATGATCTTGCGGCCAGCGTTGGCCGCGCCGGGCCGGTCGCGGCGCAGCCGCACCAGTTGCTGCGCCAGCGCCTCGATCCCCAGCCGCTGCGCGAGCGTGGCGACCAACGCCACGCCGGCGTCCGAGACGACCCGCTCGTCGTCGAAGACGACCTGCAACCCATCCAGTCCGACCGCCCCGTCATCGTGCACCATCAAGGTGACCTCCTGACCGCAGGCCCCGGCTGCCCGACACAGCCGTAAAAGCCCTGCACAGGAGATCATTCTTCATTCCCGACCGGACGGAACCCGCCTACCCAATCGGTGGATCCGGGCTAGGTCGTAGGGACCCGCAGGGGAGCGCCGAAGTCGGCGGTGTCTATTCACCGTCGA
>WNGB01019917.1_pt1 | contig 11728 bp, 9 predicted proteins | sample 5400681 | NCBI WGS metagenome assembly WNGB01 (sample SAMN13153367, study PRJNA577476) | soil metagenome | isolation source: 115 cm soil or saprolite under grassland replicate 2 | place: USA:California | collected 2016-06-15 | reverse complement strand
TGGGTGCCGGTGGTGGAGCCGGTGCGCTTGACGTTCTCGCCGACGAACGCGTCGGCGGCGGTGTAGCCGCCGGGGTGGCTGAGCGAGGTGTTGTCGTAGCGGACCAGGGCGTAGTCGTTGCCGGGGAAGCTGTAGCCGATGGTGGGGCCGATCAGGGTGTTGTGTGCCGCGTCGGTGTACCAGCTCTTGGCGACCTTGCCGCAGTGCCCGGCGGTGAGGAAGTAGTACGTGCTGCCCTTGACGACGTTGAACCCGAGCGAGCAGCGGTACTGGCCGCCGTAGATGGTGTCACCGGCCGACACGAGAGGCCTGAAGGCGCCGCTGGTGCGGTTGACCTGGATCCGGTCGGATCCCGCGCCCTTGAGCCGGGCGATCTCGGCGGCCGACACAGTGCTGTCGGCCGTCACGACGACGCGGTTGGCCGCCTTGTCGACGTAGAACGCGATGCCTTCGACGCCGGACCGGTCGACCGCGCCGGCGACCGCGGACAACACGGTCGAGCCCGCGTCGGTCGAGGGTGCCGCGGTGGCGGCGGGAAGGGAGTAGGCGGAGGCGCAGACCACGCCGACTGCGCTGTCACGTCACCCGGATGACATTTCAGACAATCCAGGAGTGTTGAGTGCTCGCGGACATTCCGGCAAGGATTTCTCCCGGCCAATCTGACGGCGGTCGCGAAAGTCGTGTGGGGGCTCCCATCGCGAGGAACCGCCGTCGACCCTGCAGGAAGTGCTGGAGCATCACCCGGTCATCGCGACCAGCTCGGAGCGGTCCTTCTGGTGGAGCGCGTTCGACAGCACCAGCCCGATCCCGCGGGCGTAGTACTTCTGCTCGTCGGCGTCCGGCTCCAGCCGGGTGAAGTCGAGGGTCTGCACCAGCCCCGTCTCGGCGCCGTACGGCACGGTCGCGGTGGCGTCGATGGCCTGCACCTTGGCCTGGTCCTCGGCCTCGCCCTCGAGGTACTCCTGGCGGTAGGCGTCGCCTGTCGCGGGGTCGGCGGGCATGATGATGCCCGCCGTGGCGCCGTCGACGCCGGCCTCCCAGGAGCCCGCGGTGTCGACCTGGTCGCCGTCGTACTCCTTGGTCTGTTCGCCGAAGTACCACACGTTGCCGTCGGTGTCCTCCGCGATCCAGTCGAAGGTGTCCTCCAGCAGTACGCCGTCGAGCCAGACCACGTCGTGGACGACCCGCGTGGTGACCCCGTCGACGACCCGGGTCCGCGCGGTGACCGTGACGACGTTGGTCTCCGTGCCGTCTGCGGTCTGTCCGACGTACCGCCACACGCGGCCGACCGGCGCCGGGTACCACGGGTTGTCGATCTCGTCGACGAAGTCGCTCGGCGCCGGCGCATGCGCTGGGAGGCCGCCGGAAATGCCGACGTCGGTGTTGGCCGAGGTGTCGGAGTTCGAGCCGCCGCAGCCGGACAGGGCGAGCCCGAGGGCGGTCAGGGCCGGGAGGAACCGGAGGTGATGGGAGGCCATGCTTCGAGCCTGCGCCGCGGGTGCTGAAGCCACGCTGAAGGCTCCCGGCTCGCCCAGTTGTCAGCCCGGCCATCGGGTCGGTTTTCAGCGCGGCTTCAGCCGGTCGTGGGATCGTAGGCAGATGCGGATCCTCGTCGTGGACGACGATCAGAACCTCGCCGGGGCGCTTCAGCGCGGCCTCCGCCGCGAGGGGTACGCCGTGGACGTGGCATACGACGGGACCGAGGCGCACTGGCTGGCCACCGAGACGGCGTACGACGCGATGGTGCTCGACTGGATGCTGCCGGGCATCGACGGCACCGAGCTGTGCGAGAAGCTGCGGCAGGCCGGCGTGTGGACGCCGATCCTGATGCTGACCGCGCGGTCCGGGAACGCCGAGGAGGCCGGCGCCCTCGACTGTGGCGCCGACGACTTCCTCGCCAAGCCGTTCGCGTACGACGTGTTGCTGGCCCGGATCCGCGCACTGGTGCGTCGGGGTGGACCGGCCCGCCCCCAGGTGCTGACCGCGGGCGATCTCCGGCTCGACCCGGCGGGCCACGAGGTCCGGCGCGGTGAGACCGTCGTACCCCTGAGTCCGCGGCAGTTCGCGCTCCTGGAGTTCCTCCTCCGCAACGCCGGCCAGGTGCTGCCGAAGGCCCGGATCATGGAGCACGTGTGGGACTTCGGCTTCGACGGCGACCCCAACATCGTCGAGGTCTACGTGCACCAGCTCCGCTCGCGCATCGACGAGCCGTTCGGCCGCGCGGCCCTGCAGACGGTCCGCGGCGTCGGCTACCGCCTGGCCGCCGACGGGGGCTGAGCCGTGACCCCGAGCTGGGCACCCCGGCTGACGCGCGGCTCGGTCCGCGCGCGTACGACTCTGCTGGCCGCCCTGGTCTCCGCGATCGCCCTGGTCGCGGGCGCGGTGCTGCTGCTGGTCACCCTCGACCGCTCCCTGCACCGCGCCGGCGACGACCTGGCGCGCGGCCGGGTGCGCGACCTCGCGGCCCAGGCGGCACGGGGCGTCCTGCCGGACTCCCTCGACTCGATCGACGGCGAGGGCGTCGGCCAGGTGTACGACGCCCGCGGCCGGGTGCTGGCCGCCTCCCCGAACATCGCCGGCCGGCCGCCCATCTTCCACGGCACCGCGCCACAGCGGCCGTCGATGCGGATCCTGCGCGACGCTCCCGACGACGACGAGACCGAGGACTACCGGGTCTGGGTGCAGCGGGCGGAGACCCCGACGGGCCCGGTGACTGTGGTGGCCGGCGCCAGCCTCGAGTCGGTCGGTGAGGCCTCGGCGACGCTGCGCCGCGACCTGGGGATCGGCGTACCTGCGATGGTCGCGCTGGTGGCGGTCGGCACCTGGCTGGTCGTCGGCCGCAGCCTGCGGCCGGTGGAGGCGATCCGGCGCGAGGTGGCGGCGATCGGTGACGACCGGCTGGACCGGCGGGTGCCCGTGCCGCCTGCCGGCGACGAGATCGGGCAGCTCGCGGTGACCATGAACGGCATGCTCGACCGGCTCGAGGACGCCAGCCGGCGGCAGCGGGAGTTCGTCGCCGACGCGTCGCACGAGCTGCAGAGCCCGATCGCCGCGCTGCGCACTCAGCTCGAGGTCGCCCTGGCTGCTGACGGGGCCGCCGGTGGGGCCGACGGCGACTGGGCCGACCTCGGCCCGCGGCTGCTGGCCGACGCCGACCAGATGGACCGAAGGCCACCGGGAAGGCCACCGGGAAGGCCACCGGGAAGGCCACCGGGAAGGCCACCGGGAAGGCCACCGGGAAGGCCACCGGGAAGGCCACCGGGAAGGCCACCGGGAAGGCCACCGTGGACACCGCCGGTGTGTCGGCGGCGCCGGTCACGGGCGACGGGGGCGACCTGCGCCGGCTGGTGCGCAACCTGCTCGAGAACGCCGCCCGGCACGCCGAGAGCACGGTCCGCCTGACGCTGGGGGAGTACGACGGTGCCGTCCTCCTCGAGGTGTACGACGACGGTCCCGGCATCGCTCCGGAGGACCGGGAACGGGTGTTCGAGAGGTTCACCCGGATCGACTCCGCGCGACGGCGTACGGACGGGACCGGGCTGGGGCTGGCCATCGCGCGGGCGATCGCCGAACGGCACCGTGGCACCCTGGAGGTGGGCGACGGCCCGTCCGGCACCAGGATGGTGCTCCGGCTCCCTATCGTGCGCGGCTGAGCCGCGGTCGATGTGGGGGACCCGAGTTGGACCTGGCCGCCTCCAGCGGCGTACTCTTTATGTTGCGCCTGAAGTCTGCCTGCGTCCCGGACGGAGTGGACTCTCGCTCGCTATCACTCGGCTCTCGATAATCTTGGTGGCCGGACCAGCACGAAACGGTAGTGAAATGGGCTTCGGCGCGCGTCCGCACGACCCCAGCCACCCAAGGAATCACTTCCCTTATGACGAGCAGCATCTCCACTCTTCCGGACGTCGACGCGCCGCAGGTCGCGGTCAACGACATCGGTTCGGAAGAGGACTTCCTCGCCGCGATCGACGCGACAATCAAGTACTTCAACGACGGTGACATCGTGGATGGCACCATCGTCAAGGTCGACCGGGACGAGGTCCTGCTCGACATCGGCTACAAGACCGAGGGTGTCATCCCCTCGCGTGAGCTGTCGATCAAGCACGACGTCGACCCGTCTGAGGTCGTTACCGTCGGCGACAAGGTCGAGGCCCTGGTTCTCCAGAAGGAGGACAAGGAAGGCCGCCTGATCCTGTCCAAGAAGCGCGCCCAGTACGAGCGCGCCTGGGGCACCATCGAGCAGGTCAAGGAAGAGGACGGCGTCGTCGAGGGCACCGTCATCGAGGTCGTCAAGGGCGGTCTGATCCTGGACATCGGCCTGCGCGGCTTCCTGCCCGCCTCGCTGGTGGAGATGCGTCGCGTCCGCGACCTGCAGCCGTACGTCGGCCAGACGCTCGAGGCGAAGATCATCGAGCTCGACAAGAACCGCAACAACGTGGTCCTGTCGCGTCGGGCCTGGCTCGAGCAGACCCAGTCCGAGGTTCGCCACGGCTTCCTGACCCAGCTCCAGAAGGGCCAGATCCGCAAGGGCGTCGTCTCCTCGATCGTCAACTTCGGTGCGTTCGTGGACCTCGGCGGCGTCGACGGTCTCGTCCACGTCTCGGAGCTGTCGTGGAAGCACATCGATCACCCGTCCGAGGTCGTCGCCGTGGGTGACGAGGTCACGGTCGAGGTCCTCGACGTCGACATGGACCGCGAGCGCGTCTCCCTGTCGCTGAAGGCGACCCAGGAAGACCCGTGGCAGCACTTCGCCCGCACCCACCAGATCGGTCAGATCGTCCCGGGCAAGGTCACCAAGCTGGTGCCCTTCGGTTCGTTCGTCCGCGTCGAGGAGGGCATCGAGGGTCTAGTGCACATCTCCGAGCTCGCCGAGCGCCACGTCGAGATCCCCGAGCAGGTCGTCCAGGTCAACGACGACGTCATGGTCAAGATCATCGACATCGACCTCGAGCGTCGCCGGATCTCGCTGTCGCTCAAGCAGGCCAACGAGACCGCGACCGCGGCCGACGCCGAAGAGTTCGACCCGACGCTGTACGGCATGACGGCGTCGTACGACGAGCAGGGCAACTACATCTACCCGGAGGGCTTCGACCCGGAGACCGGCGAGTGGCTCGAGGGCTTCGACGAGCAGCGCGCGACCTGGGAAGAGCAGTACGCCAAGGCGCACGCCCGCTGGGAGGCTCACGTCAAGCAGCAGGCCGAGGCCAAGCAGGCCGAGGTCGAGGCCGGCGAGGCGACGTCGTACTCCAGCGGCGAGGACACCACCGCCACCGACGTGGGCGGCTCGCTCGCCTCCGACGAGGCGCTGCAGGCGCTCCGCGAGAAGCTGACCGGCGGCAACTGACGTCGAAACGCATCCGGCCCGGCAGGTTGACCTGCCGGGCCGGATGCATTTCCGGGTCCTTTGTCTGCCTGGGTGCGGCGCGAGCGGCTTGGCGTTCCCAAGTCAGACGCGACGCGGCTCGAACGGGTCGCGGTGGTGGCTGCGCGGCGGAGCCGCGTGCGCCGTCAGGTGGCCGTAGCCATCATCGGCGATGAAGTTGTACAGGTAGGCCGCGCCCCGGAGCAGGGCGGCGAGGGCGGCCACGGCGAAGAGAATCAGGAATACGGTCATGGCAGTAATTCTCCGACCATCTGTTTCCTGCCACGAGTGGCAGAGATGCCGCCCTTCGTCGATTTCCTGCCACATCTGTGCCACCATGGGCTCATGCTGAAGAACGTGGCCGTGCTGGTGTACGAGGGCGTCGCTCCCTTCGAGCTTGGGACGCTGTGCGAGGCGTTCGGCCTCGACCGCAGCGACGACGGGCTGCCGCGGCTGGAGTTCGCGGTGTGCGCGGAGAAGGTCGGGACGATCCCGACCTCGATGGGCTTCGGGCTCCAGGTCGAGGACGACCTGAGCCGGGTCGCCGAGGCCGACCTGGTCGCCGTACCGGCGCGGCCGATCGCCGCGGGCCTGTCCACGGCGATCCTCGACGCCATCCAGCAGGCCTACGACCGCGGCGCCCGGATCCTGTCGGTCTGCTCGGGCGCGTTCGTGCTCGGCGAGGCGGGGCTGCTCGACGGCCGCGAATGCACGACCCACTGGCGCTACACCGACGAGCTGCAGCGCCGGTTCCCGCTGGCGAAGGTGGTCCCCGAGGTCCTCTACGTCGACTCGGGCCAGATCATCACCAGCGCCGGTACGGCGGCCGGGCTCGACGCCTGCCTGCACGTCTGGCGCCAGGAGTACGGCGCCGCCGCGGCCAGCCAGGTCGCGCGCCGGATGGTGGTGCCTCCGCAGCGCGAGGGTGGCCAGGCCCAGTTCATCACCCGACCGGTTCCGGACTGCGCCGTCGAGACGCTCGGCCCGCTGCTGACCTGGATCGCCGCCAACCTGCGTGAGGACCTCGGCATCGAGACTCTCGCTCGGCGCTCCCACATGTCCGCGCGCACCTTCGCCCGACGGTTCCGCGCCGAGACCGGCGTGACGCCGCACTCGTGGGTGACCAGCCAGCGGATCCTGGCCGCCGAGGAGCTGCTCGAACGCTCCGACGCGTCGGTCGAGTGGATCGCCTCCGAGGTCGGCTTCGGCAACGCCGCCGCGCTCCGGCACCACTTCGTGCGGTCGCGCGGGGTGAGCCCGCAGCAGTACCGTCGTACCTTCTCCTGCGCCGAGGACGCGCCCGCCTGACGTCCCGACCCGGTCGGTCCGTTCCGCCCAGCGCGCCAGCAGGCCGCATTTTCCACGAGCCTCATACGCTGGCGCACATGGCTGACGTCGAGATCACGGTCCGAGGTTCCTACACGGCGTACGCACCGCCCGAGCGCGGGACGGTGCACGCCCGGGTGGGCATCGAGGGGCCGGCCGCGGAGAACGTCTACGCCCACGCGGCCCGGGCCGCGCAGGAGCTGAGCGGCGACATCACCGGGCTGCACGACCCCGCCGCGGGGCCGGTCACCTGGTGGTCGAGCGGCCAGCTGCGCACCTGGGCGCACCGGCCGTGGAACCAGGAGGGCAAGCAGCTGCCGCTGGTCCACCATGCCGAGGTCACGTTCACGGTGAAGTTCAGCGACTTCGCCCAGCTCAGCGGGTTCGCGACCCGGGCGGTCGCCATCACCGGCGTGACCGTGGACCGCGTCGAGTGGGCGCTCACCGAGGCGCGCAAGGCCGCGATGACCGGCGACGTGCGGGCGCGCGCGGTCCACGACGCGCGCGACAAGGCCCAGGCGTACGCCGACGCGCTCGAGCTGGGTCCCGTGCGGGTGGTCGCCCTGGCCGACGCCGGGATGCTGGGCGAGGGGCTGCATCCTTCCGCCGACGGCGGGATGCGGACCTTCGGGCGTTCCGCCACCGCGCCGGGGGCGGCGGACGTGCAGTTCGTGCCCGACGACATCGCGGTGGCGGTGCAGGTGGACGCGCGCTTCGGGATCGGGTAGCCGTGCCGTCGAGCCGGGTCAGCCTCCCGGGCCGGCGAGCTCGCCGCGACGTACCTTGCCGGTGAGGGTGCGCGGCAGCTCGTCGACGAACTGCCACTGCTTGGGTCGCTTCGGTGGCGAGAGCTGTTCACGAGCGTACGCGTCGAGGTCGGCGGCGGACGTCGTACCGACGACCGCGGCGCAGACCCTCTGGCCCCAGCGCTCGTCGGGTACGCCGTACACCGCGACATCGGCGACGCCCGGGGCTTGGCCCAGGACGTTCTCGACCTCGACCGGGTAGACGTTGACGCCGCCGGTGATGATCAGATCCTCGCGGCGGCCGTCTAGCCACAGGTAGCCGTCGTCGTCCAGTCGGCCGAGGTCGCCGACGGTGAACGCCCGGCCGGTGGGCGTGTCGCGCCAGGCCGCGGCGGTCTTGTCGGGATCGCCGAAGTAGCGGAACCGCGCGTGTGGCGGCACCTCGCACCAGATCAGCCCGTCGTCGTCGACCGACAGGCGCCGACCGGGGCGGGCGCGGCCGACCGTTCCTGGCCGCTCCAGCCATTCCTCCGAGCGGCAGGCGGTGAACTGGCCCTCCGTCGAGCCGTAGAACTCCCACGTCGAGCCGTCCGGGAACAGCTCGATGAGGCGGCGCTTGATCGCCGGCGGGCAGGCGGCGCCCGCGTGCGCGACCAGCCGGAACGACGACAGGTCGGGTACGCCGGCCTCGTCCCAGTGCGCGAAGAGCCGCTGCAGGTGCGCCGGCACGCAGAACATCGTGGTCGGCCGCTCTCGCTCGATGGCCGCGGTCATGGTCGCCGGATCGAAGTGCCCCGGTACGACGATCCGCCCGCCGGCCAGGATCGTGCCCATCGCGAACCGCAGCGGCGCCGAGTGGTAGAGCGGGCTGAGCACCAGGTTGACGTCGTCCGCCCGGAAGCCCCAGAGGTCGCGCTCCTCGGCCACCAGGGCCTCGGCCGCGGCCGGCGAGAGCAGCCCGCTGTCGACGCCCTTCGGGGTGCCGGTGGTGCCGCTGGTGCAGTGCATCGGCCGGCACCGCGGCCGTCCCCAGCGGTACCGGTCGGGGGCGTGCCCGACCATCGAGCGCAGCTGCTCCTCGGTCTCGACGACCAGGTCCGGCCGCACCGAGGCGAAGATCCGCGCGCGCTCGGCCGGGGTCAGCCGCGGGTCGAGCGGGATCGGGAACATCCCGGCGGCGAGCAGCGACATCACCAGGTCGACGTACTCGAGAGAACCGGGCAGCAGCAGCGCGACCCGCGAGCCCTCGCGCAGCTCGGCATGGTCCCCGTCGTCGTCCATGCCGCCATCCAACCAACACAGGTGGGGCGGGCCCCGCACGGGCCCGCCCACCGGCTTTCTCGTCCCTGCTGGCGGTTACGGCTGCGAGCCGAACACCGCCAGTTCGGACAGGTCCGAGAAGCTGCAGCCCGAGAAGGCACCGTTCGGGCAGCTGGTCGGGAAGTCCGGCGTCTGGTTGCCCAGGATCGTGAACCGCACGAACCTGACCCCCACCGTCCCCGCGGTGGGCGTCACCGAGTTCAGCCGGTTGCGGTCGGCGGAGGTGAAGGTGCCCTCCGCGGCCGTGACCCAGACATTGCCGTCGACCGAGGTCTCGATCTTGTACTGGCCGGTTGAGGCGCTCCCGCCGTCACCACAGGTGGCGCTCGGGTCGACGCCGAACGTGGTCACGTTGACTGTGTGCCGCAGGTCGATCGTGATGTGCTTGGGCACGAACGTGTTCGTCGGCGTGCCCCCGTCGTCACCCGTGGTGCTGCCCCAGCCGGTGCTGGTGCCGAGGTCGATCGCCCCGCCGGGACCACAGCCGTACGGCGTGTAGTCGGGCCCGTTGAAGTCGATGATCTTGGCGCCACCCGAGGCGGCCGCCCAGTCCCGGACGATCCGGAAGTTGGTCGGCGTGTCCTTGCGGCTGTCGACCGGCTTCGCGTGGGCGAAGTAGCCCTTGGCCGACGCGACCACCTTGCGGTAGACGCCGGCGTACAGGCCCTTGATGAGGTACTTGCCGGTGGAGTCGGTCACGTCGGAGAACTGGCTGCCCTGGCCGGTCACCCGGATCACCGCGTTGGGAACCGGCTTGCCCGTGGTCGGGTCGGTGACCACCCCGGAGATCGACGTGCGTGTGCTCGACGTCGGCGGCGGGACGTGGAAGTCCTGGCCGGGAGCGGCGTCGTCGCCGTCGATGGTGCCGGAGAAGAAGCCCATGCCGCGAGCCGCGAAGAGCTTCCACAGCGCCTTGCGGTGCTGCCCCTTGTACGCCGCCAGGTCGGCCTGGATGATCGCGTTGCGCATCGACAGGAACGACGGGTTGTTCGCCGAGAGCGACATGCCGCGGGTGATCAGCCGGTCGGCCACCCACGGACCCAGCGTGCGACGGATGTCCCAGAGGGTCTGCGCCCAGACCTCGCCGCTGGAGTGCACCTCGGGGGCGCCGCCGACGGTGGCGAAGTCGCCGTACGTGTAACCGCCGAACGTGCCGTCGGCCGCCTTGCAGCCCTTCGCGGTCGCGCCGCGGGCGCAGTCGATGGCCATCGTGCGGAACGGCTTGCCGGCGGTCAGGTAGTGACCCTCCCAGACCTCGCCGGACTTCGAGCTGTCGGGCACGAAGCCCTTCTTCACCAGGTAGTCCATGGCGTAGTAGTCGCTCCACGCCTCGCCCATCGACCCGGCCTGGATGCTGTTGAGGGTCGAGTTGCCCTGGGCGTCGATGACCAGCCGGTTGGACAGTCCGTGCGTGTACTCGTGGTACTCCACGCTCGCGTCGAACGCCGAGCTGGTCGGCACGAAGGGGTCCTCCTCGTCGGTGGCGCCCGGCGCGTGCCAGAGGTACATCTGCATGGTCGGCGGGATGCCGTCCGGCGGGGTGTTCATGTTGGCGTTGTCGATGTGGTTGCCGTCTGGCATCCCCTTGAGGGTCGCCGCGCCGTCGAGTGCGTTGAGGTGCACCGGGTCCCCACCCTTGGTGGCGAAGTTGCCTGCCTTCGCGGTGAAGGCGATCGGCGACTTCATCAGGTAGTCGTGGAAGTTGCTGGCCAGGTAGAAGGCCTGCGTCACGTCGGCGTTCCGGTTCTTCTGCCAGGACCGCGCGGTGTTCGGGTCCCACGTGCACAAGTAGGACTTCGAGCACAGCGACGAGGCGTGGGCCCAGAAGGGCTGCAGCGGGAACGTCGCGCCGTCGCGGTCGCCGGGCACCGGCGTCTTCTCGTCGGTCGAGATCTTGTTGTCGTCGTTGACGTCGGCCCAGGCGAGCACGCTGGTGCCGTTGAGGAAGGTCCGGCCGGTCGAGAGCCAGCCGCTCTCGATGAGGTTGACGACCTTGGGCTTGCCGCCGCGCGCGGCGCCCGGATAGTTGTCGTACACGTAGGCGTCGCCCTCGGCGTGCTCGACCGTGGAGCGCCGGAAGAGCACCCGGCCGGAGTCGGAGACGACGTGCTGGAAGGCGCCCTCGTCGCCGACCTGCGTGTACGTCGACCAGCCCGCCTGCAGCCCCCCGGGAGTGAGGAACCAGACCCGCTTCGCGTAGTCGTTGTTGGTCCAGGTCGTCGTACCACCGGTGCTGTGGGCTACCTCTGCGGACGAGGACGCCTCGCCGGACACGTCGTCGGCGGCGGCCGACCGGGCCTCCGCGGCGTCGAGGCCGTTCGCGCTGCGGGTGCTGGCGGCGGCCTTGGCCAGCTGGGCCAGGCCGGCGACCGGGCTGCCCTGCACGGACAGCACCCGGCCGTCGCGGGTGACGGCGACCTTGAGGCCGTTCCCGAAGACCGGGGTGCCGTCGACCCGCTGGGTCCAGGACAGGTGGTGGATGCCGATGTCGTCGACGTAGTCCTGGCGGAAGGTGAGGGTGTCGAGGTCCGCGGACGTGAGACCGAGCACCGAGAGATGGTCGCCCACGTAGCCGAGCGCGATGTCCCGCGCGGGCGCGGCCGACGGCCCGGTGAGGAAGCCGTCGAGCCGGCTGAAGTCGCGCGGCGTACCGGTCAGCGGGTCGAAGTCGAGGACCGCCTGCGGGCCGAGCGAGAGCTCGTACGCCGTGTCGGCGGCCGACTGGTCGCGCACGAGCTGAGCCCGGGCCTGGTCGACGGCCTTGGCGCCGAGCTGTCGGGCGTCGAGGTACCCGGGCGTCCGGTCGGCCTCCTCTGCCGTGGTCGGGCCGCTGCTGGTCGGGTCTGCCGCCTGGCTGGGCATTCCCAGCATGCTGGCGACGATCGCGGTGCTGCCGATGGCGGCAGCCGCGATCGAGATCTTGTGGCGTCGATGCACCGTCGTGTTCCCCTCTGTGTTCAGGCCGCCATGCGGA
>WNGB01015447.1_pt1 | contig 11729 bp, 7 predicted proteins | sample 5400681 | NCBI WGS metagenome assembly WNGB01 (sample SAMN13153367, study PRJNA577476) | soil metagenome | isolation source: 115 cm soil or saprolite under grassland replicate 2 | place: USA:California | collected 2016-06-15 | reverse complement strand
CTCGGGCTCGAGAACCACGGCCTCATGCCTGCCTACGAGGACACCTGGTATTATCTCTGGCGCGAGCGCCGGTTGCCGGTGAATGTCGATCCGTTGGACGCCAAGTTGTCGGATCCGGCGGAGCGTGATCGCCTCGCCCATGTGTTCCGGCAGGGTCTCGACACGGTGGCCGGATGGATCTTACCCCTCTCGCACCGTGGATCTTGGGTGTCGACGCGATGGGTCTTCCGTGAGCAGCAATGCTTTCTCTTGCCGGGTGACTCGCCCATCGGCTTCCGCCTGCCGCTCGACTCTTTGCAGTGGGCGAGCGATGACGAGCAGGAAAAAGACTATCCGCTGGATCCGTTCGCGCCGCGAGCTCCCTTGCCGCAGGCGTTTCCGTTGCCGGTGACCCCGCGCTTGCAGTACTCATCGGCCTTCACGCAACCGCGCGCCGAGTCGCCGCCGGCGATCGACCTGTCCACCGCGCCTTTGACGCGCAGCGCGCTCTGCCTCGAGGCGCGCGAGGGAATGCTCCATGTGTTCATGCCGCCGCTCCAGGCACTCGAGCCCTATCTCGAGCTGACGGCGGCCGTCGAGCAGGCCGCTCGTGAGCTCGGGCTTGCGGTGCAGCTCGAGGGCTATCCTCCGCCCGACGATCCACGGATCGCGTCGTTTCGGGTCACGCCGGATCCCGGCGTCATCGAGGTCAACGTTCCTCCCGTGCGATCATGGAACGACCTCACCGATCAGACCGAAAGCCTTTACCAAGCGGCCCGCGAGGAAAAACTCGCCGCCGAGAAGTTCGAAATCGATGGCGCCCACATCGGCTCGGGCGGCGGAAATCACATGGTATTGGGCGGAGCCACTCCCGATGACAGTCCGTTTTTGCGCCGACCCGACCTGCTCGCCAGCCTTCTGCGCTACTGGCACAACCATCCCTCCCTTTCGTACCTCTTTTCCGGGCGGTTCATTGGACCCACTTCGCAGGCTCCTCGCGTCGACGAGGCGCGCAACGACTCCCTTTACGAGCTCGAGATCGCCTTTCGACAGCTGCCGAAAGCGGGGCAGCCGTCACCGCCTTGGCTCGTCGATCGACTCTTTCGCCATCTGCTCGTCGATGTCACCGGCAACACGCATCGCACCGAGTTCTGCATCGACAAGCTCTACTCACCGGACGGGCCCGGCGGACGGCTCGGTCTTCTCGAGCTTCGCGCGTTCGAAATGCCGCCGCACTGGCAGATGTCGAGCGTTCAGCAGCTCCTCTTGCGCGCCCTCGTGGCGCGGTTCTGGGAAAAACCGTACGACACCCCGCTCGTGCACTGGGGCACCTTGCTGCACGATCGCTTTCTTTTGCCCTATTTCGTCGATCAGGATTTTCGTGATGTTCTGGCCGAAATGCGCGCGGGTGGATATGGCTTTTCGGACGAGTGGTTCACTCCGCATTACGAGTTTCGATTCCCCTTCTACGGCCAGACCGCGAAAGGCGCGATCCGCCTCGAGCTGCGCGCAGCCCTCGAGCCCTGGCATGTCCTCGGCGAAGAGAACATCGGGGGAACTCAGGCCCGACACGTGGATTCGTCGCTCGAACGTTTACAAGTGAAGGCCTTCGGTCTCACCGAAGGGCGGCATGTCGTGACCTGCAACGGTTGGGCGCTCCCCATGCATCCCACCGGAATGGGCAGCGAGGCCGTGTGTGGCGTGCGCTATCGCGCGTGGCAGCCTCCTTCTTGTTTGCATCCGACCATCGGCGTGCACGGCCCTCTGCATTTCGACGTCTACGACAAATGGAACCGGCGAGCTCTCTTCGGCTGCACCTACCACGTGGTCCATCCCGGTGGCCGCGCAGCCGATGACCGCCCGGTCAACGCAGCAGCGGCCGAGAGTCGTCGCATCGCGCGTTTCGAGCACATCGGACACCGGCCCGGAACGTTCGATGTCGTCGAGCCCGACATCGATCCTGACTTCCCGATGACGCTCGACTTGCGCCGACTCTCGTCGTGATGGCCACCGTTCCGCTCATTTCAACGCCCGTCCCAAGCGCGAACGAGCGACCGTTCGACGAGTACCGCGACGCAGACGGCAACGTGCGCCCCCACCAGCTACTCTTGTCGCGCTTCTTGGCCGAGCATTCGCCGGCCGAGGTCGAGCAGCTACGGCAAGCGATCAGGCGGCGCATCACCGAGCAGGAGGTAACGTTCAATATCCTCGGCGTGCCGGAAGGCACGAATCGCCCCTGGCAGCTCGATGCCATCCCTTTCGTGATCGAGCGAAAGGAGTGGGATCAACTTTGCGTCGGCTTGAGGCAGCGCGCGAGGCTGCTCAATGCGGTCATCTCCGATTGTTACGGGGAGCAGCGCCTGATCCGAGACGGCGTGCTGCCGCCGCAGCTCGTCCTCGGGCACCCCGAGTTCCTGCGTCCTTGTCATGGGTGGGTTCCGCTGGGAGGTGAACGCCTCTATCTCTATGCCGCCGACATCGGGCGTGACGCGTCGGGGCGCTTCTCCATCTACTCGGATCGCACTCAGGCGCCGACCGGCACCGGCTACGCGCTGGAAAATCGCCTGGTGATGGGCCGCGCGATGTCCGATCTGTTTCGCGACTACGCAGTGGAACGCATTGCGAACTTCTTCGCCAAGCAGCGCCGGGTCGTGGAAAACCTGGCGCCAAAGACCACCGAGTCTCAGCCCCGTGTGTTGCTTTTTTCGGCGGGCGCGCGCGACGAAAGTTCCTTCGAGCACGCGTACCTCGCCCGCTATCTCGGCTACGAGCTGGTCGAGGGCCGGGATCTCACGGTGCGCGACAGCGTCGTGTACTTGAAGACGCTCTCGGGGCTGCGCCGGGTCGACGTGCTGCTCCGGCGCGTATCCGACGCATGGTGCGATCCGCTCCTTTTGCGCGAAGATTCCGCGCAGGGCGTGGCCGGGCTCGTCGCCGCGGCGGCGGCTGGAAACGTGGCGTTGGCCAATCCGCTGGGATCGGTGCTCGGTGAGGCCGCCGCCCTCAAACCTTATTTGCCTCTTCTGTGCCGGCACTTTTTCGGAGAGGACCTGCTCGTCGACTCGGTGCCCACGTATTGGTGTGGCGATTCGCGATCGCTGGCGCTCGTGTTGGGATCACTCGACGAGTTCGTCATCAAGCCCGCCTTCCGCGATCGGCGCGGCGAGCCGATGGTACCTGCGCAGCTCGACCAAGCGGCACGCGCTGCGCTTTTGGATCGCCTCCGCGCTCGTCCGGTGGACTACGTGGCCGAGCGGTGGACCGGCCTTTCCACCGTTCCCGTTTTGGAGGGTGGCTCGCTCGCAACCGGCAATCTCGCTTGGCGCGCGTTCTTGTGCCGCGACGGCGACGACTACGACGTGATGCCCGGCGGGCTCGCCCGGATCAACGAAGCGCCGGACGGCGTTTTCTTGGCGATTGGCAGCGGCGCTGCCAGCAAAGACGTTTGGATCCCTTCCGCCGATCCGAGCGCACCTCAACCGGCGCTGCCGGCGATGCCGGATACGCGCGTCGAACTTCGTCGAGGCGGGCTCGATCTTCCCAGCCGCCTGCTCGACGACATGTATTGGCTCGGCCGTTACGTGGAGCGTTGCGACTGCACCGCTCGCCTGGCTCGCGCAGGTTTCGAGCGCTCCGGCTCCGAGGGGGACCCGCAGAGTGGCCTCGCCCTGGCAGGCATCTTGGAAGCCATGCATCGGGTCGGCGTGGCACCAACGTCGGTTCCGGCTACTCCCTCGACACCGCCGCCGGACGCCGAGCTCTCCCCTGCCGAAGCGTTGCTCGTCAGTGTTCTTTTCGACAACGATGCACCCCACAACTTGCGCGCCATCCTCCAGAACCTTCATCAACTGACGCTCAGTGTTCGGAGCCGGCTGTCGCGCGACGCCTGGCACGTGCTGCGAAGGCTCACCACGTCACTCGATTCGATCGAACCCGGTGAAACCCGGCTGGACGTCACCATCGACATCCTCGACCAGCTGCTCATCACGCTGGCCGCCGTCAGCGGCACGACGCTCGACAACATGGTTCGCGGACACGCCTGGGCGTTCCTCGACATGGGCAGGCGCGTCGAGCGTGGAGCGTTCGCCGTCACGCTGCTGCAGACGATGCTGCCCGCCGGCGCCTCGCGCGCGCACATGGAAGCGCTTCTGGAGATCGCCGACAGCCTCTTGACGTACCGCGCGCGTTACTTGAGCAGCTTGCAAGTTGCTCCGGTCGTGGATTTGCTGCTCACCGACTCCACCAACCCACGCTCGCTCGCTTTTCAGGTGGAGGCGATCATGGATCACCTGAAAAGACTCCCCGGCACCGGCGAGGTCGTCCGAACGACCGCCGAACGCCGCCTCATCGCTTTGGAGGGCAAGCTCCTCACCGCCGACATCGAGCAGGCCTGCGGCGGCGACGGCAGCGGGCTCCGCTCCTTGCTCGACGAGGCGGCCGAAATGATTTGGCAGTTCTCGGACGAGGTGGGGCACACTTGGTTCTCTCACATGGCATCGTCGCGCGCGCTCTCCCCGCCGGCGTGGCTCAACGAGGATTTCGAGACCAAGTGAACACCTACCGCGTCCGCCACGTCACCCGGTATACTTATGAAGCGCCGGTCATCCACGCCCACCACAGCTGTCATCTGTGTCCGCGTCAACTCGACGCTCAGCACCTCGTTCACCACGAGCTCGGCATCGAGCCCGCCACGGCGGTCACCCATCCGGGCACCGATTACTTCGGCAATCGCCTTCATTTGCTGGAGGTCCTGGCCGAACACCAATCGCTCGAAGTCGACTCTTCGAGCATCGTCGAGATCACCGCTCGCGAACGGCCGCGCCACACGGACAGCGCGATTTCGTGGAACGAGGCCGCCGAGCAGCTGAAATCGGACCGCTCCCTTCTCTCCGCAGTGGACTTCTGCTTCGACTCACCGCTCGTGCGAGTTCATCCCGTGCTGGCCGCTTACGCCGAGCCCACGTTCCGCCCTGGCCGGGGTCTCGTAGAAGCCGTTCTCGAGTTCAACGCCCGCATTCACGCCGAGTTCACGTACGAAACGACCGCCACCGACGTGGGTACACCGCTCGCGCACGTTCTTCGCGAGAAGCGCGGCGTCTGCCAAGACTTTGCCCACGTGGCCGTGGGGTGCCTGCGTTCCCTGGGCCTCGCCGCGCGTTACGTTTCCGGTTACCTCGAAACCCGTCCACCTCCCGGCAAACCGCGTCTGGTCGGTGCCGCCGCCTCTCACGCGTGGGCGTCGGTCTACGTGCCGGGTTTCGGCTGGCTCGACTTCGATCCCACGAACGACGTATTGCCGGGAGAGAGCCACGTGACAGTGGCGTGGGGACGCGACTTCAGCGATGTCAGCCCCCTCAAAGGGGTGGTACTCGGAGGGGGTTCCCATCACGTCGATGTTTCCGTCGACGTCGAGCAGGTATCTGCGGCCTGAGACATCAGGACAACTTGGAATGTCATGCATCTCGGACCCATGTTGCAGCGCTGGATTCTGTTTCCGCGCTATCTCCTGCGACCGCAGCCATCGGCGGGTGAGTCGGTCAGAGGGCTCGAAAAGCTGGTCATCGACACACCCGAGGGGCAGGTGGAGGCCTGGTTTCTCCCCGCCGATCGCGCGGACGTCAGCCGGCCCGTCCCGGTCGTCATCTTCGCACACGGCAATGGCGAACTCATCGACGATTGGCCGGAGATGCTCGATCCCTACCGGCGAATGGGAATCAGCGTCTTACTTCCGGAATACCGCGGTTACGGCCGTTCAGCGGGAACTCCTTCGGAGCTTCACATCGTGGAAGACTATTTGCGTTTCTATGATCTCGTCCGAGAACGCCACGACGTAGATCCGGCGCGAATCATTTTGCACGGTCGCTCTCTCGGCGGAGGTGTGGTTTGCGCGCTCGCCCGCCAGCGGCCGGCGTGCGGACTCATTCTCGAGTCGACGTTCACTTGCATTGCCGACGTCGCCCGGCGTTGGTTCATCCCGTCGGCGTTGATCGAGGATCGGTTCGAAAGTGAAAGCGTCGTGCGAACGCTCGACATTCCCATTCTCATCTTCCACGGTGCGCACGATCAAGTCGTGCCCTATCAACATGCGGTCGCCCTCGCCCGCGCAGCCAAACAGGGCAAATTGGTTACCTACGAGTGCGATCACAATGATCTGGCGCGAACCCCCGAAGGCTTCTGGACCGAAATCGGCCGCTACCTCGAAGCGGTGGGAATCACGACCACGACTTGAACCCTTCGGCCGCTCACGTCACCGGTTGCGTCCATTCTCGCCGGCGTTTTCAAGCAACCCGAACGGGCGGTGACCGAAGAGTTGACGACCACCCATGGCAAGCGCCGCGCCGATTCATCCCGAAGCTCTGCGGGAAGAGCTCCTGCGCCGCTCGGCGCAGCTTCGCGTATGCCAAAAGCTCGGCTTCGGAACATCGGCTTTGTTTCGCACGCATGCGCTGCGGCTGGCCGAGCTCGTCGTGCTGCTCGATCGATGGCTCCGCGATGGAGGGTCCCTTCCTGCCGTGTGGCAGCGGGACGTGCCGAGCGATCCCGCTACTGACGTTGGAGCGTAAAACTCGCCGGCTGGCTCGCAGTGTTGACGTACATCACGATCTGAGTGGGTGACGCATCGTAACCATACGGAATGACACTCGAGCGCGGGCAGAGAATCGTCCAATTGGTCATGGTACCGAGAGTCTCGATGGCCAATGTGTATCGCCGCTGCACGCCTTGGTAGAGCTGGATCACCTGGGCCATGCGGCCGGAGAGGATCACCGTCAGCTGATGCTCGTTCTCGGGCCCGGTTTCACCGCCGAGACCCGTATAGAGCGTGAACGACGTCTCGTAGTAAGCCCCGTCCACCATCGTGCCGCCGCTCGGAACGGGGCGATTCATGGCAACCTTCTGGCCCACGATGACCGGCGCCGCATTGACGAGGTCATTGCAGTGGGCCGACGCATCATCGAGGACGAAGTCGGCGTCGAACGCAACCGCGCTCTGGTCCCGCGCCTCGGCGTCGACGAGCGCACCTGAGGCGCCGCCGGTCGTGTTTGCACCGGCCCCTGAGCCACCCGACCCGCCTGGAGATTCTTCGCTCCCGCCGCATCCGCCCACGCAAAGAACGAACAGGACCGTCGACCCGATCTGCGACCGCTCCATAGAGCCCCCCACGATCGAGGGTACCCGAAGAGCAGCGGCGTGTCACGCACGCGGGGCGACGATGTTCTCACTGCGAAACGCGTTTACGATCACGACTACGACCACGCACAGTGGCGTCGCAAACGTGAGCCCGAGCACGCCGAAGAGGCCGCCCAGAAGAAGCTGCGCGGCGAGCGTGTAAGCGGGGGGAAAGTGGACGGCCTGTCGGGCGATGAGTGGGGTCAGGATGTAGCCCTCGACGATGTGAACGACGGTAAAGAGCAGGATGACCCACACCACATGAAGCGGACTCACCGCCAGCGCGATGAGACACGCGGGAATCGCCGAGACGACCGCGCCCAGGTATTCGACGAAAGTGAGCAGGCCCGCGATGATGCCGAGGCCGACCGCGACCGGAACACCCAAGACAGCGAGCCCGATCGCGGTGAACACGCTGACGAAGAGCATCGCTACCGTTCTGCCAATCAACCATCGACCCAGCGTGTCCGCCAGCTGAACCAACACGGCTGACACGCGCTCGCGATGTTCCGTCGGCATGACGGCGAGCAAGACGCGCGTGTGGCTCTTCGGCGACAGGGCCCCGTACACTCCGAGAAAGAAGATGACGACGAGCGCCCCAAGCAGGAGGGTCGCCCCGCTCACGAAGTCGCTCGCGCCGGAGACCATCGTGCCAGCCTCGGGCCGCAGATCGGATGCCGACGGTTGCCCCACGAGCTCGCGCGCCCAGCCCGGCAGGTGTTGAAGCCGGTAGAGAACGGTGTGAGTGATGCGCGGTAGCCGGATCGATAGCAAACGAACCTGCTCGCCAATCGAAGGACCCTGGGCGAGAAGGCCGAAGACGGTCGCGCACACAATGAGGATAAGCGTCGCCGACGCCGCAAGAGTGTACGGAGCGCCGGTCCTCGCAACGAGCCAAGTGCTCACGGTGCGGATGAAGATTGCGAAGAGGATTCCTGCAAAGAGAACGAAAATCACATCGGCGGCGAATGCAAACAAGACGATCACGAAGGCGCCGACTATCGCCCAAGGCAGGATGCGACGGGCTTCGGCCAAACGCGGGCCCTCGCCAGGCGCGTGGGAATCCATTCTCTGACTGTCGGAGACGGAGTTCGCGCCTCGCATCGGGCCCCCGCCCGACTACGACGATGCGCCGGGCCTTCGGACGACGGGCGCTAAGGGCTACTCGCAACGGCCGCGGTGTAGGTCTTGGCGCGGCTCTCAGCGGACAGCCGATCGCGAGGAGCGAGCTAGGTTTTCGCAAGAACATCGCGAGCGCCGCACCCGCGGCGATGATGGAGATTTCGATCGGCTCCCAGACGCTGCAACCTACGGTGAGCTGAATGAGCGCGATTGCCGCCATCGGATAGGCCATCGCACGATAACGCGCGCCGCGCCGCCACAACCAGACGGATGCGGCCACAGCAAGGATCGCCACGACAACGAAGAGCACGCTCTCTTGCTTCTCGGCAGAAAAGGACTGCGTGATCGACACCTGCATGGGTGCATCCTTCGGTCGATGGCCCCCAACTGTTTCGCACCTTAAACCTCGTGATGGAGACAGCGTGGGCGCGCGGATCGGATCGATGACGAAGCGCGGCCACAATCGAGGACAAGAGGGCTGCGGCACGCCGAACGCGACCGCGACTTCGAACGCGAGGGAAGATTCCAGCGGCCAGACGCGGCGTCTGCAGCCGCAGGCTCAGAGTTTCGCAGTAGCACCGGAGGAAAGCCGTCACCGGGTTCAGCAAAAAAACCGGGAAGACGCCCGTAAAGGGCGTGCACCTAGGGAAAATAACGGTGAGCCCCGGACGCTCCACCGGTCTATAAGGGCGCGATTCCAAAGGGATCGCGCCCTTTTTCTACGCGGGGCGTTCGGCGCCACGAGAAAAAAATCCGCTTGACCTTGCACCCTCAGCGGAATGGGTTATAGTCCTACTGTAATTGAGCCGCGGGCGCTCGCCCAGCTCAACTTCCGCCCACACAGGAGGACACCCGTGGCAATCGAGCTTCCCGCAGTTCGCATCCTCATCGTCGACGACGATCGAGCCATCTGTGACTATATGCAGACGCTGCTCGAACGCGACGGATACCAGGTCAAAACGCTCAGCGACCCAACGCAGGTCGAAACCGAAATTCGTCAAGGGGGGTACCACCTTCTCATTTTGGACCTCATGATGCCGCACCTCGATGGCATCGAGGTGCTCAAACGCATTCGCGAGATCGACACCGATCTCGCGGTCGTGATCTTCACGGGCTATCCAAACCTCGAGTCGGCGGTTGCATCGATGAAGCTCGACGCGGTCGACTACATCAAGAAACCGTTCAACGTCGACGAGTTTCGTGAGGTGCTGGCGCGGGTCATGCGCAAGAAGGGCCTTGCTCGAACACCCGAAGAGCAGCTGCACAAAGTCATCGGCGACACGATCCGCAACTTGCGCAAGGAGAAAGATCTCACGCTCAAGCAGATGTCCCGGCGAACGGGCCTCAGCGTGTCGCTCCTCTCCCAGATCGAACGCGCGGAGTCGTCCGCTTCGATATCGTCGCTCTACAAGATCGCGCTCGCGCTCGAGTCGCGTATTCAAGACCTTTTCGGATCGTATTGACCGCGGCAACGGCGCCGGCTTGACACGCTTCGGCTTGGCCGACATAGTCCGCGCCTCGCTCGTCGAGCGATTCATCGACCATCGCCGGAGTAGCTCAGTCGGCTAGAGCAGGCGTTTCATACGCGCCGGGTCGGGGGTTCGATTCCCTCCTCCGGCACCAGCGCCGTTCCACATAGTCCTTCCAGGCCTTGTGTACGGCGCTCGTGCTTTTCGGTCAGCGGACGACGGGGTTCGTCATGTCGAAGGTGATATTCCATCGCATCGAAGGTCCGGGAATGCTCGGGGGGAACGGCGCGAACGGGGCGGCGTGGATGACGGCCGAGCGGACGTTTTCGTCGAATTCGGGAACACCGCTCGCGCGTGCGACGCGGACCTGGTCGACGTGCCCGTCGCTGTAGATGACGAGCGATACGATCGCCCGGCCCTGCTTACCTTCCAGGCTCGCTGCCTTGGGAAATGCATTGGCCCACAATGGATGAATCTTCGCCATGACGCTGCGCCGGTAGGCCGAGATGCGGGGGTCGGCGTCCGAGAGGCCGGAGAACGGGCCTGATCCACCGCCGAACGGCGCGGCGCGCGACCCCGGACCCGCTTCACCGCCCGAGCCTGTCGGACCCGAGCCCTCTTCACCGCCGGAGCCTCCGGCGGGCACACCGCCGGCGGTGCTCGCATGCACGAGCGACTGCACCGTTGCCGCGACCTCCTGCTCGCTGTCGACGGTATCGCGGGGGCGCCCCGACTGCTCGGCGGGGATCGACGGAGGGCCTTCGATGACCAGCGGGCGTCCCATCGCCACGGCAGCGGACGTGCGGTGATCGCGCCCCGGCGTGCCCTGTAGCACGCCGGGGCCCGGCGATTTTCGATCTCCACCCGGGTTGCCGCCGCCAGGGTTGCGCGCTGGCTCGAACTCGCCAGAACCGAGCGCGGGTCCGCCAACCATCGAACCAAGCACACCCGCACGCGGCGCGCGCAAGGCTCCCCGACTCGGATTGGAATCAGCAGAGGGGCGACGCTCCGCGACGTGACCGGACCCGGTGGCGATGAACACGAGGTCCATGGGGTGCGTCGTCGCGCGGCGATCCTCGTGGGAAGCGCGATCCTTGGAAGTATCCAGCCTCTGAATCTGATCGCGATCGATGCGGCTGCTGAGCTCGCGCGTGAGCGTCAATCCATCATCGCGGTCGGCCAGATTGAGTGCTGCGCTGTCGACGCGCTGGGACCCGCCGCGCCCACGACGATCCATGTCGGGGCGCGCGAACGGCTCGCCTCCACCAGGTTCCACCTCATCCGTCGGAAAAGGCTCTTCCGCCGATGCCTCCCCGAGCGCGGGTCCGAAATGAACGGTCGGCAAGTTGAGGGGGGCGACGTCAACCGCTACCTCATCCGCTGGTGCCAGCGTCGATGCCGATACCGGGGCACCGGCGCCGAGCCGCATCGACACCAGCCATGCGCCCGCCCCGACGACGAGCAAGTGCCCGAGTAGTGAAGCCACGAACGAGGTTGCGCCGATCATCTGCGGCTGCAACGAACGGCTCATCACGTGAGAAGCACCTCTCGTTTATCGTGCTTCGCGGGGGCGATCGACGCAAGCGACAGCCTCCGCACGACATTGGCGGTGGTCAGTCTGGCGATCTCCTCGGACGTGACCTGCCGCAACTCGGCTAGGAACTTGGCAGTGTGGACGATGTACGCCGGCTCGCACACTTTGCCACGCAACGGAACCGGCGAAAGAAACGGACTGTCCGTCTCGATCAAAATGCGCTCGGAAGGAGCGAATCGAGCGGCCTCGCGGATGGGCTCCGCGTTCTTGAAGGTCAAGATGCCGGAAAAAGAAAGGTCGAAGTCCAGCGCCAGAGCACGCTCGGCAAACAGCCGGTCCTCCGAAAAGCAATGGATGATGCCGCCTACGTCGCGCGCATTTTCTTCCTCGAGAATAGCGATGGTGTCAGGCGCTGCGCTTCGGGTGTGAATGACGAGGGGTTTTCGCACCTCGCGCGC
>WNGB01014304.1_pt1 | contig 11729 bp, 10 predicted proteins | sample 5400681 | NCBI WGS metagenome assembly WNGB01 (sample SAMN13153367, study PRJNA577476) | soil metagenome | isolation source: 115 cm soil or saprolite under grassland replicate 2 | place: USA:California | collected 2016-06-15 | reverse complement strand
TGCTGGGAGCTGAAGACGCGGCTCCAGCGACGCAAGTGCGCGCTTACTACCTTCGTGGGTGGTTAAGCCTGCTGCAAGCAGACGCCGCAACCGCCAGGCCATGGATCGCTCGAGCAGTAACGACGGCTCGAGAGACACGGCAGCTGGCGAAATTGTCGGAGTCATTGTCAATGGCCGCGACAGTTGAGAGCGTGGCCGGCGATCTCGAAGCGGCCAGACGATACCTCGAGCAGGCCGAAGAGATTACCCCTGGCCTTCATGACTTTCCGGCGACGATCGAGTTGCTGCTGTCTCGAGCCGTTCTCGCGTTAGTCGAGGGGGACCTGGAGACCGCAAGAGCTGTGTCTTTGGACGGCGTGCGCCTCAGCCGAGAAGCCGGCGACCTGTATCAAGTTGAAGCCATGCTTGGCAACCTTGGCATGGTTGGAGTGATGGCCGGCGACCTTGATTCCGCCTTGTCGCGCGGCGTCGAAGCGTTGCGGGTCGCTCGCCAGATCGATAACCGTCTCGGCCAGTACTACGGGCTTGCGGCATTGGGCTGGCGCGCCGCCAGCTCTGGCCAGGCGCGCCTTGCAGCCCAGCTGCTCGGGGCGGCAGAAGCTGTGGCCACGGGTGCTGGCGCGGGCATGATGGGACCGGCAGTTCCATTGTTGGCCGAGGCCAAAGAGTCCGCGATTGGAGCGCTTGGTACAGCGAAGTTCGAGGCCGAATTCGAGGCAGGCAAACACATGAGCCGCGATATGGCGGTGCGCCTCGCTCTCGGCGAAGCCACTCAAGACGAACTCGGGGCCGGAGACTCCGTTGCTCCGGGGCTACTTCCGAAACGGCAGGCGGAGGTCGCGCAGTTGATCGCCGAGGGTCTGAGCAACAGGCAGATCGGAGCGCGCCTGTTCATCTCTGAGGCCACCGTCGCAACCCACGTTCGCGGCATCATGAACAAGCTCGGCTTTAACTCGCGCGCTCAGATCGCGAGCTGGATGGCGTCCTCGAAGCAGTAAGTCTCTCGTTGGGGTCCGTCGCCGGGCCCCAAAACCCAACCTAAACTGGCGGCATGTCCCCCGCCAATCGATCCGGCATTGGCAAACTTCCGGCGGAGTCGACCAGCTTCGTCGGTCGTCCCCATCTGGTTCCTAAGGCCGTGATCACCGGCCTGGGCTTGGCAGACAAGTCTGGACAGTGGCCAACCTCGCTCCTGGTCACCCACCTGGTCTCTCGCGAAGCGCTTCTTGTCCTCGACAACTGCGAGCACCTTTTGGACGCCATCGCGGTGCTTGCCGACGTCGTATTGAAGGAGGCCGCCGGGGTTCGGCTGCTCGCCACCAGCCGCCAGCCGTTGGGTATCTCTGGCGAGCGCGTGCTTCAGGTTCCGCCGTTGACCCTGCCGGAAGAAGGCTTTGGCTCTGCGCAGTCGGAGGCCGTGGCTCTCTTCATGGCGCGGTCCGCGGATGCCGGAATCCAGCTCGATGACACAGCTGCCACCATGCAACTCGTCTCCGATCTCTGTCGCCACCTCGACGGCATGCCTCTGGCGCTGGAGCTCGCGGCGGTCCGTTTACGAACCATCGGACTGAAGGAGCTGATCGAAAGGCTGAGCGACCGTTTCGCGTTGCTCACTGGAGGCAGCCGGACGGCTCTGCCGAGGCAGCAGACCCTGATGGCCACCATTGACTGGAGTCACGATCTGTTGACCGGCCACGAGGCGGCGGTTCTGCGCCGACTGGCCGTGTTCCCTTCCGACTTTGGACTCGATGCTGCTGAAGCGGTTGCGGCCGGAACAACCATCGACCAATCGTCAGTGCTCGAACTGTTGTCTAGTCTGATTGAAAAGTCATTCGTGGCCCGAATGCCCCCCGCTGCAATCGCGCGCTACCGGCTTCACGAAACGATGCGCGAGTACGCGTTGCTAAAGCTGCGCGATGCGAGTGAGCAGGCCACGACGATGAAAGCCTTCGTCCGTTTCTACTCCGCCATGTGCAAGGTGGGAGAGGAGGCCGCGCAATCAGTCAACGTCGTCGAGTGGCTCAAACGAATGGATGGCGAGGCAGACAATGTGCGCGCCGCTCTCGCGCATTGCATCAACGGTCCTGACCACGCTGTCGGCATGTCGATGGTCGGCTCGCTTCTTTGGTACTGGACCACGCGCGCCACAAGCGAGGGCACCTATTGGCTGGACCGGTTCCTCGAGCGCAACGAGGGCGACGCTGCCACCACCGCGCGTGCGCTCTACGCGCGAGGTTTCATGGCCATGACGCAGGGGGATGCGACCACTGCCCAGCCGCTGCTTGTCGAGTCTGAGGAAATGGCGCGCGCGCTGCATGATGGGCCTCTGCTCGCCCGGATCCTTGCCGTGTCCGCGGGAGTCCGTGTAATGAGCGGCGACCTCGAAGGTGCTCGGTCCCAGCTGCGTGAGGCAAAGGTCCTGGCCAGTGCGCTTGATGATGCACCCGCCGACGCAATGCTGGCCCTGACTGAAGCCTTTATCGCTCTCGGCGACACGGACCTACAAGCAGTGGGACGGGTTTACTCAGAATGGGCCGGCCGAGCCCGCGACCGCGGCGACATCCAAACCCTGAGTTACCTCATTTCGATGTACGGCTTCTCCCTCCTCCAAAACGGACAACCAGCGACGGCCGGCCCGCTGTTCGAGGAAGCCCTGGCAATCGAGCGACGCCTGGAGAACCGGGACATGATCCTTTACATGCTGGACGGGCTCGCCTGCCAGGCTGCGATGTCCGGCCGACTCCAGCGCGCCGCAAGGCTGCTGGGTGCCGCGGAGAACCTGCAGGCCGAGACGGGCATCCGACTGATGCAGCACATGGAACCGCTTATCAAGCAGGCACGAGAAACCACTTCCACGTCCCTGGGACCCACAGCCCTGGAGTCTGAGACGCAAGCGGGGAGGCGGATGGTGATGGACGAGGCGATCGCCTACGCACTCGAGGAGAAGAGGCCATCGAGAGTGGCGGGCCTTGCGATAAAGACGAGCACGATGCAGCTGAGCAAGCGGGAGGTCGAGATCGCCGAACTGGTATCGGAGGGCCTCAGCAACAAGGAGATCGCTTCGCGCATATTCCTGTCCGAGCGAACCGTCGAGACGCACGTGTCGAACATCCTCGACAAGCTAGGAGTCAACTCCCGGGTCGAGATCTCCAGCTGGGTGGCGCGGGAACTGACGCCGACCTAGACTTCCACCACTTCTAGGACCCGAGCCGAAGGCAGCAGCGCGATCTCAAACATGCGCTGGACGTCCTCGCGGCTGGCCGCCGCAACGATGCATGAGAGACGGCCGTCGTCTCTTACGTGGACCGCGCTCAAGATCGTCAGGCCAGGGCTGGTGCCGTCGACTCGCCGGCACGCAGCGTCGAGGCTCTGGCGGATCCATGAAAGGTCCGTCCCCGATTTGACTCGCAGCCTCACTTCGGCCATGTAGTTCACTACGCCAGCTTGAGCTAGGGCGACGCCGGGAGTCGTCGGTGCGAGTACGGGTCGACCACGTAGTCGAATACGTGGTCAGTCAGTACTGGCCCCGATGTCTGCCCCCTAGAGCGGCGCAGAAGATCACACCATCACACAAAAGGAGTGCAGCTCATGATCGATACGAAACGGACGACCAACGGCGGCGGGTCTCGGATGACGTATTCGAGGCTCATCGGGGCCTTGTTCCTGTTGGGCTTTCTCTCGTACGGAATCGGCTCGGGACTGGCGACCTCCCTGGTCGGCAGCTCAAATTTTCTCTCGACGATCGGCGCCAGTCAGACCCTCTTAATCACGGGCGCCTTTTTGATCTTCTTGAACACCGGCGTGGATGTGGGGAAGGGAGTTCTGTTCTTCCCAATCCTCGAGAAGCACAGCCAGAGAACCGCGCTGGCCTACCTGGCCACGATGATCGTCGAAGTCGTGCTCCTCGCCGTCGGGGCGCTTGCTCTCCTCCTGATCGTTCCGCTGGCCAAGCACGCTGGTGAGCCCGGCGCGCAAACCCTCGGCTCGATCCTCGTCCAGACGAACTTCACCGCCTACCAAATGGGCGAGATGGTGCTCGGAGTCGGGGCCACATTGCTGTGCGTGCTGCTGTTTCGGACCCAGCTGATCCCACGCTGGCTGGCGATCTCGGGCTTAATCGGCTACCCGATTCTCGCAGCGGGGACGATCGCTGAAATCTTTGGCATCCACATCGGCCTGTATCTCACGATCCCAGGCTTCTTCTTTGAGGTCGTGATGCCGTTCTGGCTCATTTTCAAGGGCTTCAAGCCCGAGGTGTACCGATGAAAGCAATAGTTCAAGACAGGTACGGCAAACCCGAGGCTGTTCTCGGTCTTCAGGAAATCGCCAGGCCCGCGGTCAAGGACGGTGAGGTGCTGGTTCGCGTTCACGCGGCTTCCATACATGTGGGTGACTGGCTCGTTGTGACAGGCGTGCCGTACATCGCTCGTCCGGCCTACGGGAAGCCAAAAGGCCGTGTGCCGGGAACGGACGTAGCGGGAACGGTCGAGGCGGTCGGCAATGGCGTGACCGGCCTCCGGCCAGGCGATGAGGTATTCGGTTGGTGCACGGGCGCCTTTGCCGAGTACGCGTCCGCTCCTGCGGACCACTTCGTTCCGAAGCCGGCCAACCTCACCTTCCAGCAGGCCGCGGCCGTCGGCGTGTCTGCATCCACCGCTCTACAGCTGCTACGCGACCAGGGCAAGATCAAGCCAGGTCAGAAGGTCTTGATCAATGGTGCCTCGGGCGGCATCGGTACATTCGCCGTGCAGATCGCCAAAGCGTTCGGCGCCGAGGTGACCGGCGTGTGTAGCACGCGGAACGTAGAGATGGTCCGCTCGATCGGCGCTGACCATGTCATCGATTACACACGTGAAGACTTCACCCGAAACGGGCACCGCTTCGACTTCATCCTCGACAACGTGGCGAACCATTCATTGTCAGACACCAGGCGCGTGCTCACCCCCAGCGGAAAGCTGCAGTCCAACAACGGAACGTCGGGCGGTCGTTGGTTCGGCACCATCGGTACCGTCCTCAAGTCGGCCACAGTGTCGATGTTCGATCGCCGGCAGCTGGGTCCGGCCATCAAATTTGCCAACCGAGCGGACCTGCTCGTCCTGAAGGAGCTCATCGAAGCCGGCAAGATCACACCGGTCATCGACGCAACTTACGCGCTGAGTGATACCGGTAAGGCGCTCGCTCATGTCGGAGAAGGACATGCGCGAGGAACGGTTGTCATCAGTGTCTGAAACAAATCTCATGGTCGGCAAGATCGTGCTGATCACCGGCGGCACCGGAGGAATTGGCAAGGCCACCGCGATCGGCCTTGCCCGCCTCGGGGCCCGGGTCGGCATCACCGGTCGCGACGTCACGCGCACCGGACAGGTCGCGGCTGATATCCGGGCCGCGTCAGGAAACCCGGAAGTCGACGCATTCGCAGCGGACATGTCCTCCCAGGCCGAGGTCAGGCGGCTCGCCGTCGCCGTCCTCGAGACTTATCCGCGGCTCGACGTGCTCATCAACAACGTCGGCGGGTTCTGGGCACACCGCCATCCGACTGCCGACGGCCTGGAGCGCACATTCGCCCTCAACCACCTGGCCCCATTCCTGCTAACCAACCTGCTTCTCGATCGGCTTAAGGCAAGCGCACCGGCAAGGGTCGTCACAGTCTCCTCAGGCGCACAGTCGGCTGGCCGGATCGATTTCGACGACCTGCAGAGCGCTCGCAACTACTCTGGACAGCGCGCCTACAGCCAGTCCAAGCTCGCCAACATCATGTTCACCAACGAGCTGGCCCGCCGACTCGAGGGCACCGGCGTCACGGCCACTTCACTGCACCCCGGCGTCGTGCGCACCAACTTCGGGGCTGAGGACCAGGCTTGGTTCTTTACGTTCATCGGCCACGTTGTCCGCCCGTTTCTGAAGACCCCAGCCCAGGGTGCCCAGACATCGATCTTCTTGGCGTCTTCACCCGACGTGGACGGCGTCACGGGCCAGTTCTTCGCCAATGGAAAGCCCAAGACCGCCAACAAGGTCGCCTACGACCGCGCCATGATGGCAAGGCTCTGGCAGACCAGCGCCGACCTGGTCGGAATGAAACCGGCGATCTCGTAGATACGTCTGTCGAGTGCACGAATTTTGCGTCGCCGGGGCACAGCCGGGGCACAGATTCCCGGCACCAGGCGGCTCTAGGAGGACACGGATGGACACCGAGGGGCGGCAATTTGAATTCAGGCGGGCATGCGCGGAGCTAGCGGGACACTAGAGGACGCGCCACCAACACGGTTCGGGACCGTGAGGCCCCGGGTTCAAATCCCGGGCCCCCGACCAAAATCGATCCTCCTATAGATGTCAAGTGGGTAATTTCAGTCGCTCATGCGGCGCTGCGAATAGCCTCCTCGCGTGGGCCGACCAAGGTCCTGTAGACCTCCCGCGCCACGTATCTCTTTAGGCAACGGAAGATCTCCTTCTTGGATTTGCCTTCGGCCTTGCGCTTCGCGAAGTAGGCCTTGGTGGCCTCGTCATGTCGCAGCCTGACGATGACGATATGGTGTAACGCTGCGTTGGCTTGACGGTCGCCGCCGCGATTGAGCCGGTGACGCTGCACCATGCCGGACGAGGCCGGAATCGGCGACGCGCCGCACAGCATTGAGAAGGATGCCTCGGAGCGAAGACGGTCCCCACTGTTGCCGGCCGCCAACACCAGGGTCGCGGCCACATCCTGGCCGACACCGAATCGCTCGCGCAGTTGAGGGACGAGTCGAACAGTGAGGACGTCGAGCTCCTTCTCGAGCGCACGCACCTCGTGGTCGAGCGCAACGTATCGTCGACACATCGAGCGTAGGGAGAGCTTGATGGCAGAGGTTGGGTCAGAAACTCCGTCGACTCGGTAGGCGCAGCACGTCCGTGTTAGTGCAGGCGTCTTCAGGTGGCGCAGCTGCTCACGAACTGGGTCGGGCGACATCACGATCATGGCCTTCACTGCGTTCACGGCTTGAGTTCGCGCTTTGATTGCAGTCTGCTTGGCGATCTTTAGTGCCCTGACCATCTCCACGCCAGCGTCGCCGGCCTTGGGTACGGCTGTGGCCTTGCCCGATAGCACCGCACCCGCCGCGACGTCGGCATCGATGGGATCGGACTTGCCTCCAAAGCGTCGATCCCGGCGCACCGGACGGAGCACCTCGATGACCGCTTGGCCGTGGGCTCGGAGGAATCTGGTCAGGCCAGCGCCGTAGCTGCTGGTGCCCTCAATCCCAAAGGTCACGACTGGCCCGAATCCTTGCGCCCAGGCCAAAAGGCCGGCGTAGCCCTGTGGGTCGGTTTCGATCTCGAGCTGGCCGAGGTGGCGGCCCAGTCCATCCTTCGCCCGGGCGATATGCGAGTGCTTGTGGGTGTCGACTCCTACAGTCACGTTGGCTGGAACGTCTGCGATACTCAGTGCTGCCATCGGCCTCCTCTGCTGGGTGGATTGGTGTTCGGCAGCCGGGCGCGCGGACACTACTGCGATGGGGCTCTTACCAGCCTCCTATCAGGTCACTGCTCGCTCGGCGCCGTCTTCTCGCGGTGGTCGCTGACCTCAAGGCGACAGATCGATTCAAGGGCACGAAGCCTGTATTCAAAGGGGTCAACCCTGTGGCAGCAACCACCAGAGGGATCTTCGCAGTATTCAAAATCGACACTTTTGCCTGCTCCGCTACGCCGCCGGGGCACAGATTCTCCAGGAACTGATACGGCGACAGCCCCAGAAGATGGCTGCGGTCAGGCGATCTGAACTTGTGCTTCACGCAACGGAGGCCAACGTGGGGCCTCATTTGTGGCGGTTCTGCAGGACCGTGAGCCACCCGGTTCAAAAATGGGAGGGGCGTGGGCACGCACAGGGCAGGACCGTGAGGCTCTGGACTGGCAGCGGTGACGGTGGCATCGACAGTCGAATCGACGCGCTGCTTTCGAATCGTGGTGAAGGCGACGGCTCGCGTGGATCAGACGTGACTCCTCGCCGTCGCCAGCCGGTCAAGCCAATCGTTGAGCAGCTGTCGCTCTGCAGGTGACGAACGCTGGGTGCCTCGGTGAGCAATGCCCGAAGCGCCACGGCGTGGACCGCAACCCGGTCAGCCGCCGGTGCCGCATCGGGTGATCCGTTTGGCGCCTCGGCAGACGCCGGAACCGTGACCGCGCTCGGTCATCGAGTTGGCCTTCGGGCTCGGTGTCGCCGTCCTGGTGCTGCTCGGACGGGGATTCGAGAACGCATCAGGGTCCCTTCTGGTGTGTTACCCGACCTGAGCCATGCATCTACGAGAGTGTCCGGTCCGAACACTGCTTTGGCGATGAAGGCGCTGGCTCCAGATCCCGCGATCCGGGGCGCGAAATCCTCCGGGTCGTAAGTGGAAAGAAGTAGGACGACCACCTCTGAATGCTCCGCCGTGATTCGGCGGCTTGCCTCGAGGCCGTCGATGCCAGGCAGGTTGACGTCCATCAGAACCAGGTCAGGGTGCAGGCGTCTCGCGGCCAGGATCGAGTCTTCGCCCGTCTCGGCCTCACCCACTACCTCGAAGCCCTGCGTCACGGTCACGACCTCGTGCGCCGCAACGCGAAACGCCTTCTGGTCGTCGACGATCAACACCTTCACTGCCATGCCTCTATCGCAGGTTAGCCCGCGTGCCGCGCACGCCCAAGGGTGCCTGCACCACGCCGATTGGTGAGGCCACCCCTATCCTTGGCGCGATGCCAATCAGTGTGGTGGTGGCCGATGACAGCTTCATCGTCCGCGAAGGGATCCGGGAGCTTCTCGGGTCCGTCGACGAGCTCGAGGTTGTGGCGACGTGCTCTGACCTCGAGTCACTGCGCGCAGCGATCGAGCAACATCGGCCCGACGTCGTCCTGACCGATATCAGGATGCCGCCTACCAACACCGATGAAGGCATACGTATGGCACAGGAGTTGCGAGAGAGGGCGCCATCGATCGGCGTCGTGGTGCTCAGCCAGTATGCCGACGCCGAGTACGCATTGGCGCTTCTCGACAAGGGCGCCACCGGCCGCGCTTACCTTCTCAAGGAGCGCGTCTCGGATTTGGACCAGCTCGTCAACGCGATCCGCGAAGTCGCACGCGGCGGCTCTGTGATCGACGCCAAGGTGGTCGAGAATCTCATCGGCGCCCGGGCCAGGCACAGGCGCTCGGCGCTGGCCGATCTGACTCCACGGGAGCGCGAAGTCCTGGTCGCAGTAGCCGAGGGCAAGAACAATGCCGCGATCGCCGGCCACCTCCACCTCTCCGAGCGGGCGGTCGAGAAGCACATCAACTCGATTTTCTCCAAGCTTTCGCTGACCGAGGAACAGGCTGTGCATCGCCGGGTCAAGGCGACCCTCCTCTACTTGGCAGAAGAGCGGGAACCCGAAAGGCCGTGACGAGACCCAGACGGCCCTTGACGAGCGCCGGGCCGATCTGCTCGGCCTGAGGGGAGCGGCTCAACGCCGCGAAGGTTGCCTCGCTGAGAACGGTCTGGCCACCTGACGCAAACTGCTGGAGTCGCTGCGCGAGGTTGACAGCGTCGCCGACCAGCGAGTACTCCATCCGCTCTCTGCTGCCGATGAGCGCCGCGGCCACGAGTCCGGTCGATAGGCCGACGCCGAGCTCGAAGGGTGGCAGTCCCGCCGTCACCCATCGCCGGTTCATCTCCGACTGGGCTCTATGCATGGCATTGGCGGCGCGGAGCGCGCAGTCGGCGTGCTCAGGCTGTGGCTCGGGCGCGCCGAACACCGCCATCACCGCGTCGCCCACAAACTGCATGACCGTGCCACGCTCGGCCAGGACCGCGTCGCTGGCGATGGTGCGATGCTCTTGCAACTGACCCGCAAGGCGACCGGGGTCAGAGACCTCAGCGATCGCCGAGTAGTCGCGCACATCGGACATAAGTACCGTGACGACCAGTCGCGCGGTCTCACCGATTTCCCGCCCGCCGCGGCGCAAGCGGTCTGCGATGCCGCCGGGCAGCAGGCGGCTGAGAGTTTGTCCCTGCTCCTCGCGTTCGACGATGGCCGAGTGCAGCCCGCGTAGATTGCGCAGCGCCGACTCGCCGCCTCGGCTCGCCTGATGCGCCAGCTTGAGGAAGAGCTGCTCGACCGAGCTCGCGGCGTCAGCAGCGGTGGTCCTGCGCGTCACCGCGATGGCCTTGATCGGCTTACCATCGGCCACCATACGCAGCAGCTCCTCCTCAGCCGGCGACAGCTCGCGGTCGTCGATCGGCCGTACCAGCGCCTCCACCACCTTCGGATCGAGCACCGAGCCCCCGCTGCTCACCGTACGGATGGCTCGTGCCAGCTGATCACCCTCCGCGACCCGGTCCTTGAGCAGATATGCGCAGCCAGCGGCGCCTTCGCTCAGCAGAGAGACGGCGTATTCGGGATCATCGAACTGAGAGAGGATCACGATCCCGGTGCCGGGGTGGCGCTTGCGTACGAGCCGAGCGGCATCGATACCCTCGCGCTGGAACGTTGGCGGCATGCGGATGTCGGTGACGATCACCTGTGGCGCGAGGGTCTCTGCGCCGGCGACCAACTCGTCGTAGTCGCCGGCCACGCCGACGACGTCCAGGTCATCCGTCACGCCCAGCAATGCGCGCAGCCCCTCGCGCACGATCAGACTGTCATCGGCCAGCAGCACGCTGATCCGTCCCATGGCGGTATTCGACGTGCCGAGGCGAGCCTCAGCAAGGGGGCCAACACCACCGCATAGGTACGGCTGGCAGCCGCCAAAGACGCCAGCCGACACCATCGACCATGCCGGCCCGCAGCCGTACGTTGCGGGACGGAGGTTGACCAAATGAAATTTGAAAGTTCGGTTACCGCGGTTTCCTGGATTCCCTTCGAGGCTGTCAATGGATTCCTCGCAGTACCCTTCGGCATGGGCCTGGCCCACTACGACGAGCCTCTGCCGGCCCGGCTCGGCGACCTGGACGAGTGGCATCGCAAGGATCTGTTCCGCGAGTGCAACGAGCTGAAGGGCTGGATCGAGGTCGAAGACGGCAAGATCGCCGCCTGGGGACAACACGGCGGCGGGCGCATTGGCGTGACTCGGTTGCGCATCGGTCCAAAAACACTGACGGTCAAGGCCAAGTCGATGCCTGACATCCGTCCCGAGCCTGTCGTGACAGAAACCTATGTCCGCTTTACCCAGACATGCGGCGGGCGCACCGGCGTGCCGGCACCCCGACCAGTCAGCCGCAGGCCGCTGTTCCAGATCGACTCCGCGGTGGCGTGGACGACTCTCTCGTTGACGATCCATGCCGACGGCCACTCCGAGCGCGAGCTCGTCGGAGCCAGCTGCTTCCCGCGTCACTGGATTTACGACGATGCCGGCGAGCTCGTCACGCAGACGGGGCTGACCGACTTCAGCACCTGGATCAACGACGCGTTCGGCGAGCGCACGCCGTGGGGTACGTACGACTCTCCGGCCATGGTCCAGCCAGTGGAAAGCGCGCTCGAGCGCGAGCTCTCGACGATCATCGTCGGCGGCGCCAAGGGGAAGAGACGCGCGATCCCGAAGGGCAGCACCCTCACAGAGCAGGGCGCTGCGGGCGACGAAATGTTCCTGGTGCTCGACGGCACGTTCGCGGTCGAGGTCGACGGCCAGGCGGTTGCACAGGTCGGTCCGGGCGCCATCGTCGGTGAGCGGGCGGTGGTCGAGCAAGGCTCGCGGACGGCGACGCTTCGCGCGCTCACAGCGTGCCGGGTCGCTTCCGTGCCGCGCCGCTACA